>Ga0213862_10001126_pt1 | contig 11249 bp, 8 predicted proteins | sample PICome_7_FD_160092 | JGI IMG/M metagenome (GOLD analysis project Ga0213862, IMG submission 160092) | Coastal seawater microbial communities near Pivers Island, North Carolina, United States - PICO266 | ecosystem: Environmental > Aquatic > Marine > Coastal | place: USA: North Carolina | collected... | reverse complement strand
TCTTACTATCAATCTAAATATTCTGCGAATAATGCTTACGATAAATTTAATCTCCTTAATAGTAGAACCCCTGTTACACAAAACTATGCAGTAGTTGTACCTGAGTTTTTAGAAATGACTTATAGTTGTGTAGCTTATACTTATTATGTAGAACAGTTAAATAAAATAATTGAATCTATACAATATGCTCAAAACTCATACTGGGGTGATCCCTCAAGATTTAAATTTAAAACAACAATTGATTCTTTTACTACTGTAACCGAATTAACAGAAGGATCTGAACGCAATGTAAGAGCTACATTTGATCTAAAATTATTTGGTCACATTATCCCCGATACAATACAAAAAGATCTTACAGTAGATAAAAAAGTATTTAGTAAAGCTCAAATTGTTACAAGTACTGAAACGGTAGTTAATATAAATGACATTCCAACTAATCAATTAAATCAAAAAATTGATACTAATAACCCTAATAATACAGATGTTAATGTAGATTTTTGATTTTTTGAAAAAAGTATTAATATTTATAACAAAAGTTAAATAACATTTATTAATAAAAAATGGAATCAACACAGTTATTACAAGAAGAGATTGACACCCTTAATCAGTTACAGCAAGCTCAACAAAACATTGTTACACAATTTGGACAATTAGAAGTACAATTACAAACATTAGAATTGCAAAAAGATATTTTGGTTGAAAATTTAAAACAATTAAAAGACCAAGAAACTACAATTGGGAAACAATTAAATGAAAAATATGGAGACGGAACTATTAATTTAGAATCCGGAACTTTTATAAAAGAATAAAATAAACTAACATAACATGGCAGAACAAATAGTATCACCTGGTGTATTCACAAGAGAAAACGACCAGTCATTTATCACAGAAGGCCCCATAGTAGCGGGAGCCGCAATTGTTGGTCCTACTGCAAGGGGACCTGTAGAAGAACCTACCTTAGTATCCTCTTTTAGTGATTATACCGCTAAATTTGGAGGTGCTCTTGAATCTAGTAGCAGAAGATATGATTTCTTTACTAGTATTGCTGCCCAAAACTTTTTCCAACAAGGAGGAGATACTTTGTTAGTCACCAGAATAACAAATGGTGATTACACAGCAACAACAGGAAATGCTAGAGGGTTTGATGATGATCAAGTTTCTTTTACATTAAAAACTATTGCCAAAGGTACAGATCAACGAAGCTCAGGATCAGTAAATGGAGCTGTTGATGGTAATGGGATATTACCTTCGGGCTCCGCAGATAATGTTAGATTTGAAATCACTACTGTAAATACTTCTTCGGGTGTATTTAATTTATTAATTAGAAGAGGTGATGATTCAACTAAAGAAAAAGTTATCTTAGAACAGTATTTAAATGTTAGCTTAGATCCTTTCTCGGATAATTACATTGAAAAGGCAATTGGTAATCAATCCTTTACCATTGCTACCGATGATGCTGGTGTAAAGTATTTACAAATTACAGGTAGCTATCCTAATAAAAGTAGATATGTTATTGTTGGTTCTGTAACAACACCTACTCCTAATTATTTAGATGCTGCAGGTAATAGAACTTCAGAGGCCTTTACTGCTTCACTCCCTTCAGTTCAAAATGGGGCCTTTGATCAAGGTGGAACAGGAGAACCTAAAGCAGGTGCTAAATTTTACCAAGACATTGTAGTAGATAACATTCAAGGTGTAGAAATTGATGATTATGATGCTGCTATTAGCTTATTAAGTAATAAAGATTTATATAATTTTGGAGTTTTAGCCCTCCCTGGCCTTACTGCAAATAATACCACCCACAGATCCCGGTATAATTCCGCAATTACGAATGCTGAAGAAGCTGGGGATAATATAGTAATAGTTGATCCGGCAGCATATGGAACCACTAGTACACTGACAGTAGTAGATAATGCTAATAACTTTAATACAAGTTATGCAGCTGCCTATTGGCCCTGGGTCCAAACCCAAACTCCAAACACAGGTGAAATAGTATTTGTACCTGCTTCAACCTTTATGCCTGGTGTTTATGCCTTTAATGATAACCAAAGAGATCCATGGTTTGCCCCTGCTGGTTTGCAAAGAGGTGCTTTAGGTGGAGTAATTAGAGCAGAAAAAGCATTAACTAAAGCTAACCGCGATGCTCTTTATGAGGGTAGAGTAAACCCAATCGCAACCTTCTCACAACAAGGTGTAGTAGTATTCGGCCAAAAAACTCTCCAAAAGAAATCATCTGCACTTGATCGTGTAAATGTTAGAAGATTATTAATTGCTCTCAAGCAATTTATAGGTGGAGTAGGCAGAACTTTAGTATTTGAACAAAACACTACAGCTACTAGAAATTCATTCCTCGCCCAAGTTAACCCATACCTTGAATCAGTACAACAAAGACAAGGCTTATATGCCTTTAAGGTAGTAATGGACGAGTTAAATAATACTCCGGATGTTGTTGATAGAAATCAATTAGTTGGTCAAGTATTTGTCCAACCTGCTAAAACAGCAGAATTCGTAATTATTGATTTCAATATCTTACCAACAGGAGTCGAATTCCCATCCTAATAAAATAAAACATGGCAGAAAGAATAGCATCCCCTGGCGTATTTGCTAGAGAAAATGATTTATCCCAAATAACTGAGGGTCCTATAGAAGCAGGTGCTGCTATTATAGGTCCCACAGTTAAGGGTCCTGTAGAAGAACCTACAATAGTAACTTCTTATAGTGATTATAAAAGTAAATTTGGTTCTACTTTTCTTGTTGACAATGTAAGTCACACTTATTTTACTTCAATAGCAGCTTATAACTATTTCCAACAAGGGGGAGATACTTTGTTAGTTACTAGAGTAGTAACTGGATCTTTTGGTTCTGCTAATTCTACTCAAATTCCCAATGGTGGAACTTTCGGAACTTTAAATGAAGGTACTGATGCTTTATTAGCATCTATTACCACCCAACCATCCGCCTCTGGTGGAAGTAATGGCATCAAAACAGGTGTCTCAGGCTCAACCCCAGTAGGAGTTACTGCTTCAATATCATTAACTGACAACACTACTAAAGTTTCATCTGTTACTGTAACTAATGTTACTGATGGAGTTAGTTTTAAAGTTGGAGATACCATAACATTTTCTTCGGCATCATTAGGAGCAACAGCTGCTGGTGGTAACGATTTAGTTATTACTTTAAAACAGAATGATCTTCTTACTACCTCATCATTTGTATTAAAAACTATTTCTAAGGGAACTAACCAAAATAGTGATATTGATAGCGGTAGTGTAGTAGAAAATACAGGTGGTATTCTCCCCTTGGGATCGGAAGAAAACCTTAGATGGGAAATTAGCAGTGTAAATACTTCTTCGGGGTTATTCAATTTACTAGTTAGAAGAGGTAACGATGCCCGCGATAGTAAAACTATTTTAGAAACTTGGAATAACTTAAGCCTTGATCCTTTTTCAGACACTTACATTAAAAAAGTAATAGGAGATCAATATAAATCAGTTGTAGGAGAAGCAGGAGATAAATATTTACAAATTAATGGATTTTATTCTAATAAGAGTAGATATGTTTATGTAGATTCTGTAACAAATGAAACCCCAAATTATTTAAATGCTTCCGGGGAAAGATCAAGTGAAGCTTTTACATCTTCTTTACCTTTAGTATCTAGTGGCGCATTCCATAATGCTACTGGTAATTTATTTGAAGGAAGTAATAATAAATTTTATGATAAAATTGTAAGCCCCAATAACATCCAGGGAATCCCCGCTGACGCTTACACTCAATCACTTAATTTATTAGCCAACACAGATCTTTATAGATATAATATAATTGCTTTCCCAGGTATTAATACTCAATTAGGAGGAACTGCAGCAACAGTTATTACTACAGCTATTTCTAATGCCGAAGAGAGAGGAGACCATTTAGTAATATTTGATACCTCAAATTATGGGCAAACAAGCGCAACAGCAGTAGCTACTAGAACAGATGGTTATAACAGCAGTTATGCTGCTACCTACTGGCCTTGGGGTCAAGTAGTAGACCCTGACACAGGTCAAAGAGTATTTGTCCCCGCATCTACAGCTGTAATTGGAGCATATGCTTTTAATGACAGTTTAGGTGAAACTTGGACAGCTCCCGCAGGTGTTAATAGAGGCGTGTTAACTAACGTTATAAGAACTGAAAAAACAGTAACTAAAGCGGAACGTGATACTCTCTACGACGCTAGAGTTAACCCATTAGCAACATTCCCAGGAACTGGAGTTGTGGTATTTGGTCAAAGAACATTACAAAAAGCTTCTTCGGCATTGGATAGAATTAATGTTAGAAGATTATTAATTTCTTTAAAAGATCAAATAGGCAATATTGGTAAAACATTAGTATTTGAAAATAATACAACTGCAACTCGTAATAGTTTTGTAAGCCAAGCAACTGCTTATCTTGAATCAGTACAACAAAGACAAGGCTTATACGCCTTTAAAGTAGTAATGGACGATACCAATAATACTCCCGATGTAATTGATAGAAATCAATTAGTTGGTCAAGTATTTGTCCAACCCGCTAAAACAGCAGAATTCGTAATCTTAGATTTCACATTGTTACCAACAGGAGCCGAATTCCCTTCATAAATTAAAAAAATCGAATATTTATAATCACGTAATATTTATAATAAAGAACAACATTAAAAACAGCATAAAATGGCAGTATTAGATCCTAACGAAATTTTCTTTACGGCGTTTGAACCCAAACAAGCCAATAGATTTATCCTCTATGTAGATGGATTCCCTTCATATCTCATTAAGCAAATGAGCAGCTTTAACATTGAAAATGGTGAGGTTATCCTCAACCACATCAATGTGGACAGAAAAATTAAGGGTAAGTCTAAGTGGAGTGACGTAACCCTTAACCTCTACGACCCAATCACCCCTTCAGGTGCTCAAGCTGTAATGGAATGGGTAAGATTACACCACGAATCAGTAACGGGTCGTGATGGTTATTCTGATTTTTATAAAAAAGATGTAGTAGTTAATGTTCTTGGTCCCGTAGGTGATGTTGTTTCTGAATGGGTTCTTAAAGGAGCATATATTAAAACTGCAACTTTCCCAGAATTTAACTGGTCAACTGAAAATACTGCAGTTGAGCTTCAAATTGCGTTGGGTATTGATTACGCAGTATTGAACTTCTAATATTAGCCATATAATAATAAAGAAAGGGTACCTTTACGGTATCCTTCTTTTTTCTTTATATATTTATATCAAACAAATCAAAAGTTATTAATAATGAGTGACGAGAAAAAATTTAAATTCCCAACGGAAATGGTAGACCTGCCCTCAAAAGGTTTAGTTTACCCTAAAGAAAATCCTCTTTCACAAGGCAAAGTCGAAATGAAATATATGACCGCCAAAGAAGAGGACATTTTAACAAACCAAAGCTATATTAAAAATGGCACTGTAATTGATGAGTTATTAAAAACTCTTATAGTATCTAAAATTAATTATAATGATCTAATTGTAGGCGATAAAAATGCTGTTATGGTAGCCGCCCGAGTTTTAGGTTATGGCAAAAATTACACCTTTACATACTCAGGAGAAGAACACACAGTTGATTTATCTACTATAGATCCTAAACCTCTTGATGAGTCGCTTATAACTAAAGGTAAAAATGAATTTCATTTTACCCTTCCTAATTCGGGTACTGAAATTTCTTATAAAATTTTAACACATGGGGACGATGCTAAAATTAATGCCGAAATAAGAGGTATAAAAAAATTAAACAAAAATGCTAGCCCTGATGTATCTACTAGATTAAAGCATATGATTACATCCGTAGATGGGGATGTTAGTACTAAAACGATTAGAGAGTTTGTAGATGTTTATTTATTAGCTATGGATGCTCGTGCATTTAGAGAACATATTAAAAACACACAACCAGACGTTAATTTAACTTTTGAAGTAGAGGGACCAGATGGTGATGTCAAGGATATTGACATTCCCATCGGCCTCAACTTTTTTTGGCCTGACATCTAAATATAGAATGAAAATATTTACCCAAATCCATGAAATAGTATTTTATGGAAATGGGGGATATGATTGGCATACTGTGTATAATATGCCAATATGGTTGCGGAATTTTACCTTTAATAAGATACATGAACATTATGAAAAGGAAAAAGAATCCCACAATGAGATGGCAGGTCAATCTAGTAACTCAACTACAGTTATAGATTCTGATGGTACTGTTAAAGCACCAGAAATGATGAAACAAGCAGCAACTTCATATAATACGAGGGCATCAAAAAAATGATGCCCTCCCATATTTATCATTATAACCATGACTAGTCAACAAGATATTAACAACCAAGACGAACTTAACAGAAAATTAAGGGAAACTGAAGCTGAACTTAAAAAAATTAAAGAGACCCAAAGAGAACTTCCTGGTTCTTTTAGGGAATATAGGGATCTTGTTACGGCTATTAATGAAGAACTTGGTAAAAAAGTAAATAGGGTTAAAGAAGCTAGTAGTGGATATAGTTCATTAACTAGTATAGCACAAAAATTCCAAAACCAAGAAGAGTCGATTACTCGTCTTACAGATAAGGCTTTAGGTACTAATAGAGAAAAAACCCGAGAAGCTCTTAAAGAAATCCAAGCCAGTGCAGATCAACTAGTTATTGATAAGCAAATTTCTACTCTTGATAAAAATGGAAAGGAACTGAATCAAGGAGCTCTAGCTGCAAAACTTCAAAGTCTTGTAGCTGCGGGAGAAATCACAGATGAAGAAAAAGCTCTTTTACTTGCCCGCCAAGCAGGATTTGAAGAAGAGAAAAAACTTGTAGATTTAATTGATATTGAAATAGCTAAACGCGAAGAATCTAATCGCTTAATGGGTGTAGCAGGGGGTTTAACTCAAACTCTCACAGGTCTTTTAGGTCCTTTAGCTAATAATTTAGGCCTTAAGGAAGCATCTGAAGAAATGCAAAAGGTAGCTGATAGAGCTGCTGAAACTGGAGAAAGTTTTGGAAAACTTAAAGTATTAGGAACCGGAATATCTTCAATATTTGGATCTTTGGGCGAAACTTTAAGAGATCCTACTGTTATTTTTGGAGCTTTATTAAAAAGTTTTAATGACTTTGAAAAAGCTAATAAAGAAGTAAGAAACCTTACAGGTCAAAGTGCTGATAACATTTCGTCTGCAAACATGTCTCTAATGTCTGCAACGGATCAAGCTAAAACTATAGGTTCTTTATCTAAAGAAATTGGAATTAATATTAATGCTGCTTTTGGTTCGGATACTATCATAGCCGCTAGTGAATTAACTAATTTATTGGGAGTTAGTGAAAAAGCAGCCGCTAATTTGGCTTTAAGAGCCGAAGCTTTTGGGGGTTCTTTAAAGGGAGCAGATGAAACTGTTTTCAATACTGTTCAAGGTTTTAATATGCAAAACCGAGCTGCTGTAAATGTAGGAGCAGTATTAGAAGATGTTGGAAATGCCTCAAATTCATTAGCATTAAGTTTAGGAGGAAGCACAGAAGAACTAGCCGAAGCCGCATCAGGAGCCCAACAATTAGGTATTAACCTAGCTCAGGCGGAAAGTATAGCAGATGGTTTATTAAATTTTGAACAATCAATTGCTAATGAATTAGAAGCTGAGCTTTTTACGGGTAAGCAAATTAATTTAGAAACAGCTAGACAGGCAGCCTTAAATAATGACATTGCTACTTTAACTAAAGAAATAGGAGACAACCAACAAATCCTATCAGCATTCAGTTCAGGTAATAGAATACAACAAGATGCAATAGCTAAATCTTTAGGCCTGTCTAAGGATGAAGTAGCTAAAATGATTCTTTTAAGACAAAAAGAAAATGGGTTAACGGATGAACAAGCTGCTAAAGCAGCAGGGTTAAGTTTAGAAGCTGCTAAAAGATTAGATGCCCAAGCCTCCATACAAAAATCTATAGAAAAACTTACTACAGCTTTAGCCCCTGTTTTAGCTAAAGTTGCTGATTTTATAGCTATAATAACTGATAATAGTGCGGGTTTAGTAACTACTTATAGTGTTTTAGCTCTTGCATTATTTCCTAAACTAAGAATGGCTGCAGGTGGCCTTGCTAGTAATATAGCGAGTTCCGTAAGCTCAGCAAAAGAACTTGTTAAAGGAATAGGAGGAGCTGTAGGTAGGTTTAAAGAAGCTGCAGCCGTAGCAGGAGAAAGAGGTGGAGGACTTGTTAGAAGAGTAAGATCTGGATTCCTAGCAGCTGCTAAAGGGGGTGATCGAACTAAAGAAATGGCAGATAAAGCTAAAGATGCTGATAAAGCAGGAAAAGTTGGTCAAACCGGAGATAGTAAAAAAATCCGTAAATTTTTCCAAGACTTAGCAGCAGGTTTACGTTCTATGGGAAGCGCAAAAGTACTAGCGGGTATTGGTAATACTATATTATTTGCTCCCGCATCTGTATTAATGGTAGCATCAATTCCATTTTTATCGTTTATAGGTCTTGTAAAACTACCATTCTTAAAATCTAACTTTAAGGGTTTAGGTGAAGGTTTAACATCTTTAGCAACTGCCCTACCCGGTGTAGCAGCATTAGCATTATTTGGTCCTGCTGCTCTTTTAGCTACTTTAGCACTTCCTTTCTTAGCAGCAATGGCAATTCCCGGATTTGGTACATTAATAGGCACGGGATTAGGAGGATTAGCAACAGGTTTAATAGCATTAGGTACAGCTGCCGCTACTGGATTACCGTTTTTAGCGGTGGGTCTTTTAGCATCCATTGGGGCTGCTATGATCCCATTTGCCTTGTCATTACGACTTGTTACTCCACTAGTAGAGGCATTTGGTAATATACTCATTGGAGTATTTAGTGGGATAGGAGGTTTATTGTCCACTGTTATAGATGGTCTAGTTTCACTTTCATCCCCTGAAATAGCCACAGGATTACTTATGGTAGCACCCTCATTAGCAGCTTTAGGTCTTGCTATGATTCCTTTAAGTTATGGATTAACTGCATTTGCTTTATCAGCGGGGTTATTAACAGCACTTACGGGTACTTCCCCATTTGGAGCTTTTACAGAACTAGCAGAATCCGCCCCAGGTATTGATATGGCAGCTTCCGCACTAACTAAAATGGCAATTGCTCTAGAAGGATTAAGAGGAGCATTAGAAGGAGTAGATACTGAAAAATTAGCCGAAATAATGAGCCCCAGTTTGGGAGGTGTAGTATTAGGATTAGGAACAGCTGCTATTCAAGGAGTAACTGATACTGTAGATTCAATAGCGGGTGCATTTGGAGGTGAAGGAGGTGGAGAAGATCCCGTAATAGCAGAATTACAGGCCGTTAAAGAAGTATTAAACCAAATCTTAGAAAAAGAGGGATCAGTAATGATAGATAGTTCTAGAGCGGGTACAGCATTTGCAATGGGTACTTCAAGACTTCAATAATTTTAAATATTTATAAACAAATAATAAACTCTAAAAAACAAATAACATGGGACTTTTAGCAAAACTACAATCAGGTGATTCTACTTTAGGGTACAATGGTGAAAAACCTGTACCAACTACAGTTGCAGGTCGAAATTCACCTAAAACTTTCTTTGCAGGATCTAATTTAGACTTAGATGGAGCAACTCCAACTAAATTTAGTGATATTGCTCCTGAGGGTCAAGGGGGAAGAGCAGGAGTATAAAGCATTGTTAAATGGGATTATTAGATTTAACAACTAACTTAAAATCTCTTAAGTTTGGAAAAGATATAAGGGGTGGAGGAAATTCTCGTCAACCTTTTATTCAAACTCCTATACCTGGGACTTTTGAAGAGTTAGATGCTAATTCTACTGATTTTTTATTGAGAGATGGAGCTCTTTCTAGATCGGCTACTGATTTTTTAAGAACATCTAAATTCTTATCTACAGTAGATGGAATTTTATTTGTAGCTAAACAAACTGCTTTATCTTTTCAAAATCCTATAGTTCCTGGGAGACCCAATAGATCTATTATAGGAGGACTTTATAACCCTCTTTTAACCTTAACTCAAGTTGGAATAAATGCTATAGGAGGACATGTTGAAAGACAAGGATTACTCCCCATAAATGATTCTCAGACTAAATATTTTTCTATTTATAAGAATCAATTTAATACTGAAGGAACTAATAGATTATCTATTCTTTACAATAGTAAAATTAATCCAAATCCACCCCTCCTTCCTAGTACACTTGCTGCTGCCCCCCTTTTATCTTTAAATCTAGATCCTGATTCCCCTACTCTTATTTCTTATCCTGGAGGAGAAGGAGGGCTTAGTACTGATATAACCATACAAAACCCTACTATAGGAAAAAATAATCTTCCTGAAGGTGAACTTTTAGAAACTTATCAAGTAGGCAGGGGTCCATTTTTTTCAAGAGGAGGTTATAAATTAGGAGGGGAAGGTATTAATGTAGTAGGAGCAAGTGCTGCTTACTTCATTTACGATGAAATTAATGGAAATGTAATAGGAGACCCCGAATTAGAACTCTTAACTGGAATAACCCCAGACGGACAACAAAATGTTCCTTATGGAGTTATGGATGATAATAGTACTTTAAGTACTGATACTAAAGGTTTAATCCTAAAGGATTATCAAGTGGGCTTAGCTAACTCTACAACAGATAGAACAAACCTCCCTACTCCTTATTCAGTTGTTAACCCTGATACAGGAGTCAGTTCTGGTGCTGCCAATCCTATTAGCTATAGAGCATATGCTATGAAACCCGGATTTTCGGATCCAATAGGCTTAAATGTTTCAAATGATCAAAGAAATGAAGAATTAGAAGGGCAACAAATCTGTAAATTTTTCTTTGAACTTATAAATAACACAGCAAATGCTAGCTCAGAATTTATTTATTTTAGAGCTTATTTGGATTCAATTAAGGATAGTTATGGAGCCGATTGGAGCTCAGTTAAATATTCTGGAAGGGCTGAACAATTTTATCAATATCAGGGATTTAATAGAAGTATTAGTTTAGGATTTAGTATATTAGCACATTCTAAAGAAGAGCTAAATATTATGTACGAAAAAATGAATAAATTAACTAATATGATTACCCCTGATTATAGTGATTTAGGATATATGAGAGGTACAATAGTTAGACTTACAGTAGGGGATTATTTTAAATCTATTCCTGGAGTAGTTAATAGTGTTAATTTTGATAACCACTTAGACACAGGATGGGATTTAATAGAAGGAAGACAAGCTCCTAAGTATTTAAAAGTTAATTGTGATTTTAGTCC
>Ga0213862_10001125_pt1 | contig 11255 bp, 11 predicted proteins | sample PICome_7_FD_160092 | JGI IMG/M metagenome (GOLD analysis project Ga0213862, IMG submission 160092) | Coastal seawater microbial communities near Pivers Island, North Carolina, United States - PICO266 | ecosystem: Environmental > Aquatic > Marine > Coastal | place: USA: North Carolina... | reverse complement strand
AACATCGATGAAACCAATCTCCCTTTCGCTTAGGGGAAGGCGTATTTCGGCATAGTCCACCGCATAGATCTCGGCTAGCACACTGCCCGAATTGACGAACTGACCAATGTCGACGCGCTTTTCGAGGATGCGACCCGCGTATGGCGCAGTGATCGTTGTACGCTCCAAATTCAGCCGCGCATTTTCGACTCGAGCCTCGGCGGAGGCCACGTCCGCTCTCGCTTGAGCCAGTTGCGGATCACGGCTTACGAGCTCCGGAGGCTCAACCCCTGGATTGAGTCGACCCCAATCTTTCCGGGCTTGAGCCGCATTAGCTTCCTCCTCCGCCAAAGCGAGTCTCGCCCTAGCCGAAGTCGCTTCCGCGGAAATGACAGCGGTTTCGTAGTCTCGCTTATCTATCTCCAACAACGTTTCTCCTTCTTCGAAGAATTCGCCGGCCCTAAAGGCGGGAGCCACATTTACCACTTTTCCCCTGACCTCAGATATTAGGGAACTTTCCGTTCGGGCCTGAACCGTACCTTGAGATTGGAGCCAAACCTGATAATCGACCGGCTCTAGACTGTAGACGCTAACTTCCGGCAACCTTTCCGTCTGGGGAAACTTTCGCGGAGGCGGCTCAGACCAAAATATCCAATAGCAAATCCCTGCGGAAACCGCTAGGACAGCTAAAGGGGGAAGCATGCGAAGGAAAAACATAGTTACGATAGATAAACGCTGGAGAACTAGTTGTTAATTCATTTATCTTTCAATTGGACCCGAAAATCCAGAATAAGTAAAATTTGAATCGCCCCAAGGCGCCGAAACTACCGTTTTGACAAGCCCTCCTCTGAAAAACACGGTTAACCCTACCACGATCATCATATGAGCAACCTAGTCCCAAACAACAACGACTATTCGGAAAACTATAGTGAAGAAGGGCTTATGGCAAAGATTGCCAAATTCGCCAAAACCGCCGGGTGCGAAGTCGTTGAAAAAGCTCTAATCCTTTTCTTTGCCGCTTCAGATCCGGATACTCCCAAAAAGTCGAAAGCGATTATCTTTTCCGCTTTAGGATATTTCATTCTGCCGCTGGACGCGATCCCAGACATTACGCCGATTCTCGGATTTACTGACGACCTAGGCGCTATCGCTCTAGCCCTAGCGACGGTAGCTGCCCATATCAAAACCGAACATAGAGAAAGGGCGAAACAGAAAACGCTAAAATGGTTCGGTGAGGATTGAGCCGGCTATGTCACTTCCATTCCATCGTCACGGGACAATGGTCCGAGCCAAGAACCTCCGGGAGGATTTCTGCGGCTTTAAGTCGAGATCGTAGCAGCTTCGAGATGATGAAATAGTCGATACGCCACCCGACATTTCGGGCTCGAGAGTTCGCCCGAAAACTCCACCACGAATAGTGCCCCTTGCCCTGCTTAAACTCGCGAAAGGTATCAATGAAACCAGAGTCGACAATTGCATCGAAGTCCGCTCGCTCCTCCTCTGTGAATCCCGCGTTTTTCCGATTCGTCTTCGGGTTGGCCAGATCGTCTTCTGCATGCGCAACATTCAGGTCCCCGCAAAATACGACTGGCTTTAATTTCTCCAGCGACTTCATCCGAGCGAGAAAGGCTTCATTCCATTCCCTCCGGTAGGGCAAGCGCTTCAACTCGTTCTGCGAATTGGGCGTATACACATTGGTTAGAAAAAAATCATCGTACTCAAGAGTGACTACGCGACCCTCACTATCGTGTTCTTTCAGCCCAAGGCCATAGCTGACGGACAATGGCTCATGGGGAGTGATGATAGCCGTCCCCGAATACCCCTTCTTCTCCGCTTCATTCGCAAAAACATGTAGTCCACTTCGCCAACCAATATTCTCTACAATTTCGTTTGTTGCCTTGGTCTCCTGCAGACAAATGAAGTCCGCCCCACAGGAGTCGAAAAACGTCATCGCCCCCTTTTTTACTGCTGCACGAACCCCATTCACGTTCCAGGATATAAATTTCATTCGGTCGGTGATAGTTTTGAATTGGTAGCAAGCAAACGTTTAGTTACGCTCTATTATAAGATAGTTATGACTAACTGAGTCCTCGACATGAGTTCCAGCCCTTCTAAGGTCGCGACCGCTTTAAATGATTTCCGAAGAACAGATTCCACTAGGCAACCGTATCCCAGGCAGACTTCATGCCGTGTCTGTTAGTCTGCCTACAATGGAAGACGTGATTGGCTACGAGGAGCGCGACCCTTCGATACTCGCTCGTATGAACTCGGGGTACCCACGCTTCGTGAAGCACGAATGCCTACGCCATATCGAGAGTTTTTGGCAGGAGTTTTTCGACAAGCCAGACGAGCCGATTTGGCTAACGGCATCCGAAGAAATCGCCCACCTACTAGAGTCCCATCTTGATTGCCCCGAATCCAAATTCCTCAAGCATCAAGGAGTATCAGGTGTCAGAATACCGAATGGCGAAGCAATGAATCGCGAAGCCAAACTCTTTCTTCAACATATTGGTGGCTACCTTTGTTCTAGAAAAGCGGAGGACTATCTCGTCGCCAATGAACTGCAAAAAAGCGTGCAACCGGAATCTCTCTTCGAAGGAGATGCTGAAGCGAAAATTATCAGCGTACTTCAGCCGCTTTTAGGAGGTGGAGCCTCAAAAGAGATTCACCTCGCGAGCTCTGGGATGAATGCTATATACGCGACATTTCAAGCCGTCAACCAAATCCAAGCCCCCAAAGGTCGGCATTCCTGGGTCAGACTCGGCTGGCTGTATGCCGATACGATGCACATCCTTGACAAGCTTTCGCACGGAGGCGGCTCCAACAAGGATTTGCACGACGTATTCGATCTCGAACAGCTTGAAACGCTTCTCGCCAAGAACCCTGACTCCTTTGCAGGAATAATAACCGAAACACCAACCAATCCTTTGATACAATCCATGGATATTGAGCGTATTCGAGAATTGGCCACAACCTATGGCGTCTATCTTGTATTGGACCCCACTGTGCTTTCTCCAGCTAACGTCGATGTTTCACCCTACGCGGATATCATCGTAAACAGCCTTACCAAGTACGCCGCCAACGAAGGAGATGTCATCATGGGAGCCGTATCCGTAATGAACCATTGCCCAGATAATAAGTCTATCTGCGATAGTGTTTCGAAGTTTGCAAACTACCCATATGAGCGAAATCAGCAACGCCTCGCTCAGCAGATTGACGGATATCTCCCTCACTTGGAACGGGTCAACGAGTCTACGATGCAAGTCGTCGAGTACTTGAATCGCCATCCAAAAGTCAGTCGTGTTCACTGGGCCAATGAGCCAAGGTCCCAATCGAATTTCCAGAAAATCGCTCGCAGCGAAAATTCAATCGGAGGAATGATTTCCTTTGATTTAGAATCAGATCTCAACCGCTTCTACGATCGCCTCACTATTTGCAAGGGTCCCAGCTTTGGCATGAGACACTCCTTGGCATGTCCCTTTATGTACCTAGCTCATTACGAGCTTGTATCCACTAGAAAAGGTCGGAAACAACTCGCCCAAGCCGGAATCAATCCGGAGCTGATTCGATTTAGCGTGGGAACTGAACCCGTTGCAGCCATTATCGACAGCCTCCGCTTTGCGCTTTCCTGAATCCGCTTTCAACTCACCCCGCAATTCGATTCCGGCTTGGGCGAGTTATTCCCGTCCCCATTTCTGAGTCGCGTGTGATTTTAGAGGATTCAATATTGAGTTGTAATAAGACCACGCTTCACTACACCCAGCCAGCATGTCCCGATCTGGCAGACCTGACACTGGCGAAATCCACTATGACCTACCGTCACCGTACGTGCCTCACGCTTGCGGCCTACTTCACTTACCCCGATTTATCGCCAAAGCGAAACGTCACGTAAAAGACGAGCTCGGCAAATCCTACCAACGAAACTATAAAAAGGGCTTCGATCGGTTTATCTGCCTACATCTCGGTATCGACCCAGACACCGTTGAAGAAATCGTAAGAGAAAGCTCCAGCGACGAGGAAATCGACAATCGTCTCGCTGAGATTTTTCCTTCGGATCTTCGCGTCGAGAAGTGGAATAGAGAGTTGGTCCAAAAAGGGATGAGCGAAATGGGTCGCGAGGCACTTACAAGCGCGAAGCGAAAAATGGGCATCGAAGATCGTACCGACCTGATCAGCTTCGCCGACATGATCGAATTTGACGAAGAGCGAATTCAGTGAGTGATCCGAACCTTCCCCTTAGAGGCTTTCTATGAGCGACTCTTCAAATCGAGATCCAATCATTTGCACCAGCAACTCAACCCAGCTTAGAGGGTGCCATGAGATTTCGTTTCCTCCCAGCAGTCCCGACTGCCCCGACCTGCCCTTAATCGTAGCTTATTCTCTACCGAGCGGCGCTATCAGATCGACGCGAGGCTTTTTGACAGGCGACGGCTTAATGAAAGCGCGTTGCTACATTAACGAAGAGGGGGTGTGGTCTTGGGAGGCAAAAAACGTGGGAGGCCGATGCATTAAAACAGGGACTTTCCACGCTAGTCCATCTCCACTGCCAGGGAAATTGACGATCTCCAAAAAAGGCCCAAGACAGTTTCAATACTACAGTGGGAAGTGGTATTTAAACTTTTGCGACACTGCCTTCCGGTTGTTTGCGAATGAGGAGAATCGCTGGAAGCCTTATATTGATCAAGCCGCCCAAGCGGGTTTCAATCGAATTCGCTCGTGGCTCGCCCCATCCCCAGATTCCCTTTTTCAGCCGGATCGAAAACGACTCAACCTCAAAGTCTGGGACGAGATCGACCTACGGCTCAACTACGCTCTTCAGAGGTATCCGGAAATTCAATTTGAGATTATTCTCTACGGGCCAGAATTCGAGGAATTGAAACGACTCGGAGAGGGAGAACCCAGCGCCCATTCCGCCCTGCGATACGCGATTGAACGATTTGCGGCCCTACCGAGCGTCCATTGGTCGATCGCAAACGACCTAACTGGAGAAGATCCTGCCTCGGAGGACGCCCTCGTCATGGTCGGAGAAATCCTAGCAGGAAATGATCCATGGTATTCCCTCATCACATCATGCGGAAAGAGATTCGATCCCCCCACCCGGACTTCCAAAAAATGGATTTCCTTTCTGTCTATCTTCTCCCTCGGTCAAATAACAAGTGAAAAGTCCTTAGTAGCCAGGGCAACTGAAAGGAAACCCGTTGCACTGGCTCAAGATCGCGGAGAACAGGAATACCCGCCCTTATTTCCTCGGTACTATTTTCGCCGGCTGTTTTGGGGAACGATCCTATCGGGTGCCCTGCCATCATACTCTGGCTTAATTTTCTCGGAACCCTTCGACCGAAATCGGCGAGGCATCGAGGGGTATTACGATGCCTGTAATTCCGGCCGCCTCCGATTCGGAGCCCATGACATCCTTCAGATAAATAAGTTTTTCAATGACACTAAAATCAGCCTAGAAAACTGGATTCCCAACGATGCGATCACCGGAAGCAACCCGCTGCTGGCAAAGTCCATCTTATCCAGTGACCAGACCGAATGTATCGCCTACATCGCGAATCCAGAATCATTTGCGGGACACAATCCAGACGGCGATAACGGCATTCATTCAGACGAATCGACCGATTCCAGTGAAACCTTCCCGACAGCAACTCTCGAACTACCCTTTTCCAGCGGAGTAATCAAATGGTACAACCCCATGACGGGCCTCTGGAAGGGGGAAGCAGAAATAACGAAAAACTCTGCGACGCTTCTAACTCCAGCACCGGGCGACTGGGTCGTCTGGGCCAAGCGGAGTTGAAGGCTTAAACTCCACTGCTTAGCGATCTCATCAGGATCTGAGTCATTCACTATGAACAAGATTGCAATCCTGCAAGTGATCGCTCAACGACTGGAGTCCGATCTAGAGCAAGCTACCGATGCCGCGATCGAGTCGGCTGAATCCGCAACTCACGAAGAGTCGAGGGCGGAGGGAAAATATGATACTCGAGGATTGGAAACATCCTACTTGGCAAGCGGTCAGGCGCGTCATGCCGTCGAATTGCGGGAGAGCCTAGCCGCTGTAAAAAACTTCAGCCTACCCGACTTCACCCAATCCTCTCCTATTGCACTCGGATCCCTCGTAACCTTGCTCTCTTCGCAAGGCCGGGAAATCTTCTTTCTAGCTCCTGGAATGGGAGGTATCGAAATTCCTTGTGATGACAATTCAACGATAACCGTCATTTCATCACGGTCTCCCATTGGGAATGAGCTGTTAGGAAAAAGTGTTGGCGACCGCATTCAAGCAGGCGGCGGCAAAACCATCATCCGCATTTCTTGAATCGATGCACAAAAAATTAGGGAATCACCAAGGACATACCCGGCTGCAATTGCCTTTCACTTGGCAAAACCGAGCTATTTGCCTCCAGGATTTCCATCCAGCGACCTCCATTCCCATATACCTCGCTACTGATTTTATAAAGGCTGTCCCCTTCCTTCACAACGTAAGTCCGAGTACCCACAGCGGGCGGACCTCCCGGCCGGGCAGGTAGCTGGCGATTGGGTGCCACGGACTCGATGCGTTCGGGTTCCTGCCTGGTCTGCGGCATGTTAAGGGTGCTATTTCTCGTTTCGGCCAACCGGCTTTTTAGGGTCTCGTTTTCGTGCCGAAGCTGTTCTATCGTATCCAATAGTTTCAGACGGTAATTTTTCGCGTCTTCCGTAGTGAGCAGATCCTTTTTCGCCGTCTTAATCAGGTCCTCTACCCGAGCCATTCCTGCGCTGCGTTCAGACGAGTCCGGATCGCGGCTTTTAATAACTATATAATGCTTAAAATGATAGATGGCGGAATACTGGTCATCCATATGATCCAGATGAATCAATCCTGCCTCCAGATGGGACTCGGGGGCGTTGCCGGATCTTTTCGAGATGATCTTGGTAAATTGCGAGAGTGCCTCGTTGTAGAGGTTGCGGGAAAGGAGGTCCTTCGCTCTACGATATACTGGGTCCTCCGTCTCACTCAGGACATCGAGCGACATCCGATCGGAACAGCCCGCAATCGCGAACGTCCCAATGAGAGCGAAAATAAGTTTTGATGCGTAGGATCTTCTTATCATGATCGGAAATGCTCGTACACTATGAGACAACCTCTTCTTGACTTTCCAAGTCTGAAATCAGCTAAACGCATTCTCTCTCCCTAATCAATGGATACTGACGAAATAATTGCTAAAGGCCGGCGGTGCATTGATATTGAAGCCGAGGCTCTGGCGAAAACTAGCGCTCAGCTTGATTCAGCGTTCGCTCAAGTCGCGGCGACTGTGATCGATTCCCTTAATAATGGGCAAAAGCTCATTTTTTCCGGAATTGGGAAGAGTGCCCATATTGCCCGAAAACTGGTCGGAACATTCAACAGCATTGGCGCCCCCTCCACATTTCTGGATCCTGTAAACGCTCTTCACGGCGATATGGGCTTGTGCTGCAAAGGGGACGCTCTTTTAGCGTTTAGCAACAGCGGCGAGACCGAAGAGCTCCTTCGACTCGTACCTATTCTCAAACGATTCGACGTCCGAACGGTTGCCGTGACTTCTATGCCGGACGCCTCCCTCTCGAAGCTTTGCAACCAGTGCTTGATCTACTGGGCAGACAAGGAAGCCTGTCCGCTGGATCTTGCTCCCACTGCGAGCTCAACCGCATCCATGGCTATCGGAGACGCCCTCGCCATGGTTGTCTTAGAATGGCGAGCCTTCAGTCGAGAGGATTTCGTGCAGTTTCATCCCGGGGGAAGCATTGGCAAATCTCTGGCCGCGAGCGTTGATTCAATCATGCGTCCGACTGGGCAATTCGCGATTTCAAGCGACAAGGCGACCTGCGAGGAGTGTCTCCAGCATATGACAAATCCCAACAGCGGATGCATCGCCCTTACAGACGAGAACGGCAAGCTGAGTGGGATCTTCACGGACGGAGACATTCGAAGGCTCGTTCTCGAGGATGCCGACTTCCTAGGGAAATCAGTATCCATTTTCATGACACTATCTCCGATTACTATCAACTCTGGTTCGCTGGCCGTTGAGGCCCTACGGATCTTCGAAAATCGGAAGATTGACGACCTAATCGTCGTTGACGCAGATTTCAAACCCATCGGAGTCATCGACGGACAGGATTTGACAAAGGTAAAGATGGTCTGAAAGCAGACCTCAAAAGAGCCTAATTTTGCCGGATCTCTCCTTAAAGTGCCTAACCTCTGCGACATAACGACTGAGGCTAAGCTTTGAACGAGGCGATTTTTGTTTCGGAATTTTTCAAAACGCAGTCATTTTAACCTTCATGCCAAACCTGGCTGAGGTACAAAGAAAAACTGAAAACGACGATCGACATGAGCCAAGCTTCCCAAACGCCGATTTCAGGTGAGTCAAAGCTGCTTTCCGGGCTGTTTCAACTGCTCAAACCCCATTTGTCGACTCTCGACTCGTTTCTCTTGCGGCAAGTGAGCAGTTTCGAGGAAGAAATTCGGGGATACGTAGAATATTGTATCGACACAGGTGGTAAACGCATTCGGCCGTCCCTGATTTTCTTTAGCGGATGGCAAGGGGAAGGAGTTGTTGATAAGAAACTAGTGAAACTTGCTGCGGTTATTGAAACTATCCATCTTGCTACCCTAGTCCACGACGATATTATGGATGAGGCTGACATTCGCCGCAGCCGTCTCACCGTCGCTAAAAAAGACGGAAACGCCACGGCTGTGCTCCTCGGCGATGCCCTTTTCTCGCACGCCGTATACCTTGCGACCCAATTTCCAACTTCAGAAGTCAGTGAAAAGGTGGCCATCGCCATGCGAAACGTCTGTACGGGGGAAATCCTCCAAACAATGCAAAGAGGCGATCCTGATATTGATCTAGCTACTTATCGAAGGGTCATAGATCTAAAAACCGCAGAACTCTTCAGCGTTGCCTGCTTTCTCGGAGCGCGTCTGGCCGAGAGAGATCAATCTTATGTCGAGGCTGCCGGGAATTTCGGCCGGCACTTGGGAATCGCCTATCAGATTTACGATGACCTTACCGACCTGATAGGATCGGAAGAGAAAATCGGAAAAACGCTGGGCACTGATATCGCAACCGGCAAGGCGACACTTCCTGTCATCTTGCTCCGCGATCGCCTTCCGCCAGCAGAAGCCACTCTACTGAGGGACACGCTGGCAGGTAAAAACGAGGCCGACATCTCAATGTGGCAATCCAAGCTTGCCGAATTAGGTGTAATAGACACCGTTCAAGAGGCCATTTTCCGAGAAGTTCAGCTCGCCCGGGGAGCAATTACCTCCTATACCAGTAACGAAGATGCGGGTCTTCTGTACACGATTAGCGAACTCTTATGGAACCAGGTAGAAGCCCTCCAGTCAGATCGGACAAAATCCTAATGCTAGGATCGAGACTTCGCCTATTTTCGCTATTTTCAACGAAGAGACCTAGACATTTGACCTATAATAGTTAGCGTTTAGTCAAACTCACCCCAATGAGTGTAATCAAAACCATCACTAAACCGCTCGTTTCTTCTCCTGAGAGGCGTTTGGAAGCAGATGAGGATCTCGTCATCGTACGAAAGATTCAAGCCGGTGACGTAGACGCATTCGACTCATTGATTCTGAAGTACCGAGAACGGGTTTACTCTGTGATCTACAATCTGACATCCAATCGGGAGGATGCCTCAGACCTGACCCAAGAGGCTTTCATCAAAGCGTTTCAATCGATCAAACGCTTCAAGGGGCAATCTAGTTTTTTCACTTGGCTCTACCGAATCGCGTTAAACACTTCGCTCACCCACCTCCGAAAATACAAGCTGCGACGCTTTTTCAGCTTCGAAAAAATGGTCGAGGAGGATCATACGGAAGGGTTCATTGAAAATTTGAAGACTGAGTCCGACTCGGACAAAGCTGCCTTAATGACCGAACTCCAAGAAAGGCTGAACGACGCTTTCCAAAAATTGTCGGTCAAACACAGAACCGTGATCACCCTGTTTGAAATTGACGGTCTGAGTCACAAGGAAATCTCTGACATCGTCGGGACGTCCATTGGCACTGTTAGATCCCGTCTCCACTACGCTAAACAATTCCTTCAAGGCGAGTTGAAGGACTACATTCGTTGAATATCTCTAACCCTAAAATGCTTTTTGGAAAAAAATTCTCCCCAAAAGACGACGAACGCCTTAGTCATCTGATACAGCTGAAACGCCAGGAGAAGCCTGATGAGGCGTTTTGGGACAAGTTTGACGAGGAAATACGAAGCAAGCAACTCGCCGCTCTTGTACACGCACAGTCATGGTATGAAAAGGTTGGGAAGCTTTCCATTCTAATTGCTCGGAAGTCCGCAGCAGCTACGGCTACGGCAAGCATATTGGCACTTGGTGTCTTTACTGTATTACAAACCGATTATTTCACAGGAGCACAAACCACGACCAGCCTAACCCAAACGGAGCCAATGCGCCCCGCAGCGGACGACGCTTCCGCCATCGATCAGCCTATTTTTATAGTCAATGATCTCCATCCACAAGCTGAGGCAAACGAAGTTGATTTCTCATACGGGATCAATGCAACTCCCTCCTACGAGATCAACGCTCTGACGAAAAAATCGATTCCTGTTAACTATCAGATTATCGCTGAACCTAAACAGTTCACCGCTGGCCACATCAATTTCGGAACCGATTTGGGTGCCAAGGTCATCGGTACTTGGAGCCATTTTTAGCCCATGTTCATTCGGCTACTCAAACGTGCCCCTATGGCGGCACGAGCTTCAGTCATAATTCTCGCCACCAGCCTGCTCGCAGGCCCTCAGGTCGCCTACGGTCAAAGCAGGGGCAGCGTGCTCGATCTACAGAAGGCGGTCCAGGGAATTTACCAGGATCGCAAAAACGCCGTCGTTCGGGTAAAGGTCGCCACCGAGACCCTTTCTGAGAACAACGAGCCAAAAGTCGTACTTAGAGTGTTTTCCGGTTTCTTTATCAGCGAGAAGGGACAAGTGCTGACAAGCTATCTTCCCACTGACAACGCTACCCGAGTTTGGATTGAAAAGGGTGGCATATCATTTCTCGCGGATATAGTCGGATCAGACGCCCGTACGAATGTGGCTCTCCTGCAGGTGATTAATTTGCCCGACTCCTTCGATTACATCAAACTGATCGAAGACAAGGAAAGCCTCGAAATCGGAGCTCTGGCGTTTTCAGTAACAAGCCCACTTGACTTCAGTCCTACTCCTAAATTCGGGCTCGTCACCGGTTACGAGAGCCACTTTGCTGAAGTAGTCTTTCCCCTGACC
>Ga0213862_10001124_pt1 | contig 11257 bp, 7 predicted proteins | sample PICome_7_FD_160092 | JGI IMG/M metagenome (GOLD analysis project Ga0213862, IMG submission 160092) | Coastal seawater microbial communities near Pivers Island, North Carolina, United States - PICO266 | ecosystem: Environmental > Aquatic > Marine > Coastal | place: USA: North Carolina | collected... | reverse complement strand
AAAGCTTTTCTTTAAGAGGTTGTAAAAGTCAATTTTTCTGAAGCAAATTCCCCAGAGAAAAAGATGACTTCTCATCGATATCACGTTTCCGAAAGCCTTTTTACCAGCAATATCAGAAAAGACTTTAGAAGACAGAGCGTGGCTTTTTCTGCGAGCGGAAATGCGTGTCGGAGGAGAAGGAAAAGGAGCTTTTTAACACGTTCGACGAGGAGTAGTAGTAACAGTCGTTTTACCACACCGGAACCCCCAATTGGAAAATGCGAGAACGAAGTGAACGACTTGGAGAACGAACGAGTGCGAGAACAAATATCCGAGTTACCGATTAAAGACGTCATCGAAGACTGCTTGCGAGTTCTTTTTGAAAACGACAAGGATTTGATTTTACAAGCCCCACCGGGTGCTGGGAAGACGACTGCACTCCCTTTAGCGATGATGTGTTCTCGACTCGGGAAACGTTGGTTTTCGTCTGCTTCAGAAGGAGGGAAAATTTTAGTTTTAGAACCGAGACGGGTTGCGGCGCGCGCGGCTGCCACACGCATGGCGTCGATTTTAAACGAAAAAGTTGGGGAGACGGTTGGGTATCAAGTACGATTTGAAAGACTGGTATCGTCAAAGACACAAATTGAGGTGGTTACGGAAGGCGTGTTGAAGAATAGATTGGCGAAAGATCCGAGTCTGAAGGGCGTTTCGTGCGTCGTGTTCGACGAGTTTCACGAGAGGAATTTAGATGCGGATTTGAGTTTAGCGTTAGTTTTGAGAGCGAAGAGTAAGTTTGGGAGAGGGAAGGACTTGAAGGTGTGCGTGATGTCGGCGACGTTAGGGGACGTGGCGGTCAGGTGCCAAGAGTTGATGAGGAAGACGTTACGAAGAAAAGAAGACGAAGAAGAGTATTTTTATTACGACGCGCCAATCGTGCAATCGGAAGGCAAATCGTTCTCGGTGGAAACGATATACGTGGGAGGCGGAGGGATAAATGGTGCGTATAACGACACAGAAGAAGTCGCCGTAAAAACCGTTCAAAAAGCTCTCAGCGATACGCCAAACGGTGGGAATATTTTAGTCTTCCTCCCCGGCGCGGCTGAGATTCGAAGGGTCGTGAAGTCTCTGAAAGATCGATTAGGGGATTCACATTATGAGATTTTGCCTTTGTACGGAGCGTTGCCGACGAACGAGCAGAATTACGCGTTGACACCTTCAAATACGCCCGCGAAACGAAGAGTCGTCGTCTCGACGCCGATAGCGGAGTCTTCTCTGACGGTTCCCGGAGTGACCATCGTCGTCGACTCGGGATTACGAAGAGCGCCCAAGTACGACCACAGTAAAGGCATGACTCGATTAACGACTGAACGAGTTTCGATTTCGAGCGCGGACCAGAGACGAGGTCGAGCCGGTCGCATAGCGGAAGGAATGTGTTACCGAATGTGGAACGAAAACAGTATGGCGACATCTTTCCAGAAAGAAACGACGCCGGAGATTTTGACCGCCGATTTGACGAGTTGCATGTTGACCATCGCCAACGCGCTCGGAGGAGAATTGTCGACCAAGGATATTTTTTCATCGCCATCTTCATCTTCTTCCGAGAAAGAAGTAAGAGAGGGTTCGACTTCATCGTCCTCGTCACCAGCGTTGGCTTTTTTAGATCCACCGCCGGCTGGACCGGGCAAAAACGCGCTCAAACTTCTCGAAAAACTCCGCGCGATTGAAGTCGTCGAAGAAGACCGGGAGTCCTCGAACGTCACGTACTTTGTTTCCGAGAAAGGTAAAGCGATGAACGGTTTACCGTGTCATCCTCGCATAGGTGCGATGTTATTATTCGCGAGTCAAAGAGGTGCGGCGAGTACGCGTTTAGCGTGTCAGCTCGCGGCGGGCGTCGATAGTGATAAGAGTCTTTTGCGAGGTAGAGACGCGCCGCTGGACGCGAGAAGTTACGCCAGAGCGATTCAAGGACGAGATGTCATCATAGCTGATATTGGTAGTAGTAGTAGCTCGATGAATAGTGACGATGACAACAGCGATGATGAGTACCGTAAAAAGCTGGGCAAGAAAGTCGGCGAACGTGGGATTGATGTTATACGCGTTCCGGTAGACGCGAAACTGCCGAGCTCGAGCAAACGCTCGAAGAATATGAAAAAGGCACCAAAAGGCAAAAAAACGAGCGCAAAATCTGCAATCATCGACGCGCTTTCGAAATCGTACAACAGTGAGAGCAGTGGTGGTGCAGGTACCGGTAGCAATTCTTCGTATTTGGACTTTGATGTCGATCCGTTTGCGGTTTCCGAGGCGCGAAAATCGTCGCAACAGTTGGCGAGGAACATTCGGAGTCTCGCCAACGACGCGCCGGCCGCGGATATTCTTAGAATTGCAAAGTCGGTTTCAACGGATATCGATTCGGATGGATTAAACGCGAACGAACCAGTATACGAAGAAATCTTTTGCGGTGCGAAGCAGTTCGAAGCGTCCATTTTGCTCGCGGCTGCTTTCCCAGATCGAATCGCTATGAAATCCAGCGGTAAAGGTTCGAACACGTTCAAACTGAGCGGCGGAGGCGCAGCTTCTATTTCCGCCGACAACAGGGACGACCCGATTGCAAAAGCCGAAGCGTTAGTTATTTGTGAAATGTTTGGAGGAAACGACGGGAACGGCGGTAAGAACGATATCATCAAACTCGCGTCGCCTTTAACGAAAGGTATTCTCGCGACTGCCGCGGCGACGGATGAAAACCTGAAATTTTGTTTGAACGTATCCACAAAGCGCGAAATTACGTGGGCGGAAAGCTCGAGCAAAGTTGTCTCGAGAGAAGTTACGAGGATTGGTGACGTTGTTTTGGACGAGAAAGTAATCGAAGCGACAGAAAGCGAAATGGCGGATGCTATCGTCGAAAGAGCGAAAAAGGTTGGCGTGTTTACATTCTTTAACGTGAGCGGGGATAAAAATCTCAACGCGTGGATAAAGCGATGCGTGTTCGCGCACAGTTGCAATCCTGAATCGTTCCCGGACTTTCGCGATACGTCGTTAACTAAAACTGTCTTCGAGTGGCTTCCGCAATGGGTCGTCGGATGCGCCTCGAAACAAGACATCTTGAAAAAAACAAACTTGAGACAGATTCTGGAAACTACCATGCTCTCGCACGAGGACAAACGAGTACTGGACAAAAGTGTTCCCGAATCAATTCGTTTACCTTCAGGGACCCAAAAGAAAATTAATTACGAAAACGTAAGCGACAACAACGCCCCAGTCATCGAGTGTCGATTGCAAGAGCTGTTCGGGTTACCCGACACGCCTACCATAGCCGGTAAAAAAGCCGAGTTGCACTTACTCTCGCCGGCGAGTCGACCGGTACAAGTGACCACTGATTTGAAGTCCTTCTGGGAAGGTGAATACGAAAACGTAAGGAAAGAGTTGAAAGGCCGCTACCCAAGACACTATTGGCCAGAGAACCCTTTGGAGGCTGAACCGACTGCTCGCGCGAAGCCTCGCAACAAATAAATAGATAGAAAACGTTGTATACCAGAAATAAATAGAAATGAGTTAGTACTATATTACAAACGGTGGTGATTACATTACAGACTTCCTTTGCACGGGCGCGATGTGCTCCAACGCTTCCATCGATAAAACGCTCGCGCCTCTCACGACGACCATCCCGAGCGGCGTTTTCTCCGCCGTCGAGTCGTTCACGCACTCGTCCAAGACTAAATTTAAAAACTGATCGAACCCGCGTAAAATACCAATCACGCCTCTGTTCCCGTTCAGTTTCAGTTTCAGTCTTTTGTCCATGTATCTGTTATTTAAAAGATGATGATGATGATGAGAAGAGCGTTTTGCTTCGTCAGATGGTGTTTCGTTGGGAGCGAGGAAAAGTAGAGAGAAACGAGGGAGAGAGATCGTCATCGCGAAGCCGAATCGCATCTTCGACGGCGCCAACGAAAGAAGAATTTCCCTAAATAAAAGCAGGACGAGTAAAGAAGACAAAGAAGAAGAAGAGAGAACGATGAAATGAAACGACTGCAGTACGCACTGTTTCAATTCCGGCACTTGCACGCCCATGACGGATGATGATTACTATGTGGGATGATTGTATTGAATAGAACACGCAGCAGTTATGAGGAATTTGAAACAAAAATTGAAAGACGAGAGGAGGAACGTTTTGGGTCTGTCCTACTGCTATTATTACTACTCTCTGAATCAACGCACTGATGACTAGTATCTAACACGCGACGACGACTCGTTGATGCCACCCTCTTAAAACTCTCCTCGCTATCGTGCGGTAGCCCATTTCGGTGGCTAACCGCTCTCTCCACGAGTTGAACACTCGAACGCGCCACGCCGAGAGGACTTTTTGCGAGAGAGAGACTCGGCGAAAAGTATCGGCTATTTGCTCGTTGATTTCACGTTCGCGAGCGTTTTCGAGCTCGTCTCGCTTGGATGAAGAGGTTTTCAATTTCCAGGCGAGGAATGCGTTGAGTTTGAGAGACACGTCGCGGAACTGCGTGGCTTGGACGTACTCGTCGCGCATTTTTTTTGCCTCTTTGGCGTTTTTCAGCCAAACGCGTAAAACGTCTCGTTTCGTTTGGATGTTTTCCGCGTCGTACGGTTCGTTTCGTTTCTCGTCCCAGGCGCGTTCGCAGTTGGTGAACACGCGGAATAATAGTTTTTTGTTGTATACTTTGATTTTCCACCGTTTCAATGCAAAGTACAAAGAGTCTCTCGCGATGGGTTTCACGGAGATTTCGAGAACTTTCTTTCGATCTTGTCTCCACTTCCTGTGCCAGTACAAAGCCGAGAAGACTTTCGCTTTCATCGTTACCGTTCTCTTTTCAATGAAATTTTCGATTTGAATCTCGCGATCGGCGCGTGTTATCAACCCTTTTCGAGTTTGTTCTCGCCAGGAGGTGAAGAATAAATCGAGTCTATCGCGCTGGAGAATCTCAATCGCGCTTTGCCATTTCTCTAAAAAGCGTTTGGCGACGTTCCTGTTGGCGAAAACCACCGCGATTTCCCGCGAAGTCGTCTTCGTTCGAGGCTGGTTTTTTTCTAGCTCACCACCATCGGTCGGCGGGATATAACCATCGGTGCTACGTATCAAACGAACGCGCTCGTACTTCTCCGCCATTTTTTCCGCCTCTTTAGCTTTTCTCACTTTTCTCACCGCTTCTGCCGAAGCCTTCTCGCACTCGACCGATAAGAGCGTAAATTTTCCGTACATCTTCTCCGCGTGTATCAAAGCGTTCGATAAGTGAGTCTGACTGACATTTTTACCTTGTTGAAACATCACGAGAAGAAAATCAGACGCGTTTTCCGCGTCTTCGGCGACATTTCGGGCAAACTCGCACTCTTCTCTCAGTTCGTCGGCTCTTTGAATCGATTCTTTCGCTTCTCGAAGTAACGCCTCAACCTTGGACTCTTCGACGACTTTTTTTACGTTCTTTGATATCGTCCTTTCGTCGTCGTCGGCGGCGGCCTCGTCGATATTGGTCGGCGATGCTGCAAACGTATCCCAGGGCGAGTGTAACGTAGCCAACGGTAATAAAGTTGTTACGTAATTCGTCGCTGCGTAGTATTGACCTTTCAATCGCTCCAACTTTTTCCTCGCCGCGGATCCTTCGCTGCGAAAATACAGAGACATTCGTTCACTTTCAGCTTTACTTTTTCGAGCGTCCACGAAAGCGACGAGTTCACTTTCGTCATCGCCACGCAACTTCCGTCTCGCAACTTCGACTTTGAACGCGGACTCATCTCTCGCCATTCGCCACGCGACGAATGCCTTTTTCAAAACAAACGCCCGAACGAGTTTCTTCTCCGCTTTACTCTTTGCGCTTTTCGCCAGCGCCAACTCCCAACGCGCGAACGCGATTGATAGCGTTTTCTTATCCGCATCTATCGTTTTCATCGTCGCCACGTGCATCGCTCGGTTTGAAAGTTTAGCGAATTTACGCCAACGATTGAAAATGTCGCGCACGTGTCGTTGCTTCGCGTTCAATTCCAAAGCTTCCAAAGCTACTCTTCTCGGTTGTAAAGACGCGGAAACATCGCGCCAGTGATCAAAACTTCGCCGCAAAGCGACGGCACGTATCGCGTCGAGTTTTGTCGTCACTACTTCCCTCTTTTCTTTTTCTTTCTCTGTCCGTATTTTCCACGCGTTGAACATAATCGCTTTCGTTTCGACTTCAAATTCCGTCTCGACGAGTTTTGAGATGATCTTCTTTCGAAACTGCGTCGTCGTCTGAATCGTCGTTTTGTTACCAAAACCTTCGCCGCCACCGTACGCGTATTTCTGTTCCAACTTGGACTTTACTTTCCGCAAATTCACGAACGCGTCGTTCATTTTCTTCTTTCGAAGCGCAATCTCTTCAGATTTGTCGATGTTCGCTTGTATTTTCAACCGTAAGTTTTTTAACATCTGCGCCTGTCGTTGCGAAACCGACGCTACCGGTTGTTGTTCAAACATTTGCGTTCGATCTCTGAACGTGGGCGATCGAGGCGACCTTTGCGGCGACCGAGGAATATTGGACAAAAATGCGGGCGTCGTCGTCGTCACCGATTGCGGTGCAGACCGTTGTCGAATCAACGCCGATGCCGTTTGAAACTCTTCCTTCTTCTCTTCTTCTTCTTCTCGTTCTTTGCGATACGGCGTGTACTTCGGCAACGGCGTCGCGACCACCTTCTTCACCTTTGTCTTCTTTGTCTTCGCATCATCCTCCTCCGCAGATTCAAAGCTCGGCGTTAACTGTCTCGGCGTCGTTTCCATCGCGCCTACTTTCGACGTCAGCGACGTCTGTTGTTGTTGTTGTTGTTGTTGCACCATTCCGCTCGTCATCAACGGTGGCGACGGTTTCTTCGCATCGGTCATTCGTTGCATCATTTGAATTCGTTCCTTCACGGAAAGGTTTACCGCGGGAGAGGTCTTGGACGAATCATACGTATCATCGTCGTTATCATCGTTGGGTTCCATCACCGGCGGCGACGGAGGTGGCAGTCTTCTTCGCGAAGAAGAATCAGAATCAGAATCAGAATCAGACGACGCCATGATGATGTCTTTCGAATTTTTTCAAATCTCTCTCTTCATTTTTGCTCCTCGTTATTCTCTCGCGATGATGATAGTCTCATCGCGAGGAGCGTTTACGAACGTCTCTCTTCATCTCTCTTCATCTCTCTCGCTGATGATGATGATGTTGTATTTATTATTATTGCGAGGAAAGTGAGAGAGTTTGTGTGTATTCTTCTGCAAAGTGTACCAAACGAGGTTTTCGCTTTATTAGGTATTCTTTTGACTAATAATGGGAATTTTTTGTTTGCATGGGCTGCTCTTTTTCAATTCAAAATTAATTGTTTGAACTGTAAATCATCATTTCACAACAACAACAACAACAACAACAACAGAAAAAAGAAAAAGAAAGAAGAGAGAATTATTATTGAGAGAATTGTTAAGGTTGTTTCTTTTATATACACACAAAACTTGCGCCAACAGACGACTGACGCACAAATAGTACATGATCTTTAAAACTTTGTATTCGAGGACTTTACATTCGCCTTTTGCGGGTTTGGCGACATCATCATCATCTCGACGACAACAACAACAACAACAACAACAACAACAACAACAAAATCGCACTTCCTTTACTGCGAGAAGAATGATGATGATGACGAGGAAACGAACGTTTGGGAAGAATTTGACGATTTTAGAAGACGCCGCGAAATGGAGGAGTTTTTGTTGCAGTAGTTACGGTCGCGCGAACAGTAGTAACGATGCGTGGTGGTGTCGTCAGTGCTGCTCTTTTTTATTAAGCGGCGGAGGAAGTGGCGGATTGCAAAATCATCATCGTTATCGAGAAAGGAGGAGCGCGTTGAATACGAATACTAATTATTGTTCGCAAAATTGGAGGAGCAAAAGTACTAAAAACGAACAACGACGGAGGAATCAGTATTCTTCGGGGTACCACCAAACGAGACGAACGACCCACGACGCGAGTTCTTCACCGTTCGCATTGCACGCTTTGTCATACGACGACGACACGTCGTCGTCGCCCTCAGGAAAAGAAGGTGAAGAAGAAGAAGACGATTCTGACGACGACGACGAAAAGGGCGGGTATTACAAAACGAAACATTGGAATCCTACGAAGCACGCGAGCAATGGTTTGAGCAACGATGATAGCAGTAGCAGTGATGATAGTGAACACGCAGAGCTTAAGATGGAAAAAGAGGGTGGCGTCGCGCAGCGACGAACACCGGGAGCGTTAGAATCGATTGAAGGGAACGTCTTTCGCGACCGCGAGCGTTTAAAATCGGACAAAGATTTCGACCGCGTGAAGAAAACGGGAAGAACGTTGAATTATTCTTGCATACGAATAAAAGCGGCGCCGAACGATGGCGTACCCGGCGCAACTGGATGTCACCGAATTGGCATCGTCGTCCCGAAGAAACAGTTAAAACGCGCCGTCGATAGGAACCTGTGCAAACGACGCGTTCGAGCCATCTTTCGAACGAACAAAGACAAATGGCCGAAAACCGAGAGCGGTTCACATTTAGATTTCGTCGTTTTCGTGAAACAAGAAGCGTTAGAGGGCGGTTTCAAGCAGTTGGAGAAAGAAATGTTCTTATTCGCGAGCGATTACACCGAGAGGGAGATGAAATCAAAGACGAGCAAATCCAGGAACGCGGCGAAAGTTGTCCGGAATACTAACGCGAACGTTACTCGAACCGCACAAGCGAGTAACGAGAACGAGAACGTAAGGGCGAAGAAAGAAAACGGCCCGACAAACAACATTGCTCGATGATCCGTTCGCGTGTGCAACAGAATTTAGAATAGAATGTAAATAGAATCATCATTAGTCGCGTGTTAGTAAGACATCAGCCGATGAAAAAATGTGCATCTTCGCGATACAAAACGCCAACAACATCTCTTTCCGAAGGCGAGAGAGAGAAGGGTTTCACCTCAACGCTTTTCTTCATTCTCGAGACGCGAATACGAATACAAATAATGTTGCGTAAAGTCGTTTTGTCAAACCTCGCGCGCGTTGCTTTATTGCACCGCACGCGCACGAACGCAATCGCCTCCACCTCTTCTTCTTCTTCTTCTTCTATTCAGTTGTTTCGATCGTCCTCCTCGTTCATGAATACGAATAAGAACAACAACAAACAGATTTCAACCTCGTCGTCGAACGCGTTCGCGGAAGAACAACAACAACAACAAGAAAACGATAAAATGGGAGAAGACAAAACGCGATACAACAAATCATCTGGCCCAGTCGCGAAACTGCTCCACTTGATTTTCAAGAACCAACCGATCGATTCTCAGAAACTGTACACGTTAGCCGTGGAAAACGCGGTTGAAATCCACAGTCGCAGACACATGAAAATTTTGCTCCAATCGATAAAAAGTCGAAAACAGTTCACTGCGAGCGAAAACAACAACAACAACGCGAACAAAAATAAAAAGAAGAAGAAACGATTCGATGGTTTTATAAAAGCGGCGAGACCGTTGGACGCGTCCGGGAAAACGACGAAAGTGACGTACACGTTTAGCGTAGAAGAGAGAGGGAGGAAACACTTAGAAAAGTTGGGATTGATTGAGGCGCGAGCGGAAGAAGAGGGGAATAATAATAACAGCGAGTAGTTTTAAAGTAGTATAAAGTCAAAGAGAGTTTTAATTTTTAAGTGTACACGCTACTTTCTACGCTTGGACAAACCGCTCTGGCTCCTTTTCATTCGCGACCGGGTTCGGAAGAGTGTTAGCATCTTTCTCGTCGTTGGTATAGTTTTTCATCGTCTCCGCTTCGGCGCATAAGCTCTCGACCAACGCCGCCGCCTGTCTCGCCTCCGCTTCGGCGTCTGCGGCTTCTCTTTCCGCCAGTTCCGCTTCATTTGCAGCTAACTCGGCTTGTTCGAACGCCTCTCGAGCTTCGCTCGCGGCTTGCTCCGCGGTTAAGTACCGTCCGTCGTAATAAAATACCGGCGGCAACTTTTCCAACTCTTCTTCGATTTTCTTGCGTTGCGTAGCTTTGGACATTTGCTTTGACTGACCGTTCTTAGCGCGCCGTTTTCGCCGTCGTTTCTTCGTGGATCCGCTATCTATCCCGTTCTCGTTGCTATTCGTACCTCCTTCTTGTTTTGTATTCTCTCCATCTTCTTGCGAGACCACGTCTTCCTCCTCCCCTTCTTCTTCTTCTTCTTCTTCGTCTTCCGAGGACTCTTCTTCCGATTCGCTCTCGTCCTCGTCCACGTACTCATCTTCCTCGGTATCTTCCCTGTTCCTATTCGTGATATTTTTAATCGCTTTCCCGTTTACATCCACCAAAGCCACGTACTTCATGTGTAACCTTCCACTCGTATCTCCGGGAACAGTCACTCGATCTCTCCTCACCTTACCTTCCTTCCCGAGTTCCGTCAACCTTTGCGGCACTCTTTGCTCCCTCGCGCCTTTACACACCTCGAACAAACCGCCGAACCGATACTTTCCAATCAACCCGTCCTCCTCCTCCTCTCGAAACTTCTCGATGCAATAATTGGCCACTTGATCGATGGTCTTTCCGTCCCTCTCTTCCAACGCGTCTTCGTGCGCGTCGTACTCTAAATTCAAACACTCCAATATATACCGGTCCAGCGCTTGCGACAACGCGTTCGTAAACGGTTTCAACTGGTACTCTTTTTCTCGCATCTCGTTTTCTTTCTTGTTCGAATCGTACGAGTGTCGAAACCGAGGCGCGCGAAACTCTTCGTTCTTCTTCACGATTTCATTTTTGATCTTCTTCGAATCCTTCTCGCGAGATAATTTCTCCCAGTGGTTCTTCAACTTTGCTTTGACCGTTTTCATCTTTTCACTCGTTGTCACTATCTTTTTACCACCATTAGTATTACCACCACCACCGCTCTTCCTCGACGACACTAACGAAGGAAGTTTTTCCCGTCCTCCCTTCCGTTGCTGTTGCTCTTTCTCCCGCTCTCGAACGTCTCGCGAAAGTCGATGATGCCAGGAATATCGCGAATCGTTGCTCATTTTCTTCCACTTTCCAACGCCGTATTTCCGTATCGCCGCGAAGAATTCTCTCTCCGTTTCCGGGTTTTCTAAAGAGAAGAAGTCTAAGGAGGACTTTTCGTCCTCCTCTGCATCGGAGGACAACGAATCGTCGTCGTCGTCGTCGTCGTCATCAATCATCATCATCATCTTCACCCGTCAAACAAAAATCCTCCTTTTCCTCCTCCCCTGATGAGTTCTTTGTTTTTTTGTCTTCTTGTCAAAATTTTGTGAAGAAGCAAAAAAAAA
>Ga0213862_10001122_pt1 | contig 11259 bp, 8 predicted proteins | sample PICome_7_FD_160092 | JGI IMG/M metagenome (GOLD analysis project Ga0213862, IMG submission 160092) | Coastal seawater microbial communities near Pivers Island, North Carolina, United States - PICO266 | ecosystem: Environmental > Aquatic > Marine > Coastal | place: USA: North Carolina | collected... | reverse complement strand
TGTATTCGCTGTTGCGATGGGAATAGGCACATTTTTAGATGCTGGTCAAGATACTTCTCCTACACCATACTCAAGAAATTTAATATTTAATGCTCTTTGGTTTGAGTTAATTATGTTGTTTTTTGTTATAAATTTCACCGGAAACATTTTTAAGTACAATTTACTAAGTATAAAAAAGTGGCCTGTATTATTACTGCACATATCATGGATTTTTATTATTCTTGGAGCTTTTATTACACGATATTTTGGTTATGAGGGAGTAATGAGTATTAGAGAAGGTGCTACTGAAAATTCATTTTTAAGTGAAAAAACCTACATAAAAATTTATGTAGATGGAGATTACGTTGTTAATGGTATAAATCAAAGATATGTTGTTGAAGAAAAAGTCGATTTTTCTCCTAGATTAGAAAATGATTTTGATTTAAATTTTAAATACAATAATCAGCCAATTAATATTGAATTAGTTGATTTTATTTCTGGTGCTGAAAAAGATATAATTCCAGATTCTAATGGTGAAGAATATTTAAAAATTGTTGAAGCTGGTGATGGAGCACCACATAATCATTTTCTTAAATCTGGAGAAGTCCAAAGTATACATAATGTCTTGTATGCACTAAATAAACCCACAAGCGGTGCAATCAATATAACTTCAACAGATGATGGAAAATTATTTATTGAATCTCCTTATGATGGTGAGTTTTTAGTTATGGCAACTAGAAAAAGTGGTTTATTAGTTAAGGATGAAAAACAGGAATTAAATTTAAGATCTAGATATATTATTGGTAATCAAACAATTGTTTTTCCAAAAAATGTTATCAAAGGAGTTTTTGATATTGTAAAGAAACCTACGATCTTAAAATCAAATGAGGACGGAATAGCATTAAAAATTTCAACTAATGATGAAGAAAAGATTATAAAACTTTTAGGAGGTAAAGGAATTAATAATCCTTTTGAAAAAATCTCTGTTGGTGGATTAAATTTTAATTTTAAGTATGGTTCAAAAGTTTATGATTTACCTTTTAGTATAAAGTTAAATGATTTTATTGCAGAAAAATATCCAGGAAGTGAAACAAGTTATTCTTCTTTTGCTAGTGAAATCTCAGTGATTGATGAAAAGCCATTTGATTTTAGAATTTTCATGAATAATATTTTAAATCATAAAGGATATAGATTTTTTCAAGCTTCTTTTGATCCAGATGAAAAAGGAACTATTTTATCAGTAAATAATGATTATTGGGGCACTTTAATTACTTATTTAGGTTATATTTTATTATACATTGGCTTGATGGTTATATTGTTTGTTAGGTTTACAAGATTTGACTCATTACGCAATCAACTCCAGAAAATTAAGATCAAAAAAGATAAGTTAATGATTTTTTTGTTTTTAATAACATCAAGTTTTTCGTTTTCACAAACAGATCATAGTCATTCTAAACCAGATTTAGATTATATTAATTTAATTCTTAAGAAAAATATTATTCCAAAAGAACAAGCTGATAAATTTGGAAAAATTGTTGTACAGGATCTTTCTGGAAGAATGATGCCAATAAACACTTTTGCATCAGAAATTCTTAGAAAAGTTAGTAAGAAAGATACTTATGGTGACTTAAATGCCAACCAAGTATTTTTATCTATTCAAGAAAATCCACCATTCTGGTATAATATTCCTTTAATCTATTTGAAAACTAAGAAAGGGGATTCGATTAGATCAATTATCGGCGTTAACCAACAAGATAAATATGTTCCACTTGCAAGCTTTTTTACAGAATTTGGCGAATATAAGTTAGCTCCATTTTTAGAAGATGCTTATAAAGCACAAGTTCCTAATGCTTATCAAAAAGAATTTAAAGATACCGATCAAAAAGTTAGTTTACTTTATAATACTATTGAAGGTAATTCACTTAAACTCTATCCAATTCCAAACCATCCTGAAAATAAATGGATATCTGCGAAAGAAAATATAAGAGACAAAACTTTAATAAAGCCTGAAGATTCATTGTACTCAAATTTTATAAATAATGGATTTAAGACATATATTACTTTATTAAATCAGGGTAAACAAAATGGAGACTTTTCTAAAAGTGATGATGTACTAAAAGCAATTTTAGATACTCAATACAAGTTTGGAGAGGAAGTTATGTTAAGTAAGGAAAAAATTGATTGGGAAATTTTTTATAATAAGTATGATGTTTTTAAAAAATTATTTAGCTGGTATATGTATGCTGGAACCCTTTTATTTATAATTGTTATTATTCAAATATTTAAACGAAATAAAATTATAGATTATAGTATATCAACCTTTAAAATAATAATATATATTTTATTTCTTATACATACATTAGGCCTCATACTAAGATGGTATATTTCGGGTCACGCCCCTTGGAGTGATGCATACGAATCTATGATATATGTTGCTTGGGCTACAATGTTTTTTGGCATAGCTTTTGGAAGAAAAAGTGACTTAACACTAGCGTCTACTACGTTTGTAACTTCTATGATTTTAATGATTGCTCATTGGAGCTGGATGGACCCTGCAATTGCTAATCTACAACCAGTCTTAGATAGCTATTGGCTTATGATACATGTTGCCGTAATTGTTGGAAGTTATGGCCCTTTTGCACTTTCTATGATACTAGGTTTTGTTGCTTTGTTTTTAATGATCTTAACAAATTCTAAAAATAAATCAATTATGAATCTTAATATTAAGGAACTAACCTTAATTAATGAAATGTCGATTACTGTTGGTTTAGTAATGTTAACTATTGGAAACTTCTTAGGTGGAATGTGGGCAAATGAAAGTTGGGGTAGATATTGGGGTTGGGACCCAAAAGAAACCTGGGCGCTTATTAGTATAATGGTTTATGCTTTTGTATTGCATATGAGATTAATCCCAGGTTTAAAGAGTAAGTTTGTCTTTAATGTAGCCTCAATACTATCTTTTGCAAGTATTTTAATGACTTATTTTGGTGTTAATTTTTATTTAGCAGGATTACATTCGTATGCAAAAGATGATCAGCAAATTAGCTTTTTCTACTCTGCTATAACTTTACTTATTATTTTAATTATGTCAATAATTGCTTACCCCAAGTACAAGAGGTATTTAAAAAAATAATTGTAATTTTAAATACAATTATTAATTCAATGAAAAAAAATAAAATTGGTGATAATACTGTATGTACTCATACAGGTGAAGTTGTTGACGAACAATTTAGAGGATCTGTTTCTCCAATTTTTGTTTCTACTTCTTATGAATATATTAATGAGGATGTAAGTAGATATCCACGGTATTTCAACACTCCAAATCAAGAAATGTTATCTAAGAAAATAGCCAAGTTAGAATCCTGTGAATCAGCAATGATTTTTGCATCTGGAATGGCAGTTATTAGTACAACACTATTAGCTTTTTTAAACACTGGAGATCATATCATTTTACAAAATGATATATATGGTGGGACTCGAAATCTTGTTGAAGATCAATTTAATAGGTATGGTATTGAATTTACTTTTGCTAGTGGTTTAAACGTTCAAGATTTTGAGAGAGAAATAAAACATAACACAAAGATTATATATATTGAATCCCCTTCGAATCCATTATTAAAAATTGTAGATATAAAAGCGATTTCAAACCTTGCAAAAGATAATAATATTATTTCTGTTATAGATAATACTTTTGCAACTCCAATCTTACAAAAACCAACTTTATTAGGTGTAGATATTATTCTTCATAGCGCTACAAAATATTTTGGTGGTCACAGTGATATAAGTGCTGGAGCTGTTGCTAGTTCACAAAAAAATATAGATATAATATGGAATCTTTCTAAAAATTTAGGCGGAAATTTAAGTGATTATTCCGTATGGCTATTAGAGAGAAGTATGAAGACTATGGGTATAAGAATTGCTAAGCAGCAAAAGAATGCAATGAAGTTAGCTAAGCATTTGTATAATTCAAATTTTATAAATAAAGTATTTTATCCTGGTTTAGAGTCTCACGAAAATCATTTACTAGCAAAAAAACAAATGAAAGGTTTTGGAGCTATGATTTCTTTTGAATTTAATGAGTCAATAGATTCTGTAAAATTTTTAAAATCTCTAAAATTAATTAAACCATCAATGAGTTTGGCAGGTGTGGAAAGTACCATGCTGAGTCCAGCTGCAACATCTCACCACTTACTTAGTCAAAGAGATAGAAATGTTCAAGGTATTACAGATGAGTTAATTAGATTCTCAGTAGGAATTGAAAATAAGAAAGATATTATTAAAGATATAGAGCAAGCTATAGCTTGTTCAATAAAACAAAAAAAATGAAATTAGATATATTAGCGATTGGTGCTCATCCAGATGATGTAGAGCTTGGTTGTGCAGGTACTCTAGCAAAAGAAATTAATTCAGGAAAATTAGTTGGAATTTTAGATCTAACTAGAGGTGAGTTAGGTACAAGAGGATCTGCTCAGATTAGAGATATAGAATCTAAAAATGCAGCAGATATTTTAAATGTTTCAATTAGAGAAAATCTTAGATTTTCAGATGGATTTTTTACTAATGATAAAATTCACCAATTAGAAGTTATTAAGACTATTAGATATTATAAACCTGAAATAATCATTTGTAATGCTATCGAAGATAGACATATAGATCATTCTAAGGCAAGTCAATTAGTTAGTGATTCTTGCTTTTTAAGTGGTTTATCTAAAGTAATTACAAAAGATAAAAATGGCATTACACAAAATCCCTGGAGACCAAAAGTAATCTATCATTATATTCAATGGAAAAATTTAAAGCCTGATGTTTGTGTAGATATTTCAGATTTCATGGATGTTAAGATTAAGTCAGTAAAGGCGTATAAATCACAGTTTTATAAAGAAGAAAGTAAGGATTTAAATACCCCTATTTCTTCAAAAAATTTTATGGAGAGTATAGAATATAGAGCTAAAGATCTTGGTAGATTATGCGGAGTTGAATATGCTGAAGGGTTTACATTAGAAAAATGTCCCTTAATAAAATCTGTCTTTGATTTAAAATAATTTTTAAAAGTCTTTGTTAGAAATAATCAAAACATTTACATTTGCATCCGACACAAAATGGTGGTTGTAGCTCAGTTGGTTAGAGCATTGGTTTGTGGTACCAAGGGTCGCCGGTTCGAATCCGGTCTTCCACCCAAAAAAAACCTTTTCATATGAAAAGGTTTTTTTTAGTTTATTTATTTTTTATTCTCTCTTCAGCATTTGCAATTTCCCAAGCTGTGTGAAAAATCAATTTTGTTCTTTGTAGTAGTAAATCAAATTCAATTTTATCAACGGTATCAGTTGGTTTATGATAATCTACATGAGTACCAGCAAAATAAAAAATTATAGGAATATTATTTTCTGCAAAATTATAATGATCAGATCTATAGTAATATCTGTTTTCAATATATCTGCCACTTTCAAATACTTTTCTAGTTGGATCATTATATCTATAATCTAAGACAAGATTAGAGTATTTTTGAGCAGTTTCTTCTGAAATATCATGTAAATCTTGGGATAAAATATCTGAACCGATTAAATAGATATAATTTTTATTTTTTTCTTCTCTATTTGGATCAATTCTGCCAATCATATCAATATTAAGATTGGTTACTGTATTTTCTAATGGTACTAAAGGATCATAATTTGTATAATATTTGGAACCTAATAATCCTTTTTCTTCAGCAGTCATATGTAAAAACATTATGGATCTTTTTGGTCTATATCCATCATTTGTAGCTTTTTTGAATGCTTCAGAAATTTCCATAATAGCAACGGTTCCTGAACCATCATCATCAGCACCATTATATACTTCTCCATCACTCTTACCAACATGATCTAAATGTGCAGTTATTATTATGTATTCATCGGGATAAACACTTCCTTTTATTACTGCTGCAACATTTTCAGAATTAATTTTATTAATTATTGTCTTGTATTTAAATTTAACTCTAGTTTTAATTTTTTTAGTTTCTGTAGGTAAACTCTTCAATTGACTAATTATTTCTTTAGTTATAGTTTCGCCAATAAAAAAACCAGGAATATCTTTTTTAACTTTTTTTTCAGAATCAATATCTAACTCTAATCTAGTATTTTCTTCATGACCACGCTTTTTATACCAATCACCATATCTTTTTAAATTATCTTCATCTATATATAAAAATGCTAGTGCTCCTTCTTCAATTGCTTGTTGTTTTTTTAAAGTGAAAGAACCTCTTTTTGACCATTTACTTCTTTTTTCATCATTACTAATTAAATAATCTCCTTTTTTGTTTTTTGGCTCTCCTTTTATGGCTACAACTATTTTACCGTTTACTTTGATATTAGCATAATCATTGTGTAGATCATCTTTTATTCCATAGCCCACATAGATTATATTGTTTGATTTTAATTCTACATTGTTATTACCACCAGAGAGAATAACATAATCATCATAATTTTTAAATACTTTACCGTTAATTACTATGCTAACTTCAGGCTCTTTAATCGATTTTAATGGAACATTTTGAAAATAAGTATTTTCTAATACAGGTTCTATATTGTTTTTAACGTAGTGTTCTTTTAAAAAATCAACTGCTAATTTTTGACCTTTTTTGCCAGTTTCTCTTCCTTCAAAATCATCTGATGAATACGTGTATAATTTATCTTTTAATTCTTTTAAGGTTATTGTACTTGCATAATCTATTGGAGATTGAGATAAAACATTTAAATAGTTAAATAGAATTATTATATATAACAGGTTTTTTGATTTCATGGTATTTAGGGTTTTTGGAAAATTATTAAATTTTTAATAAGATTGTTCATAAGAAATTGTTAAATACTTTAATTTTTTTTAACTACATTTAATAATATCTAACAATAAACACAAAAAATGATATCTAAAAAAGTAATTTTAATTTTAGCTTTAACAATTATAACAAGTAATGTTACTGTAGTAGCTCAAGAAGCTAAAACTGTAGTAGCTAATGAAGTTAAAGTTGATTTAATAGCTATTGAATCTGAGGCAAAAGAATTTATCTCATCTATGTTTAATTTTTTTCAAACTGGTTTAATTGAAGACGCTGAAAAAGTTTTTTCTAAAGATGCTATTTTAATTGGTACTGATGAAGCTGAATATTATACAGGATGGGAAGAGGTTAAACCATCAATTATAGCTCAACAAGCAGCAATAAAAGATGCCAAATTTGATACAAGGAATTTAAGATTAACAGTGAGTTCATGCGGAACGATGGTGGCTTATACATCAGTTGTTGACTTTTCCTTCACTGCTGGAGGTGAACCAGGAAAAATCTCTAATGTTAGAAATAGTGGTTCGATTGTAAAAGATAATGGTAAATGGAGTATTACTCAAATTCATTGGTCTATGGGTGTAGCAGGTCAAGTTGTTGAATATTAATTTAAATAAATAAACTATGAAAAAAGTAATTTTAATTTTAGCTGTAACAATTATAACATGTAATGTTGCTGTAGTAGCTCAAGAAGCTAATGAAGGTGCTGGCTTTTTCTTGCCTCAACCCGGAGAAAAATTTGTTGTTGGAAGTGATAAAATCACAGACATATGGAAAGAATATATAGACGCTCATAATGTAAGAGATATGGAAACTATTCTAGAAATGGAGTCAGACTCATTGTTAATTGTAGGTCCAGATGGTACTAGAATTTCAGGTAAATCGGCTCATAAAGAAGCTTTAACAGCATGGTTTAGTGCTGAAGACCCAAAATGGAATATATATTGGGCTATGCCTTATAAAGGAGTTTCTGGAAAAGAAGAATGGATTATCGCAGGTCATCAAGTAACAATAAATGTAAATGGTAAAGTGGTTAAGCAAAACCATATGATTGATGCAAAAATCAAAGATGGTAAGGTTGAATTATTTTATGTATACGCTCAAAATATTCCAGCGGAAGCTAATGAATAATTTTAAAATAGTATAATCAATTAAAAAAAGCATTCTAATTTTAGAATGCTTTTTTTATATCAATAAATAAGAAATAATTATTATTTCATGTTCTTTACTTTTGGTGAATTAATAATGATCATTTCTTCCAGATCTTTCGAATTAATATTCATTCTATCTTCTTCAATATCACTGTTTTCATTCATTAAAGCTAATTCTGCCATCATTTCTTGTGTGTCATAAGTATGGTATTCTTCAATTATTTTTCCATCTTTCCCCCATTTAAATCCTATATGGGCAGGAAGAACAATTTTTTTGCCAGTTGCTTTGCCTGTAGCATTCCAATCAAACCAAGACTGTGTAATTGTATTAGAAGGATATTCTCCAATTGCTGGATATGTTATTGTTTGAACCCAAACACCAAGGTCTTCTCCACCTTCTTCACCAAAAGTCATATGAATTGGATCAAATCCTGCGTGTTGTGCCTCGAGTATCCCTACAAATTCATCAAGATTAATTGGTTGTTTAGAGTTTAAATAGACTTTTATATCAGGAGACCAAAGTTCTTTCAGGCCATCCATATCATTTTTTAAATAATTTTCAAAATGTGCTTTAATGGCACTCGATTTATCATCGTCAAAAGTGACAACAACATCGTTGTTCGTGCAGCTAAATGTAAAACCTGCAAATAGGAATAGAAGTAGTAATTTTTTCATATTTTTAATTTAAAGTGTTAGTTTCTTTAAATTTAATAAAAATATTTATAGATAAATTTAATAATGGGAATAAATATCTTCAAAAGGTACCCTAAATTGCTTATTGTAAATTCCTTTTTTATCCCTAATCCCACATCCAACAACCATATTAATTTCAGCCCCGCTAGGAAGATTTAATATTTTTTTAATTCTTAAAGTGTCGGTTCCTTCCATTGGACATGTGTCATAATTAATTGCAGACATACTTATCATAAAATTTTGAGCTGCTAAAGCTAGGCTTTTATGTGCTACAATTCTTAAATCACTAAGTCTAGTTTGTCTGTAAATTGGTCTAAATAAGCCTATAACTTGAAATATTAAATACTTTATCATATCCAAAATTCCAAAAAAACTAGTATATATTGTAGGAATCAATGATTTGTAATAAAATAAAACTCCTTTTTTTCTTTTTTCTGAGATGGATTCAGGGCTTTCTTCAAAAGATTTATTGATGAAATGTATATTAGATTTAGCTCTATTTCTCCAAAGATCTTTTCTAGTTACAAATACTACCAATTGATTAGCGGTAGTAGCTGCGTTTTGATTCATACATATAGGACCTAATTTTTTTATTAAATTCTTGTCAGATATATGAATAAACTCCCATAGTTGTAAATTACTACTGTTTGGGGCGAGACTTGCATTTACAAGACAATCTTTTACTTTTTTTTTATCGAGATCAATGTCCTTAAAAATTCTTACTGATCTTCTGTAGCGAATAGCCTCAGAAACATTTTTTTCCATTTATTTTTTATTTAGAGGAATGTATTTAACAAGCATCATTAGTGTATAAGCTACTAAACCAATTACAAGCATTATTAAGAAATAATAAGGCCATTCAGGCATTAATTCTGTGAATGTAACTCCGGGAGGCTTATTTTGAGTAAACATATAATTACTTCCTAAAGATAAATTAATTAATATCATTGATAAAACTAATGAGGCTGTCCATAAAATAGTTTTGAATAAATCAATCCATTTAGGTCTATATCCATCAATAATTAATGATATTACAACAATTATAATAAGACCATGAGCAATGAAATAATGTATAAATGTGTATACCATTTCACCATCTTCAAGGTTTGTATTTATAAAAGCAAAAAAAGATCCTCCAAATCCAGCAAAAAATAACCAATTCTTTAAATCCCTATTATCTTTATTGTAATTGTAAAATGGAATGATAAGAGCTGAAATATAACACATTTCTAAGGGCAGAGAGACTTGAAGAGACCATTCATCAAAATAAACCAATAATAATTGAAAAATTATTTCGTTTCCGATGACAATAGCAGAGAATAACGAGGTTAAAATTGATTTATTTTTATTGTTAGATAATGTGTATATTAATATTAGTATAAACCCGATTATTAAGCTGTAAAAGGTAAATATCAAATGTTGGTACGGTAGGTTTTCAATAATACCAATTACTTCATTCATAATTTGCAAATTTTGTGTAAATATAATAATATATAGTTAATCAATTTAACTCTATATTTTTATAAAATTTTATAAAAAATTAAAAATTAACATTCTACTATTTGGTCTATATATACATTATGTTGTATTTTGGTAAATTCAATAATCTAACAAACAAATTTATTATGAAAAAAATTACTTTTAATTTAACTAAATCAATTTGGCGTAGCTGTTTTTTAGCTATTACCTTATTATTTAGTTTATCTATTAATTCTCAAGATCTTGCTATGCAAGGTATTGGAGATTACAATGTTGGTAATGTCGAGGGAGCAGGAGGTAGTGATGGAAAATTCATCCACTTAGTTGCTAACGCTGATATTGCAGATTTAAGCACGTATTCAATGAAACTTTATGCTAATGCAAACACTTCTTCAAATAGTACTTTTACTTTTGAAGCTGGTACTTCTGCATCAGCTGGAGATCATATTTTAGTAGCTAGAAATATTGCAGTCTTAACTGCATATATGGATTATGCCGTGTTTGATCAGTCTATAGAATCATCTTTTCCTAATTGGAATGGTGACGATTCTGTAGAATTATATATGAATGATGAACTTATTGAAACTTACGGTAGTGTAGGAACTGATGGTACTGGTGAAGCTTGGGAATATTTAGATTCTTGGGCATATAAAGTTAATGGTGCGTGGACTTATGGTGGAGTAAATTGTACTGATGGATCAACTACATCTGCAACCTCAGATTGTCCATATCCTTACCTTTATGAAGCTGCTGGTTGTGATTACACATTATCTATGGTTGATTCTTATGGAGACGGTTGGAACGGAGCTAGTTTAGAGATTTTAGCAGATGGAGTTTCTGTTGGAACTTATTCTAACACTTCTGCTGCTGGTGCTGGTGAAGCGCAAACAGTTACTGTAGCTCTTTCTGAAGGTCAAGTTATCACTAGTGTTTGGACTTCTGGTTCATACGATTCAGAGATTACTTATTCTTTATCGGATTCTTATGGAAACGTAGTTGTTTCTAGTGCTGCTGGAGCATTTGCAGATTTTACTGCAACATGTTTAGAGATGTTTGATGTAACATTCTCTGTTAACACTGCAACTATTACTGATGGTGTAGGGCCAAATGGTATGTATATAGGTGGTGGTATCATTGGTGGTGCCA
>Ga0213862_10001115_pt1 | contig 11284 bp, 8 predicted proteins | sample PICome_7_FD_160092 | JGI IMG/M metagenome (GOLD analysis project Ga0213862, IMG submission 160092) | Coastal seawater microbial communities near Pivers Island, North Carolina, United States - PICO266 | ecosystem: Environmental > Aquatic > Marine > Coastal | place: USA: North Carolina | collected... | reverse complement strand
TCTACCACTTCATCTGAAACATTTATAATATCATCTGAAACACCATCTACTTCGTTTCCAAATATAAAAGCATACTTTGTTCCACTTACAGGGTTAAATTTTTCAATCTTTAGAGATTCATCTGCCTGTTCGATTGAAATTATCTTAACATCTTTTTTCTGTAATTTTTTAATAGTTTCAATAATATCATCTGAATACTCCCAATCAACAGAATCCGAAGATCCTAGAGCAGTTTTTTTCATTCTATCATTTTCAGGAGTTGCAGTATATCCTGAAATGATTATTTTTTCTATTAGAAATGAATCAGATGTTCTGAATATTGACCCAACATTATGAATACTTCTAATATTGTCAAGAATTACTATTGCAGCTGTTTTTTTTGATTTTTTGAAATCATCAATTGACTTTCTGTTAAGTTCAGTATTTTTTAATTTTCGCATTAGAGTAAAAATAAAAATATTTAAATTAGCACAAATACCAATCAGTGACCAAAGCTACTAAAATCACCCCTTTAATGAAGCAGTATAATGATATTAAATTTAAATATCCTAATACTGTACTTTTATTTAGAGTGGGCGATTTTTATGAAACTTTTGGTCAGGATGCAGTCTTGGCTTCTAAAGTTTTGGGAATTGTTTTAACTAAGAGAGGGGCAGGATCAACTAGCGAAACTGAGTTAGCAGGATTTCCTCATCATTCCATAGAGAATTATTTACCAAAATTGGTAAAGGCAGGTCATAGGGTTGCAATTTGTGATCAACTTGAAGATCCTAAATTAACTAAGAAAATTGTTAAAAGAGGTGTAACAGAAATTGTTACTCCTGGAATAGTAATAAATGATGGAGTTCTAGATCAGAAAAAAAATAATTATTTAGCATCTATATATTTTGAAAAAAATGAATGTGGAATTTCTTTTTTAGATGTTTCCACAGGAGACTTTTATATTTCTCAGGGAGACTTTAAATTAATTGATCAGCTTATTTCAAACTTCTCTCCAAATGAAATTTTAGTTTCTAAACCATCAAAGAATAAGTTTAATGAATTAATAGGGAGCACATATAATATTTACCCTCTTGATGACTGGGTATTCGATAGCTCTTATTCTAAAAATAAATTATTAGATCATTTTGATACAAAAAGTTTAAAAGGATTTGGTGTTGAGGACATTCAGCTTGGGATTACTGCTGCTGGATCAATAATTCATTATTTAGGTGATACCGAACACAATAATTTAAGTCATATTTCAAACCTTCAAAGAATTTTCCCTGACTCCTATGTTTGGATGGATAAGTTCACAATGAAAAATCTTGAATTATTTAATTCAAATTCATCAAATGGATTTAATCTTTCAGAAACAATTGATGATACAATCACCAGTATGGGATCAAGAAGATTAAAAAATTGGATAGCATTTCCTTTAGTTGAAAAAAAAGATATAAAGATGAGACAGGAAATAGTCTCCTCAATAATTGATGATAATGAAGTAAGTGATCAACTAGATATTAATCTAAACAACATTTCAGATATAGAAAGGTTAATGTCCAAAATTGCTACTTATAAAATATCACCAAGAGAGTTAGTGTATCTTAAAAATTCTCTGGAAAGTGTTAAAAAAATCAAACAATCTCTATCTGACATTTCAGGAAACTTAAAAAGTTATGGTAAGACTATACCCGTTTCTGATTCAATAGTTAGCTTGATTACAAAAACATTAAAGGAAGATTCACCAGTATCAATATTAAAAGGTGACTTTATTAATGATAACTATTCAAATGAACTTGATGAATTAAGAAATATAAGATCTTCAGGAAAAGAATATTTAAATCAAATTTTAGAGCGAGAAAGTGAAATAACCAAAATACCATCTTTAAAAATATCTTTTAATAATGTATTTGGATATTATATTGAAGTAAGAAATACACATAAAGATAAAGTACCTGAAGAATGGATAAGAAAACAGACTCTTGTTAATGCAGAAAGATATATTACACAGGAATTAAAAGAGTATGAAGAAAAAATAGTTAATGCAGATGAAAAAATTAAGGATCTAGAACTTAAACTTTTTCTAAAACTTATAGATAATCTTCAAGATAGTCTTACAACTTTAAAATTAATTTCGGAGAGAGTTTCAGTAATTGATATTTTGAATTCTTTTTCAAAAAGAGCTATTAAGTATAAGTATATATGTCCTGAGATAATAGATGAAAAAAAGATTGAAATAACACAAGGAAGACACCCAGTTATTGAGGCCAACCTTCCTCATGGTGAAAGATATGTTCCAAATGATATTCTTTTAAACAAGGACCAGCAAATTATTATGATAACTGGACCTAACATGTCTGGTAAGTCAGCAATTCTTAGACAAACAGCATTAATTACAATACTTGCACAAATTGGAAGTTTTGTTCCGGCTAAAAAAATGCGATTTTCTATAGTAGATAGAATTTTTACTAGAGTAGGAGCTAGTGATAATATTTCTATGGGTGAGTCAACATTTATGGTTGAGATGAATGAGACAGCATCAATTCTTAATAATCTTACTGATCATAGTTTAATACTTCTGGATGAAATTGGAAGAGGGACAAGTACATATGATGGTATATCAATAGCATGGGCTATCGCAGAATTCCTTCATGAAAATAAAAATAATCCTCATGTGCTTTTTGCAACTCATTATCATGACCTTAACGAAATGGAGTCTATCTTTAAAGGAATAAAAAACTTCAATGTAAGTGTGAAGGAGACTAAAGATGATGTGGTTTTTTTAAGAAAACTAGTTAAAGGAGGAAGTAATCATAGCTTTGGAATTCATGTTGCAAAGATGGCAGGAATGCCAAAATTAGTTCTTGATTCTGCAAAAAATAAATTAAAATTGATGGAAAGGACATCACCGAATAAATTAAAAGGTGATAATAAAGATGATAATTTTCAGCTTAGTTTTTTTGATGTAGAAGATCCGAAAATGCAAGAAATAAGAAAGATTATTGAAAATTTAGATATTGATAATTTAAGTCCAGTTGAGGCGCTAATTAAACTAAATCAAATAAAAAAAGAAATAAAAAATGAAGATTGATTTACATGGCAAAACTCATCCAGAGGGTCTTGAGTTAATTGAAGAATATATGCTATTAAATTCTGTTAAGGGAAGTGTTAGTTTACATGTTATAACAGGAAATTCTCCTATTATGCAAAAAAAGATTATTGATCAAATATGTAGTAAATACGGGTTTTCTTATTACATTCCATCGCATAATCCTGGTGAAATATTTATTCAGTATGAAAAACTATAAACTTCTAATTCTTATAGTTTTCTTAGTAGTTAACTCCTGCTCTAAGGAAGATGAGATAAATCAATTAAATGAGACAATAGTTAATCTTCAAAATGATATAGCTCAACTTAATTCTCAGGTTAATGATTTTTCTTCTCAAGTAAATCAATTAACCGCTCAAAACAATACTTTATTATCTCAGGTTGCAGATGCATCAACTCAAAACAATACTTTATTAAGTCAAATAGATGATCTAAATAATCTCTTAAATGGATTTCAAGATCAAATACAGGAATATGTAGCTCAAATACAAGTTCTTACGGAGTCAAATGAAATACTTGACAGTGATAATAATAGTTTAAATATTCAAATTAATAATCTTCAAGATCAACTTTATGCAATTCAGTCTCAAAGTGCTGAAGATGGACTTTATCTTTTTAATAAAATTGAAATACTAGAGCCTCCATTTAGTGGAACAATGTGGGATCTTCCAGATTTAATTAAATCATCTGATTATACTATTTATTCTACATCTTCATATCAAGGAATAGAAACAAGATTGTTTTATGACAAATCTATTCCTGATTTTATAAATTATCCTGCTCATATATATAAAGTTAATTTTGGTGATGACCTATCTATTGATTTTGAAATTTATACCGAGTTTACTCAAGAGAAGGCGGGTAATATCGAACAAAAATACGCTCCCCTTATAGGTCAGCTTGGTAAGGACTTAAGAAGAAATATAAAATCTTTTGAGTTTCTTAAAGGAGAAGAAGTGGCATCAGCTCAAAGATCAGATGATCTTAATTATGCAAATATTACATTTCATATTGACTGGTTAACCAATATAGTTGAAACTAGACCAGATGGAGATAAAACGGAAGAATTACTGATTCATGAATCAGCTCATCTTTCAATAGATCCCAATGTATATGGGCAGCAAGGATGGAATGATGCTGTTAATTTAGATGGAAATTATCTTTCTACATATGCAAAGGATAATCCAAATTCTGAAGACGTAGCAGAGACATTTCAAGCATATATTGCAGTAAAATATTACCCAGATAGAATCTCTAATTCTTTAAGAGACACTATCTTATCTGTATGCCTGAATAGATTTAAATACTTTGACTCATTAAATTTAGATTTATCTATATATAAATAACTAAATTATTTTAAATTTGCTGTTCTGCGAAAGTAGCTCAGTTGGTAGAGCATCACCTTGCCAAGGTGGAGGTCGCGGGTTCAAATCCCGTCTTTCGCTCGAATTGCTCGAGTGGTGGAATTGGTAGACACGTTGGACTTAAAATCCAATGAGCAGTAATGTTCGTGCGGGTTCAAGTCCCGCCTCGAGTACTTGAAAAGCCTCCTTTTTGGGGGCTTTTTTCTTTTTGTTGATTTAGTTTAGGCAGTATTGGATTTAAATCAAAAAAAATATTTTTAACTTAGAGATATAAAAAAATATGCGCTATTCAATCCTATTACTAATCAGTTTATTTCAGTTTAGCTTTGCTCAAAATTCCTTAGAGAGACTTGAAACTTCACCTCGTCATCATGAATGGGTTAAAATTAACTCCAATTCAAATGAAATTAATAGTTTTTTGGTATATCCGGAAGTATCTGAAAAAGTTCCTGTAGTTGTACTAATTCATGAAAATAGGGGACTCAACGATTGGGCACGAAGCATGACAGATCAAATTGCAGAAATGGGATATATTGCAATTGCACCCGACTTTCTTTCAGGTACTGCACCAAATGGAGGTGGAACAAATGATTATCAAAATTCAGATGATGCACGAACGGGGATATATAATCTTGATCCTGATGTCATCAATGATATCTTGAATAAAACTGTGGATTATTCCAAAAAGATTCCTTCTGGAAATGGAAAGGTAGTTGTTATTGGGTTTTGTTGGGGTGGAAGCCAATCATTTAAATTTGCAACTGAATCTTCTGAAATTGAAGCAGCAATTGTTTGTTATGGAACTGGTCCTTCGGATATGACATCTTATTCTAATGTTGCAGCACCAGTTTATGGGTTTTATGGAGGAAATGATAATAGAGTAAATGCAACAATTGCAGCTAGTGCATCAGCTATGAAAGCATCTGGAAATCCATTTGAACCAATTATTTATGAAGGTGCTGGACATGGTTTCTTTAGATCTGGAGAGAATCAAAATGCAACTGAAGCAAATCGTTTAGCAAGAGAACAAGGAATTCAACGCTTAAAAGAAATTTTAAAAGGACTTTAGTCGTAACTAATAAAAATAGTGTTGAGTAAATCTTTAATTTATTAATTGCTGTAAAAATGCAGTAGGAAAGTTTTATAAATAATTATTTAAATTGAATTAAAATTAAATTAAATGAGAAGTAAACTTTTTACCTGCTTGCTATTAACTACAATATTTATGGTTGGATGTAATAAACTAGACAATAATTCAAATGATATAACAAAGGTTGTTTTTTTTGGTGACTCTATAACTGCAGCTGGATTATATGACAGTGAGGTTGGAGTCCCTGATGGGGACACTCTAGTTTATCCTAAATATACCGGTTTTATAACTATGTTAAATAAAAAAATTAACTCCCCAATTGATTTAATTGGAAAAGGAATAAGTGGAGATAAAGTTTCAGATCTTCTCACCAGGTATAGAAGAGATGTTATAGACTTAAATCCTGATTTAGTATTTATATATATAGGAATTAATGATGTGTGGCATAAGTATGATTTTGGAACGGGATCTGATATAGATTTATATAGAAATGGATTAAAAGACATAATTTCTGAAATTCAAAAAACTGATGCTAAGGTAGTTCTATGTACACCTACTGTCATTGGTGAAAACACAGGAGAATTTGTTTTAGGGAATCAATTTAAAGATGTTGAAACGATGGAAAAAATGAATGGAGATCTTGATGCATTTTCAGATGTAATTAGAAATTTATCCATAGAGTATAATACTGAATTACTTGATTTAAGAAAAGTATTTATGGATTATATTTCTGAGAATAATCCAAATAACGAATCTTCAGGAATACTAACCTATGATGGAGTTCATCTTAACGAAACGGGGAACAAATTAATTGCCGAGGGGATGATTAATTTTATAAAGTAGTTTCAGCCATTTAAATATTACTTTTCACTTTTAATTCTTATAAAATTTTAAGTTCTTTGCATTACATAGTACTGAATTTAATTAACTAAAATTTTTATAAATTCGGTAATCAAACAATTAATTATTAACCAATAAACAAATTATGAAAAACATTTTAGCATTATTATTTACATTTTCATTTTTCGTTGCTAGCTCTCAGCAAGTAGATGAAATAATAGATAGTTATTTAGAGACAATAGGTGGGGTTGAAGCCATTCAAAAAGTTGAGTCATATAAAATTTATGCCTCAGTTAATCAACAGGGACTGGAGATTCCTATTGAAATAATTCAATCAAAAAACAGATCAAGCTTAACACTTACACTTCAAGGACAAGAGTTAAAACAAGGAGTATTTGACGGTGAAGTATTATGGTCTGTTGGTTTTCCTGATTTAAAACCAGTTAAAAGTGATGAAGAAGATGTTATTAATCTTAAAAATGAACTTAGAGAATTTCCTGATACTTTTGTTACATATAAAGATTTAGGCTATACAATTGAGTTAGAAGGAACTGAGGATTTTGAAGGAACTGAAGTTAATATTTTAAAAGTTACAAAAACTCCTACCTTAATGGACGGGGAAGAACTTCCAAATATTGACTATTACTTATTTGATATGGACAATATTTTACTAGCAGTTAGATCTGAAATTCTTGAAGGTCCAGGAAAAGGATTTATTGAGGAGCAAAGATTTAGTGACTATCAAGAAGTTGAAGGAGTTTATTATCCATTTTCATTGACATTTGGTGTTAAAGATCAGCCAGGAGGACAAACTTTTGTTGTTCAAAAAATGGAGATTAATCCAGAAATTGATGAATCGGAATTTAAATTTCCAGAGGAGGAAAATCAAGAATAATATATAACTATGAATAAACTAAAATCGTTTTTATTATTATGTGTTCTATTTTCTTTTAGCGCATACTCTCAGGATGATAAACCTATTGAATTAGAGAATTATTATGGAGATATGACTGCAAGACAAATAGGTCCTGCTGTTATGAGCGGTAGAATTAGTGACATGGAAAACCACCCAACAAATTCTAAAATTATTTATACTGGAACAGCTGGTGGAGGTGTTTGGAAATCAGATAATGCTGGGACTACATTTAGGCCTATTTTTGATGATCATCCTCAATCGATAGGAGCAGTTGAGTTAGATCCAAACGATCCGGATAATGTAATATATGTTGGAACCGGTGAACCATGGCCAAGAAATAGTGTATCAATTGGTGACGGTTTATATAAATCAATTGATGGCGGAAAATCTTGGTCAAATATTGGTTTTAAAAATTCTGAAAGAATTTCTGATGTAATAGTTAATCCGGATAATTCAGATGAAATTTATGTTGGAGCTTTAGGAGCATTATGGTCTGATAGTGAAGAAAGAGGTGTCTATAAATCTTCAGATGGCGGAGAATCATGGGATAAAATATTATATATCAATTCTTCTACAGGATCTGCTGACCTAACATTAGATCCAAATAATTCAAATGTTATTTATGCATCAATGTGGGAATTCAGAAGAGGCCCTTGGTTTTTTGAATCAGGAGGAGATAGTAGCGCTTTATACAAATCTTCAGATGGTGGAGAATCATGGAAAAAAATTCATAATGGTTTTCCCGAAGGAAAATTAGGAAGGCTAGCAGTAGCAGTTGCTAAAACAAATTCTAATATACTTTACACTGTAATTGAAGCTGAAAATGATGAGGACAAAGGATTATATAAAAGTTTTGATGGTGGAGAATCATGGGAACAATTAAATAACGATTTTGGAATTACTGTAAGGCCATTTTATTTCTCTAGAATTGTTGTAGATCCAAAAAATGAAGATATAGTAGTTAAGGCAGGTCTATATGGTTCAATTTCTAAGGATGGCGGTAAAACATTTCAAAACTTAGGATTCATGCATGCTGATATCCATGATATAGTCTTCGATATTAATAATTCTGATATTCTATATGTTGGAACTGATGGGGGTGTTTATAGATCTTGGGATAAAGGTGTAACAATGGAAATTGTTGAGAATCTACCATTATCACAATTCTATCATGTTACCGTTGATGATAAAGAACCTTATAATGTTTATGGGGGACTTCAGGATAATGGATCTTGGTATGCACCAACGCGTGCTTCAGGTGGAATTTCTGCAAAGAATTGGAATCCTGTTGGTCAGGGTGATGGATTTAGAGTTTACAAACATCCAACAAAGAATATTATCTACTCTGAAATGCAAGGTGCCGAGAATGTTTGGAGATATGATGTTGACAATAATAGAGTAAAAACAATCCAACCTCTTGAGGTTGATGGATATGAAAAATATAGATTTAATTGGAATACTCCAATCTCAACTAGTTTTCATAAACCAGATAGATTTTTTATTGGAAGTCAGTATCTACATGTATCAGATGATATGGGAGATACATGGAAGATTATTTCCCCTGATTTGACAACTAATGATAAGTCAAAACAAAATCAAGCTGAATCTGGAGGTCTATCTATGGATAATTCAGGAGCTGAAAATCATACTACAATCTTTACTATTGCAGAATCTCCAATTGATGAGAATGTGATTTGGGTTGGAACAGATGATGGAAACATTCAACTTACAACTGATGGTGGAAAGTCATGGAAAAATTTAATATCAAATGTTAATGGTGTACCAGAAAACACATGGGTTTATCATATTGAACCAAGTGTTCATGATGTTGAAACTGCTTATGTTGTTTTTGATGGTCACACAACTGGAGATATGAAACCATATGCCTATAAAACTGAAAACTTTGGAGTAAGTTGGGAAAATATTATTCCTAATAATGATGTTTATGGATTTACTAGAAGTATACAAGAGGATTATGAAAATCCTGAATTACTATTTCTAGGAACTGAATTTGGTTTATATGTCTCAATTAATGGAGGTAATAAATGGAATAAATTTGAAAAGAATGTTCCACCAGTTGCAATTCATCACATTGAGCTTCAAAAGAACACCAATGATCTTGTTTTAGCTACTCATGGAAGAGGTATAATTATACTAGATGATATTTCCCCATTAAGAGAAATTAATAAAGAATCTCTATCTCAAAAGTTATACTTTTTTGAAAATGATAAATATGTCATTTCAGACCTATCTGGGTTTTCGGATAGTTTTGGAAGAGAGACACAATTTTTTGGACCTAATTCAACATTAGCTGCTCAGATTAAATATATACTTCCAAAGAGACATACTTTTGGTAAAATGACTATGGAAATCTTTGATGAAAATGGAAAATTGGTTGTGAAACTTAGCCCAGGTAAATCTAAAGGAATGAACTTTGTATCCTGGAATTACCGGATGAAACAACCAAAAGTAGCTAAGGGAAAAACATTAGCATTTGGAGGATTAACAAGCCCAAGAGTTAAAGAGGGAAAATATACAATAGTTATTAATAAAGGAAAAGATACTTTCTCAAAAGATATTTTTATAAAGGATGATCCAAATACAGATTTAGATTCAAACGAAAAAATGTTAAAATATGATACAACTATGATGTTGTACAATTTATCAGAGGAATTAGCTTACACTGTGTATACAATTGATGAGATACTATCATCAGATAATTTCAAAAAAGGAATTAAAAACAAGCTGCAAACTCTAAAAGAATCTCTTGTAATTACCACAGGAGATAATTATGTAGGTGCTGCTGAAAATGAATTACGTGAAGACTTACTTGATTTATTTTCAAAAATATCTGATAGTTATGATAAGCCATCACAAAACGATATGGATAATTTAAATTTAGTTGTTGACGAGTATAATAATTTGAAATCAGAATTTGATAAGATTATGAAAAAAGTTGACCTTTCTAAATTACAGTTATTGTCTTTTCAAGAGTATTTAAAAAATTAATCAAACTCAAATAAAGTTAAAAATGATATAATTTTAAAGAGCCTCCATTTGGGGGCTTTTTAATTTAATTAGTCAATTTTTAACTTAAATAAGTGAAAGAAATATTCTTTTCTACAGATTCTGATAAAGTATGATGAACCGGGCAATTATCAGCAGCTCTTTCTAAAATAGTTTTAGTTTTAGAATCGTATTCTTTTGGAAAAGTTAAATCAATATCAATTTTAGTAATTCTTCTAGGGTTAATTCCCATCGTTTTTTTTACGATTGCGTTAGTCCCTTTAATATCAATATCATCTTTCTCAACAGCAATTGCCATTATAGTTAAGATACAGCTAGCTAAAGCAGAACATACCATATCTGTTGGCGAAAAAGTCTCTCCAAGTCCATGGTTATCTTTTGGAGCATCCGTACTTATTTTAGATCCAGAATCTAAATGAGTAGCGGTTGTTCTCAAGTCTCCTTGGTATTTAATTTCAAATGTGTTCATAATATAATTTTAATGATTTTAAAATTCTGTAAGTTTTCCATTTAAGTCTCCACGATAGAATTTTTTATTCTTTACAATTAAAATCTCTCCATCCAAACCATATTTTATTCCAGAATCAACTCCAAATATTTTATTATTAAATAAAGAGACTATTTTTTCTTGAGTAGTATGTCCAACAATTATAGTTTTTGCATTTAAAAGCTTTAAAACTTCATCAATATCAGTTAAATGTGCTTCAAAGCTTTCAAAATATTTTTCGAAATATCCACGATACCATATTAAACTATTTCGACCATAATATAGATCATAATAATCTGTAGATTTAAGTTGTTCTTTTGTGTAAATATTATTTTTCCTCATTATAGAATTTATGCTATCTAGATCAACACCATATTTTTCTAGGAATTTTTCTGAAATACCTCCATGAGTAAAAACTATATTGTTTATTTTAATTATAGCTGGTTTTGAGCGTAACCACCTTCCTAAA
>Ga0213862_10001113_pt1 | contig 11305 bp, 12 predicted proteins | sample PICome_7_FD_160092 | JGI IMG/M metagenome (GOLD analysis project Ga0213862, IMG submission 160092) | Coastal seawater microbial communities near Pivers Island, North Carolina, United States - PICO266 | ecosystem: Environmental > Aquatic > Marine > Coastal | place: USA: North Carolina... | reverse complement strand
TTTTTTTTTGATTTATCATTTAGTTTATTCCATATATAAGATAAATGCTCTTGTAATTTTTTAATATCCATAACCTGACTTTGCTTTTTATAATTTGAGATTGGTTCAATTTTTGATAATGGATAATAATGAAAAGTTTTTTTTGTTAATATAACCTGACTTGATAATAGTATTGTAAAACCATTTATAACTAATTTTTTTGTAGATTTTTTTTTTGTTTTTGAGTAATTTTCATAATAATTATCTAATTTTTCTATTATTGATTTTTGGTCTAATTTAACAATATCACTAATCCATTTTACAAAATCCAATGAATAATTCTTATTAAAATCATAATATAATTTATATATATTTGCTATAACATTAAATATATGATTACTATTTATATATAATACTTTTATATAATTATTTATATAATCATTTATGCTCGTGTCATTACTATCTATATTAATTATTTTAGCACTATGTTTCATAAATTTAACATAATCATATCCATTATTATATATATAATGTATTAGTATTTTCCATATTTTATTATTTTTATAAAATTCATTCGGTAATCGTTGTATTAAATCATCAATTAATGTTTCATTATCACTTTTAATTTTATCATAATTAATATTATCTTTATTGGTTTCTTGAATAAATTTTTTTTCATATTCTATAATATTTGTATTATCTGTATTATTAATTAAACAATTTTTAATATCATCATCATATAATTTTTTTGTATAATCATTAAGCGGTATAAAATAATTATTTTTATATTTTTCTTTAGTATTGTAAGGCAAATTAAAAACTCTATTTTTTGTATATATTGCAGTATCTATATTTAGTTTATTATGTAAAAATTCCAATTGAATAAATTTTATTAAATGATTTTGCTGTAAATAATCCATACTAATTTTATTATAAATAATATGAAACGAACATAATTCATCTTCATTTTCAGTAGTAAAATAATTTTCCCTAATAAAAATTAATGGTTCATCTACAATATTCAAATGTTGTTTTACTTGGTTTTTTAATAAATCTATCGCTTTCTTAATATCTTTTTTTGGTGTTTTATCAATATCAAAATATAACTTTCTTTTATTTTTTGTTAATAATTCAAATTTATAATCAGTTTCTATTTTTTCAGTTTTCTTAATATTTTCATTATAAACTTGAATTGTTTTTTTATTTTTCTTATCATTTTCATTTTTTATAAAATTATAATAGTCATTGTTACTTAAACATAAATAATTATAACAATGCTCGTATGTATTTGTTTTATTATCAAAATATTTAACATCTATTACAAGTATATTATAATCATTATGCTTTGTATAATTAAAAGCATCGTTTTGTTTATTAAATCTTTTATTTATCATACTTTCTTTTTATATTATTACTAAATATATTTAAATTTGTCTTTATATCTATTTAATCTTTTATAATTAAAGTTATTATATTTCTATAAAATGAAGAAGACAAAAATTAAACATAAAAATCATAAATTATATACAATACATAAAAGATTACAAAAAAAAATAATTATTATTCTCCAATTTTATTTTTATTTATATCTTACACTAAATAACTAATTATTTATAGAAAAATAACAATCTATAAATAATTTTATTTTTTTATTATAAAAATTATGCTCCACAAGGAACACAATTTAAATCAATAACTTTTAAATCAGTTGTATTATCTTTATTATTTTCTACAATTATATCTATATTAGTCTCTTGATTAGAATTATTTGTATTAATAAAATTTTTATGTTTATCAGTCTTTAAATGATGTCTTAAATTAGATTTTTTAAATTTACTACCACATTCACACTCATATAAAATATCTTTTTCTTTTTCAATGATTTCTTTAATTTCTTTTTCATCTTCTTCGCTTGTTTCACTTGGATTTTTATTTAATTGAGATTTCATTGCATCAATCATTGCATCATCAAAAATATTAGTTTTAATATTAAATCTACTTGCTATTTCATTCATTTTTTTTTCAGTATTAAAAAAATTATCTTCTAATGTTTCAATTGGTTCTATAACCCAATTTGTTAAACCACCATTTTCATTAATGCTTTTGATTATTATTAAATTTTTAAATCTTTCATCGGCTAATTTCTTTTTCATAATAAGATATTTATAGTTTCTTATATTAGTTGTTGTTGTAAAATCTAAAAATTTTAAATCTTTATTTGTCTTGCAATATATTAAAAGAATTGAGTAACTGGTTATTTTATCGTGCTTAATTCTACCGCCTTGACTGATTTTATGGGGCATCTTGTTTATATACTACTATAATATTATAATTTGTCTTTAAATCCATTTATTTAATATCTTTATATTTCCTAAATATTATTCATATTATTTAAATGTTTTTGAGATTTTTGATGTCTTATAATACTATCTTTTCTAATCAATAAATCACAACATTCACATACCACTTTTTCACTTTTTCTTAATTCAATCTTATCTTTATTATCAATTTCATATTGTTTTTGTTGTTGTCTAATAGTTTCAATATTTTTATTTCTATAATCTTTTCTCATTAAAATAGTAGTTTCTTTCTTTTCATAATCTTTCTGTTTTTGCTTTACATCTTCTCTTTCCATATATAACTTTTGTTGTTCTTTTAATTCTTGTTCTGTTATATAACTCTTTCTCATATTCATATTCGCTTTTAGTTCTTGTCTGTATTGCTCTTCAATTTGCTCTGCTTCTCTTTTTGTTAATTGTTGCCTTGTTCCAACTTGAACCATTTTAAAATTCTCCCAACCGCCATTTGCTCTAATAATTTGATATTTTTTATTATTATATTCTTTACTATTTTCATTATTACATTTGCTTTTATGCTCTCTTTGTCGTTCTTTCCAATTAGCAGTTGAACCAACATAACATAATTCAACACTATTATCCAAACAAACTATTTTATAAAATATATAATCATTAATTAATTTCTTCGGCATTTTATACTCTTTTATACACTTATTTTTTTATATCAATTTCATAATTATTTTCTAATATTTAATTTTCTTTGTAATTTAATTAAATGTTTAATATGGTATTTATCTATTTTATCAAAATGATTATAATAATTTACACATCTAATATATGTATTAATTTTATCCATAAAATAATCTTTTTTTAAATTACTATATAAATTTTCATTATCTTCAAAATTTAATTTTTTTAATACTATGTTTTTATTTATATATTCTATATTTCTGTTAAATCTTGTTATATACATTTCATCTCTTATTATGGTATGATTTTTTATAATTATTTTTTCGGGCGTCTTATATTCAACTATACTATAACAAAAACTATTTTCAAAAGTTGATAAATCATTATATCTACTACGATGTTTAACCCATTCAGCAGATGTATAATTACTATAAACAAAAACATCACCTACTTTTAAAGAATTAGCAATTTTAATATTTTCTTTATTTCTATCTGCTAAACTGCTAATAACTTCTATATCAACATTATTTAAATCTATTTGAAAATTAAATATATCTCCGTTTTTATAATTACCAAAAATACATTTTTCATTACATTTATTTAAATTACTAACGCTTATTTTGTCATCATTAGTTAAATTTAAATTAGTAATTAATAAATCACTATTATACGCTTTTTTATCTGTTTTATGAGTTACTTTTATAATATCATATTTATTTAATTTACTTTTTATTTCATTATAAATTTTTTTTCTTTTTTCTTTAATTTCATATTCTAATGTATAAAGTTCATAAATACTCATATCTTTAATAAATTCACTATTAGATTTTTTAGATTGCTTAACGATTATGTCCCATAATTCATTTGGTAATTCCATTATTTTATATATATTAATTTATTGTCTTTATATATATATATATTAATATTATTTATTTATCAATTTTTATTTTTTTATTTTTTATGTTTTTTATGTTTTTAATTTTTTCTTCATCTTTAAATTAAATCATTTATTTTATTTGCTAATATTTTGATTTTATTTAATTCTTTTTCTTTATTTTTTAATTCCTTCATTAAGTCTTTTTGGCTCATAACTTTTTCAGTTATAACTTTTTCTTTTGGTTTTTCTTTTTTATTTTCTTTTTTTGGTTCTTCTACAATATCCATAATCTTTTTTGATTTTTTTTTATTAGTGTTAATGTTTTCTAAATCTATTTTTGATTTTTCATTAATTTCATTATCTTCAACGACTTCGTTTTTTTTTGCTCTCGGCATTTTTGTTTTATACAATATATAAAATATTTTTATAATTTTTTTAAAAAATAAAAATAAATAAAAAAAGTTTTTATAATTTTTTATTTATTTTTTAATAAATTGTTTATTTAACATTATTCTTTTTATTCTTCATCGTTATATAATTCTTCATCTACATATAAGTAAGCAATACAATTATTTTCCCATTCGTGATTTAATTTATATTTTCTTTTAATTGTTGCTAATTTATCACTTCCCCAATAAGAACTTTCATAATGTAAATTAACAATTGTATCTTCATAAGGCATATACTCGCATAATATAAAACAAATTACATTATCATTATTTTTATATTTAAATCTTTTCATTATCGCATCATCTTTATCCGTATCACGAAAATATATCTCTTCATAACCATCTTTAAATAATTCGGTTAATTCATTTTTTAGTTCATTCATATTATTAGTATTCATATTATTATTATTATTGATATTTTATTATTTATTATTTATTATCAATTTTTTTTTAAATTAAATTATTAATTTCAGTAATGCTTTTAATATTATTATCATTATCCAAATAAATATGGTATTGATTAGATAATGTTTTTGTATTATTTATATGTTTTCGTGATTTTTGATGTCTTAATAAATTTGCTTTACTAATTATACAACCACATTCACAATTAAATTTTTCTTTAATTTTATCTTTATTTGCTTCGCGATTTTCTTTAATTTTATCTTTATTTGCTTGATAATAATTTTGCTGATTTTCTTTCATTTTATCTTTATTTGCTTCATAATAATTTTGCTGTTTTTCTTTCAGTTTATCTTTATTCTCTTCATAATAATTTTTACTATATTCTTTATGTTGTTCTTGTTTCTGTTCTTCTGTTCTAAAACATTTTTTCATATTCATATTTGCTTTTAGTTCTTGTCTATACTCTTCCTCAATTTGTTCTGCTTCTCTTTTTGTTAATTGTTGCCTTGTTCCAACTTGAACCATCTTAAAATTCTCCCAACCGCCATTTGCTCTAATGGTTTTATAAATTTTTAAATTATATGATTTATTATTTTCATTATTACAAATGCTTTTATGAGTTTTTTGTCTTTCTTTCCAATTTGCCGTGCTTCCAACATAACATAAATCTATATCATCACTAATACATACAATTTTATAAAATATATAATCATTTATTAATTTTTTAGGCATTTATACTCTTTTATACGCTTTTATCTTTAAATCAATTTTATTTTAAATTAAATTATTAATTTCGGTAATACTTTTAATATTATTATCATCATCAAGGTAAATATGGTATTGATTAGATAATGTTTTTGTATTATCATTAAATAAAATTACATTAAAATAATTTTGCTTTGAATATGATTTATTAATATTTTTAATAATATTTATAGTCATATATGGTTTAAATAATAATTTCATTTTAATATTTTCTTTTAATTTGTTTAAAATACTATTTTCTATAATCTCTTTATCATAATCAGTAAATTCAATAAATTTATTATAACTAAATGCATATAGTGGTTCATCTGTTAATTCTTTATCAATATTATTATCATTACTATTATCATCAATACTATTATCATCATTACTATTATCATCGCTACTATTATCATCGCTACTATTATCAATAATGTCTCTTATAATTGCGTGTGTGGTATAATTATTATCTTTTTCTTTTTTTAATTCTGTTTTTGGATTAAATAAATCATTTAATTCATTATCAGTTAATAATGCTTTATCAAATAAATTAATACCATCTTGATTAACAAGGTAAATATCTTTTAATGATTTATCAATAATTTCAGGTAATAATAAATGCTTATGTTGCTCTTTTTTAATCTTTTTATAATCAATTTTTTTAATATATTTATAATCTTCATTACCAATATTAATAACTTCAATTTTTAACTCTAATAAAATATTATCCATATCAAATAATGTTCTTAACAATTTATCATCATAAAATAATAAGCAAAAAATATCTTTAAATGGTAATGTATTCTCATAAAACTTATAAATTTTATTAACTCTTATTCTATATAAAAAGTAATTACCATTATAATAATATGCATTATATAAATATTTTGTTTTATAATAAAAAATATCTTCTATTTCGTAATCATAATTTGCTTTTGGTTTATCATTAGGATATTGAAAAGAATAAGTTGTAATAGAAGAAAAATTTGTTTCTTTATCACTTATTAATATATCCGTTCCCGCCGGATTTATAATATAAGATGTTTTTTTTGCTACTTTATTATCATCTGTTATACAAATAATATCATCAAGTCGTTCATAAAATCTTGTTTTGGTAAAAGTATGCAATAATGAATTAATTAAATATATTGGATAATGTATTTGTTTTATTCCATCGTAACAAATATTATATAAAAAATTAACAATCATATTATCATCTTGTTTTGGTGATTTTCTATATTTTTTAAATATAATATTTTTAAAATTGGATTGTAATTTTTTTGATGATAATATCATATTATTACTTCGTTCTCTATAAATACAACGCTCACATTGTTCGTAATGGCGTTTATTAAAATCTTCCATTAACATTAAATATTCCTTATCTTTTTGTTTATTAGATAAATTTTTAAGTTTTTTAATCATACATTTATATATATCGTCTAATCTATTATTATTTAATTCATTTTGGAATTTACAATTACATAAACATACTGATAAATGTTTATTCTTCAACATTATATATATATTATACTAAATATTATTATTTTGTCTTTATATATATTTATATTTATATTTATATTTTTTTAAGAAAATTTATAACCATAAAATATATAAATTACATTAAAAACTTATATATTTTTATTATGCTAAATTATTTATTTGTTCTTTTATTGTATTTTTTAATTAAATCATTAATAAACTCTTCTGTAAAAAATCGCCCATCATTACCCCAACCGCCTAATTGTTTATTAGGGTGATATGTAATGTAATTTAATTTATCATAAATACAACCATTATTTGTTTCTTTTGATATATAATAAATAAATTGGTCTTTCATTTTATACTAAATATTATTATATGTCTTTATATTTATATATATTTATATTTATATTTATATTTATATTTATATTTATATTTATAAATTATTTAATTTTTATTATCTATTCAGGTGTTATATATCGTTTCATATATTTTTTTATGTGTGTAGATGTGCTGTGTCCCATATTTTGAGCGTCGTTTATAATAGTGTCAATGCTACATTTTTCATCTTGCAATAAAAATCTACTACAATAAATAGTTCGTATTTCCTGAATACCAATTGGTTTTTTAAATAATATTTCGCTTATTCTTGTGATGTTTTTAGATAATGTATTTGGTTGCATTGCTTTTCCAAATTTATCTTCAATTAAAAATTCTCTAATTATTCCTTCTTCTTTTAATCTTAATTCAATGCTTTCATATATTAAATCATATACTTCATTATTACAAATAAAATCTAATGGTTTATGTTTTAATTCACCATCTTTTCCCATTACTTTATTGCTTTTATATTGATTAATTATAAATCTTGATTGGTCTATTATAAAATAATTTTTGGTAATATCGCTATAATCTTCTAATTCCCAATCTTCATTTTTATCAGTATTTAATATTAATTTAACTTCTCCATAATCTGCTCTTAATGGTGGTTGTAAAATATATAATCCATACATTAATTTATCTTTCCAATTTAAAGTATCTTTGACTTTTTTAAAATGTTTAACCATCTCATCATAAGGTATATAATTCTCTTTGTGTTTTTCGCTTGGTTCTTCTGCATCATCTTTTCTTTCTTTTAAATTTTTGTATCTTATAAATAATTTTTCAATTTCTTTTTGGTCTGCTTCATTAATCATATCTTTTAATGATGTGTGTTTTAGCATACTTTTAATATGTGCTATAAATGTGTGACAAGTATTAAGGTTTTCAGTAGTTCTTAAAAACATTTTAATAAGAGTAATTAAACTATCAGGATTTTTGTAAATATCTTTATCGTATTTCTGCATTTTATTAATTGTAGATTTAATAACTTTTTTACTTACAACACTTAACTCTGTTTCATCAATCTCTTTTTTAATTGTGTCTAAATATTTAGTCATTCTATTCTATATAATTAAGTTATATTTAAATTATTTAAAATATCTTTATATATATATAATTTGAATTATAATGACATTAGAATTAAAAACTTTAAATGTTTCTTATACTGATAATTTGGAAAATATATTTGCTGTTAAATTATATAATTTATTAAAAGATTATGTAAATATACGAGTTATAAAAGATTTTCTTTCTAATGTGGATTATGAGATTATTGATAAGAACAATAATGATAATAAGATGTATTTAGAACTTAAAAGCCGTTCAACTAAAAGTTTTAATACTTTTTTTATTGGCTCAACTAAAATACTAAATATTAATAAAGATTATAACCCAACAATATTAGTATGGAATTTTACTGATGGTTATTTTTTCTGTAAATGTATAAAAGATTTTGATAATTATGATAAAAAAATAATACAAAATAAACCAGTTATAGAGATTGAAAAATTTATATGTTCTAATGGTATTGAAAATTTAAAATTAGATATTTTAAAAACATTAAACATAAATCTATAATTTTCTCTTAAATCATATAATTAATAATCCAAATTTTCTAAAATTAATAATTAATTATATGATTTTTTCTATTTTTTTCTATTTTTTCTATTTTTTATGGTTATTATTTATCTTCTTCTTCTTCTGCGGGTTTTACAACATACTCTTTTAACTCTTTTAGAACATATTGTTTTTTTTCTACGGCTTCGTGTGCGTCTTCTACCCATTTTATATTATATAGTATTATTATTTTTTCTATATAATAAAATTAATTAACCAATATTACATTTTCATTTTGTATATTAATATTATTATCTATTGGTTTTTCAATTAGTGTTATATTGGTTGTTCCAAATAATAGTAATAAAATGTTGTTTAATTCATTTTCTTTAATTGTTAAAATATCAACCATTAATATAATAATTTATTAAAATATTACATTAATTTATTTATAAATTGTCTTTATATATTACTAACCATACTAAACTATTAATATCATTTAAATCTTTATAACAAGGTTCTATAACTTCATTTGAGGCGTGGTTAGTGTTTCGTTTAGTATTATTAATTTGTGTCTTTAATTTATATTTTGCGTATTGTTTAACTTCTTCAATTGTTCTCGGTCTAATATTGTTTCTTATTCTTGTTAAGTAATATCCATTTTTATCTTGTTCTCTGTTAAAATTAATTGTGTGTTTAATTTTTGCTATTTTATCAACGAATTCTTGTGCTTCTTGTTGTGATTTACATTCTTGAAATAATATATTATAATTTTGATTGTTCTTTTTAATTCTTGTTCCAGTTTTAACGCATTCATCATTATTATATGTTCCTAATGATTGAGTTATTTTATTACTTGTCGCTGTCGTGTTGCTATTCCAAATTATACTATTATCTCCAAAATTAGCATTATATAATTCTATATATTTTTTACCACTATTAATATTTCCAAAAACAATATATTTACCATTATCATCATATCCACTTGAACGCCCAAATGCTAATCCTTGTAATGTTGTATCATCATTAGATTTAAAACTATATCTATCATATAATACACTAATATATCGCTTATATAATGTAATAGAACATCTTAACATCTCTTTTATGAAAATAATTGTTGTTTTTTTTGGTTTAATTTTTAAAATGTCTGTTGTAATATAACTTTCTCTATCATAAGAGATAAAACTATATCTATCATCATCTTTAAAAATTTGTTTAATTAATTGAATAGTTATATCTTGTTTATTTGCGGTTTTAGTTCTTATTAAAACATAACTCGGTTCTCCATAATCATCAATAACATCTTTAATCTCAAAAATATTATCATATATATCTATTAATTGGTTATAATATGTTGTAATTATATTTATATATTTACCATCAATATTATATTCATTTAATAATACTTCAATATCTTCATCTGTATATATTTTTTTATTAAATAAATATTCTTTTGCTAATTCTTTTATACTTAATTCTATATCGTTTATTAATTCAGTATCAATCTTATTATTATCATCATTATCATTATCATTTTTTTTAGGTTTATCAAAATTATATATTACTTCTTTTAATTCAGGTAGATATAAATTTTTACATTCTCTAACTCTATTTTGGTTTAATAAATCTTCTATTCCAGTATATTCAGGTAATTTATTTAATTTATAAAAATCATAATTATCTTTTTTAGTATTATTTAAATCAATAATAGTCCCATTAGGTGTTGCTGTATATTCAATAATCAAAATATTATTCTCATATAAATATTGTTTATCATCTAATCTTAATTCTTTAAAAACTTGTGCTATTGTATTTTTAAAACTTGATGCTATATGTGCTTCATCTATATTAATAATAATATTTTTACGAATCTGTTTAATCTTATCAACAAATTTGGTTTTTAAATCTTGTCTATGATATATATTTGTGTGTAATATTTCAGGCGTTCTATTCTTCAATTGTTCTACCCAATCTTTACTTGATAATCCAGTAATGATAAATATATTTGTAAGTGGTATTAATGATGTATTTATAATATTATAAATAGTTTTAATCATAATATAAGTTTTACCATCTTGCGTTCTACCAATAATTAAAATATGAGTATTTTTCTTATTCATAATAAGAGTTAAAATATTTGTTAAATCTTCTGTTCTGTTCTCAAAATCAGTAATTTTACTATTTAAATCAATATTAAATATATTTCTGTAATTAATTATTTTATTCAGGTCATTACCAGTATATAAAATATCTTGTCTTGTATTCATTTTGTTATTAATATATATATATTTTTGAAAATGTCTTTATATCAATTTTAAAAATATTTTATTTATGTAAGGAAGAAAATAATAAAAACATAAAAAATGTAAAATATGTAAAAAATTCTTGTCTTAATATTAAATTAATTTTTATGTAAAAGTTGTAAGGGATTTAAAAATGAT
>Ga0213862_10001112_pt1 | contig 11310 bp, 7 predicted proteins | sample PICome_7_FD_160092 | JGI IMG/M metagenome (GOLD analysis project Ga0213862, IMG submission 160092) | Coastal seawater microbial communities near Pivers Island, North Carolina, United States - PICO266 | ecosystem: Environmental > Aquatic > Marine > Coastal | place: USA: North Carolina | collected... | reverse complement strand
ATTATTACGTCTTTCGAAACGCGAAAACAAAGCGATGGAGTCGTTTGCCTTGGGATTTAGAAGACGCGTTGCCGGCGGACAACAGATACGGCCTTGCGCTATGCCCCAAGCGCGATTGTTCGCCGAAAAGCACTCGATACTGCGTTTTAACGTGCGAGAAGTTCAACTCGCCGCTGTATTGCGATTCAGAACATCCTCAAGATATATTCTATTCCGAAGGTATCGCGCAAGAAGCTAAAAGCACTTACAACGAACTCGTCAACGTCATTTTGAAAACCGATCGAACTCGCGCGATGTACTTTGCACGGTTGCGAACGCTAATGAACGATATTTTAGGAACGAACTTTATCGAACGATACGTCGCGAGAACTTTGAAGACGATTAGACGAGACGCGCTGAGAGATTCCGTAAAATGGAAAGTTGGTGGCATTCGATCGATCGATCAAGGTGTTTTGCAGTTGTTATCGCAAAGCGTTAAGTTACGAAGAGAACAGTTGTTCGAGACGTATTCCGATATGATCCCAAAGACGGTCACTGAAGGAGAGATTTTGGAAAGCGTAAATATAAAAGCGTTTTCGGATATAGATGATACTGGTATCGGTTTGCGTTCGTGGATAGAAATCGAGAATAATTTACCCGTAGCTGCGGACATCTCCGGATTTTCGATCGCGTGCGGTAGCAATAAAATGAAAGTTTGGACGTTCACACCCGGGACGGTGTTGGATGCGAAGCAATCGATATACGTCGTCGCCGACGAGAGTAACTTTTTGGACGATATCACATCAAACGCCAAGGACAATTATTACTTCTTCGTGCAACACGGCAACGACAAGTTCATCGAGCGACTGGAAAAATGTGTGAAGATCGAAGGAAGGAGCGATAGCCTTTCCGAGGAGAAAAAGGTGTTTTTCAGCATCGAGCCGAGAACGGTCGACAGAGCATTGAAAACGCTCTCGTCCTCTCCACTTTCCATCGACTCCTCAAATTGTACCGAGCCCGAAGCTGGACCGTGGGAAGAGTGGGGAGAGTGTTGTCGAGGAAACAAATGCGGGGTCTATTGCGACGAACCCGACGCCTCGCGAGGACGCCGGAGAGAACTCAACTTTGACAAGTTCATCGACCAACTTCTTCGGGAGGAGGAGGAGGAGGAGGAGAAATTGAACGAGACACCGAAACAACAACTTTGCTATCCGAGTTTAACCGCTAATTGGCAAGTCGATAAGCAATGCGGCGCGAAAAAATGCGGAGAACGTCGTGTACCGTACACGTGCACTACAGCTTTGCAATACGCGAAAAAAATAGCCTCCTCTTCGTCGTCGTCATCGATCCTTTTCGGCGCCGGTAAAACTGAATCCGGATGGAATTCGTCTTTCTCCTGGGGCGTGAAGGAAAGGAATAACATTGCCATCGGTATCGACGGTCAAGAAGACGGCAGCGGGAGTACAGGGAGTGTCAAAATACAACTGTACGGTGAAGGCGCGTTCGCGTTGGGCAAAAAAATCACAGACGGCAAAGTATTCCTCGAAACGTTTTCTCGATTCAATCGCTTGAACGTCTTCGTGGCGAGAGAGCGGTATCCGCAACCTCTCCCGAGGCTCACCTTACAAATTGAATTCTACTTTTGGCGCGACGGAGGAGTGTTTTCCAACAACGATGCGAGTGTCATCTTCTCCTCAAACGCGCGGTTTGAGACCGCGACGAGCGACGATGGATGGCAAAGCGGCTGTTACGAGAAAGCGTTTGCGAGTTTCAAAAACGAATTTACGCGAGGCGACGGAGGAGAGTCTCTCTCGGATTTCCTCCGAAACAAAAAACAACTCTTCGAAAGCGCTGACACGGTAACGATTAAAGTCGCCGTTCGCAACGCGTCTAGAAAATCGCCCATCGTTTTCTACGTCGGCTCTGTAGCGTTTGTCGCGTGAGAAAATGTTTTAATACAACAACAACACTCTTAAAATGTATAAAGTACACACGCACGCGCGAGCGGGAACGTCGTCACGCCACAACCCCGCCTGCTTTCTTCGCCGCCACGGCCGCCCCGAATAACTTCCCCACATCCAAAGGTACTCCAGTCATGGCATAAATCAGCGCAAACCCGCCAAACATATACGCGATCGTCCCGACCACGTTCACCGAAAACACCGTCAATCCAAACGCGTACGATTTTTTGTTCCCTGGGACATACTTTTGGAAAAACTCAACCAACGTATCCGTCTTGGGACTTATCGCGACGCTAAACGCGAACCTCGCCGGACGCACGACGTTTTGTATCATCCACAACCCAAAGTAAGAGCTCGCAAAAACCTTTAAGGATTCCGAAGAGGTCACCGGTGACTGCCCGGTCGCTTTGATCGACGTGTACGTCGCCACGAGTAAACTGGACACGTAGAAGAGGTTGGAGACGAATCCGTAGGAAAGCAAACACGCGGAGCCTAAACTCGCGATGGTTTTTTTATCGATCTTCGCGGAACGTTTCCACCAATCTCTGAGAGATTGGAAGGAAAGCGAAAAGCTCTGCGTCGTGGTTTTTTGTATTCTTCTTCTTCTTCTTCTCGATCGCTCTGGTCGTCGTCTGTCTTCGCGAGCATCGAGTCGGAACGAAGACGTTTTCCCTAACGAGAATCTCGAGCTCATCATCATCATCATCGAAGTCGAGGAGGAGGAGGGAACAACTTTGAGGGAAGAACGCCGTCGTCGTCGTCGTCTGCTCGAAAAAGAAGAGGAGCTCGTCGCAGAAGTCGTGGCGTGAAGGACGAGTCTCGACATGTTGTGTGTTTTTGTGTTTCTTCTCTCGTACTGCTTGGAAAATAAAAAATGAAGAGAAAAAATTGAAGAAAACAATTAAACGCGGATGCTCGCTCGCGCGAACATCGTCGTCGTCGCCGTCACCGGTGGCTTGCGAGCGCGCTTTCTCCTTTGCTGAGTATTTCTCGACGTTTTTTTTCCCGCGGCGTTCTTCGCGTCGTCGGCCTCTTCCGGAGGAGGATCCGGCAGATCCGCTCCAGGGACGGTCAGTCCGAGAGCGGACGCGTTTTGAACCGGTTTCCAGTTGACTTGGAGGTGGTTTTCGGTCGATTCGTGTAAAAGAGCCTCGGCTAAGCGCCAACCCGATCGCATTGCAGTTTCTACGCTTGGCGATTGATCGTCGGTAGTGAGCCAATCGCCGCACACGCCGACGGAGGCATTAGCGTCGAACAGGTACTCGTTGTTGGCTACCGTTAATCCGTTTGCTGCGCCCCATAGTTGCATTTTGGAGAAAACGACGTTGTTGCTGATCACGTTCGGAGCTATGCCTAAAGTCTTTTCCAACTCTGTTACTAAATCTAATTGGACTTTATCCGCGAACGCCGCGGGAATTGCTTCTTGCGGGCACTTGTTTCGTTTACCGTATACAGGCGTCGACAAAAGCGTAATCTCTCGGATGGAATTCATCTCATCCTTCTTCTTTTTCTTCAACGTATTGTTCCCAATATACGCCAAACTCTCGTTTTCTATCACGTGCGCGCCATCAAACGCGTCCAACTTTTGCATCGTGTCTTCGTCTAAATTCCCAATCGCAACGTTAGCGGACCAAATACTGCTCAAGACCAACTCTCGTTTCTTATACAGAGCCTCTCTCGTCTTGATACCAAAGCTCGCTTTCAGCGCGCTCAAAATCTTGGGACTTTCGTTCTTCTTTTCCGCGTTATTATTCACTGCCGTTTTCATCAAATTAAACGCGCACTTACCGTTATGCGCGATGACGACGAAATCGTATTCTCCCAACTCTCTGTAATTTTTCCGCGATCGATCCTGCGTATTCGCTAAGAGCCACGTGTTGCTGTTGGTTTTTTGCATCGATCCAACCCACTGAGGGCGTTCTATTCTGTTCTTCCTATCGCTCGCGACATCTAAAACGGACTCCTCCAAATGTTTGATAAACGCTCGAAATCCATCTTTCGACGCGTATCTCACGAGTTCGTCCTCAAATCGACGAAAAACGTAATGCTGCTGTTTATCTTCTTCTCTCATTAAAATCCCGTATCGGCTCAAATCATCGATCGCGTACAACTCTCCTCTCTTCGTTGCCTCTCGACAGTACTCGGCAAACTCTGTTTTGTTGTCTTTCACCGAGAAATACTGCGCCGCGTGATCAAACTCATATCCGCTTTGTTTATCCATTCGCGAAGAAATTCTTCCTCCACACGTGCGGTTTCCGGTATCAAAGACGACGATGGAATCGATGCTCGACTCGGACTCGGCCGCTAATCGCTGCGCACAGGCGAGGCCAGAGACACCTCCACCGATGATGGCGATTTTTTTGCCCATTTCTAGTGTACCGATGATGATGCTGGTCGTGTGTTGTGTTGTGACGACTTACGGTGGTTAGAAAAGGGGAAGAGACTGAAGAGACTTCTCGTACGCGGACGATTGATGAGTGCGTTTCCTCACCTTCGTATTCTTCGTTCTCGTTTTCATCCTCGCGGTCGTCGTCGCAAAATGAAATGCTCTCTAATAAAGTGTGCTTCGTGAATACTACATCGCGTTTTTTACGTGCGTTCTGTTCTTCCTAGTCTACTGCGTATCTGCGCTCTAATTTTATTCTCCAACGCTCTCCTCCTCCTTCTCTTCCTCTTCTTCTCGTCGCCACCGTTCTCTCTGGTCTTCCTCTTTCAACGTCTCCGCGACAATTCGGGCGACGTTATGATCGAACCCTCTGCGTTGCAACCACGCGAAAAGTCGTCGGGTTTTCGCCTCGGAATCGTCCTTTAAATATCGCGCGGACGCTCCCGAAACCCACTGCTTTCGAGCCGAGGCGAAGAGTTCGCTCGCGCGTTTCCCGACCACCGCGCTTTCGTCCTCACCTTCCGCTCCAGAGACGCTCACGTCGGATTCGTGCGTAAACCGCAAAACCTCGCTGTTGTTATTCGTAGTACCGTCATCGTACACTCCGCTGCACGCGTCTTCGTAATCCCTGCACGCGTTCAGCAACTCCTCCCTGAGCGACCGCTCCCAATCCGCGTACACCTTCCACAACCCGTCCTCGACGTCGTTCTCATCTACCCCTCTCCTCTTCAACTCACTCGCTACTTTCCACTTATTCCACCTCGATTGTCTCCATTTCATTCTCGCCCACTGTTCGCTGTATAACTTGTCCGAATGTAATCCTAACCGTTCGATTTCCTCCAGCGCTTCTCGCGCGTCTTCCACCTCGTACCCTTTGTCTTCCACCAATTTTAGTTCCAATTCTTTCTTCGTCCGAGGTTTCGCCGCGAGAAACCTTAACGCTTGCGATTTCGCCTTATCGATCGCAGTTTCCCGGAATCTTCCGTCCGGTTGTTTTTGCTCGCGCGAAGAACCGTCGCCGTCGTTCGAAGAAGAGTTAGAAATCTCTCGAAGCGCGGAGTGTAAAGCGTCTTTTCTCGTTCTCTTTTCCCTTTTGTTTTTGTCGCGAGAAGACGAAGGATTTTCCTCACCAACAACCTCACCAACGCCAGCAGCAACGAACCCCCGGTTTTGACGACGATGATAAATACATCGGTTGCGCTTCGATTTCGTCGCCAGAAGATTGAGCAGTCGACCAAAACGCGGAAGAGGTCGGAAGGCAAAGAGCATTAAATTGGAAATTTTAAATATCTGCCCTTTAAGCGTGTTGTGAGGAATTCAGAAGCTTGGGAAAAAGAAATAAAAAATGTGAGCACGCGCGCGACCGAACGACTGCTTCTCAAGCGCCAGAAGAAGAAGATTAAGAAGAAGAAGAAAAAGAAGAGCAGAAGAGAGAAAAGAAAACGCACTTATATATACGATTGGTTGTTTGACGTGTGTGTTGTTAAATGAATATGAATTAAAAGTACACATATAAATATGATCGTATGATGAAATTTAGTCCTTGGAAGCGAACCAGGTGGACGGCTTCAACCAACGCTTCTCCTTGGCGACGAGCGACGCTTGAAACTCTCTCGCCTCGCGAGTGGCTTCCTCGCGGGAAATGGTCGCGCCCTTGGCTTTGGCTAACTTTGCCGACGCGGCTCGTTCGGAGCTCGATTTTGGTTTGCACGAGTTGATCGGTCCGTCGTCCACGGAGTCGCACGTGAATTTGGCTTGGAAGGCGTAGGACTCGTAGGTGACGTTGTTCTCGCGAGCGCCGTCTTGGACGTTCCACATGGAGATGTCATTGTCCATGCCTTTGTCTAAAACACCGGCGAACATGCGGGTGAAATCGGTGCAAGAGCTGACGTCCCAGGTGGACAAGTCTTGGTTGAAAGAAAAAGCGTTCTGGAACATGGTGTTCATTTTCTTGACGCTCGAGACGTCCCAACCGCCGATTTTGGCGTTGAACAACGTCGCGTGTTCGAACATGCCGGACATATCTTGAACTTTGGACGTGTCCCACTTGTAAAAGTTTTTACCGGTGAACGCGTCCGCGTCTTTGAACATTTGCGACATGGACGTGACCGAAGAAACGTCCCAATCGCCAATGCGGCCGTTGAACGAGGAAAGTCGGTCGTTGCTGTCCGCTAAAGGCGGGTCGTAGAATAACTTGTCCATGTTGGTGACTTTCTTCGTGTCCCAGGTGTTTATTTTACCCCACTCTCCGTCGAAGCAGTTACCGGCGACCGGGTCGACGGCGAGACACGCCGCGACGGCGGCGTGGATGTTACTGTCCGTGAGCGGGTTCTTGGGCGTAGTAGTTGTAGACGTCGGCGTTGCTGCTGCCGCGTTGGTCGACGCTGAAGTAGTAGAAGCCGCGTTGTTGTTGCCGCTCGTGGTGGTAGTAGACGTGGGAGTAGCCGCCGCGGCTTTCGCCGCTGTCGTCGGGGAAACGTGCTCGTTGGCGTGTTGCTGCGCCACGTTCGGCGCCGTATTCGGCGCCGCGCCCGGTGCTGCCGGGCACCCGGCCGGATGGTGAGCCGTCGGCACTTCGCACGTGTTCGTATCTCTCATGTTGTAGCACTGACCAAACAAGTACACGTTACCGGCGTTGGATCCATCTTTCGTTCTCGGGTAAAACTCAACGCCGCTCAGTTCGTCTTTACCGAAAGACTTTTCCTTCGTGCATTGCGCCATGTTGACGATAACGCGCGTCGGGTAAGCCTTACCGAGACCGAGCGAGGGAACCGCTCTCGTCGAGGAAGTCGTTTGCTTCCACAACAAATTTCTCTTTTGGAGAATATCGTTGTTATCGTTGTTATTGTTGTTGTTCGTACCGTGTCGTTTTGATGATTCTTTCTTCTTGTTTGATGATGATGATGATGATCCTAATTTTGCGTTTGCGTTGGCAACTTCTTTTCTCTTGTCGTACTTCCGCACGGAAACTTCCTTTCCGCCTAAACTCGCAACCTCGCTCGTAAAATCTTCCGCGGTTTGACATCCTCTCCCGCCTTCCGTGCATGGCATCGTGTAATCCGTGCACTCCCAACCTTCGCATTTTTGCAACGTGCACGTCTGCGCGGCGGCGTCGCATTCAATGTCCGTCGACGTGTACTCGTTACCGTGGACTAACCATTTCAACCAAGCTCCCCAATCGACGTAGCTCATGCTCGTCACCCCGGTCTCTGAGTCCGTGGTGCTCGAAAACTCTGGCCACCAGCCTTGAGTTTGCGCGTCTTCAAACGCCTTTGCGTTTTCCGTCGTTGGCGGCGTCACAAAGTTCCCGTCCGCGTCGATGAACCCGTGACTCCCGGCGTACGCCACCGCCGCGGCGTTCGTTTTCACCGCCTGCTGGCTCGCGACGGCATCAATGCCATCTTCTAACCGCTTCTTATCGCTGGCGTTTTCTTCCGTGGACAGCTCGCTTTCGGCGCCCCACACGGCGGCGTTTCTCGCCGCCTCCGAAATCGGTCCGCCCTCGATCGCTTGCGCGCCGATATCGGACAAATAATTCGTCTCGTTTTTCACGTCGTACAGATAAAATCCAAACTGTTCGCCTTGTTCCAACTTTTGCGAAATTACGTACGTCCCGCATCCCACTTCCGTCATATCCAACGCGTGCTGGAACGCAAAGTTATGGTCTTTGGACTTCATGGACAACTTGGCGCCGACCTTACCGACGAAACCGCCATTCGGGAACGGAAGCAAACCGAGCGTGGAGGAGGAGGTGCACCCTAACGTCAGCGTCACCATATCGGCGGCGGACGCCGACGCCGACGATTTTGATGCCGATGCTTTTGCCTCCTCGGTCGCCCCTAAGTTCCCTTCGATGTTGTTGTTTCCGGCGTCGCTTTCTCCTTTACTCATGATGTTCATCCCGTCCTCGTTCGTCCTCGTCGTGGACACTAAAGCCGCGCCGAAAATCAACGCCGTGGTCCCAATCATCACCGACTTGGTCCTCCACTCGCCGGGCCTTTTCGAGGAACCACCCCCAGACTTTTTGTTCTTCTTCTTCGAAGAAAGCATGAGCGTTTCATCCTCCTCGTTATTCAAAACCGAAGAAAACTCGTCGTTCGAGTTGTTGTTGTTGTTGCGCGTCTTCTTCTCTGCCGCCTTCAAGAGAGGCGCGCGTTCTTCAAACACCGACATGATGCGACGATGATTATATCACAGACGAATCAGCTCTTCTTCCCGCGGCTTTATGAATTTGGAAAGAGGACCTGCGTGAATGTTCTGTTTTTAGCGCACTCTGTACCAATCGCAAAACGCAAAAGAACCACACTTCTAAGATCGATCGATCAAAAAACTGTTCTTCTTCTTCAATGGAGGTGATCAGGGGTTTCAGCGCGACTCGAGAGAGAGAGACGGAACGAAAGAATATATGTGTGGAGCACAGAGCGTGGAGCTTACGAAGAAGGAGGACACACATGAGTTTAGGGTTTGAAAATGTGGACAAAAAAACCCTAAACTCGTATACGAAAAAAAGTGAAAAAAAGGTAGAAATGATAAGCTCCTTACTTGTCAGCATTTTGGCACGCCTCACTTTAGAACAGAAAACACACTTTGCTAGTATTATGTCTCTCTCTGGCAACGACGCGTTAAAACTCTCCGGGGCCATGATGGTAACGTTCTAAGTACTCGCTTTATCTCTCTCTCTCTCTCGCGAACGAATAACAAAATTTGTGAAGAATAAACGCGCGTTTTTTTCTCTCTCGCATTGTGTGCAACATTCCCTAACGAATATTCTCTTCATCAAATTCATCTAATTAAAACCTATAGCTCGGGTACGGCGTCCAAACGATCGCCATCCCGGACGACATGATGAAGATGTTCTTCAAAGAGGACGAGCAACCAACCGCGTCCCCGATGTGGTCGTCTCTCGCCGGGGCGTTCATGCTCGGGACCGGTTTGCCGATGCTGAAACTCGGCGTGGACGGGAAAGCGGACAAAGGGTCGCTGTTGATGGCGACGGGGTTGATGGCCGCGGGCGCGGGGCACATGGCCGTAAACGCGAAGAAGTTCAAACCGGAGATGTTGGCCGTGAATGCCGCGATGGTTGGTGGCGTCACGTACTTGAACGCGATGGCGTTGAAGAACGCGTAAGGAGTTATGAGAGTACTCGTCTACTCGTCGCCGCCTGTCGCGAGCGTCTAATATTTTCAATGTCATTTTTCAATAATTCATATTACAAAACGAACCGTATCTTTTGGTCTTCCGGTAAATCGTCGTCGGAGTGCGGCGTGTCGTCGAATTCGCCGAGGCGGTCTTCCACCGGGATCGCGTCGTGATCATCTCGATCGCCTTTGAAATTCGGGTCTATTCTGTTCATGAACGATAAGTGCCGCTCGTTTGGTTTGACGTTTTTGTTCGCTAATAAACGAGTGACTTCCTCGCAACTGGCGCCAATCCACGCAGCGACGGCTAACGCGCCTGGATCTGGCACTTTTTGTTCTTTCAGTTTGTCTTTGTTCACGTAACTCGCTCGGCCGGCGTTAGCGGTCATGTTTCTCGTTTCTTCCGCGCCGTCTTTCGCCGCTTTGGCGATGCGATCGCACTGTTCTTTTAAATCGTCGTTCATTAACATGCCCCAATGCCCCAAAGCTGGCATTAACGCGTCGAGCATGGTCCGGTCGCCAGCCGTTGCTTTACCGTGTTTGCGAATGGCGCAGATGCCTCGCGCCAAGGCTTCGCGATATTCAAACGAATCGTCCATGTAATCCTCATACTCGGCTTCGTCAAAGTCGCTTTCGGTTTCGTCTAGAGTGTCACCGGCGGCGCGGAAAAAGACGTCGTATAAAACGCCCGAAGTGCCGCCCATGGATCGCGCGCACGAATTAGCGAGTTGGTCGCAAACGACGTCTGGATGCTTGTAGATATAATCGACGGAGTCTTCTAAGATGGCCGCAGCGCCGGCGGCTAAGGTGTCTCCGCAGTCGCCGTCGCCAGCGATGGCGTCTAATCTCGTCAGTTCGTCTCTCATGGATAAAATGGTCGCGCACGAGAGTTGGATGGCAGCCGCGAGAGCTTCGGCTTCTTCCTCAGTCACTGTAACTTTTGGCGTTCTCAATTTATTCTCCTTCTTCTTTTGTTGTCGTTCCTTTTGGTTTGTTGATTTCTTGGGCGTTTCTTCTTTCGTAGATGTCTTTTTGTCGACGTTCTTCGTTTCTGTCGCGTCTTTTGGAGGAACTGGTAAAACGTCCATTTGTTCTTGCAACTTTCTCGCGGTGTTCGTCGTCGTCGTCGTCGTCGCACTCGTTACCGACGTTGTCGTTGATAAATTAATCAATCTGGGCCAGGCGTTCACTTCGCACGGCTCGTCCAACAACGCGCCGTCGTTTTCGTCCTCCAACACGCTGACGGTTAAACTCGCGCCTCTCATGTTCAAACTCGTCATGAAGCTCCCACACATCGCGTGCGTAATCTTACACGCGTTACCGCCTCTTTTCTCCAAAGACTGTTTGGCGAGATTGGCGAGTAAACCGAGCTCGAGATTGCTCGTCCCGCCTAAACCGTTCACCACTAAACACAATTCGATCGGCTTCACTAACCCGATGCTCATTTTCGTTTCCGCGTCTAAACCGAGCATGTGATCGATTTTACCCATAATGCCGACACCGCTCACCGCCGAATTCCTTTTCGCTTTTTCACTTTCCAACTCCAACGCTTTCTCAATCGCGTCCAACGCGATTTCGACAGTCTTCTCCGCGCTTTCAAACGGAACCGTCTTAAATCCGGGCTCGTTGTGTATCCCCAATCCTAATTCTACCATCCCGTCCGGTACCTCCACGTCTCCTTGTTTCCTCTGTCCAGGCACGTCGCACCTCCCCAACGAAAACCCGTACGTCTTCGTGTTCTTCCGAAATCTCTCGGCGACTTTTCGCACCTCCGAAAACCCCTCCCCTCTTCGCGCCGAAGCGCTCGTCGCTTTCAATCCTAACAACGTGCCGCACAATCCTCTCA
>Ga0213862_10001108_pt1 | contig 11320 bp, 10 predicted proteins | sample PICome_7_FD_160092 | JGI IMG/M metagenome (GOLD analysis project Ga0213862, IMG submission 160092) | Coastal seawater microbial communities near Pivers Island, North Carolina, United States - PICO266 | ecosystem: Environmental > Aquatic > Marine > Coastal | place: USA: North Carolina... | reverse complement strand
GTCCGCAAGCAAGGGGTGATTTACGAATCTCAAAAGTACCTTTGGGAATATTGTATTATAATATATACTATTATTATAATAGTCTTACTTTACTCTAATACTATTATAATAATAAACTTTACTATGGGAGTAAAGTTTATTATAATTAGTTTATTATAATAAGGGGAGTGTAGTGGAATAATAATGAAAGACACTGAACATTCAATATTGTATATTTCATTAGAGGCATTCTAAGAGCCTTAATTAAACACATCTATACAATCATACCAAAACGATAAGTTATGACGACTAAGAACCTCCTAATAGCCTTAATAGGCGGGAAGCTACCCAAGGGTGAACTCAAACAAGAGATGTTTGACTTTTATAACTCTATGGTGGGTAAGAGTAAGTACTTCCCAAAGGAAGAGAATCCAAGGACTGCTTGTGGCAGTTGTATACAAAGGGTGAAGACTACGATATGGAAGTGGTATCATAGTGATGAGAAGGCACCTACCTACAAGGGTCTTGTGTTTACAGGAAAGTTAGGGGTGCATAATATTCCAATCTATACATTCCAAGATGCCAGCAAAGAGAAATAGTTTCGGTAAGATTGTTAAAGGCAGGGGAGCCGAACTAACAGACCTTCAGTCCGAGTTCCTTGAGAGGATTCGTGATGAGGGTATGGATGCATCAAGTAAGGTGGCTAAGGAAATGAACTACACGAACTACTATCGTGATAGGAGAACATCGGGTACAGCATTTCATAAGGAGTTAATGGCTATAGCCAATGCAGAGATGAAGAGCATTGAGGCAGCCAAGGGAACGAATCTAAGCGCATTAATTAAGATTCGGGACATAGCCCTTGCCAATGATGATATGAAGGCTGCTATGGAGGCTATAAAGATTATTAACGATATGCAGGGCTACAAGGCTCCAACTAAGGTGGAGCAGACCAAGATTGATATCACAGCTACGATAGATTTAACTGCCCCCGATGAGGAGCAAGACTACTTGGATATAGATGCAGATTAAATTATACAAACCTACTGCACCACAGAAGGATTTCCACAGGTTGGTACACGAGGATGCTCCCTTTATCAGTTGTTTAGTTGCGGGTAGACAGACGGGTAAGACCTTCTATATGCAGAATGATGCAGTGATGAGGGCATTGAACAACCCTAAACACCGAATGTTCTGGGTCTCGCCTATCCAAGACCAAGCGAATAAAGTGATGAAGGATATTGAGGGTATGTTTAGTAGTCATCAGGACTTATGGTCAAAAATTATAAAGCGATATGACCGTAAGGCAAATGAGATGTATTTTTACAATGGTTCATTTATTAAGTTTCGTTCTGCTGATTCTGGGGATAACCTTCGTGGTGCCACATTGGATTATATATACTTGGATGAGGCGGCATATATGAAGCTTGACTTTATCAATGAGGTTCTTCTGCCTATGGTTACAAGAACGGGTGGTAAGGTTACTGCGGCAAGTACCTTCAATGGTCCCAATTGGTTTTACGATTGGTTTAAGGAGGGACAGCAGGAGGAGAACTGGGAGCAGATTAAAAGTATCAAGCGTACCTACCTTGACCTTAATGATGATAAGGTAGCTAAGACTGTCCTTGGGATTAAGAAGAGTATGACTAAGGCACAGTTTGACCAAGAGTTTTTATGTAAGCCTGTGAGTGCAAATGCCTTGTTCAGCAATGTTGAGGATGCTGTTGTAGATAATATAGATACAAGATGTGAGAGGGTTTATATTGGTATGGATATTGGGGTAGCGCAGGATTATACAGTGCTTACTGCAATCTCCGATGACTACAGAGTAGTAGATATAGACCGATTCAACTACAAGGAAGAGGGAATGGACTACGAAGAGTTCAAAGAACGCATCAAAGCGTTCTACCTAAAACACGACCAGTACTTAGCTGCCGCCTACTTTGAGGTAAATAACAACGACCTCTTGTTTGACGACTTGACGGATGACGGAATTATGTATAAGCTGATACCTTTTACGACATCAGCACAGAGTAAGCCCGAGATTATCCGTAACCTCATCAAGCTTTTTGAGGACAAGGTAATTAAGATACCTAAGAACACAGACTTAATAAAGGAGTTGTACGACTTCAAGAGTAAGCGTAATGCTATCACGGGTAACCTTCAGTTTAGCAACACCGATGGTAAGCACGATGATATGGTAATGTCGTTAGCTATTTGTGCGTATTGTGCCGTAGAAGAACAGGATGGTGGAGTAACTTTGTTTTTATGATTACATTCAGACAGCACCTTGAAATATCTAAGTACTCAAAGTCCGATAGTGGAATGTTTGAGTACATATCTAAACTACCTCCCGAGGATAAGGTTCGTGTGACAAGAGACATATCAGAAACCTATCCACTCAATATGAAGGGTAAGGCATCTGATAACATAAAGAAGATGTTTAATGTCCACACAGATGTTATGGGACTTGTGCTTGGGCAGTTCATTATGCTTGAGCAAATCATAACGGGCAAAACAAGGTATCAGTCTAATGAGCAGAATGACTTAGCAATTGCAGAACTCCTACTACGCCCTAAACACCACACCGAGTTTGATAATGAACAGACTGAAGATGAGGCTATTAACAAAGAAAAGATACTAAATCTTCCAGTTCAAGAAGTTTATAATGTATTGTCTGAGTTCTTAGCGAATAGGGATTTCGTTTTGTTTAAACAATTCTCTGGCGTTTTCTATGAAATATCAGACGAAGATGAATCCGAAGAAAATGATGAAGAGCAATCGGACCCCACGGGTGAGCAGCTTTTTACTCAACAGTGGTATTGGTACTCAATGGTAAGAAGATTAGCAAGAGAAGACATTACTATGTACGGCAAGATATATATGCTCAAAATGGAAACAGTAATGCCCGAGATGAGTTTCTTGGCTCAACGTAATAAGATAGAATCAGCCCACCAAAGGCAGAGTGAAGCTATGCGTAAATTGTAAATTAAAAAAAAGCATCTATGAATAATCTCGTAAGACTATACAACTACATAAAGACTTTTTCTGATAACCACCAAATGGTTAATGAGTTTGTTATGGTTGGCTCTGAAGATGAGATTAACCAAAGAGAGTTTGATTACAGGACACTGATTATGATACCTCTTGAAGCTAACTTATCAAGAGATTTAAACTCACCTGTATACACGCTTGATTTCGGAATAATAGTTATAGACAAAACTATTATTAATGATGACATCGCTTACATTTCTTCCACGGAGGAAAACGTAAATGTAATAGGTCAGCTACAAGACTACCTTATGCAAGAAGGATTAGATGTTGATTTTGAATCAGTAGAGATAACTACGGGTATGGCAGAAGATTATAATGTTACAATTGCTATGTCTGATTTTAGTGTTACGTTAGCAAGAAGCACATATTTAAAAGACATTAATGTTTAATGGCTCGTTCTGCAAAACAATACGAGAATCAAATAAAAGTCATAGTTGTAGCCGCCTTAATAAGAGAGTTTAAGAAATCTGCAATTATAGATAAGGTTGTGGCTAAAGCAAAGTCTTTAAATCAAGTTGCAACCAAAGGTCTTATTAATCCATCTGCCACCGCATCAATAATACCCTACAGGAACGATAGGTGGTTAACAGATAAGAATTCTGTTTCTGTTAAAGTAACCGATATGAAATATGGTGTGCCTAATTTAGTTAGGATTACACTTAAATTAAAGTACGGATTAGCAGAAGAGTATTATTGGTTAACAAAAGAATCACCAAAATCTATTTGGAGACCAAGCGGAACTCAGATAATTAATTGGATTAAAGCAAAGGGAGATAGAGGAAACTTTCTTTATAACGGTAATCCGTTAAATACTTCAAAAGAGTATCAAGTAAAGAGTGTAGCTTTTATCATATCAAGAAGCATAGGGAGAAAAGGAATTAAAAAAACTGATTTATTTAATCCGTTTAAGGATAAGAGGTCGGGTGTTGAGGCAACTGTCAATAAGGCTTTACCAAACATCTATGGGAGGATAAGTGGTTTATATGGCACGTCCATAGAAGAATCAGTTGTAGAAATGTTAGAAGTATTTAGATAATGGCAACAACGGGAAAAGGAAGTGTTAAGGAACTATCTAAGCAATTAGATACGTTTAGTGCGAAGATAAAGAAACTCTACGCAGAACTTGGTAAGCTTGAGAAAAACACGAGAGAATACACTAAGAAGCAAAAAGAGTTAAATAAAGCACAGAAAGAAGCAGGTAAAATATCTGACCAGCTTTCTAATAAACAAAAGGCTCTTAACACTAACAACAAGAACCATAAGAAGTCTATTGATGAGGCTCAAAAAGCTCAAAAGAAGTACACAGATACTCTTTACAAAACCACTCAACAGACTGGTAAAGCAGCAAAGTCTCAGCAAACCTATAGCCAAAGATTAAAAACGGCAGTAGGAACCTTATCAAGGTATGCATTAGCTTATCAAGTTCTTGCTGTTGGTCAAAGATTGTTTAGAGCATTAACAACAGACGCTGTAAAAGAAGCTGTTAAGTTTGAGAAGGCATTAGCAAACCTTGGTGCTGTAGCAGGTGCTACAAAAGAAGAGGTTGCGCTGCTTGGTGAGAATGCACTGAAGGTTGCGGGTTCTACAAAGTTTACTGCGGATGAAATAGTAGGGTTACAGACTGAACTTTCAAAGCTTGGTTTTTCTGCCCAAGATGTTGTTGCATCTACTCAAGCCATTGCATTTACAGCACAAGCACTTGGTGCGCCACTAAACACTGTTGCAGAACAAACTGGTAAGGTTATCAATCAATTTGATTTACTTATTGAGCAAGCGGGATTTGTGGGAGATGTTCTTGTTACATCTATAAACAATAGTGCGTTATCATTTGACAGCTTTGGAACTGCAATTCAATATGTAGGTCCAATCGCTAAAAACTTAGGATTAACATTTGAACAGACCGCAGGTGCGATGGCTGTTCTTGCAGATAGTGGTTTTACTGCATCTCGTATAGGTACGGGTCTTCGTGGTATTTTCACCGAACTCGGTAAGACCAGTGCTGATGTAGAGAAGTCCTTAAAGGATTTAGCAAATCAAAACATATCTTTGTCAGAAGCAGTTGATTTAGTTGGTAAGCGAAATGCAGCACAGCTAATCACACTTCTTAAAAACATTGATGCAATTGATGAAGGAAACAGTAAGTACTATCAACAAGGAAGAGCATTAGAATCTGCTGCTAAACAAGCCAATAGCTTTTCTGGTCAGATGGAAATTCTTACATCTAACTTCAAGGAATTTCAAATTCAAATAGGTAATACAATTGTTGAAAGCGATATATTGCTTGCTGTATTAGATGAATTTTTCCCAAAGGGTGCAAAGACTGCAAGAGCATTCAAGGCAATTAACGACATAGGATTTGAGAGTTTTTCAAATGGCGCAGAACAAGTTGCTAAAGGAGCAGATGCTACCACAACTGCATTAAACTTATTGGGTGTTGAGGCTGATGAATTTGAAAAAGCAAGAGAGGCTGCTGGTCAAAGCTGGGCAGAAACCTGGGGTAACCTGTTAACAAGTCTTGATGCTCCATTTGGAGAGGAGTCTTATATTGCTCAGTTTGATAGATTAGTAGCATTAAACAATGAAGTTCAAGGTTTAACAGAAAGACTTGAGGAACAAGCTAAAACTAAACGACAAGATGAGGCAATAACAGAAGGTCAAACAATTGCTGCAAATGAGTACGAAGAAGCTGTTCGTGATTTAACAGATGCTTTTGAAGCACAGATTAATGTGAACGACCAAGTTGATGCAATGTACAAAAGTATTAACTCTCAAATAGAGCAATACCGTAATATTGTAGACTCTGGTACTACAAGTGTTTATAACTTTATCACGGGTAGATATGATATGGTTGAACTTACTGAAGATGAGATATTAAAATACAAATCACTAATTGCTTCCCTTCAGGGTTATTCAGACCAACTTGTAAACATAGGATTTGATGAAGAAGATTTAGCTGATAAAAGAGAAAAAGAAAGAAAAAAAGCTGTACGAGAAGAGAAAGAAAACATAAAAGAAAAAATAAATCTACTCAAGCAGGAGACCAAAGATATAGTAGATTCTATCAATGAACGTGCTAAACAACAAACAGCTATAGCTGAAGGTACTGCTGAAAAAGCGGAGATTGAAGCTAAAAGACAAGCTGCTGTAGCAGATGCGTACAGAGAAACCGCTAAGACCATTGCAGGAATTGTTCCTATTTATGAGGAAAACATAAGTATTGTAGAAGAGGCTGTTAAGTCTAATGAAAAATTAGCTGAGGTTATTGGGAGCGAAGTTATTAGTGACCTAAACAATGCATTTAAGGGGTACTCAAGTGAACTGAAGGTGCTTAAAAAAGCTTTGGATGATGGTACAATTACTCAAGAATATTATGATGACGCTATTATAGCACTGAGAAATAATCTAATTAATACAATAAACACCTTTAAGGCTTTCGCAGGAACATCACCAGAACTTAATCAGTTCTTTGATAACCTTCTAATGAATTTTGATGCTCTTATAGCAGATGCAAATGCTGTTGATGAGGCTATGAATCAGACCTTTGGTGAGGCACTAAAGACTGAACTAATAGATTCTCTTGACGATGCATTAAAAACTGCCGCAGAAGCAATATCTAAATTTAATGATGTAGCCTTAGAGAACACTAAGAACAGATTAGAATCTGAGAAGAGTGAGATTAAGAACAGATACGACATTGAGCAGCAGATACTTGAGTCTCAATTAAATAATCAGTTGATTACAGAGTCTCAGTTTAGAGCAAAGCAAAAAGAACTTCAGCGTTCTAAGATAGCAGAAGAAAACAGCATAGATAAAAAAATCTTCCAAGCTGAACAGAAACAAGATAAGCAAGATGCAACTACCGATTACTTAAAGGCCATTGCATCTATTATACCTACGCTTATTGCGTATGATAAAACAGCTGACCCAGTTAGTGTGCTTGCTAAGGCTGCCGTTACAGGTGCATTAGCGACAGCATCTTATGGTGCAGAGTTATCAGCTATCGGTCAAAGGAAGTTCTATCCTAAGAAGTTTGCTAAAGGGGGTATGGTTAAGGGACCATCACACGCACAAGGCGGTGTTCCTTTTGCTGTACAAGGGCGTAACGGATATGAAATGGAGGGTGGTGAGTACATCATTAACAAGGAGTCAACAATGAAATACAAGGGGCTTCTTGATTTAATTAACGGCACACCAAGACCTATGAACTACAATGTCCCTGTGAAGTTTGCTGCGGGTGGTATGGTAACAAATAACATAACAAATAACTTTACTAACGAAAGTGTAGATTACCTAAAGGCTATTGCGGAGGCTACAGTCTCAACTGCTATTGGTGTAAGCAAGCCAGTTCGTGCCTATGTTGCCGATAAAGACTTACGCACTAACAACACTGAACGTAGAATCAGAGATAGAAACGATAGAATATAATGACCGATTTAATTTTTAGACAAGGCATTGCAAATCAGTACACTAATATAGCTTTTGTAAAGTCCGCTGATAATATCATACGTGCAACAGCAGGTAGCATTGGTGCAGTGCAAAACAGAGATGTCGTTAGAGTTGTCTATACTGATGGATTTCAGAAGGCAGTATATGGGATTTGTACAAATCAAGCCACAGGTGAGATTACATTTGATGATAACATATATCCTGTTAACCCATCTTCATTTACTGCAACAGTGTTTCTTTACAATGACACAGACATAGAATATGTTAATAACTATAGAATAGGAGTTGACATAGAGAATGGATTGTATTCAAAGGCTTACGCTAAATACTCGTCTGAGGTTACGTATTCTTTAATCGTACCCGCAAGAAGAGCAGAGTACTTCGGTGTTTCAGATAAGTTATTAAATAATTCAGATGTAGCGTTCTTAGACCTATGTGAGAATGTAGCTTATGGTGTAGGATTTAGCGATGGTTCATTTGACAACCTAAACAATAAGTTTAAATCCTCTTTAGAATTTAACATCGCAACACGTTAGTATGGATTTTAAGTTAGAGATTAGCAGGGACAACAGCTTTTATTATGATGTTGATTTGTTCCCTGAGCAGCAGTTAGAGTATGATTTAGATTTCTATGATAGCTTGGAGATTGACAAGGTTAAATTACCTTTCTACACTAAGCTTCGCATACCACTAACAACAAATAATAAGGTATCCAATAGATTTAACTTTGAACCTATTACATCGCCTGCTGCTGATTTTCCTAAAGAAGACTTTTACTTTAAGGTAACTGTCTTTGGAACATCTTCTAACACAGAGATATCGGGTATATTAAACGTGATATCTTTTGAATACAACTCTGCCCAATCTTATATTGAGGTTGAGTTAAAAGATTACTTAGCTAAGTACCTAACAAGTATTAAAGACACAAAGCTTGGTGACCTATATAAGAGTCCTAAGTACCCCATAGACTACTATACTGTTAGAAAGACCCTAAATAATTTTAGAGCAAATACAGCAAGCGGTGGAGAGGCAGGTATAAAAGGAACAAATCCCGACTACACAAGACCTATCTCTTTTCCCTATGTAGATTTTTGTAATGATGTAGATGGCAAGTTTGGTTTTGCATCACGTCAATTCTTAGAGTATGGAACGGGTATTGATAGAACTGGTATTATGCCAGTGTTCTCAGTGCCAAGATTTCTTGAGGCAATAGGTATATACATAAGTTCTGCATCATTCCCTGTTAGGGTTGACTCAAAGCTGTTTGCCTTAGGTGCTTACTCAAGTACCCCTGCATTTCCTGACTTTGAAGCAGAAAAGCTTCATATGGTTGTGCCGTCACAACTACTTGCAAAGCAGGATGTAAACACAAGAAACTTTAAAGTACGTCAAGGACCTTCTTGGTCGGGTGCCAATCAGTCCTTAGATACTTGTGTAAACTTAGATAATGGCGAAAAATTAATTCACACGCCATACTATGGAAATGGTGAAACACACGGAAACTATGGCTTTGATGCTGAGGGTAATCCATTGTATACAAGTTTAGAGTGGGGTGCAGAAAAAAGAATGGACACAGAACCTTGTGTGTATAATCCCGATACTGACTACTACGATTGTGAGGGTAGCAGAGGTTTTTTCTGTCCAAAGGTTTCTTTTAACGCAAGCATAGGATTAGACTCTGGAGCGACAAGTGCGTTTATAGATGGCATAAAGCTTGAGATACCTGTAGTCGGTGAAGATAAGATGGTAAGGTTCTTACGAGATGCTACCACAACTATGACCTTTAAGGTATACGTAGGCATCTATGAAGATGGTTTTATGGTAAAACAAATACCATTACAAGACATCCAAGGAGATGATATTGTTCTTACTATGCAAAACCTTGCTGCAGTAGAACCAGGATTGTCAAACAAAAATAGTACATCGGATTTATACGATTACTTTCAGTGTGAGAAAGGACACGAACTACACCCCACAATATTAGGTAATGGCGTGTCGTTCCAAGATACTTTTGTTTTTGAGCCATTTACGGCATACTTCCCTCAGAACGAAGAGATTTTTATTAATGGTGGGAGTAGGTATTCCGTAAACTATTTTGTTGAGCCCTTTGAAGGCTTGTTAGATGTTGACTATGCAATAGAATTTCAACACGCAAACAACCCTCATATTGCTACTGCTTATGATATAGATACATTTGAGGCATCGCAACTTAGAAAACTTATCACACGATTATCAAACTATACTCCGTTAGATATTAAGTTTACGGCAAACGAAGACACTCTTCTTTACAAGAACACAGATGAGTTTATTATTAGCGAGTCTATAAATAAAACTTGTCCACTGAATGTATCAGAGATACTTACGGCTGTCTTAAAAAGATTTGACTGTGGAGTTTTCTATGAGTATGATTCTTCTGCTTCAAAAAACATATTACGTGTAGACCCATTATCTGTTCTTAGAACAGGTACACAAGATGTTAATCAGTTCATAGATGATTTAAACTCTGTAAAGATAACTAATGGTGGGGATAAAGTAAAGCTACTTGAGTTGAATAACAAAGACTATGGACTTTACTTTGATGACATTGATAACGATGGAGTAACAATAGGCTCAACGGTTCAAGAAATAAACTCTGAAGGTATTGTAGAAATTAAGCTTGACTTAGATTCTTCTATATACAACAGGTCTGTTTGCGGTGATATAGCTGATGACATAGAGGGAAATCAAAACTTCCAAAATGGTGCATTCAGCGAGAAAGAACTTGGGTTTACTCCAAACATATTTACAAAGAATAAAGATATTGGATTAAGATTTGCGTTCTTAGATAAACCACTTGTTGATACATATCTAAAGATACCACACATAAGACTGAAGGGTAATGACCAAAGTGGTAATATGATTACTGAAACAGAAAGAATATATATAGACCTTGGCAGACACACCTTTAACGGAAGATTGTTCCCTGTAAACACATCGGGATGGAGTCTAATGTTTGAAGATGAAAACGAAAATACCACAGACACCTATGACAATATCTTTGCTGTATCTGAGAAAATACTTCAAAGCGAGAATCCTAAAATAGAATTTGATTTAGTTGTGGATACCGCAAACTTAGCTACATTACAATTCTTTTTGCAAACACTTACCTGCACAAGGATTACTCCAGGAGGAATCTTAATTAAGAGTGCAAGTGGCAATGTGTACAACGATTACGCCTACCTAACTATAGAAGGGATATTACAATAATTGTAAATTATTACGATGGCTACATACAACGACTACCCACAATCTGCTACTAACAACGCCAAGAAAGTTCTTGAGTGGAAGAAGAAGTATGGAGATGAAGTTAAGGGAATGACTTCAGTGGGCTGGACTCGTGCAAACCAATTAGCATCAAGAAGAAAACTTTCGTATGACACTATTGCAAGAATGGCTGCGTTTAATCGCCATAGAAAGAATGCTGCGATTGACCCTAAGTATAAGGACACGCCTTGGAAAGATAGAGGCTATGTTGCTTGGCTCGGTTGGGGAGGAACAAGTGGAGTTAACTGGGCAATTAGAAAAGCTGAGTCTATACGAAAAGGAACAGTTAAGGCAAGTGCAGATGTGGCTGACCTCCCGTGGGGTGACCGTAAAGTCAAGGATGTTCCCACTAATAAGAAAAAGGATTAATTGGATTAAATCCTTCCCTAAAAAACTAAAGAATGGATAAATTACCATTATTTGATATATCATTAGAAGACATCGCTCAAGGGATGTACAAGATTTCTCTTGTAGATAAGCCCGCTATTGAGGAAGACTTCATCCACTTCAACGAAGTTGAGAAGGTACAGATGTTTGC
>Ga0213862_10001100_pt1 | contig 11349 bp, 7 predicted proteins | sample PICome_7_FD_160092 | JGI IMG/M metagenome (GOLD analysis project Ga0213862, IMG submission 160092) | Coastal seawater microbial communities near Pivers Island, North Carolina, United States - PICO266 | ecosystem: Environmental > Aquatic > Marine > Coastal | place: USA: North Carolina | collected... | reverse complement strand
GATCTTGAAATATTTCGTCGATACAAGAAGGATATCTGATGAGGTGAAGAGTGACTGCGTGGCAGCCGCTGCAAAGTACGGCCAACTCGATTGCCTCAAATACTTAGTCGAAGAGGCGAAAGTGCCTCTTCACGACTGGGAAGACATCGCTTGCGCTCGTTACTACGAACAACCCGAGTGCGCAAACTACTTGCTCGAAAAAGGGTGCCCAGAACCAACGGAGGAACAACACGCGCAAGTCGTCGCCTTAATGAAGGAATTTAGGAGGCAAAGCTCACAGCGCACCGCGTAGGAGCTCCTCCGCGTTGTAAGTGAGTGCGCGTTAATACATACACACATATTTTTCGTCTCTCGTTTAAAACTCACCACAACAAGAATATCTCTCATAATAAATGCGCGTTTTTACGCGCGAGAAGCACACACAACACAGGAAATAAAATATAAAGATGGCAGATTTTGTGGGGACCGGTGGTGGTGACGATGGTCGCGACTCGTTTTCTGTATTCGAGGCAGAAGAGAGGGAGGAGAACGCACCACTCTTCGTCGTCGAAGATGACGACGGTGATGATGACTCAGATTTTACATCTTCCCGAGAAGGAGGAGGAAGTGAAGAGGAGGAGCGGATGAACGGACACGAAAACCGAAAGACGGGCGGCAAAACGACGACGTCGTCGTCCTCGTCGTCGTACTACGCGGAGCGACGGAAAGTTTTCGCGCAGCAACTGAAGGAGACGGAGCCGAAAAAACTTGTCCTCGGGACGCTTTCGGTGTTGTGTTTTATCAAATTGCTGCAAAAGGTGTCGCAGAACGCGTTCGGGGTGAATCAACCGGGGAGAGGCTTGAAGCATCGATGCAATCGGTGCGCGAAGAAAGACGCGAGAGTGAAGTGTAATCGGTGTAAAAAAGCATGGTATTGCTCGAAGGAGTGTTGGAAAGCTGCGATTAAGTTGGAGATTTGTGAGTGTTGTTGACGAGTCAAAACTTCCCTCTCCGAGCGCTCTCGCGGAGCACTTTGTAGATGATTTTCAATCAAATAATACGAAACACTTTCAAACTATATCCTCATCGACACCTTATCACACGGTGCACAGATTAATGGTATCGGACAAGTGCAACAAACGCAGCATGGCCGTGTCTACTCCCCAGGCGTGCGATGCGCTCACCCTCGGGGACGTCGTGTCTTTCCTCGACTCTAACATTTTCATGTCGTAGGAAAACCCAAACAAGTTGACGACGTCGCACATCATCGTCGCTAACATAATTGCGTGTAATCCAGTCGGTAAGTTCGTCGGACACGCGTAATTCTTCCCTAAACCTAATTCGACGACGTCTTTACGTATGGCAAAGTACGAATCAATCTCGTGATTGATCGCCGGGACGGATAAAAAATAGACGTTTTGCGGATTGGCGGCGTTGGCGGCTTTGTAATACATGGCGCTACCGTAGTGCCAAAATAACCACGTTTCACCCTCTGGCGCTGGTTTTAACCCCCAAATTTCCGGGATTATCGATCGTTTTTTGTTAAACATGCGAAACGTTTGTTTTGTCCCGGCGAAATGCGTGTTATTGTCTTGCATTTTACCTTCCCTCTGTCCTAAGTTGTACGCGTTGAAACGAAAGACGGCTTCGTGTCGATCGATGGCGTCAGCGACGCCGTCCGCACGTAAACCCGGTCCATTCCCGACCAAAGCGCACGTTTTGTAATCTCTTCTCACGTCTTCGTTCATGGTTTCAATTTTCCCGGTTATGTGCATCCCGGTCTCTTTGTTATCTCCCAGCTTCATCGCTCTCGGGTTGCACTTTTTCGAGACGGTTAAACACGCGATTTTGTTCTTTACGTTTTGCGTCAACAGTTTCACCCCTGGCATTAATTTCGCCGTTTTTCTCGCATCCTCCGCGTTCGCACAATCTTCTAATCGGTTCATGCAATCCTTCAAATGTTTATGCGCCGTCGATCGACCGTATTTCGACGCCCGATACCGGCGCTCTCCTCGACATTTTTGCTCCAACGGATGCGACTTCGCGTACGCCAACAAATTTCGGCTTCTCCTCCTCCCAGTCTTCGCAATCTCTTTCCCGGGCGACCCTTCCGCTCTCCATCGCTTCTTATTCTCCGAAACCATATCTTTCACGTTCCCGTGTCTCATCTCGAACTCTTTCATGTTCGTTTGCGCGCGTTTCAAAGTCTCGCCGTTGTCGCCTAAAACTTGCGGATACGGCGCTCGGAGACATTTTTCCGAGGCTGAGGCCAGTCGCGTTTGGAACATCATCTCTTCGCTTTCGCTCATTCTCGTCGTCGTCGTTCTACTTTCTGCATCGTATTCTCTTCTTCTATCTCGCGCGTTCGTCTCGATGGCGTCGTCGTCTTCGTCGTCCTCTCCTTCTTCGTCTTCTCCTTTCCAACCCCTATTTTTCTCAGCACTCCTTTTGTACACCATCTGTTGTTGTGCGCTCGATTCACCCAAACTCGCAGAAGAAGACATCGTCGTCATCCCGCGAACAATCTCGAACGCGCCAAACAGAAAGAAAATTCCACCGAATAGGATACAAAAGAAGACCAACAGGACAACTTTCTTCCTCTTTGAATACGACGACGGCGTTGAAGGTGATGAAAACGATGGAAAAGAAGAATTCATCTCATCCGCACCGACACCTTTGGGAAAAGCCGTCGAAGTATTCCCCGTGGTGTTGATGCCACCACCACCACCACCACCACCACCGCTGTCTTTAGTGCTTCTCCCACCATCACCACCGAAGAGCGCGTGAAGAAGGAACGACCTGAACATCATCATCGTCCCCTATCTGTTTGTTGTGTCGTCTCTCTTTTTTCTCTCTCTTTTTCTCTCAAGAAATTATTTAGGGTCTTAAACCCTATTCCGGAGAGCTCTTTCCGATTGTGCGCAAAAACACAAACCGCACATCAAAAAGGTTTGAGAGAAGAAGAAGAAGAAGAAGAAGATACTACACACCATGTCAAAGTTTGAAAACGTGCTCAAAGCGCAAAAGGTACGCAATAATAACAACGAATAGTCTTCTCTTTCGCCGCTTTTGTTCGTGCCAGAGCTTTGTAAAGAGCTGCTTCTTTTCTCTCTCTTTATGTATATGCGCTTATTCCTTTTTCTTTTATCATCCGACGAACGATCCGATGTCTCTCTCGCATCTCTCGCTCGTTCGTGTGTCCTCCGTGCAAATACGCGTCGCGCGAAACAAAACAGTTTTACCAACAGCAACACAAACACGTGCACTTGAAAGGCACGACGGATATGATCTCGTCGGTTGGGATTCCTTTGGCCATGGCTGCGGGCGCGATCGGGTTGTTGGCGATGGGGTTGAAAGACTTAGCGACGGGCTCGAATAAAAAAGATGGCTTTTAACAGAGCGAGAGGGGAAAACTTGTATTATACATAGAGTACGTATTCTACGCGTATTATCGTCACGGTTTACGAATATCTTATTTACGCGGCGTGCTCTGCTAAACTTTTAAATATTCTACTCGTCGAGTTTCTTCCGCCGCTGACTCTTGGCCCACGCCGGAACTTGCGCGGAGACCAACCATTGCGCTTCTTCGACCGTCGTTTCTCTTCCTAAGATTTCGTTCCGGTGAGGATATCTCCCGAACATTTCTAAAACCTCCTTGTGCCCTAATACATATTTCAACGTCCACTCCAGCGGCGTGTTCGCGCCGTTCTTTTCGATCATTCTCCTACAAAATTTCTCCGCCAACACGTGGTCCTCGACGAGCTCGGAGTGTAAAAACGGACTGACGATAAATCCTAGCGCGGCGGGTGGTAAATCGTCCCCTAACCGTTCGCGAACGATGAATTTCGAGTACCGCAACGCGCACTCGTCCCCTACGAACGCCTTTTCCGTCCCTCGAAACACGTTCCTGCTAATTTGGTCCAACAAAATAACTCTCGCCAATATCGCGTCCAACCGGTTGTCGCTCCTCGAAAACGCATTCTTCGCCAGTTGCGCTTCGCTCAACTTTTCCTTCTGCGCGACGATAACTTCCGCGCGTAAAGCTGACGTGCACTTCTCGTCGGCCTCTTTCGATCCGGAATACCACAACTCTGCGCTCATCTTCGAGGAATACTCCCTCGTGCGCATCGTCTCCCGTTTCGGCCGTTCGGAGAAATACGCAACCTCCGTGAACCAAAACGAGAGCACTTTTTTCGAATCGATCGAATCTTTCCATCCGAAAACCTTCTTCGGTTTCAAAGTCGCAGGTTTTCGTGGTGATTCTTCTTTGCTCGAAAACGTTCTCGTTGGTTTCAGTATGCCTTTTACCGCCCCTGGAACGACCGATGACGACTGTTCTTCTTCCTCTTTCTTCTTCGAGCAGCAACATCCCATTTTTTTTCTCCCTCTCAACGAACCAACAACGAGAGAAGAAGAAGAAGAAGAAGAAGAAAAGAAGAAGTTTCGTCGTCCGGGGATTCCTCCTCTTCTTCGGGAAAGGAGGAGGAAAGAAGAAGCCGTAATCGTCGTCGTCGTTTTAGCGTGTTGTTGTTATTATCTCTCGTCGTCGAAAGTCGCAAAAGGCCCGCTATTGATGTGTTCGTTACAAAGTGCAAGAATGAGTAACTCCAACGTGTTTTTTTTGCCGGCTTTTAATTTAGGGTATTAAAACCTAATGCAATCCGTCTCGGGTCGTTTTTCAGGTTTTTGCGTGACTGTTTCTACCCGCATTGCGAGACACGCGCGGAAACGCAGAGACGATTTAGACGAGGACGACGAGCGAAGAAAATGGCGATGTTTTTTGCGACGATTCAGACGACCAACACGACCACCACCAACGGGGCTTTGACAACTTCGGTGGTTTTGACGAATAATAGTACGAAGAACAGCAGCGGTAAATCTTTTTTATCATCATCCGTGCGTCGTCACCATCATCATCGGCGTCGTCACGACCAAGAAGCGCGACTCCAAACGACGAGGACGAGAGCGCATCGTCACCACCACACGAGCGCGAGGAGCGAAACGGGCGGAGAGAAGGACGTCGCGGTGGGGAGCTGCTGTTTGGAAATCGAGCGAATGAAAATAACCTCCTCCTCCTCCTCCTCTTCGAGGCTGATGGAGGTTGGAAAAGAAGGAGAAGAAATAAACGACGAGTCCATCCCTAGAAGAGAAATGAGAACAGAGGATACTACTCGAGGAGGAAGAAGAGGTCAGTTACAAGTCGTTCACGCCATGGGCCGAGGTGGGCGCGGGCGAGGCGGACGCGGGCGAGGCGGCGGGCGCGGGAGGCGTTCGGGCGGCGGGCGCGGGCGCAAGGGTCCGTGGCGAAACCCGAATCAAGGCCCGCTGAGGAACGAGCAACTTTTGGATTTCGAGGAGCTGCGCGTTTTAGGCCCGGAGAAAGAAATGCTCGGGGTTATGAGCACGGAAGAGGCGTTGGAGAAAGGCGAGGAGTTAGGTTTGGATTTGGTCATCGTCAGTCCGGAAGCCGACCCTCCCGTGGCGAAGTTTATGGACTATTCCAAGTACAAATACGAAAAAGAGAAGAAAGACCGCGAGAAGAAACGACAGGCGAAATTGACGCAAGTGGAGTTGAAAGAAGTGAAAATGCGATATAACATCGACACGCACGATTACGACGTTCGATTGCGATCCTCGCAGAAGTTTTTAAGCAACGGGGACAAAGTGAAAGTGATTTGCCAGTTTCGCGGGCGGGAGAATGATTTTCGACACATCGGGAGAGAGATGTTCGACCGATTTATGGAAGATATCGAAGAGTATGGAACTTTAGAGAAGCAACCCGGTATGGAAGGGAACGCGATGACAATGTATATTGTGCCGAGAGTGACTAAAGAGCAGGTGAATAAGAAGTACGAACAGGAGAAGAAGATGAAGAATAAACGCGACAGAGCGGAGGAAGAAGAAGAAGAGGAGTACGAAGAAGAGTACGAAGAAGAAGAAGTCGAAGTGTAGAAAGTGCTAAAACTTTGTTTTTCAGTCGTGTGCGTGCGTGCGTGTGTGTGTGTGTGTGTGTGTGTGTGTGTGTATGTCGTGACTGTCTTTTTCTATTTTATACTCTATTTTATACATCGTTTATCTGTTTTAGTGTATCTCATCAGGTTCTTCTTGTTCTTCTTCTTGTTCTACTACTTTTTAGGCGCTCCCAAGAGCCGCTTTTGCACCATCAGCCGCACTTTTCATATCATCTTTCTTCTCTGGCACGACCGCTTCGGCGTGTACTTCGACTAAAAACTTTGGATCTTTCAACACCGCCTGCGTCGTTAATCGGACGGGTAAGTCTTCTTCCTTCATGCCGTTTCTTTTTATGAAAAACTCTTTCCACGCGCTCGCCGTCTTCTCCATGACTCGAATGTCGCTCACGTGTAACGTGACTCTTAACAAATGTTTCAAGTCAGTCCCGGCTTGCGTGAGCATAAATTTCATATTCTGCAAAGCAGAGAGCGTTTGTTCTCCCGCGTCGTTGGACAGTTCTCGAGAGACGATACCAGTGAGCCACAACAAACGTCCGAATTGAATGATCGGGTTGTATCCCGGGTTCGCGCCAGGAGCTTTAATCCGCTTTATTTCCGCCGTAGGGTCAAATGGAGGTAGCCATCCAGTTTTGATATTCTGCGACATTAACAAGCACTGGTCGGCGAGCTTCTTAATCGCAATATCTTGCTGCTGAATGCGCGCGTTTTGCGTATTCACAACTTCAAGAAGTTTCGCAATTTCCGCCGAATCTGCCACCGCAGTAACAATACCTCCGCTAGACTTGTTGTTGGGTACAGTCAACGCTAAAGAGGAGCTGCGTTCGTTTCGTTTCGTGCTAACGACCGCGACGTCTTTTCTTGGAACCGACGGTGAGGCGACTCCAAAGTCCGAGGAAGGCGGTTCGTTGCGCCGCTGTCGCCTCGTTCCGACGGTGCCCACTGCTTCTTGTAATTTTGCCGCTGGGGGTATTGCAGGCGTATTCGCATTGGACGCAGCGTTAGCTCCTTTGCAAACTCTCACGTGACCCACAAACCCAGCCTTATTCCTCAAAACTTTACCACATTTTTGGCACGTCAAGTCCGTCTCCGCGGGCGCCGCAGCCATGGCAGGTGCCTGCTGAAACAAAACTGGAGCGGATTTCGCAGCCGCGATACGAGCCGGAGGACGAGAATCCGGCAGAGTCAAAGGAGACGGAGACGGAGAAAGTATCCCTGGAGCGGCGTCGGGGTCGTATCTGGGCATTGTTGTCACCCCATCGACCGGAGAATTCGATACCACGACTTCCGTAATCCCGTGTCTCGTCTTCAAATGCGCCACCATATCTTCTCTGTTTTGGAACTTCTCGTGAGTGCAATACCCGCAGAACCTGGTTGTAGAACCAATTCGAACAGTCGTTTTCGCTTTCTTTGCTGCTGGTGGTTCTGTTCCCGGTACAACCTCGGCGGGTCTCTTCGCGACTCCTTTCTTTTTCGTATGCTTCTCACAAAACATATGTGTATCACCGGGAAGTTTAGCTCTGTTGCAGCACCAATTTCCTCCCCTGGCGCGGCACATCCAATCCGGCTTTCCGTCATTAGACTTGTATTGAATCGTCGGTGCTTCTGGCGGTGGCGGGGTCGGTTTTGGGAGTTTTTCTGGTACCATCGCAGTCACAGGCACATTTGAGGGAGGTCGACCGAGTGCGCCGACGACGAGGTCGTATTTGGGCATTGTTGTCACCCCATCGACCGGCAATTTCGATACCACGACTTCGGTAATCCCGTGACTCGTCTTCAAATGCGCCACCAAGTCTTCTCTGTCTTGGAACTTCTCGTGATTGCAATACCCGCAGAGCTTGGTTTGAAAAGCAATTCGAACAGTCGTTTTCGCTTTCTTTGCTGCTGGTAGTTCTGTTCCCGGTACAACCTCGGCGGGTCTCTTCGCGACTCCTTTCTTTTTTGTATGCTTCCCACAAAACACAGTATCACCGGGAAGTTTAGCTTCGTTGCAGCTCCAAGTTCCTCCGTTGGCGCGGCACATCCAATCCGGCTTTCCGTCATTAGACTTGTATTTTTTAATCGTCGGTGCTTTTGGCGGTGGCGGGGTCGGTTCTGGGAGTTTTTCTGGTACCATCGCAGTCACAGGCACATTTGAGGGAGGTCGACCGCGTTTCTTCATTGCAGGGGCGACTGGCGGCGCGGCGATACTCGAGCCGTTGCCTTTACACGATCGCACGTGCATCGTCAGAGGACCTTGACTTTTGCAAACCTTGCCGCATTTCTCGCACGTAAGCGCACTCGAAGCGGCAGCTTTTGCGGGCGGTGGTGGTGGGGCGACAGGAGCTGGAGCAGGCGCCGCCGCGACCTTTTTGACCACTGAGACCGATTTTACAGGCGAAGGTGTAAGTGAAACTGAATTTCGAATTTTCCCTCCCGCGTTTCGAGTTTTGGTTACGCACGCGCGAATGTGCGAAGATCTTCCCGGACTATTCTTCTCGAAACGTTTCCCACAATGCGGACAATCGAGCGTTTTCCCAGTGAGCGAGACCGGCTTCTTCACCGCATCACCAGACACGAGAAGGTGCGGCTTCCGACCTCGAAAGCTCGTATCTTTCTTATTCGGTACCGCTGTCTCATCCTCTTCCTCCTCTTCGTCATCGGTCAACAAATCTTCCTTCTCGGGTTCGATATCATCAACCGTCTGTTTCCCGCGCCCGGACTTTCCTTTTGCGACTATCGATTTCACATTCGCGGACTTTGGCAAATGTTTTTCGCAAAATATCGCGCCGGCAACCTTTTCTTTTGAACAGCGCCACACGCCGTTTGTTCGTGTGCACCTCAAAGCTTCTGGCACTTTATCATTCGATTTGTTCGCGAATTTTTGCGTTTGAAAAGCAGGTCGTTGCTCATCGTCGCTTTCGAAATCGTCCAATTTGTTGGTATTTTTCGCACCACCACCTCGACTTCTCGTTGAATTCGTCGCCGCTGGCGGGAAATTGACGTCGTCGCGAAGTAATCTCTCCGCGAGCGCGTCGTCGGGAGTAACTCGAACACTTGCACCGGCGCGTTGTTTTGAAGGCGTCTTTTTCTTTCGCGAGGCGACATCCGCCGCATGCGTTGCAAAATCTCGGTCGTCTGAATCGCTGTCTCCGTCACCGAGTAACGTTTCCTCGATGCCTTGCAAAGTGCTCTTCTCTTTACCCAACGTCGCGTTGTTTTTTTCATCACCGCTGTCTTTGCCTTTTTCATTCAATTGCTTTTTAGAAGGGTGAAAGATTTTCGGTTCTTCCGAATCGCTGTCGTCGTCCGTAGCTTCAGTCATCGCTTTCGATGGAGTCATTTCTGCAGACGCCGCGTCTTTTTTCCTTTGTTGCGCCGCGTCTTTACCAAGCTGTAGAGCTTCGCGATGCTTAGCCGCCACGTAGGCGTTGATTCTGTCGTCAGTAAGTAAAGCCATCTTGCTACCACCGGCGTGCGCGCCACGACATTTTATAACGTGCACGCGCAACTTGGACGAGCCTTCGAAATCTTTCGCACACGCGGGACAAGATATTTTACCTCGATACTCTTTCGCGGGCCCGGCTAGCGGCACCACCGCTGGTACCGCCACCGGCGGTGCTGCCGCGCTTTCTTTGACAGAGACCGCCGCCGCCGCTTTCGTCGTCGCGGTAATACTGCTCTTTTTCGCGTTGTTATTATTATTTTGCACTTCCGGTGGCCCCGGGGAGTCCGTAAGGAGCGACTCGTTCTCGGTGTAGATCGCGTCCGCCGGCGGCGAGGCTCGTCTTCTAGACAGCGGTTGCGTTGGAATCACTTTAGTGGTGTTCGTATTCGTCGTCGCAGTAGTAGTTGTTGTGGCATTCGTAGCGTTAGATCGACTACCGCCGGCAGCAGCACCACTAGATAATTTCGTAGGTACCGATTTGTTCGTCACAGAAGTCGTCGTCGTCGTTGTGTTCACCGGACCGGCGCTTGTGGGAGCATCCTTTGTCGTCGCCGTGCCCATAGGTTGAGGATCTTTCGGAAATTTTGCGACTTCAACGAGTGGCGATTTCGCTTTCTCTTTTTGTTGTTGTTGAGGTTGCTGAATTTGCTGTTTCGCCACGGGCGACGGTGTTCCCTTGCTCACATTACTTACTACCGTTCGTTGTTGTTGTTGTTGTTGTTTCTTCGTAATCATCGACGCGTTCGTTTGCGTCGCCACGGTCGATTTAATATTCGCAGTAGCTCCGGTGCTCTTGTTACTATTGTTGTTGTTCTTGTTCTTGTTGCTAGTAGTATTACCATTGCTCGCCGGCGGTGATGGCACCACTGCCGCCGTCGCTGGAGCCGCCGGAGCCGCCGGAGCCGCCGAAGCCGGCGAAGGCACTCCGTTCGGAGACGCGCCGCGAGCTCCTCCAGCCGGCGCCGATGGACTCGCCACCGGACGCGTCCACACGTTCGCCTTCTTCTGTCCAGTGCTCGCGGGAGGAGGATTACTCGCAACAGCAGCAGCAGGAGGAGGAGGAGGCGTGGGTGACTTCCCAAACGCCGGCTTATGCGTCGCTTGCGAACCAAACACGCCTTTCGCCTGTTGTTGTTGTTGTTGTTGTTGTTGTCGCTGTTGTTGCTCTTTTTGCTTCTGCTTCCCTAATAACACAAAATCCTCCGCGTTCATCGCACCTCCGGCGGGCAAAACGCTGTGTTCCCTCGACTTCGTGCCCGTCGACGTGGTGGGTATCATCGTCGTCGTCGCTGCTATTTTACCTTTATCGGAAGAAAAAGCCTCATCGGTGGTGGTGGTGGTGGTCAAAGGCGGCGACGGCGTGACGTAATTCGGAGGCGGAATAATCGAAGAAGGTTTCGACGACGACGACGGTTTCGTGATGTGCGCGAGCGAAATCTTCGTGTTATTATTCGTAGTAGTAGTCGCGGTAGCGTTGCTCTTCTCGTCGTTGATGTTGCTGTTGGTGTTGTTCGCCGCGGTGGTGGTGCTCGTGCCGTCGTTTTTCGGCGACGGCGCGCCGTTCGCCGAAGACATTCTTCTTCTTAAAGAGAGATCTCTGCGTTTGAATTCTCTCTCGTCGTCGTCGTCTCGGAAAAAAAAAGCGGTTTTTGTGTCTTCTCACTCCCTCTTCTTCTTCTTAATTCGAGGAAAATGAGACGCTTTCTTTAGCAGAGATGGAAGCCCTCTCTTTCGTTCTCTCTCTCTCTTTCTTTCCTCCAAAGGAGAGTTATAGTGTAGTGCAAGACGCAGAAGAGAGAAGAGAGAAAGTTGTGACGATGAATTCAATTCTGAATTCTCTGTTTTTACGAGTTTTGATTGGTTTTTTTTTCTCACGTGTTTTGAAGAAGCAACTGTTCTGGCACATAAAAAAAGCGAGAGAGAACACAGAAAGAGAGCAGAAAAGAGAAAAAGAGAATTCGAAGAAGAAGAACA
>Ga0213862_10001098_pt1 | contig 11355 bp, 26 predicted proteins | sample PICome_7_FD_160092 | JGI IMG/M metagenome (GOLD analysis project Ga0213862, IMG submission 160092) | Coastal seawater microbial communities near Pivers Island, North Carolina, United States - PICO266 | ecosystem: Environmental > Aquatic > Marine > Coastal | place: USA: North Carolina... | reverse complement strand
GGTGGTGCTTTCATTGGTGGCACAGGCACAGCAAACAAATTAGACGATTACGAAGAAGGAACTTGGACACCTGCTCTTTCTACAGCAGTTTCTTCAATAACTGTAAGTGGATATACATCTCAAATTGGTAATTATGTAAAAGTTGGAAGATTAGTTACACTTACTTGCATGATACAAGCTACTGTTACTGCATTTTCTAATGATCCAACAATTACAGGATTACCATTTGCACCTGCAAATAATAGATATACAGGTGTTTCTTTAGGATTAAGCAATTTAATACTTTCAGATGATGCTGATAATACTAGCAATGGTGAAAGATTAGCACCTAGTGTTCGAACAACAGATATTAGATTTTATTTTGGTGGTTATAATACAAGTAGTGCAGATGCTTATGTATGTTTTACAGCACAATATGAAACAGATGCTTAATTTTAACAACAACACAGGAGACAAACTATGGCAATAACTAAAGAGACACAGATTGGTAAAATCGAAGTGGTCGGAAAATACAAATCAGTTCAAGTGAGAACCGATACTGTAGTTATGGAAGATGGCGAAGAATTATCAAGAAAGTATCATAGACATGCTTTGATGCCAGACGCAGTTATAACTGATGAACACAATGAAGTACAAGCAGTATGTAACGCAGTCTGGACACAAGATGTTAAAGATGCTTATGCGACTTTTAAAGCTGAACAAGAGGATTTATAATAAATGACTAACGCAAGAGATAAAGCAAACATACCAGTATTAAATTTTCAATCTAAAGGTATAGATGATAATGCTGATGCTACTGCTATAACTATAGATAGCTCAGAAAGAGTTGGGATTGGAACTGCATCTCCTTATTCAATTCTTGGTGGGGGAAGTTTAAGTGTTCACAATTCTTCTGGTGGTTCTGAACTAAATTTACTTTCATCAACTACTGGATATGGTGCTTTATATTTTGGTGATGCAACTAGTGGAAATAGTAGATACGCAGGTTATATAGAATATAAACATGATGATGATTATTTTCGTTTTGCCACAAACTCAACAGAAAGAATGAGATTAAATTCTACTGGATTAGGTATCGGAACTTCATCGCCATCAACATCAATTCATATAAGTAGTAATACACCAATTCTTACTTTCGAAGAAACTGACCAAAGTAATCGAAAATTTCAAATAGGTTCTTTTGGTAACGCTTACGCAATTTATGACGCAACCAATACTCAATACAGATACATTTTAGATAATAGTGGTAATCATATTTTTAATGAAGGAAGTCAAGATTGTGATTTCAGAGTTGAGAGTAATGGTAATGCCAATATGTTATTTGTTGATGGTGGCAATGACAGAGTTGGTATTGGAACTTCATCGCCATCAACAAGATTAGAAGTTTCTGGTTCATCAGATAATTTAATTAAATCACAAAGTACAACATCAACATCAGTAGGTGGTTATCGAGCATTAAATAATGGTAGTACAGAAATAAAATTATTTGCTTATGGTTCTGCTTATAGTGGAACTACTTTTGGGGGAGTAGCAAATGCTAATCTAGCTTTATTAGAATTACAAGGAGCTAGTAATGTAGTATTTTCAACTTGGTCTAATGCAGGTGGTTCTAACCCAGACTTTATATTTGCTCCTCAAAGAAGCCAAAAATTAATTATAAAATCAGACGGAAAAGTTGGTATCGGAACTTCATCTCCTGCAACACCTTTACATATTGTTACTACTGATGGCGGTAATGTAGATGAAAGTTTAACAATCACAAATGCTTCAACAACTTCTGGTACTGGTTCAAGAATTAGATTTGTAAGTTCTACTGACATATCAAGTACACCTAATAGTGTAAGCATATCATCATATAGAAACGCAGGTAGTAACCATGATTTATTATTTGAAAGTTCAAATGCTGAGAAAATGCGTATCACATCAGCAGGCTCAGTTGGTATCGGAACTTCATCACCAACTTTAGCAAAACTTCATGTTAAATCTTCTGATAGTGGAGTGACTTCTTTAAATGGTGCATCAGATGAATTTTTAATAGAAAGTTCTGGTAGTACAGGAATGACTATAGCAAGTGGCACAACAGAAGTAGGAAGAATAGCTTTTGCCGATAGTGGTAATAATTTAATTGGAAATGTTCAATATGACCATGGTAATGATTCAATGACATTTAAAGTTAACAATTCTGAACGTATTCGTATTAATAGTAATGGTCTTGTATTGGCAGGAACTACATCTCCTGTTAATCTTGGTCATACTTTTAAAGCAATAGCAGACAGTAGTTTATATTTTGCTTTATCTGCTGAAGACCATGCTACAGGCGATGCTGCTATAAGAGGTATTTTATCTTTTGCATCTGGTAATAATGGAAGTAGTGGAACAGGATATTTATTTGTTGGAAGAACTAGTGATGGCGATAAATTCTTTGTAAGAAGTGATGGAGATTGCCAAAATACAAACAATAGTTATGGTGCAATATCTGATAGACAATTAAAAGAAAATGAAGTTGATGCTAGTTCACAATGGGATGATATTAAATCAATCCAAGTAAAAAATTATAATCTTAAATCATTACCAGATAAAACTCATTTAGGTGTAATAGCACAAGATTTAGAAGCATCTGGTATGAATGGTTTAGTTAAAACAGATGAAGATGGAACTAAATCAGTTAAGTATTCAATTTTATACATGAAGTCAGTTAAGGCTTTGCAAGAAGCTATGACTAGAATTGAAAGTTTAGAAGCAGAAGTAACTGCTCTAAAAAACCAACCATAATAAGGAGAAAATAATATGGCAACTACATACGAATGGTCTTTCCCAAATTTTGAGACAGACGCAGATAACAAGGTTAAGGTTATCCATTGGAGATATACAGCTACAGATGATGAAGATAATTCTGCATCTATGTATGGTTCAGATGGTCAATCAGAATTAAACTTTGACAGTATGACTAAAGAAGATGCTATAGCTTGTGTATTAGAACATTCAGATACTACTGAAGATGATATGAAAGCTAATCTTGATGCACAAATCGCATCACAAAAAGCACCTACTTTAACGTCTAAAACTAAGGAGTGGTAATATGAACTTTAAGTTCGATGACAAAGACTACGATAGCGATAAGCTATCTGATAATGGCAAATTATATTTAGGTAAGTTGCAACAAATTCAAGCTAAACAACAACAGTTAAACTTGGAAATGGCAGACGTAAATATATTGCAAGGTCATTATTCTAATCTTCTAAAAGCTGAACTTCCTAAAGATGAAGAAGTAAAACAAGAAGAAGATAAAAAAGACTAATGCCTAAAAAGAAATCCGCTTCATCACTTGCTCAACAAAGTGTAGGAATAAGACTTAGTTCACATGAACGTCTATGTTCAGAGCGGATGGAAAGTTTATTAAAATCAATTCAAAGATTAGAAAAAAAAGTAGATACACTTTCTGATAGTGTTTCTAAAGGTAAAGGAATTGTAGCTGTCCTGGTGTTCTTTGGATCTATCGCTGCTGCCTTAATAGGATTTTTTAATTATAAGTGAAATTTTATAACAGAGGTATCGCTGCACACCTAACAGCAGCAATCGACCTTCTAGATGATGACTGTTTAGTATTCCAAAATATTTGCGGAGTAGGTCCAGTCGATCTAGTGAGAATAAACAAAAATACTGGAGAAGTAGAACTTTATGATGTCAAAACTGACAACGATAAAGGACACAGACCTAGAGAACGATCAGAATTACAAATCAAACTTGGAGTAAAAAATTATTATGTCAACTTACATAAGAGAACAAAACGAGTGGATGGAAAAGTGGAAGAACTTTAACCTGGATGAGTTTAAATGCCAATGTGGATGCGGTCATGTTTCAATTCATTCTGACTTGCTAGACCTTTTACAAGCAGCAAGAGATGTATTAGGACCATTACAAATAACATCAGCTTATAGGTGTCCAGACCACAATGCAGCGGTTTCATCGACTGGCGAAAATGGACCTCATACAACATCAAAAGCAGTTGATATTCATGTTTCAAATTCTCAACACCGAAAAAAATTAATAGATTACTTTGCTTCTAAAGTTAATGGTCTTGGTATTGCTAAGACTTTTATTCATATCGATATAATTAATTCAGATGAATTATCACATCGACCTAACTGTTGGTTATACTAATGATGTGGAATGTGATTAGCCAAGTAATTGGTACTGGTTTTAAGGTTATGAAAACCAGATCTGAGACTAAACAAATGCAAGCATTAGCAGAGCAAAAGCATTATGAAAAAATGGTTGAAGGTAAAATCCAATACGAAGTTACTAAACAAAATGCTATGGATAACTCATGGCGTGATGAATGGTTTACCGTTATTTTATCTTTGCCTTTACTTATAGTTTTTGGATCAGTATTTTTTAATAAACCTGAGTGGATTACTAAATTAAAAGAAGGTTTTGAAACTTTAAACCAGCTTCCTGATTGGTATATTTACGCTCTGTTGGCTGCCATTGCGAGCAGTTTCGGTATGAAGGTTACGGACTTAGCTATTAAAAAATTTAAGAAGTAATGGCTAAACAAAAGTTTACTCATTTTATACCAAGAGATAAGCCTAAGAAAAGAGGACCAGGCGCTCATAAAAAATCACAAAACAAATCCGAAAAGAGACAGCGCAAGCAGACTAGATATAAAGGCGGTGGCAGATGATTGATAAATACATATACAAATTTTTTGGTTTTATTGATGATGCTTTTGCAAAGGTAGATGAAGTTTTAACTTTTGATTTTCCTAACTGTAAAAAGAAGAATAAAAAAGATGAGAGACACTAAAGTATTAGAAGCTTTTAAGAAAAAAATAGAGCGCCAATTTAAAGAGATGAATATCTTTAAAAACCTTAGAACAGAAGTAAATACTGGAGCTTATGGTACTCAAGAATATGTAATTAAAAAAGGATCTAATAAAGGAAAGATTGCTAAATGAAAAAACAACAATGGATACTACCTTTGCTTGGTACTATTTTATTAGGCTTATCATCTTATGTTTTGATGACAATAGTTGAGCTGCAAGTTCATTTAGGAATGTTGACTGAAGAGATTATGAGTATCGATAAACAGATCGGCAGAATTTATAATCACATGGATAGATTAACATCTAAATAATTGATGGCGGAGAGAGTGGGATTCGAACCCACGATAGGAGTTACCTCCTATGACGATTTAGCAAACCGTTCGTTTCAACCAGCTCACGCACCTCTCCATTTTTTAAAACTTATATATGAAAAAACGTAAATTAGAAATAGAGGTAAAGTGTGATTATTGCGGTAATTATACTTCATCTTTTGTATCAAGCTATCCTGACTACAAACATTTTTGTCGATTTCAAACTCCTGGCTTTCCTCCAGATAAAGACTGCATGACTGACTATTATCAATCTAAACGCTATCCTATATCTGGTAACATCACACCTAAAACACCTTCCAAAAAACAAATCAATTCACATAAATAAATAAAAATTGTTACCTTATTGTTTCCAATAAACAAATAATCCTTTTATTTACTTGTCTTTTTTACTATTTACTTCCGTTTGCTAATCGCATAATTTCTCAATCAAGAGATGATTATGCAAATAATGCAACCGCTATTAAGTAATATTAGCAACAGTTCTTATGCTGGTTTAAACATAGGAAAATCACAACATCAAAACAACTATTCATTAAAAAAGTTACCTGAGTGTTACCTGGTAACAAGTTTTAGGTATGGTCGTTTTTCACAAAAACCATTTGCATATCTATCTCCTCAACTTAAAAAAAAGGAGTATGATAATGGTTCACACCAAAATAACACCGAGACATGGCTATCATGTTTTACAAGTTAAAGACAAAATAACTGGTAAGTATAAGCAAGTCTTTAAATCTAAAAAAGTATCTGAAGTTAATAGAGAGAGAGTAAAGTTACAAAACAATAGTATTAAAGCTCAGGCTGCTTTATCTCAAAGAACGATAGTTGATACTTATCAAAGTTTTGCATTAGATAAAATTGCAATGGCTGAACATCCGCAATCTGGAATGAGATTAAAGAGCGTTAGTCATTACTTTAGTTTTTGGAAGAATTGGATCAATCCATACTTTCCAAAAAATTTATTGCTTAACGAAATAACAGTTGATGTTATGGATAAGTTTTTCTTAAAAATTAAATCCGAAGGATGTACTCACAAACAAGGAAACTTAGTAGTTAAAAGTTTTCTTACGTTTAAAAAATGGTGCATTGAAAAACAATACGCTGATGAGATCGGAGTTATGTTGGTTTATAAAGTAAAGAATAGACCAGCTCTTAAAGATCAAGTTACAGCTAACATGCTTCCTAAAAAAACCGTTATGATTAACAGACAAGAGGTAGCTAGATTATTTAAACATCTAATGCCAACTGATAAAAATCCTAACGCCTGGTTAAAGTTTGCTGTTGTAGTAACTCTTGCATTTACTGGTTTAAGATTAGGAGAGTTAAGAGCTTTAAGGTGGGATCGGATTGATTGGATCTTAGGTAAGATAACTATTAATCAAGCTATTGTTGAAGGTGTAGTTAAGGACCAAGTTAAAGCTGATGGTAGTTTTGATACTATTCGTATGCACTCTGCATTATTTAGAGTGTTATCTATTTGGAAATCTATTCAGTCTAAATACTACACACCAAGAAAAATGCCTTTAGTATTTGCTTCATTAAAATTTGTACATGAAACGGTACCATTAGCAGATAAAACAATTAATGATTGGCTTAAAGTAGCTTATCAAGATCTTGGATTTGCTAGAATAGAAGTTATTAAAAATAGCTTCGGTAGTAAATCACATACTAGAACTGTTACTAATAAATTTAAAGGTTGTGTTAGCAAAACATTCAGACACTTTGCAGCTACATCTTTAACTGATGCTCAGGCTGGTAATGAAATCTTAACTGATAACTTTATTAAAGGTCAGATAAGACATAAGGATATTAAATTAACTAAAGGTCTTTATGGAGATCACTCAGGTTTAGATCCATCAGGAGAAAGAGCTACTGCTGAACAAGAAGCTTTAGATGGCGCGTTTCCTAACTTAATAGACATGGAGGCTCTTAATGAAAATTAAAGACTTCAAAGCTATTAAATATTTTGCATTAAAGACTGGCAAAATTTATTCTTACAAATCTAGTTTTGGCGAAATACAAAAGGACCAGGATCTAAAAAAGATTGCTGCTACGCCAAGATCTAATGTTGTTATATTTCCTAAAAAATACGTTTCTTAGTTAGGTATCAAAGGTCATGGAGGCTGCGAAATCGCAGTCTCTGTGGCTCTCAGAGCCTTTATTTTTCTTTAATTAAGCTTAAATTGGTGTTCTCTTCTACTAATCTTTTATTCTCATCTTTTAATAATTTATTTTCTTTTTCAATTTTTGTGATGTGAACTCTTAGATCTCCATTGTTTTTAAGATGATGTGTCTCTAATGTTTGTATTCTTTTTATTTTAGATACAGCTTCTTTTAGTTTTTGTTTTAACAATAAGTTTTGATTTTTTAGATATACAATCTTTTCTGGATCTTTAAACATTCCTTCATTTGTCATTCTTCAAACTCCTCTATTACTTCAACTGTTGTTGGTGTTAGTTTAACTATTTCGTTTGCTTTGGTTGTTGCTACAATCTCAACATGAGTATCTCTAAGCTCTTCTTTACAAGCATCTTTAGCTTCATTTAATTTCTCCATTAATGCCGGGAAATTACTTTCATAAACTCCGTATATATAAAGATCATTGATGGCTGCAGTTACTCTGGCCAGACCTTTATGCCTTTTCTCAAGCCTTAACAATCTTTGATCACTACTCATTTTTAGCAGCCTCCTTTAATTTATATTTAACATTTTCTATTTTAAGTTCAGATACTTCAGCCTCTTGAGATATTGGATCTTTACCTTTGATAGCTTCATTCTCATTAGGATATTCTTCTTCTATAACAAAGTCTGCTTGACCAGTTGTAGTTTTAATTATTTTTGTCATTTACTGTTTTTCCATTATCAATAGTTTCTTTAATTATAGGTTTACGATCTGTTAAAATAATCTTTGCCAGATCTATACATCCGCTTTTGACATCTCCGCTTTTAACCAGGACCATATATTTAGATCCAGCATCATCCATTGTTTGTTCTTGGATTTCTATTTCGCAAACGTCAGCTTTGATTATGCTCATTATTTTTTAATTTAATTTGAGTTATTTTTATTGGCATATTAAAACTATCTACTGAATAAATTTTACCATCTTCAGTAAATCCTTTGTATTTAGCAATCATCATAGGATCTGTAAGAACATCCATTGATACATTAAATTTTTTGGCTAACAATTTAAGTTTATTACCTGAAACTCCATTAGTTCCTTTTTCGTATTTTTGAATTTGTTGGAAGGTTGTTCCGATTGCTTGTCCAACTTTACTTTGATTTAGATTTCTTCGTTTTCTAAGATACTTGATATTGGCTCCAACTGTTCTGTTGAAGGCGATTTCTTCGGTGGTTCTATGTCGGTTTGGCATTTGATCTCCTCTATGGTTAAGTTAAAATAATCCTCTAATTGCTTTCTCCATCCAGTCATGTCATGAATTGTTGTTCGATCTGCTGTTTCAAAGAACGCAAGAGGTGGCATTTGACGATAAACATTCTCAACTCCGATAAAGAAAGCTGGTATGTTCTTTTCAAATTTTAAGTACCAATTTGATTTATTGATACGATGTACTGGCATATCAGAACTGAAAGCTTGATAGCCAACATAAGTTTCATAATTTATATCTCCATTTTTTCTAGTCATCTTTTGCTTCCAATGGATCATATTGAGTTTTTAATTTGCAGATAAACTCTGCTAGTTTTGAATTAAGTCTTGCTGATACTAAAGGCAGCAGCTTCATTACTTCTCCAAACATACCAACTAATTCTAAGTCTCTTTCAGATGGTTCGTAAGCATCCCAGTCATCTTGATTTAGTCTCCAGTTTAAAAATATTTCTGCTGCTTGTTTTTCTCTCTCCATTTCGAGAGCTAACTTGGCAGTATCAGTCATTTGGTTTTCTGTTGTTTTAGGAAATTGTATTACTGTTCCAGTCATTTTTTTTCTTTTTGCATTAACTCCGCCTGGTGCAGATAGTTTGCTGCATCATCGTAATTATCTTGTTTAAATTTTTTATTGGTCCTAATTAGTTTTGACACCACATACATATTTGCGACCATGAATGCTGGTATGTCATTCTTCAAGCCAAGTAGAGATGACCACGCTCGACCAATATTTGTCATATTGTTTTCGAAGGAGCCATACTCTACTTCTTTTGCTTGACGGATTTGTTTAAGCTTTTCGTTTAGCATTTTTATCTTTGGTAAAATCTGCATAAGCTTGATCAATAAAAAACGATGCTGTCTTGGCCATGCTTTGAGGCATCTCAAATTTCTTATCTGACATCTCACGAAGTTTTGTATAGGTGTCCATGTTCAAGGCTATGCTTTTAAATTTATCCGTATCCATTGCTTAACTTTCCAAACTTGCTGGATCAAAAGCAGTTCCAGCGTTATTTTCTTCAAGCGGTTCTACTCGGTGCATCCAGTAGTAAGGCGCTCCTTTGGGTAATTTTCCAGTTCCAGAGGCTTCAGCTTTGTATCCTCCGATCCTAAATTTTTGACCATCAGGTAAAGTTATTGTTCCTTTAAGGTCATAGCTTTTAGGATTTTCTTTGTTTTCATTTGGAATGACTACTCCAAGTGATTTACGATCTTTAATCTGTTCTTCAGACATTTTTGATTATTCCTTTAGTTTCAAGTTGAGTTTTAATCTTGTTAAAATCTAATAAAAATTTTCCGTAATACTGTGGACTTAAATCTTTTAAGTCTTGCATTAGGCTTTTATTATTTGTTATCCAAGAGTTATAAGAGCCGATATGTGAAACCTTACCAAGATCGGCTAAAGCTGATGTGAGTTTTTTCTCACTTTCAACAATTTTTTTTTGAACATTTATTGCCTGGTCAACTTCTTCAGCTGAAGCAATATTATCATTTGTAATAGCTAGAAATGCAGCGGCACGACCTATCGCAGAGGTTTCGCAATTCTCTAAAGCTGATGTATTATTTATTCTAGATGCAGCTCTAAACTCTTCTGCTAAACCTGATGATACATGAACACCGTTTAGTAGTATATCTGCTCTAACGATTACTCTTTTTTCGTCATGATGTAATACTTCAGTTTTTATATCTAGATCTGATCCTAGATTTCTTCTAAGTATTGCTACTCTTGGTGCGACTGTTGCATAGTCTTTACCATGAATAGGTGTTGTTGTGTCTTTAAGATTTTTTTTAAAATCATTTATAGCTTCAATTAATTTATCTTTTATTGTCATACTGAACTCCATATTTTTTTAGCTTTGTTTAAAAATTCATGACCTATGTTCCAGTAAAAGCTTTCAAAATCTGGATCTACGTCTTTAACTATTTCTTTTAAAATCATGTCAGGCTCTTCAAGATCAATATGTCTTGAGAGTAATCTTTCAATTCTCACACAATCTTTGACTAAAATTTCGTAATAGTTGTGTAAATTTTTTGGTTCAAGATCAGCGCAATTATCTTTTGTAAAAACTTTAAAACCGTCAGCAGTTACATAAACCAGTTTAGGATCACATGGTTTTTTAACTTCTGCATAAAAAGCTAATTGTTTGAGATGGTTCTTGCTTGGATTAGATGGCAGCCGAGCCAGAGAGAAGCTACGACTACCATCTTTTTTTATCTTACCTGGTGTTTGCCAAGTAGTTTTCAATTCAAGGACCGAAAGGAACAGAGCATCTGGTTGAGAAACATGAAAAGATCCAGATGTTGCATCAGAGGATTGCTCGACTGATTTAAAATCCTTAAAGTGAAGATCGGTTCTTCCAACTAAAGGAAGAAAAAGTCTGTGATCAACATGATTGATGCTATCTTCAGCAACTATGTCAGTTGCTTTATCAGCTCCAAGTTGATCGAATACTATAAAGGCTTGTTGTATTGTTTGTGGAATTGTCTCTAAATATTTTTCTTTTTTATCTTGGTCTTTTTCATTGACCGCTTCATAATCTTTAAACTTATCTATTACTTTTTTTATAGCTTCATCTTTAGATAGTTTATCATTTTTTTGTGGTTGTAATTTTTTTGTTTGTGGATTGTGTTTCCAAATAGTATCTGCGTAATGATATTGTATTGCATCTCCAACAGCTACACCAGCTGCCATATTCGCATTGCCATCAAACATACGTCTTTCTTCTTGGGAGCAAAACAATCTAGAAAAAACGTAAAAGCCTAATGGCAACTGCGCTGCAGAAGGAGAGTGATGATTTATTTTTAAAAGTTTATTAAGTTT
>Ga0213862_10001094_pt1 | contig 11388 bp, 12 predicted proteins | sample PICome_7_FD_160092 | JGI IMG/M metagenome (GOLD analysis project Ga0213862, IMG submission 160092) | Coastal seawater microbial communities near Pivers Island, North Carolina, United States - PICO266 | ecosystem: Environmental > Aquatic > Marine > Coastal | place: USA: North Carolina... | reverse complement strand
CTTCAAGTGTTAGTAGTTTCATAGTTTTGATAATACTTCTTTGTAAATGTTTTCTGCGATGGCCTTCATCATTAGTGGAGGAACCATTCTACCAACCCTTTCAGATTGTTGTGAATGAGTACCAGTCAAAATAAAATCATCAGGAAGTGATTGAAGTCTTTTGAGTTCTTGAATTGTAAAACTTCTATCCTCATTCCAGTGAATCAATCCACCACTAGCAGTAAGTGTTGGTGCTGCTTTGAAAAATGATGCCCTCTTGGTATTAAAACAATGACCTTTCTCATGGTAGTCCATGCCAGATAGAATCTTTTTAGGATTCTTTGGCATCTTCTTAACCACACTTTGATAGACACTACTGTTCAACATGTGTTCAGTCAGTCTATTTACATCCTCAGGGTCATTCTCTACGCCATCGATAATGTCAGAGATGACAGTTTCTTTGGGTGAAGTGGGAGGAAACAACGTAGATACAGTAAGAACATTTAGACCAATCTTATCTGCAATATCATTACGAACTGCAATAAAGATTAGTCGTTCTCTACCTTGACCAACACCATGAAAAGATGCCCTCATTACTTTTGATGTAACAAGATAACCAATCTCCTCAAATGCATTAGTAATCTTAGCATAATAAGTCTTTGCTTCACCAATTGTCAACCCCTTGACATTCTCAGCAACAATAACCTTGGGTTGGATTGATTTGGCAACACGGATATATTCAAAGAATAAATCTTCGATGTTCTCAACTTTCTTACCATCAGAGTAGTTCTTGGTCTTACCCCAACCATCAGAGTGTTTAGACCCTTCTCCACGGCACATAGACCCGGCTACGGAGAATGCTGAACAGGGTGGTGACCCATCAAGAATGTCTAGTTCACCGGGCTTCAGACCAGTGATCTTGAGAAAGTCACCACCCACCAATTCCTTAATGTCATTAGGAACAATGTGAGTTGATGGATAATTTGCAGAATAAGTCCTTCTTGCTTCCTCTACAAACTCATTGATACACAGGATTTTACCACCTGCAAGACGGTATCCTGTAGAGGAACCACCCCCACCAGCAAAGGTAGAGATGACAGTGAACTTTGATTGTGCCTCACCGTCATAAACATCTTGTAACTTATATGGTAGTTTCATATTGGTAGGACTCCTTCTCCAGTTGATGCGTAGTCAGAAGCCAAATCCATGACCCTCTTCCTACCACGATTATTTAGCATTTTATTATCCAACAGCGTTTCGAATAAGTGATCAATGTTAGAACCTAATTGAAGATTAATATGATCTTTCACATTAGTAACTCTATCAAATTCTTCTTTGAAAGCATCTCTGACAACCTGTTTTTGTTTTGGTTGATTGAGTTGAAACCAATCATATTGAAAGAAGTATTCCCTCACTTCATTATGATAGATGTATGGGTGGACTAGTTTAATATTTTTATTATTTGCTAGTTGTTCAATCTGACGAAATCCTGTCACATTATGTGGCATAAAGTAATTACGTCGAAATTGATCGAACAATTCTTTCGGTTCTTTAAAATGTAATATTGCTTTCTTACTGACTCCATAGTAACCATCAGCACCAATACCACTTAAGAGATATGACTCCTTGATGTAAGGAAAAACATATAGGAAGGGAAATGTACACTCAAAGTGTGTCTTCTTCCTACAGTCATAGTCTTTGACCAGACGTTTAAAGTCATCTACAAGATTATTTTTAGGAACAACAATAGTATTACAGTCCCAACCAAACTCATTACTAACTTCTTCAGCCTTGTGAGCATCATAAGACTTATCACCTTCCAGATGGAAAGTATATGCGGTGACCTTTTTGCTGAGACGATGGGCAGCAAAACCCAAACTCAAACTATCTACACCTCCAGACAACAAAATCCCCACAGTATCTGTGGGAACTTGATCCCGGATAATATTTACCAGGATTTTATCTATCAAGCGAGTCCTTTAATTTCCATGAATATATTATAACCCTAAAAAAGGGACCTGTCAAGGCCCCTGTGTCAGTTTATTTAATTGCAATTACTCCAACAAACTGATGGTTTCTCCAGAAGATCTGACAGTCTTTGAACCCTGCAATCATTACCATATCTCTCAACTCAGACCATGTATTAGGTTTCAACATATCACGAAGTTGTTTCTCCTTATCCATGATTTGTTCAGCAGAGAAAGTCTTTCTCTTGTAGTCATAATGATTGAATGTAAGAAGTTCTTGGAAGAATGCATTCTCACACATCAACTTCTCTGCAAAGATAAATGCACCACCTTCATTGAGACCATTGTATATCTTATTGATAGTATCTTGTCTGGTAGTCTTAGGCATGAACTGTAGAGTGAATAGTGATGTCACTAGAGAACAGTTCTTGAACTCATAGTTAGTAACATTACCACGGACCCAATCTAACATTGCACTAGGGTATTCTTTACGAACTTCAATATGACGTTCTTCAAGGTCATCATAGAAACTACCAGCAAGTTCTACACCCACATAATGTGCATACTGACGATTAGGGTTGTTACCAATAATCATCTTGGTAAGTTTACCAGTTGAACACCCAACATCAACGACTTTAGTATGGTCTTCTACAAAGTATCGAGAGAACGATACAGTGTCCTCTAGAAGGTTTGAATAACCTCTGATACTATCGTTGATATGATTATCAAATCCTTCAGGAGAATGTGCAAAAGAAAAATCGTATGTCATAAACTACTTCCCACTAGTATCATATTCTAGCATGTCATCGATATGTTTGTCAAGTGTTGCAATGACATTACGAACGTCAACAATACGTGCTGGGGTACAAGTAGGGTCAAGTGTGTAACCCTTCTGTTCTACAAACAGAGCCTGACGAACGACTGCTGCTTGTTGTAAATTTAGTTCAAGTGTAATCATACATCTCCTTCTTTACGGTTTTCGGAATACTGAACATCAAATGTTCCTTCTGGATATCGAGCACTGAGTTTCTCTACATTCATTGAAAGAATTTCATCGAAGTCAGTGTCAAGTGCCATACATGCTTGTGCCATGTACCACATAATGTCACCCATCTCACGTTTCATATGAAAGACGTTCTCTTCGGTATATGGTTTACCTTGAAGGAACATCTTCTTTACAACTTCAGCAAACTCACCAGCCTCAGCAGTCAAACCAAATGCTGCTGTCATCAATTGAGTGACATTACAATCATCTTTGACTTCAAGTTCTGTAAGTCGTTTTGAAAGAGTAGGCCAATCAAGACTTGGTTGACTTGTCGTTTGACGAACGAAGTCAACATATTTGGTAGGATCGATAGTCATAGTTTTAGTAGTTTCTTGTTGTCGTAGTTTCATTAAAACTTGAACCCTTCAAATGTCTTTTTGGGTTTATCATCATAAGTATACTCCTCATCCTTCTTATTGTCAAGAATATCATCCTGTGCGGTCTGTTCACAGTCGTATAGTCTCATCTTAGCGCGGTCAATACCAATCACAAATCTCTTGTAGACGTTACCATCATTGTATCTGTTCTTCAATTGTTTTACAAGTATCTGTCCCAAGGATTCGAGCTCTTCAGTACTAATAAGGGCAAACATAAGATCAGCAGTAGCAGGGAGACCAAAGGACTCAGAAGTATCAGTAAGCTCGACATCAGAGCTACCATAACCAGAACGAGTGGTCTGCGTGGCAGATACGATAGGGACGTTTGCTTCACAAGCCAATCCTCTAAGTTCTTCAGCAATACTTTTAATAACTGTATATGAATTAACATTGCTACCTCCCCTATACCTAGAGGAAGCACAAATATTGAGGTAATCAATAAAAATAATGTCAGGTCTAAATGACTTCTTAAGTGCAAGTTCATTAAGAAGTGCGGTAAAGTGTCCACTATGTGCACTTGCGGTTGGGTATTCTTTGATGATAAGTGTTCCTTGAGTCTTTTGTGCGAGGTTTGTTACCTTCGTCTCAAAAGTCTGTTTAGGAAGTTCACCTATGTCTTGAATATTTACATTCAAAAGATTGGCATCAATCCTTTCCGCAATCTTCTCTTCAGCCATCTCCATAGTAATATACAATACGTTCTTACCAGTAAGAAGAACAGAAGAAGCCATATGACACATAAACAAAGACTTACCGACACCAGTGTTATGAGAAGAAACTTTATTAGTATAATACCTATGATTTGGATGATTTACATTAATATCAACAATGGGTATTTGTTTTCCCGTCTTAGATACACTACCAAGTTTATAACCATTCTTCGTTAAAAAATGATTTATTTGATATTTTTCATAAAGTTGTGATGCTTTCATCCACCCAAAAGATGTTTCAAATAAATGATCAGCATTACATCTTACAGGATCTCCACCATCAACATTTAAAACATATTCATCATACGTTCCTTTGTTGATAAAGAAATTAACTGGAACATATCCATCAGGAGAATCAACTTCTATCTCATATCCATTATCAAGTAATGTTTTAATTTCAGCAATTGTTGTTTCTTTTTCAATCCACATTTTATATAAATAACAGCAGGGACAGGGAAAATGTTTGATCGTATCTATTCTAACCTATGTAAAGGTAGTAAGTCAAGAAGAGAAGATTACAAAAAATATTCAGGATTACACGAACATCATATTGTTCCTAAACATATGGGAGGAACAGATGATGATTGCAACCTTACATACTTAAGTGTTAGAGAACATACCATAGCACATTATTTACTTTGGAAAATTCATAAAAATCCAAATGATTTAAGGTCTATGAAAATGTTGGGAGCAAACTTATCACCAAAACATAGAAAAATAATTGGGGAATTTTGTAGGGATAATAAGATTGGTTTCCTTTCAATACCAATAGAAGAAAGAAAAGAATGGATGATTAGAGGAATAGAAACTCAAAAACAAGAATATCTAAACGATAAAGTTAAAAATTTTTATTATTGGAGCACAGAAGAAGGAAGAAAAGAAAGGGCATCTCTTGGAGGAAAGCAAAGAGCATCCAAAGAATTTAATTACTGGGCATCCAATCAAGGAAGAAAAGAAAGAGCATCTCTTGGAGGAAAAGCACACAAAGGTAAGAAGGTAATGCACTTACCAGGAACAAAAGGATGGAAGAGAATACTACCAGAAGATGTTGATACTAAACTAAATGAAGGATGGAAATTCGGAACTGGAGAACCAGCACCAAATTCCAAAGTTAAAAAATAACTCTATCAACCAATAATAGTATCTCTCCACTCTTCACTCATATTCACCATAATAGCCTCTGCTGCTTCTGGTGTTTCAGCATATCCTTCATCAAGAAGGTGTGAGAGAATGATGTCGTAGTAATCATAACTATCTTGAATACCTTGTCCATCCTTTCTTTTCAATCGATTTGAAAAACTTTTCCCTTTTGGTTTAAGTGCTGCTGCTCTTCTTGCTGCTTTACTACCCTTTCCTCTATCTTGCTCACCAGCAAATAATCTTTTTCCTCCTGGGTCTCTGTCACGATTAAAAGTAGTTCCCCCCCTTGGAATGTTATGAGGTGCATTTCTTACCCCAATTTGTCTTGGAGTTTGAGTTCTTCTTTGATCACCACCTCTTTTGTAAATAGGGCGATTATCTTCATCAAGTTGCTGATTTTCAACAACTTCCATATATGCTTCTTGAAGACTACGAAAATTTTGTGTGTCCATCTTTTTTTTTACACCATAAGGTTATTTATATTTCTAACTTCCTAAATCTAATTTTAACTTTGGTTTCTGGATGAACACACCCAGCAAGTGCGATGTTGAGTGTCTTATTAGGAAGACCACCTTTTGTAATCTTGTTAAAGAAGTCCAGGTCGAATGGAATTCGATTCTCTTTTCTGTGGTAAGACTCATACCTCTCTTCGTAGTCTAGAAGATAATCATGACCAACATGATTATCAAAACTTACAGAAAGTGCATCAGAAAGAATAGATGGAATTGCATCGGGAGCTTTATTATTATCCTGACCGTCTGCAATCTGAATTGATTCCATCAAAGCCAAATAGATGGCTCTTTCTCTACACCACTTTTCAGTAGTATTTAACAACCAATCATGGTCGGTTGGTTCGTTTTCTAGACAACTAATGAGGTGAGTAACTTCCTTGAAGTTAGACTCATTGATATCACTTCTCTTCTCAATCTCAATAGAAAGAATCTCTTGAGTTGGAACATCATTATACTGATTTACAAAGTCAGTTATCTCCTCAAATACAATCTTCTGATTAGTATCTTGGAAGTAATCTGGTTTGATAAAGGGAATACATTTTCTTAAGAAGTCTTCATTATGTAATAGATTCTTGAGTACAAGAAATTCAACCTTCTCCATAACTAAACTCTTTCCGTGCGATTTGATCTAATTGTTCCATCACCTCTGGGGTGAAGTATGTTTCTGGGTCTTTCAGGATCACCTTGGCATAGACTTTCTTACCGTCCATCTCATACCGTCCGGCAACATTCTTCCATAGTCCACCAAGCTCTCCTAACTCAAGTAGACCATAGTACCGATCAAGACCCCTATGATCATAAAATAAACGAATAGTGACATCCTTGTTTTCCTTACTTAAACGTGACTTGATAGTTTTTGCCTTAATAAGGTTTCCAACAACTGATGTTCCATCTTTTTCTTTTGACTTCGAAAGAAAAATAACTGAAGAAGATGCGTAAAATAATCCCGATCCTCCACCCATTTTCTTTGCTTCATATAAAGACATTGAGTCGTAAACATGATTAGTTACAATGAAAGGTATCTTTGCTTGTCCCATTTTAAGAGTCAACATTCTAAAAGCACCTTTGATTAATTGTGCTTTTGTCATATCTCTAGTAGTTTTTTCTGCCAGAGTATCTTCAATCTCCTTATTAGTTGAAAGATTACCTAAAGAGTCTAACACAAACATACAAGGTTTACGTTCTTCTTCAGGTTTTTTCTGATACATATCAACTGCCCTGAGTGCCTTACTACGGAACTCTTCGATAGTCACCACATTAACAACGACAAGACGATTAAGGTCGATTTCACGACTCTCTAAGAGTGACTTAGTGATAGCTGCCTCAGTATCAAAATAAAGGCAATATGCATCGGGATTAGTATCCAAGAAGTTCTTGACCACTGCGAGTGAGAAAAAAGTCTTTCCAGTAGAACTTTCCCCAGCAATTGCAGTGATTTTATTCCCAGAAACACCACCACGGATAGACCCAGATACAAGAGCATTAAAGATGAACGAACCAGTATCAACGTAGGTTTCAGTTTCGTCGATGTCTGAGGCAAGTTGTGTGTACTCATCACCAATCTCTTTTACTATGTCTTGTAAATCTTGTAAAAAACTTAATTTAGAATTAGTCATTTTCTTTCTCCATCCAAGTTGGTGTGTTGTGGTTCTCTGTCATCTAAAGCAATTGGTTCCGGTACAAGAAATTATACTACAAAAATTGAGCGCCGTCAAATATTTTGAGGAATAGCACAATATCCTTTATGTGATTTTATTCCTCTTTTATAATTAAGCATATTACACACAGTTGCTTTATCTAAATCATTTTCTCTACAAAATTTTGCTATATTTTTTCCACTAATCATTTGACCTTCTGGATTTATAATAGAAAAATCTTTACTTTTTTTCTTTACTATTTTATTGATGACTTCAATATCTCTTTTCTTTCCATATAAAAAATGATTTTTTCCTTTTCTACATTCACTTAATTTTTTTCGTGTTTCTTCTGATACCTTTCTACCTTTATTTTTTTGACCTATTTTTCTTTTAGTTTCTTCCGAATGTGATTTTCCATAATTATGAGGTATTTTACCCTTTAATGCTTCGCTCAGTTTTTTCTTATGCTCTTCACTTCTATTTTTAGCATATTGACTCATTTTATTTTTAGTTTCCTCAGTCATAACATATGGTTTTTTACCTTTCATTATTTCACTTTTTCTTATTACTGCTAAATTATAAAGATATGAATTGTAATATTTACCCTTTGATTTCATTAAAGTATGTGCATGAATCATTTTAATAGTTCTCTGGTCTTTTAATCCATATCTCTTTATACAAACCCTCTCCAATAAAGCGTGAGTAATATAATGCTCTCTTGCAGTAAGAACTACAATCCTATTATTGTTTCCAAAAATACTTTTAGGAAATATGTGATGTTTTTCTGTATATCCTTCAGGTGGAGTTCTATTCTCCGCTTTCCTAATAAGATTACAATAAACCTTTAGATAATTCATTTCTATTCTATTAAACCCGCATTATTATTTATAAGAGTTTATAATAGAAAAGGTGCCCATAAGAGCACCTAATCTTATCTGTAGAGATTGCGGGTTCAACAGATATTATTATTTATCATTTTCGTTAATATGCAGTTCCATTATACAAAAAAATCCTCCAAATTAATTTTCTTTTCTGTAGACCATCCAATCGCATCAAGAATAGTCTTGAGTGGCTCTAAGAAGGCTTTGCTGAATTGTAGGTCATAGTCAATGTATTTGTCAAGACCAATCTCACTAGGGAAATCTGAAATGAACGAGATTACATTCTCTCTAATAATATTTGGTGTCTTGAGATAGATAAATTTAATCTTTTCACCATTGTTGATATAAGAATACTTGTTGGTCAATCCACACTCTTTAATGTAATGATTATATAGAAGTGCTCCACGAACATGAATGGGAGAACCCTTACCGTAGATAGTTGAATGACTCTTATGTTTCTTTACATCAGATACTGAACGAGGGAATGCAATGTCTTCTGGTCGCATCTTATTAAACTTTTTTCGAGAGTCTTCGATAAAGTTAATTACTTCATCTTCAGTCCCATTCATCATCAACTTAAGAGCATCCTTAATCATCTTCCTACATGGTGCAGGTGTTGATGACTTGACTGCCTCAATACCCATAATCTTCAGTTTAGGTTCTGAGTATCTTACACCTTCACTATCCCACACGTTGAGAATGTATCTCTTCTTTGCTGTCCATATTCCACGGTCTGCAATGTTCTCCCGTTTCATCTGCATCTTCTGGTCATATGCATTTACATACGTCGCAAGTTCCTGGTAAGACTCCTCAATAAAAGGTTCCAACTTCTCTTCGCAGATCTTATTAAGTATGGACACAACCTCAACCTTATTATCAGACTTACTAGAAAGAAATTTATCAACAATAGGTCCAAAGTTAATATAGATTGAGTCAGTGTCAGATGCAATGACATAATCCGTGTCTTGAGTTTGTAATAGGTTATTTAGATACCCGTTTACCTTGTTCTCAATCCACCGAATAGATGTTTGTCCTGAAAGCGTGATAGCTTCTGCATTAGCAAGTTTGAAGAAACGGAAGTATTGATTACCAATTGCACCATAGCAAGAGTTCAATGCAATCTTACGAGCCATCTGGAAGTTATTGTATTTGGCAATATCCTTCTCTAATTGTTTGGTAGGTTTCTTCTCATACTCCTGTTGGGCTTGGAGCATTTTCTTCTTGTAAATCTTACGTTCTGCATACATCTTCTCCATCAACTCGGGCATGAACCCTCTGATGTCCTTACGGAACATTGCACCGTTTGCGCACACTGCATAATCATCATACATCTCAAAGGTAATCTCTTTATTCAAGATCCTATCAATGGTTGCAGAGGGATGTTTCTCCTCCACCAGGGTCTCTGGTGAGATGTTGTACTGCATCATTAGGTGAGGGTACAGGGAGTTCAAGTCAAACGACACCACCCAGTCATAGACACCAGGAATAGGTTGTTTTACATATGCACCTTCATACCTCTTCTCCTTCTCACTCCTATCTCTAGGAGGTACAACAATGTCTCTTTTCTTGAGATAGTTATAGATGATGGTATCCCACATACGAACTTGGAACATCACATCAACATAATTCACCTTGGCATCATATGCCATGGTCAATGCCAACTCAATCAGTTTCATCTTGTCTTCCATACGGTCAACAAGTTCCACGTCAACGATGTTATAATCTACAAACTTCTTCCAGTTACCACGATAGAAGTCTTTGAAGGTATCAAACTCAGAGTGGTCAAGTTTCTTCTGACCAAGTTCTACCTCTGCAATGTAGTCAAGTCTATAAGATTCCTGAGCCTTATAAGTAAACTTCTTATAAAGTTCAAGGTAATCTAGGGTAGTAACTCCAGCAATATCAAATGTATTGAACTCTCTACCTTTGATAAAGACAGATTCTTGACTTACGATACCCCAAGGAGACAAAAGTTTTAACTTCTTGAGTCCCATTATACGATCGATTCTTCCACACAAGTATGGAATATCATACAGTTTTACATTCCATCCAGTCACAATCTCTGGTGGGTTTCGATTCCACCATGCAATGAATGAGTTGAGCATGCCAATCTCATTTTCATAGTGGTAATAAGTTACGTTACTCTGGGATGGAGTATATGCCTTTCTACCCCAGGTTGTAATCTGTTTGGTTGTGTAGTCCTGAACAGAGATAGTCAACATCTCTTCAGAACAAGAGTCTGGGTCAGGGAATCCATTCTCTGCCTGAACCTCAATATCAATCGTAATTAGATTGATCTTTGTAATGTCAAATTTAATCTCATCTTCGGGATACTTTTCAGAGATATATTGGAATGCATATCGGTCATTACCGTAAATCTTGAAGTTATCCACACCATCATACTTCTTGTAGAACTCTCTACAGTCACGAATAGAACCTGGAATAATAGGTTCTAAATTTTCTCCCTCTAGTGTTTTATACTTTGACTCTCGGTTGGAGTTAACAAAGAGAGTTGGTTGGAACTCATCTTTGAACATAACCCTCTTACCATTTTCATAACCACGGACGAGAACATTGTCTCCAACCAATTGAATGTTCGTATAAAACTTTAACGACATAAATAAAATAACCGATTAAATAATATGGGATACATCTACCTGATTGAAAATACTATCAACCATAAGAAGTATGTAGGGCAGACTAAACAACGCCTTTCGCAAAGAGTGTATCAACACTTTCAACAGGCAAAGAAGGGAGTAGAGACTCCATTATACCACGCTCTGCGAAAGTATTCAAGGGACACTTTCAAAATCGTCACACTTGAAGAGACTGACCTTTTAGACGAAAGAGAGCAGCATTATATCGAGCTATACAACACATACAAAGAGGGATACAACTGCGATAAAGGAGGACAGGGAATCACTGGTTTCAGTCATACTGAAGAAACTAAAAGGAAAATGTCTGCTGCTAGAAAGGGCAAACCGTCTCACCGAAAAGGTAAAACGAATATCCATTCTGCTGAAAGCAATCGCAAAAGAAGCGAGTCTCTAAAAAGAGCATACGCAGAAGGTAAGCGCAAGGGGCAGGACTACTCCTGGATGAAGGGCGATAAGGGCCCTAACAGTAAGGCTAGAAGGGCC
>Ga0213862_10001090_pt1 | contig 11406 bp, 7 predicted proteins | sample PICome_7_FD_160092 | JGI IMG/M metagenome (GOLD analysis project Ga0213862, IMG submission 160092) | Coastal seawater microbial communities near Pivers Island, North Carolina, United States - PICO266 | ecosystem: Environmental > Aquatic > Marine > Coastal | place: USA: North Carolina | collected... | reverse complement strand
GGCGATGAGCTCGCTGCGCGTGCCGTCCTTGGGGGAAGTGCGTGGATTGACGGCGACGTAAGAGATGTCCGCCCTCGCTCTTTGCGCGTTGATCGCCTCGCAAGTCGCCGGGGAATGCGGGCACTCCCCATCGGCGTACACGGCGCCGCCCGCGCCGCTCGCGACCCTCCACCCGCCGCTTCCCGCCGCCCTCACCGCCACCGCGGATCGGAACATGGGCTGGTCTAAGAGCGCCTCGGTGATCGCGTTACCTTCGTCGTCCACCGCCACCTCGCCCCCGAGTTTGGTCTCAAACGCGGAGAGCATGTCATTCAAGACGCCCAGCACCGGGCCGTCGTCGGACATCGCGCTCCTTCGAAAGTACGTCAACCCGATGTTGAGCTGCGTCTTGATCTCCTCGCCGTTCGTATCCAGCCGCTTTAGTCCGCACCGCGCCACGCCCGGGTGGTCCGTCTCGGGCGCTAGCTCAGAGTCCGCCTCGCACTTTGGCCGCGTGCCGAGGTTGAAGACATCCGTCTGCGACACCATCGCGTACGGCGACAGGAGCGGGCCGTGAAGCGCCAAATACGGGTCCTCGAGGAACACGACGTCGGAGTCCACGCGCATGACCGAGTACCCAGCCAACAACGCCCGACGCACCACGCGCCACTGCTGCGCCCACAGGAGGAACATGTCGCCGGGCTTCACGTTCCAGAGCTCGAGCTTCGGGTGGTTGATGAGGTGCGAGCTGTGGACGCACCCGTCGATCTGTGCGTCGCGCCTGAGCTCGTCGCACAGCTTCGCGGAGGAGGTCAGCATGAGGTAGTTGCGTAGGCCCAGCGCCGCGAGGTTCTCCACCAGGTTGACGGCGAAGTCCACGGAGATCTGGGAGAGAGCCGGATCCTTGTGCATCCGCCGGTGGTCGCGAGTGTCGCCCACCGCCATGACGATGAGCTCCTTGTCCGATGCACGCGCGCGGGCGGCCAGGGCTTTCTCGAGCGCGCCCGGGGCCTCGATGTCGACGTTATCTATGGCCTCGATGCCTTCCATCCGCGGCGCGGGGGTCGTATCCTCGGTCGGCGCCGGCGTCTCCACCACGACGGGAGTGGCATCGGGTGGTTTCCACAGCGGCACTCCCGGCCTCTCGCGCCTTCCCCGCTTGTACCACAGGTCCCCGGCGTCCGCGCCGACGCACAGGGTGCTCCACACGAGCGCGAGGAGCAGCACGAGCGCCCACCCGCGCCCGTCGAACCTTCCCATCCCGCCCAGGCGCGCTCACCGCGCTGACGCCTCTGCTGCTGTTTGGGCAAGTATGTCAGAAGTTGCAAATTTTCACACTTACGAGTAAAGGTACGCTCCTTAAGACTTACAATTACTACCTACTCTATCCACCCACCGCCGTTAACACCTCGGGAAACTGCGTGAACACCGCCGAACACACCACGCACGTGATGACCACGCCCATGACGTCCATGAATACCTGGATCGTGGTGCCCGCGTTGGCGGGGTCCTGGCCGGTGGCGGCGAGCGCGAACGGCATCGCCGTCCCCGCGACGGTGCTCAGCGTGACTATGCAAAACAGCGACAGCGCGATGCCGAACGCGCCCACCGCCGCGGACGGATCGCTCGCGGAACCCGCGGCCACGACGACGGCGGCACCCGCGGCGTCTTCCACCGAGCCGCCGTCCAGGCCGCCCGTCGCCTCCGTGATCATGACCCTCGCGAACCCGCCGAGTGAGAGAAAGGACGCCAGCAAGAATCCGACCCTCGCCTGCTGCCACAGGGTGTCCACGAAGCAGTCCTTGGTCACCACCATGTCGCCGGTGGCGAGCCCGCGGATGACCCGGATCGCGCTCTGGTTCCCCGCGTTACCGCCGGCACCCACGAGCATGGTGAGGAAGAGGGTGATGATGAGGTTATCGCGAACTAAGTCGCCGTAGTGCTGGAGGACGACCGACGATGACGATTGGAGGACGAGGAGGCCGAGGAGCCATCGCCCTCGTTCCCACGCCTCGCCCACGACGGTGTCGGCGGCCGTTCCGACCGCGTCCTCGGCGCTGGTGACATCGTCGGACGACGCCGACGAAGATGACGCGTGGGTCCCGGCATCATCGTCACCCTTGGGCAGCTTCTTCTTCTTGGATTTTCCCGGCGCCCGTATCCATCTCGTCTGCGCCTCCATCACGCGCAGGGCGAGTTCCCGCTGCACCTGCTGGCTCTCCGTGAGGTTATCGTCGGTATCGTTGGTCTGCGTGGCCGTCTTCGCCACGTACCGGGTCTCCGCCGCGGCGTCGCCCTCCACCGGCCCGTTCTCAGCAGCCACCCGCCATTTATCTTTGCCGCGTTCCAGGTCAGCACCGGAACGCCGGTGGACTTTACCCGCGCGGCGTCGCATCTTCACGGTCGCGAAGGGTGTCGATGCGAAGGGCGACAGAATCATCGTTTGGTTTTGACGAGTACGCGTCCAAACCCACCGTGCGCGTCCCCACACAGTGGACCCAGCGCTCGAACCCCCGCCGAAGCCCAACCACCAATTTACCAGTTTCGCGCGTAACAACCAATACCCAGTCCGGGTCGCCTCGAGCGCCCCGCCACTCTGGAGCAGCGCCGTGGGGGATGTCACTCGCGATGCGCGCCTCGGCGGTTCGCCTCCCGCCGGTGACGTGCCGGTCGGCGCAAACCCGCGCGCCACCCGCGTGCCATCCTCGCCGTCTCGCGTCGCGCGCCCCACGTTCCGTCGTCGCGCCGTGCCCCGGTGGAGGTGGGATCTCGCACCAAACGTCGCGTCGGGCCACCCACCTCGTCACGCACGCCGCCGTCGCACCCGTCGCGGCGGCAACGAGCGTCGTGCCGGAGATCGCGTGCGCGTTCTCCCTCGGCTACCTCGTCGCCTCATTCGTCGCGTTCTGGTGGGGCGCACGGCGACCGGACTCCAACGCCGCGCGGTTCCTCCGCTCGTCGATGCCTCTCGTGCCCCTGTGCGTCGCGTACCTCGCGCTCCTCTGCGCGTCCTGGTCGCCCGATACCCTGTCGCTCATGATGCCCGGGTCCTTAGCGGAAGGACTCGCGACGGGCAAGCCCCAGTTCTTCCCACAGCTGGACGGCATCATGACGCTCCTATCCAGGCGGGTCACCGCGGCGAGCGCGTGGCTGCACATCGCGTGCATCAACTTTTTCGTCGGGAGGTTCGCCGCGATGAGGGCCCAAACGCTTCGAATACCCGTCGCGCACACCCTGGTACTGACACTCATCACTGGGCCGATCGGGCTGCTGAGCCACTGGGCGACGCAGGAGTTACTCGCGGGCAAGCAGGCGAGGGAACGAAGGCGGGCGATGACGGCGAGCGAGACGGCGCCGGCGTTGAGGCTTTCGGTTGGCGTGAACGGCGGCGGGATCTTGAAGGATGGGCGGCCGTTCGGAGAGGCGTACGGGTACGCGTACGGTCACAAGTACGGGGGCGGGTACGGGGATGGCCGGGTGGGAGATAACAAGGGGGGTAAGGTCATGTCCAGGGCGAGGTTCCTGATGCTGTGTAGGCTAGCTAGCTTCGCCGACAAGAAATAACAACAGCGATTTCGTCTGCCAGCGTGGAGGCATCCCTAAATGTTCGCCCCTGTCGCGTCATCACAAGAGGCCGCGCGGGTGGGTGATTTTGGGGCGATGTCGTGTGTTTCCGCGCGCGCGTGCCTCCACGCGACTTCGAGGGGACGCGGCGATGCTTCTCGAGGAGGGAAGCATCGGGTTTCCTCGAGAACCCCGCTCTCGTCGCGGGGATTATCCGGTGCGCGAAAGATTGGGAGATCTAATGGTAGCACGCGCGTGATGGCGGGCTGGGTGGACAACACCGCGGAGGTGACGGTGACGGCGCCCCTCCCGGTGGTGTGGGAACTGTGGCAGGATAAGACCAGGATCCCGAACTGGATGCCGTGGATACACTCCGTCGAGCCCGTGCCCGGGGTGCCGGGCGACACCAAGTGGCAACTCAGGACGAACCAGTTTGGCCAGGATTTCGAGTTTTCGTGGATCGCGCGAGACCTCCCGCCGGTGAAGAAGGAAAAGATCCACTGGTTCAGCACCGACGGCCTCAACAACAAAGGCGCGGTGACGTTCGATCAGAGGCCGGACGGGCGGACGGTGATACGGATGAACATATCGTACGAGGTGCCCGAGTTGTTGGTGCCGTTCGGAGCGGCGCTGAGTCCGCTGGTGGGGTCGATACTGCAGGCTGACCTGGACAGGTTCCAGGCGTTCTCGTCCAAGGTCGTCGCCGCGATGGGCGCCGGTGGGAAAAACAGGTGACGGGGCCGAGGTGCGCCGATGACCGCCGTTCATTTGTTGTAGAAGGTACCTTACCTCGAAGGTGCTTGTAAAAGTTTCGACGTTAGCTCATTTCAACGAAGCTCGCTCTCGGCTCACGCGCCGGGGTCGCCCCGCCCTCGCCCGCCCCGACCCCCGCCCCGCTTCTTACCCCTCCACTTCCGCTTCGGCTTCGGCCTCAGGCACCGCGCGCCCTCCGGCGGCGGCGGCGGAGAGTAAGCCTCCGTCCACCAGTCCGTCTCGGCGTCGCCGCCATCCCCGCGCCTCCACGCGCCTCCCGCGGACGCCCCGAGCGGCACCCTCGCCTTGAACTCGAACGGCGCGTCGGGACCCGCGCGGGATATGATGTACACCGCGTCCACCTCGAACGTCATCGGCGCCCACGTCGCATTCATCGTCTCCAAAGCCTCCGAAGCCGTCTCTTTATCGTCGTACTGACCGACTGAGAGGTGCGGCGTGAACCCGGCGGGGGATATCGTGGAGAGGTCGTTGGCGAACGGAAACGCGCGTTCCAGCGCAGCCTGCGTCGCCATCACGCCGTCGGAGACCGGCGGGAGCGAGTCCGCGGAATTCCGGAAGCCTCCAGAAGCCTCCGGACTTCCGTTCGAGTCCTCGTCCTCCATGTCCTCCGCTCCGTGGCCACTCGGGTGAAGCCAAACCGTGCAGCTCTTGGCGTGTGCGAAGTGTCCGAACGATCGAAGGGAGACGGTGAACGGCTCGATGTCTCGCAGCGCCTGCCTCGCCTTCGCCGCGGCTTGATCGTAGTTGCCTTCGTCTTCGCCGTCGTCCAGGAGGAACGGGTAGAGAAGGTTGAAGTGGGGCATCCACCGCGTGTACGACTTGTCGTTCACCGCCCTTATGCGCTGGATGGGCTCCCACGTCGATGTTGGAGGGCAGATGACGACGGCGCTGGTGTGCCGCAGGTCGCGCTTCGTCCACTCCTTCTCCGTCTCCGCGGGCATCGCCTCCCCGGTCGTCTCGGACACGGCGGCCATCATCACGGCCGCGATGTGAGATCTGGAGCTCCCCCCTCTGATGAACGAGCGGGTCGTGCGAGCGGGCGAGCCTCGGAACCCCGCGCTCGCGAGCCCGCCCCGAATCACCGACGCACCGCGCTGCATGCGACCCTACCCCCGTCGCCTGTTAATCTATCTGTTCGACGAGCTCCCGATGTCCTTCGAGCCGCTGTTCATGAAAGCCCCGCGTCGCACGGCAGCCACGTCCAATGGCTTCTCCGACGCGTACAGAGACGTTCCGTGTACGCCGCCGGCCAGGACGAACGGCACCGAGAACGTGCAACACGCGAAGGCTATCGCCGCAACCGCCGTCGCGCGTTTGGACATGTACCGGCTGACACGCGCTTCGTCGGCGATGTGCGCACGTGGTTGTGGTGAGTTGTTATTAGAGTCGGGAAAAATAAGGCACCCTTTCCTTTCCGTTTGTGGCACCCTCAGATCTTGTCACTGTGGGAGCGCGCGGTCGCCTTCCGACGGCCGTCATGGCGCAAAACGCGGACAATTTCAAGGTTAAGATCTTAGTGGACGGACAGGTGCGTGAACCCACGATTGACAGCGCACACCACGCGACGCGAAGACGACCGCGACCCGAGTTTCTATTCCTAAAATCTCCCTCCCAAATCGCAGCCTCTGGACGTGCACGTGGGCCGTGACGGGCAGAAATGGGTCACGTCCAGCTTCAACGCGGGCTCCACAAAGATGATTGAGTACGCCGAGACGGATCCTTTCGGCGAGAGGTACACTCAGAGATGGCCCGCGACCCCGTATTCGGTGAGGGTCACGTGCACCACTCCCGGATCATTTCTATCCTCCGCCTATGTCGATGGCAAGTTAGCATGCCAAGAATATCACATAACGAACAAGCTGAATACGGAAACATTCGAGTTCAAGGGTTTCCAGGCGAACGTCTCAAGGCTGTGTTACTCTAGGGACTCGATCAGCGAGTTCATGTTCACGCTGCCTCGAGCCGAGGTTCGTCCAGCTGGCGCACCCGTGCCGGAGCCGAACCCTGAGCTCGGCACCATCGTCGTGAAGTTTTGGGAAATGCGAAAGCGACCAGGTCAACATGTCGTTGACCTTGCGGCGGATGCAGCCCGGGGGGGCGCGCGGGTGAAGCCCGCGACAAAGGCAGCGTTGGCGAAGGGCGGCAAAGCGACGACCGCCACGGCCTCTGGAAACCAGGTTCAGGCGATTAATGGAAGGGCTTACACGGCGAATACATACGACAAGGTGGGCACCCACCCGGTGGCGACGTGCATGTACAACTACGCCACTCGCTCGCAGCTCCAGATGAGGGGAATCATCAACCCCGAGATCGTCGTGCCCGTGCCCAAGGATGAGGACGTGGAGGTCGTGGAGGCTGCGCCGACTGGGCGGGCGAAGCGGCGCAAGAAGGAGGAGGAGTTCAAGGTTGACAAGGATGGCGTCATCAGCTTCGACTGAGGCGGCACGGGACACACGCACGTACGACACGACGATATTGACGACACGCGTATAATAAGAGCCGCGCTAGCTAGGCTCCAAATGTTGTAACACTACTTGTAGACGATTCGATATCTGGCGTTGTTATTTTCCAAAAAGAAAAGCTACTTCTCCTCCTTTGGAAACTTGAACGAGTTCTTCCTCGGCCGGACGAACCCGATGCACCGCCGCTGACCCGGGTGAACCGCCTCCACCGGTACACCCCCCTCGTCCACCACCTCCCCGCCCGCGTTGTACCACGCGACGATACCTCCCACGAGGTTCCGCACCTCGTACTTCCCCTCCAACTTCTCCGCCAACACCGGCGCCGCCAACCCGCCCTCCGCGCCGACAGCGCTCACGCAGACGATGACGTCCGCACCCTCGCACGCCGCCGTCACGTCCGCCCCTCCCGCCACCTGATCCACGTTGTTGTCTTCGAATGACACGAACTTGACGTCACCGAGGGGCACGGAGTCCTTGATCATCGACACCGCGCGCTCCTCCGGCGCTCGGCAGTCGACGACGCAAATCTTCTTCTCATCCTTCGTCATGGAGTCGACGCGCTTGACGCTCATCCACTTGCATCGCGAGTGGCTCGGGAACTGCGTGACGTACGCGCCAAACTTGGGAGGCAGGTCATCGGCCGGGTCCGGTTCGATCGCCTCGCCCTCCGCGGCCAGTAGTTTGTGCACCGCGGCGTCGAATTGATCGTCGTCGAGCCCCTCCGTGGCTTCAATCATCGGCCCCTTGAACTCCTCGAAGGACACCGCCGCGTCGCCGTTGGCGTCCAGCCACTTCATCGTCTTCCGCACCTTGACCTCGTCGCCACCCGGGACGAGCGCGACCGCGAGTTTGGTGAGCTCGTCGCGGTCGAGCTCGCCGGAGTCGTCCTCGTCGACGCGTTCGAACACCATCTTCAATTTTTCAAGCCGATCCGCCTTGGCAAACTTGATCGCGGTGAGCACCCGCTTGACACCGGACACGAACGTCTCCTCGTCCACGTCCTGCATGATCTCGAGCATCGCGGTGACGTACTCGTCCTGGTCAACCTGCCCGTCCCCGTCTTTGTCCATCCATGCGAGCTGCGACCTCGCCTCTTCCACGCCTTTCCCGGGGTTGATCTTCCGACATACAAACACGAGCTCGTCAAAGTCCAACGCGCCGTTGCCGTCGCCGTCCAGTGCATCGAACGAGTAACGGAGCTTCTGCGTGCGGTCCATCTCGTCGAACCCGCGGCTGAGGTACTCAGCCTTCGCCGCAGCCTCCGCCGCGAGCCGCGCCTCAAGTTCGCGCTTCTCCGTCATCGTCTTGGAATTTTCTCGGAGGAAATCGCCCAAAAACTGCAGCGGCCGTATGGGTCGCCAGTCAGGCGGGACGTGCCCGTCCTCGTCCCAGTCCTTCCCCGCCGCCACACGGAGTCGCTCGGACTCGATCGCGTCGATGAGCTCGTTCAGGCCTTTCTCCACGAGCGGCACGACCTCGGCTTCGAGGTACTCTCGGTTGTTTTCGCAGTGGTAGTAGAATCTCGGATCGGTCACCTCCTTGTTGGTCCGCGCGAGCAGGTCCTTGATTCGGTGTTCAAACTCGGGCGGGGAGAGGTTTTCGGTGAGCTCGAGCATGGCGTCGAGGTACTCCTGCTCGTCCACGGTCGCGTCGCCGTCCTTGTCCATCTCCTTGAACCACGCCCTGGCGTCGTCCTCGCTCATGGTCTGGCACATGCCCGTCGCTAGGTGGAGCACCTCCTCGATCTCGATGCTGCCGCTGTCGTCGCCGTCGAGGGCGTGGAATACCACGCGAAGGGCCTCGGACCGATCGATGGCCCATTTCTTCGCTTCAGCCTTGGCCACGGTGTCCGCGGTGCTGCGCGTCAGGGTGTCCATGACGCCCATCTCGGCTCAGCCAATCCGAAAATCGACGGATCCTCTTCTGGATTCCGCGAGCGCCCGCGTCTGAGGCTGCGCGCGATGTCGCACCGGGGTGGACTCCGTACGCGAACGCGCGGTGACGTCGATGCTGACCCCTAACTTCGGCTCGGCCGCGGACGCCCGGTGCCTCACCCGTCCGCGTCGCTCGCTGTGGGCGCGACGAAGACGAGGGCGAGTTGACTCTCGCGACCGAAAACAGGAGCGCGCCAACCAACGGGAGTCTGCTTCAGCCAGCGAGCAGTTTGATAAGGCTGCGAGAGCCCAGGGCGTGCGTTCACTTCAGAAGGCGCGAGGCACGCCGGGTTCGCGACCGTAACTCGATCGGGACTCGATCGTAGTCTCACACGGCCACGCACACGCGTCGATCGGCGTCGAGCTCCCACCCGCGCGTCCACACCGCCGCGCCGAGCCCAAGGCCGCTGCACTTATAGGGTTACAGATCTGAGATGAGCGCGACGACGAGACACGCGGCGAGGAGGCTCGCGGCGAGCTTGTCCAGGCGGCTCTCCCTCGCGCGCGCGGCTACCTCATCCAACGCCGTCGTCGATCACGCGGTCCCGATCGAGGCGCCCCGGCGCAGGAACATCCCGACACGACGCAGCGTGCAAACGCCCCCAGTTCGGGACCCGGCTGTCAATCTTCTCAATCAGCACAGGGCGTGGACCGGCCTGACGGTGGGCGAGCTCAGGGCGCAGCTCACGCAGAGGCACGGGGGGTGGAGCGGCGACGACGATGAGGATGAGGAGGAATGGGGCGATCATCCGCTGGACGCGGTCATGGAGAGGCTCGCGAGGGAGACGATGGGTGAAGACGTCAAGGCGGTTCGCATCGGAGACGGCGTCACCGTCGTGATGCCGGGGCAGATCGCGAACGTCATCGACGGCTTCGGCGAACACGGCGGCGGTGGGATCCAGGCGGCGTCGGTGAAGCTCAAGCGGAAGCGTAAGATGGCCAAGCACAAGCACCGCAAGCGACGCAAGAGGGACCGTAACAAGTCGTAATAGCAATTAGAACATTATTTGTTGCGGACATGAGTCATTGCGCTTTTCTAAAAGTTTTATTTGTATTTTGTGCCCGTCGTCACACTGAAAGCTGTGGGCACTTCGCTGACGTGGAAACGACCCTGCCAGCCTGTTTTTACGACACGGTTTAAACCTCGTGGCTTAAAGTGCGGCGGCCGGGCACTCTCAAGTGACGCGCTCGCTCCGTCGGGACGAACGCAATGCAGACAATCATGGGATCGTCCGCGGTCCGCCCTTTGGTCGGTACCGTCCCTACGCGCCGCTCCAAAGTAGCGGCCGCGCGGGTCGGCGCCGCCCGCGGAGATCGCCTCGCGGTGGTTCGCTCCGCCACCCTGCGGGTGGCCCGCACCGCAGATGACCTCGGCGCGGCGGGCTCGATGACCGCCTCCGGGCGCGTGCTTCGATCCCGCGTCGCGGCGGTGATGCCCACCACCGGCCGTTCCCGCAGGTGCGTCTCGCAGTATCTCCGAATCCTTCACGGCACGTCGCCGTATCGCGTGCGGCGCCGACGTACAGCGCCTGCGCTAGGGCATCGTTAAAAAAGCGATTGTTTGTTTTTCCCTCGAGCCGCGAAAGGCACCGTGCGTGTGACCCCGGACAGACACCGCTCGCATCTCACGCGTCTCACCTCGCCTAACGATTTCACCCGTCAACAAATCCACAGGAACGTCGCGCGCATGTGCGGCATCGTCGGCATATTTCGCCACGAAGGCCAAGTCTCCTCCGAGCTCTACGAAGGGCTGCTCATGCTCCAGCACCGCGGTCAGGACAGCGCGGGCATGGTCACCTTTGACGGCACCCGCTTCCAGGAGCGCAAGGACAACGGCCTGGTGGCGAACATCTTCGACAAGAAGGCTATCGATTCCCTCAAGGGCAGCGTGGGCATCGGCCACGTCCGCTACCCCACCGCCGGCGGCCTCTCCGCCACCGAGGCGCAGCCGTTCTTCGTCAACTCGCCCCTCGGCATCTACCTCATCCACAACGGTAACCTCACCAACACCTCCGAGCTCCTCCAGGGCCTCGGCGGGCGCATGATGAAGACCAACTCGGACTCCGAGGTGTTGCTCAACGTCTTTGCCGAGGACATCGCGACTTCGATCACGTCAAACCCGGGATCCGACATGGAGAAGGTCGCCTTCGACGCGGCGACCAAGACGATGAAGAAGGTCAAGGGTGCCTACTCCGTCATCACCATGATCAACCAGGTTGGTCTGTTCGCGTTCAGGGACCAGAACGGCATCAGGCCGCTGGTCATCGGCCAGAGGAAGGCGGTGGACGGGTCGGACAAGGATGAATTTTGCGTGGCTTCCGAGGATTCCGCCTTTGGCCCCCTCGGGTTCAACCGGGTCCGCGACGTCAACCCCGGCGAGGCGATCCTGATCACCCCCGACGGCCGCCTCGAGTCCCGCCAGTGCGTCAACGGCATGATCTCCCCGTGCATCTTCGAGTACATCTACCTCGCCAGGCCCGATTCCATGCTCAACGGCATCAGCGTGTACGAGTTTCAGCTCGAGCTCGGGCGAAGGTTAGCCAAGCGCATCAAGGACAGGCAGGAGGACGAGGACTGGGAGATCGACGTCATCGTGCCAGTGCCGGACGGATCCAGGCCGTCCGCCATCGAGATCGCGGGCTGCCTCGAGCTCCCGTACCGCGAGGGCCTCGTCAAGAACCGCTACGTCGGTC
>Ga0213862_10001089_pt1 | contig 11410 bp, 5 predicted proteins | sample PICome_7_FD_160092 | JGI IMG/M metagenome (GOLD analysis project Ga0213862, IMG submission 160092) | Coastal seawater microbial communities near Pivers Island, North Carolina, United States - PICO266 | ecosystem: Environmental > Aquatic > Marine > Coastal | place: USA: North Carolina | collected... | reverse complement strand
AGCGTAGTTCTCATCTCGGCGCGCTGGGTAGTGGAGGGAGAAGAGGGACCCGTCCTGCCCCGCCGCCGCCCGCCCCGAACCTCGGCGCACCTCCCCCCAATTCATCCGCCCCACCCGTCCTCGCCCTCTGCGCCACCTGGTCCCTCAACGACGTGGACGTCACGCGCCTCATCGCGGGTACAGCCGGCGCGGGCGGCAGCTCACCTTCCGGCGTATTTTCCCGCGGGGTAACCGGAACCGGCGCGCTCGTCTGCCCGAGCGGCGGCAGCGAACCACCGGGTAATCCCCCGCGCGCACCCTCCGCCGCTCGCCTCGCCGCCGACGCCGCGCCCGCCCACTGCGGCTGCGTGAACCCAGCCTTCCCCGCGTCCCACCCTCGCGCGCCAAACTGAACATCCGGACGCGTTCCGGATCCGTGTCCGGCGAGAGACCACGCGGAATCCCTGGGTGCCTTGGCGACCTCCTCGGCGTCGTACACCCCGTCGACGGGGCCGTTCTCCTCGTCGTCGCTCTCGAGTCCATCGCGCTCGGGCTCCTCGTCGTCGCCGCCCGGGCGCCTCGGCTCGAACGCGCCCCTCGCGCCGCCCCGCCGTCCTTTCCCGTCGCCGCCAACCTTGGCGACAATTTTCCGTTCCGGCGCCTGGTTAGCGATGGCGCCGCGTTCGAGCCTCCGTTGGTCCTCCTCACGCCTGGCGATCGCGCGCTCCATCTTGGCGTGCTGCGCGTTGAGGTCCCGCTCCGTCTGCCTGTACCGCCGCCGGTCCCGCCCGTACGCCCACGCGCCGAGCGCGACGACGACGAAGAACACCGCGATCCCGGCGACGACGCCTTCCACTCCGATGCCGCTCACAGCCGCGCCCAAATCCACGCTGTCATCGCCCGTTGACTCCCCCGTCCCAGCCCCAGTCTCCGTCCCGTTACCGGCACTACCTGGGGGAGGCGTCGGGGGCGGGGGCGGGGAGACGGACCCGGGCGGCGGCGCCTCGAACGGCGCCGCGTCGATCACGCCGAGCCCCGCGGCGTTATACCCGGTCGCACCCGCGACTCCGTCCGTCACCGCGAAGGGCCAGATCAACCCGCGGCCGAACGCGCCCACGTATATGTCCACGCTGTCGTCCTCGCGCGCGGTGTTGTCGGCATCGAACGTGCAGTCGCGGACGACGACGTCGCCGTTGTCGGACGCGATGCCCGCGCCGAGTGCTCCGGCGGCGTTGGTTGAGAATGATGAATCTAAGACGTACGCAAGGTCTCCGTCGACGGCGACGGCGCCTCCGTTCTTGGCGGCGACGTTCCCGATGAAGGCGCACCGCTCGCACGTGAACTCGCCGCCCTGGACCTTGACCGCGCCGCCCGCGCTCGCGTCGCCGTCGGCGATCGCTTTGTTCGTTCGAAAGGCGACGTCCACCGCGACTAGCTTGCCGTACACGAAGACGGCCCCGCCGTCGGACCACGGCTGCGCGCTGAGCGGCGGGGCGCCGTTGACGAGCGCGAGTTTCGTGAGTGTGAGGGTCCCGGTGGCGCCGACGGTGACGTGCCGGGATGCGGCGAGTGCGTCGATGGCGCATCCCGGCGGCGAGGACGACGCGCACGCGTCGCCGGAGACGGTGACGGGTCGCGTCACCGCCGGGAGCTCCCCGTTGTTATCGTCGAGTGCGATGGAGTTGAGCAGCCGCACGGTGCCGACGGCGGTGTCCGCCATCGCGGCGCGTAGCTCCGCGACTGTGGTGACGTCCGCGGTGGTCGGCGTCTGGAGCAGCGCGCGTCGAGGATGCGCGGGCGTCGTCGTCGTGGTGCCGGCCCCTGGGTTAGCCTTGAGCCAACGCCGGTGCCTGTAGATGGCGCTGGGCAGCGACCAGAGCAGGAAGAGGACGAAGGAGAGGAAGCCCCACACGCCGCCGTGGCGCTCCACCATCGTGGGCTTCGCCTTGCGGACCCTATTGACCGCGATGACCTTCTTCGCGGCGCCCTTGAACTTGTTCCGCATGGACGGCTTCATCGTGGCGCCTCCTCCAACCGCGCCCCTCGTAAGTGCTAGTGGCAGCAAATCTAGGGCTGCGGTAACGGTCCAATGCGAAGTCTCGGAGTAGCCAGCCGCACTGACGGGACGCGCGGCGAGGGGCAGGCGGCGGGCGGCCGGTGCATCTGCCCGAGATCCACATCGCGAGAAGAAGCGCGATATGGGAGGGTACGTCCCGCCGCACATGCGCCAGGGCGACGGCGGAGGTGGGGGCGGGCGGCGCAGAGGCGCCGGCGGGCGCTCCGGGAGCGACAACAACCGGAACCGACAGCCGTCCACTCCCGCGACCCCCGACGCGGCGGTGCAGGACGCCATCAAGCGTAAGGACGCCGCGGAGAGAAAGCTCGGCAAGGACGGCGCTCAGGGTGCCGCGCACGCCGCGTCGACGCTCGCGTCCATCGCCGACGAGCTCAGGTCCGCGCTCGTATCCCCCGCGCTCTCGCCCTCCGCCAGATCCGACGCGGGGCTAGCGCTGGGCGAGGCGCTCTGCGCCGCCGCCGCCGCGTCCATCACCGCCTCGCGACACGGCCCGCTCTCCCCAGAACTCGCGCGCGCGGAGAACGACGCCAGAACATCCGCGGCGGCGATGTACGAAGACGCGTACGTCGTCCTCGCAGACCTCGCGCGATGGTGCGAAACGCAGATTAAATCTCACCATTCAGAAAACCCGGGAGACACGCGAAGAGAGTGGGCGGATGCCACGCTCGCGGCGACCACCGCGGCGGCGAACGCCCTCGCCGCGCGGGGCGACGTGTCCGCACTCAACACACGCGACGCACTCGCACGTGCGGTCGATACGTACGAGTCAGCCGCGGCGCTCTCAAAAGCCGCGCTGGACGAAGCGACTTCTTCAAACGATCCGGCTTCATCGAAAAACGCCGCCGCCGAGGACCTACTCGCCGGCCTGTGGAACCTCGCGGACGCCAAGGTCAAGCTCGCGGAGGCGTCGGCGGAGCACGCGGTGGAGGCGACCGTTTCATCGACCGTTACGTCGATAGAGGCGATGTTTCAAGCTGCGTTTCAAACGTACGAAGAGGCGTGCCAGCGTTGTGACTCGCGAGCCGGGGACGACCTCGCGGGTTTGCTGATGGACTGGGGCGTCGCGTACGCGTCGCACGCGCAGATCCTCGTGGACAAGGTACTTGTGTCAAGTACGAACAACGCGGTTCCCGTGACGTGGGACGCGGCGGTCGCGGCCAGGGCGATCGCGTCGTGCGACGGCGCTCTCGAGAAGTTGGGCAAGTCGGCGGAATTCGGAGCGGGCGACGTCGCCGCGCACGTGGCGTTCGGGGAGGCGCGAAGGACCAAATCGGAGATTTATCACGCCGAGGCCAGGGCGTATCAGCTGTGCGCGCGTGAACACGATCCCGCGTATGGGCGAACAGTCGCCGAGGCGGACGGCGCGGTGGCGGCGGCGGCGGACTCGGCGGCGAACTTCGGTTTCGGAGCTGCGTTGAGACTGGACTCGTCTAACGCTGACGCGTTGATCGGCGCCGCGGAGTGCCACGTGGAGCGCGGGCGGATGCACAAACAGTTCGGCCCCGACGTGTTACCTTCCGTGATGTGCGAGTACGACGCGCACGTGTCATCGATGCGGTCGCACTTCGCGAGAGGGTGGGAGCTTTACGCCAGGGCGCTCGACCTGGCGGCTGGTGCTAACCCACGGAAGGACCCGGGGTGGGCGTCTGACAGGCTCGAGGTTGCGTACAACGCCGCGTGCGCCGCGTGCCTCGCGGGGGAGCTGGACACCGCGCGTGGTTTGATCGAGAGCGTGGTGGCGTGCGGCGGGGCGACGAAGGAGGGAATAGACGCGGACGCCGACCTGGACGCACTTCGTGGCTGATCGTGCCTGAAAATGTTAATCGTAGTTGAGTTTTTGGGATTGTGATTGCTCACAGGATGGATATTTTCACAACCGTGATATGTAACTATTCACATGTGGAAATCTCTCGTAATTCGAGTTTCCTTCGAGTTTGTAACTGAAAAAGTGGGCTTGCGTGTTGGATCTGCCGTCCCGGGAGATTCCTCGGCTGTGAGCTCTTCGCCCGGTCGCATCATCTGGGTCACGCGTCGTTGGGACGAGGGTCCGCGCGCGACGAACCTTTCAACGCGATCGCTCGAGAAGCGCGCGTGTATCGAGTATCAGACGCACAGTCGGTGCGCGTCGATCGCGCTCGTCGATACGCACCGCCGAGACGGATACGCGCTCGGCACCCGGGGCACCGCCGCCGCGAGTGTAACCACGAGAGTGCCGTAGAGTAAAGTAAGTGCCGCCGGGCGCGTCCGTGTGTCCGTCGCCATGGCCGAAAAGGCTGAGATTTGGGAGGGATGGTTCACCGTCTGCGTGGTCATCGTAGCCTTCGGATGCCTCCTGTGGGACATCATCCAGCCCGACCACGTCATGATCGGCGCGGTCGCCGTGCTCATGGCCGCGGGCGTCGTCACCGTCGAGGAAGGATTGGACGGATTCGCGAACGAAGGGTTGCTCACGGTCGCGGTGCTCTTCGTCGTCGCCGCCGGGATCAGCGCCACCGGCGGCCTCGACTGGTACATGTCCAAGCTCCTCGGGCACCCCACGACCATCGCGGGCGCGCAGCTTCGCCTCATGATCCCAATCGCGGTCGTCTCCGCTTTTCTCAACAACACACCCGTCGTCGCCGTCATGATACCCATCGTCCAGCGGTGGGCCGAGAACATTCACATTCCGAAGGAGCAGGTGATGATCCCACTGTCGTTCGCGTCCATCTTAGGTGGCACGTGCACGCTCATCGGAACGTCCACGAACTTGGTGGTGTTGGGCATGCTGAAGGACTGGCGAGGCGCGGATGGCACGTCGGAGACGAAGCAGACGATGGGGCTCTTCGACCTCGGCCTCTACGGCGTCCCGGTGGCGATGACCGGCATGACGTACATGCTCATCGCGTCCAGGGCGTTGCTCCCGGGGGGTAAGAAGAAGGGCGAGGGCGGCGGGGGCGGCGGAGGCGGCGGCGGGGGCAAGTCGGGCGGTAAAAGCGAAGATCTCATCGTCGGCGCCAGGCTCCAAGCGTGGTCAGCCGCCGTCGGGAAGACCGTCGCGGGCTCCGGCCTTCGCGGCTTACCCGGGCTGTACCTCGTCAGCGTGAAGCGCGAGGATACGTTGATCCGCGCGGTCGGGCCGGAGTTCGTGTTGACGCAAGGGGATGTTCTGTACTTCACGGGCATGGTGGAGAGCATCGGGAACGTTTGCGCGGAGTACGGGCTGCTGGCGATCACCACCGAGCACGACAGCGACAGCGAGGGCGGCACCGACGACGACGAGGACGAGATGAACGGCGACAGCGACGGCGACGGCGGCGTCTCGCCCGAGGGGGGTGCCGAAGGAGGTGCCGACACAGCTGTGTCGACGATGGATCTCGGCTCCACCACCGAGTCGGATTTATCTGACGGGTCGCAGACGAAAGTGAAAGTCTCCGCCAAGACCGAGCGCGCCGTCGCGACGAACGGGCGGATCCCGCCGTCGGTCCCGGAGACATCCGCGCTGATGGAGATCCAGATGCTCGCGAGGAGCCAGGCCATCGGCGGCGTCGCGGGGGAGTGGCAGAGCGGCGGCGGCGGCGGTAAATCGTCAAAGGGGAAATCGAAAGGGGGAATCGGAGCGTCCTCCGGCGGCGAGACGAGCGCGACGAGCGCGGGATCCGCGTCGGAATCGGAGGGCGGCGGGGGCTGGTCCGAGGGACCACTCAGCGGCGGGGAAACATCGGAAGGGAACGCCGACACCAAGGACGTCGACGGCGAGATGAACGCGTCGGGGCTCCGGCGCCGGCGCCGGCGGAGCTCATCGTCGCAAGTCCCCAACCCTTGGCCCGACGACGAGATCCAGGACATGGCGTCCGGCGTCGCGCTCGACCCCGGCGAGCGCAGGTCGCTTCGCATGTACCAACCCGCGAGTCGGAGCCACAAGGATCGTCGAAGGAGCGTGGACGGGCGAACCGCCCGAGCGCACGGCCGCCGCCGCCGCGACTCCGAATCGAAGAAGAAAAACGTACACGACGTGTCGCGCGCCGCCGCGGAGAAGGCGCTCGGCCCGCCCAAGGTGACCGTGGAGCTCGACCCGGAGGACCCGACGCCCGGCCGCATGGTCCTCGGCGTGTCCTCCACGGACCGCCCCGGGCTACTCCACGATATCTCGCAAGGCCTGAACCGGCTGCAGGTGCAGCTGCTGCACTGCGAGGCGTCCGTGGTCGCCGGACGCAGCGTCAGCATCTGGCGCCTGCAGGTGATCAAGGCGGAAACCACGCGGGAGGAGATCGCGACGGTCATCGACGCGTTGTTGGCGCCGGGGACGGGCGCGGATGCCGCGAAGAAGAAGGGCGTGTCGGTGCTCCGGGCCCGCGTGCGATTCAAGTCGGCGTTGGTGGGCAAAACCGCTGGCGAGGCTAACTTTGGCAAAGACTTCGGCGCCGCGATCATCGGCATGCTCCGCGGCGGTCGCAGACCCCCGGGGAAACTCGGGCAGGTCCGCTTCGTCCACGACGACATCCTCGTGCTGCAGTGCGAGGAGGGCAGCCCGCTGTTGGCGCCGCCGCCGGAGGATCTGCAAGCTTCGATCGACGCGCTGGCCAGGGTACCGTCGTCCGGGTCGTTCCTCACGTTGAGCCAGGCCGGTGACGACGGCGTCGGCACCGCGAACGCCGGTGGGATACTGAAATCCCCGGGATCTTCCCGATTCTTCCGTAAAAAGTCGGTGGGCGGCGCCGCGGAGTTAGAGACGGATGCTTCTGGAAACACGGAGTCAGAGACGAATATCTCGGCATCCTCCGAACACGCCGAACCCGATCCAGGTGTCTCCGCGGGCGAGGTCGCGGTCTCCATCCCGGAGAACGTCGTCGCAGATAGAGCAGACACTGGCTCGATCTCGATCGAGGACGACTTCGCCCGTAAGGTTCGCGCCGCGCACGTCGCTTTGGAAGTGACGGGCGCCAAGGAGGAGTCGCGCGAGTTTCTCATCGCCGTGCGAGTCACCGCGGGCGCGCGGGAGTTCATCAAGAAGACCGCGGAGGATGCCGGCCTCCGGTCGTTACCCGGGCTCTTCCTTGTGTCCGTGGAGCGGCCACGGAAGGGAGGGGGGGGAGTCGACGGAGCGCCGAAGGAATCGTCATCCCCGCGGGCGCAGACCACCCCGGCGACGGTGACCCCCCCTATGACTCCTTTGATGACTCCCCCAGCCGACGTCGCGTCGATCGCGCTGGTATCGTCCTCGCCGAACGTAGATTCCGAGGGTGCCGCCGCGCTCGACCCCGCGGTGGACACCCTGCAGGCGGGGGACGTGCTGTGGTACGCGGGAAACGCGAACGCGATCGCGACGATTCGTAAGATCCCGGGGCTGGCGCCTTACGCAACCGACCAGGTGGACAAGCTCAACGCGAACTCGCAGGAACGACGGCTCATCCAAGCCGTGGTCGCCAAGACCGGCCCGTTGGTCGGCAAGTCCATCCGCGACATCAAGTTCCGTTCACGGTACAACGCGGTGGTGCTCGCGGTGCACAGGGAAGGCGTGCGAGTGCACGCGCGGATCGGAGACGTGGTGTTGCACCCGGGGGACGTGCTGCTCCTCGACGCGGGACCCGACTTTCACAGGGAAGCCGGCCATTCCGGAAGCGGGTTCGCGCTCGTGTCCGTCCTCGAGGACTCCGCGCCACCTCGTCTTCGTCTACTGGTTCCCGTGCTGGTCATCGCGGTGGCCATGATCGTGTTTTACACCGCGGGAGTCACCGAGCTCATCATCGCGGCGATATTCGCCGCCGGAATCATGATCGCGTGCGGCGCGTTGTCGGAGCAAGAGGCGCGGGACGCGATTAAATGGGACGTCATCGTGACCATCGCCGCCGCGTTCGGCATGAGCAAGGCGCTGCAGAACTCGGGCGTCGCGGGCGTGGTCGCCGCGCGCTTGGTCCGCCTCGCGGAGCTGTCAGGGACGGGCCGGGGCGGCTTACTCGTCGCGGTGTACTTGGCGACTTTCGTGATTAGCAACGTGGTGACGAACAACGCCGCCGCCGCGTTGATGTTCCCGGTCGCCGCGGAGGCTGCGGAGCGCCAAGGGGAGTCCCTCGCGTCCATGTCGTTCCTCGTGATGCTCGCCGCGTCCGCGTCGTTCATGTCGCCGTTTGGGTATCAGACGAACCTGATGGTGTACGGCCCCGGCGGGTACGTGTTTAAAGATTTCTTGCGCTTCGGCGTGCCCATGCAAGTCGTGCAGATGGTGGTGAGCGTCGTGGTGATTGTCCTCGGGGATACGTTCTGGTACGTCAGCTGGGGCGCGACGGGGATCGGGTTCGCGGCGACGTGCGTGCTGATGACGACGACGCCGATGAACGCGTTCAAGACGTGCGTCGGGTTCTTCGGGTTGAGAGGGAGCCCAGCGGAGACGCAAGGAGAAGTCGAGGGGCGGAGAGGGCGACGCGAGTGATTGTCTTTTGAAACCGCGATTAATAACACGATTCGTTGTCACGTGAAGTGAATTTTAACGTTACGTTCGTTCGATGGTATTGATACAACGCGTATTCGTGGTGTGCGGGCGCGTGGCGCGAGCCGTCGCCGATTCGTATCGCCGAGCCGCGTCGCCCGGCTTCAACCGATGAGAAATTTGACGGTTGAATCTCGCGGCGAGCTCGACCGTCGGCGGCGAACACGATCGCGCGGCTCGTTCGGCGCCCTGACATTGATTCTACAACAGGTAAAACGACAAGTACAAAAAAGCATCCAGAAATGCGATTCGAGGGTGCACTCCCCGAGCGGCGCGAAGTCGTCCCTCGTTCCTTTGGTAAAGACGCCGAAGGAAAGCGTCTTTTGTGTGGTGATTTTAGTCGCCCGCCGCCGAGACCTTCGCGGTCTCGTCTCCGGCGTCGACGTGTGTGTGTGTGTGTGCTACAACGGCGGCGGCGCGCGTTTGTCGACTCCTTCCCGACGCATCCATCGAACATCTTCGAGAGCGTCCGGGTCGCGCGCGGCGGCCGTTCCCCGTCTGGGACTCAATCGAAGGTCTGTGACTTCACGGGATGGATATATTCGCCCATGAGTCATCAAATCGGAAAGAAAAAACCTTCGAGAGAGTCCAGCTGTGTGCCCCGTGGCGAGTCCGCGGCGAGTCCGGCGTCCGGTCTCGCCTCGTATCGCCTCCCTAAACCCAATCCCGCGCGTCCCAAATCGTGGGAGCGGTCAGTGGTGGCCCGGCGCGCGGATGGAGAACGTCGTCTGCTGCGTGTGCGACGCCGTGGGGCTCTCCATGCCTGCGGGGTCGCGAGGGCGTGACGGGGAAATTGCGTTAGTTCTTTGCGAAATTGAGAGGGTTCGTTGATCGTCATGCGGCGCCGGAGAGCGCGCGTATCGGGGCGCGCGACGCGTCTCGCGCCCGATACGCGTCGGGAACCGACGCGACATGCGGTGAAGGAAACACGGAAGGGGAATCAAACGCACCGGTGGCCTGCGCGGCGTCCCGGATGGGGCTCGAGCCCGTCTGGTTCGTGTAGAGGAAGCCGTACGCAAACCCGCCTCCGAGGCAGGCTTTCGCCAGGACCTGGTGGTTGCGGACGAGGACGTTGCCGATGGTCATGCCGCTACGTCAGCGAAAAGAATGAGCGACGCTCGAGACGTGAGAGAGAGAGAGTCGAAGGCCGTCGCTTTCGGGCGGCGGCCGGGCGTGACGGGAGAGTGGCCGGACGATGCGAGCGGGTACTTTTGTCGTTTGTTGCTTTTTGGCGGGTGCGATCCATTGGTGCGACCCAATTCCACGATTATAACTCAAGAAACGTGCCCCGATGCTGACGTCGGCACCAGATATTATAGAATCATGAGCAGCACTTTTGATGGACGTCGAATTCGTATGCGAACGTGGTGAGGAAGGAGAATCTCAAAAAAGATGCAGAATCCCGAAACGTGAAACTTCCTCCGATTTCACGGCCGCTGTGGGGGCTTCAACCGTCGCTTTTGGGCGTATTTGCGTATTTGTCATATTTGTCATTGTGCGCTTCAGTGTCGTCAATCGCCAAACGTTTTTTTTGCCGCGACCGAAAACCAAAAAGGTGAAGTTGCGAAAAAGGGAAAAAAATCGGCGCCGAACAAGGGGTTGCTGCTGAGTCATGGAACCACCCGGGGAGACGAGACGCCAGAACACCCACGCGCTTGACGCCCCCTCGCCCGGTGCCCTGCCGGTTTACACCACACCGCGTCCACCACGATGTCCGCCGTCGCAACCCTCGCGGCGATTCGTGCCCCGCTCCGCGCTCGCGCCGTAAAGCGGTGCGTATCCCTCCCCACACCCAATGACTCTCGGAGATCCGACGAGGAGAATGATGCACGTGCCTTTTTCCGGCGCCGCCCGTCGATCGCGCGTCTCGGGTTCGCGATCCGTCGTTCGAACCCGCGCCGCCGATCGCATCGCCCGGCGTGATACTCGGAGTCGCGAGCGCGATCGAGCGCGCCGTCAAACCCTGGACGATGCGTGCGTCTTCGGCGAGGGTTCTCGGGGCTCCGCCCCCGATTTTCCGACCCCCGACCCGCGGCTTCTGAAAAGCCGCCTCTGCGTCGAAGAGGCGGGTTTTGAACTTCGACCTAACCGCGCGTGTGCGGTCGATGCGGGGACGGATCCGAGGTTTGGGACCCGCGACGGACGCGCGGCGAGATACCCTCGCCGCGCGTAGCTCGCGCGCGTGACCCGAACCCGACCCGTCCCAACATCGCCCCGCGCGTCCGAGCCGACACGGACGAGTTTTCCAATTTATCTTTTTCGCATCGCCAAACGGACCGCAATTTTCATCATTCACGTCTACCATGCGCTGACCTCTCTTCCCATTCCCGTCCTTTCCAACTCAGACCCGCGACCACCCGCCGCGCGTTCACCACGCGCGCCACCGCCACCGAATCCGGCTCCAAGAGCGACGAGATCGTCGGCATGCCCGTCGTCCTCATCGACAACCGGTCCGATCCCCTCGCCACCGTGGTGAGCGTTCAGTTCAGCGACGTCCTCGGGCAGTTACTCGACACCGTGGAGTCGCTCAAGGCGCTCGGCCTCAACGTCTCGCGCGCCGAGGTGACCCAGGACGAGAACCCCAACAAGTTCTACGTCACCGACGCCGCCACCTCGGAGAAGGTTGTCAAGTCTGAGCAGATTGAGAACATCCGCATGGCGGTCATCAACAACATGATCGCGTACCATCCGGAATCCAAGCAGTACTTCGAGGGCGCGTCCGCCAGCTTTGGGTCCTTCGACGTGGACGCCAACCCACTCGGCGCGCGGCCACCGAGCAAGGTCAAGACCAAGGTTGCCATCAAGGCGATGGGTAGCTCGCGGTCGAAGCTCACCGTGGAGACGGCGGATCGGCCCGGTCTCCTCGTCGACGTCGTTCGCACTTTGAAAGA
>Ga0213862_10001057_pt1 | contig 11531 bp, 11 predicted proteins | sample PICome_7_FD_160092 | JGI IMG/M metagenome (GOLD analysis project Ga0213862, IMG submission 160092) | Coastal seawater microbial communities near Pivers Island, North Carolina, United States - PICO266 | ecosystem: Environmental > Aquatic > Marine > Coastal | place: USA: North Carolina... | reverse complement strand
CTGACCCTGTGTGGAAATTCTTATCGATGAGAATCAATAAGTATAATTCCTTTATACATATTGATATATTTAAATTCAAATCAATTTTAAAGGAGATAATAGTTAATGACTCTTGACAATGCAACCGCACTTGAGAACCTGCGGAAACAGCGAGTTGAAGTAGAACAAGGACTTGAAACTACTAGAGAGATGTACCTGAAACTTGTCGGTGCAATCGAAGTTCTAGAACAAATTGAAGAGCAAAATGCTTCTACAGAAACATCAGAAATTGAAGTCGTAGAGGGCGAATGAGTTTCTTTGAGTCAGAAATGGTTCAGCAAGAGATGAAAAAAATTGCTGAACTGCAGGAAAAAATTTATACGAAAGTTTTTACCTTTGCATCGATGAATGACCAGGATAAACTTGAACACATTGAAATGTTGGACGAGTTGTTGAAGAAACAACAAATTCTTTATGCTAGAATGAGTTTGTCTGATGACCCACAAGCAAAAGATATGAAAGATAACATCATGACTTCTGCGGTTCAACTTGGGTTTCCACCTGATGTAGATCTGACATACGTATTTTCAAATATGACTAACATCATTGATAACATGAAAAAATCACTTAACAATAGGGACTGAAGAGTCTACAATAAAAGAGACCTAGGAAGTCTATAAACTCATCTAACAGACCAAATAAAACTAATATGGGTAATAAAAAATGAGTTTTTCTTCAATGAAAAAACAGTCATCACTTGGTAATCTAACTTCCAAACTAGTGAAAGAGGTTGAGAAGTTAGAAAGTAAAGGTGGTGGTGCAGATGAACGTCTTTGGAAACCAGAAATGGATAAGAGTGGTAATGGATATGCGGTGATTCGTTTCCTTCCTGCTCCAGACGGTGAAGATCTGCCATGGGTGAAACTGTTTTCTCACGCCTTCCAGGGCCCTGGTGGGTGGTACATCGAGAACTCCTTGACTACCATTGGTGGTAAGGATCCTATCAGTGATCTCAATCGTGAGTTGTGGAACAGTGGTAGTGATTCAGATAAAGACATTGCACGTAAGCAAAAACGTAAACTATCATTCTACGCAAATATCTACGTTGTAAAAGATCCTGCCAATCCTCAGAACGAAGGTAAAGTATTTCTTTATAAGTTTGGTAAGAAGATCTTTGATAAGATTATGGATGTGATGCAACCAGAGTTTGAGGATGAGACCCCAATCAATCCTTTTGACTTTTGGAAGGGTGCAAATTTTAAAATGAAACTTAGAAAGGTTGAAGGTTATTGGAATTATGATAAGTCTGAGTTTGATAGTCCAAGTACATTACTAGATGATGATGATGCATTAGAAGCCATCTGGAAAAAGCAGTATTCATTGACTAAATTCACTGAACCAGACCAATTCAAATCTTATGATGAACTGAAGAAACGCCTAGACATAGTTCTTGGTAATAAAGCACAAGCACGCCAAGAAGAGCAGGAGACTGAGTATGACAACTATGCAGCAACTGAACAACGCGCTGTTAGTGAAGAACAAGTCATGCAAAAACTTGAGGACTCTTACCAAGCATCAAAGAATGTTGAGTCAACATCCTCTACTGATGACGATGACCCGCTCAGCTATTTCTCAAAATTGGCTGAGTCTTGACTCATAACATATAATTCTAATGGGGTTGTAACTTTGGTTACGACCCTTTTTTTTTTATGTCAAAACGAAATTGCGGCCTTGATTCCAAAAAGGCCGCCAAAAAAATCCCAGTAAAAAATGCCCCTATTACTTTTTTATTACTGGAATAGTCTAATATTCTCTCCTCTTACCAGACCAGGAGATACATACTGCGAAGAACCCTTACCATAGGGCATTACTGTTTCAAGGTCGTCAATAATTAGTGCGAGATAGAATGGTTTAATTACGAATATATTTCTTTTCTTGTTTTGTTCTGATACTTCGTATTCATAATTTGATACAGGATATGCACCCTGACGAGTAATAGTCTGATCTAGACCCTCATCATAAAATGTGACACTATAGTCACTAGGTACAATAACACCCTGTGGGACAATAATTGTATTTTGACTATCTTTTACTTGACTTGTAATATGGTGTTTTGTTGCATATGCATTTTCATACGAACCATACTTGTCAAGTAAGTAGTTGTCGAATGATTCTTGAGACAATGGCCATTCGTCTTCAAAATGAATAATATTATTACATAACATAATCAACCAATCAAGGTTGGCATCACCATAAACCTTTTGTGCAACATTATCCGGTCTTTCGTCACCAATGACTTGATATTTGGTAAAGAATCCTAGATTGTTTAGGATATCTTCTCTTATTTTGGCTCTTTTGAATAAGTTTTTGACTTCTGTGTAATCAGAGATTTTCTGACCACTAGAAGTTCTATCTACATATTCAAAATCTGGAATATATCTAAAATATGGTTTGGCCATTAGTAACCAGTGCCTCCTACTCCCTTATGTTCGTGTTGATATATTGGCTCAAGTTCACTAAATGTCATAGAAATTTTGTATTGTGTCATTGAACCATCTTTATATGTCATGTAACTATTACCTGGTGTGTAATCGGCTCCAAAGTTGGTGAGAGCACAAGGTTTAAAATGATTCAGAAAGGGATGATCTCCTCCACTATTATGTATATACTTTAATTGAAAGATATCAGGTGTATACAGAAAAAGTCTTTCCGGTGCTATTTGGGGTGCCATCGATTTTTTGAAGAATCGTATTATGTTTTTAACAATTATTGCTTCAGTATCAGATCTTGGTGTAAAGGTAAAATTAAACTTGAATTGTCTTAACCTTGGACCCTTAAACAACAGTTCAAGATTCTTATTTAAAACCTGACCTGTAGCTCTTCCTACTACATTGGCCCCAACTGCCTGACCGGCAAAATATGCAGTAAGGAATGGACCTAATCCGTCAGAATTGAGAAGTCTTTGTGCTGCTCTACCTGCACCACCTAGTAGATTACCCACCGCGGCTCCGAAATCGCCCCCGGTGGAGGAGTTTCTAATACCAGTAATTGCATCAGCTGCAAGACCGGCTCCTGTCATTTGAATTTGATTGATCTCATCTTGATTCCAATCAATTGAATTAGATTCACTTAAATTGGGTTGCATCGGTAACTGTATTGTTCCGACCACATCTCCCAATTTAGCAAAAACACCTTTTTCATTGCTACTATTCAAATTTGGTGAAACGATTTGGTTATTAGAATCTCTAGTATCTCTAAGAATACCTGCATTGTTAGTTGTATATTTGTGACCAACAATTTGAATATAATCATATCCAAAGGATGTAAGGTCTGCTTCTGGATATTGTAGAAGTAATTTACTATCTTTACCACTATTTCTATCACTATAATAAGGATCGCTTAAATCAATTGGATTAGTAATTGATTTAGGATCACCTACATTAGCAAAAGTTGTTCCAAAAGGAAGTGCATCATCTGCTGTTCCTAAAAATGCATCATCACCTAAGGATGCAAAATTTGTAGAACTCAAATCGGAAAAACTAGGAAAACCATCAGGTGCTAAAAAACTATCAACACTACCATTAAAAATGTCACCACCAGTAAGAGTGCCGTTGTCTACAGCACTACTACCAGATCCTTGTTCTTCGCCAGTATTCACCGGTGCTGGATCATCATCAGTAGCTGCCGGTGGTTCTTCAGTATTTGCGAGAGACTTATAACCAGGTGTTTGTTGTAATTCTTGATATTCCTTTCTTGAGGTACTGCCCGAGAGGTTTTCTTCTGCTAAATTTAAAGTTGCTTGTTTTACACCTGAGTTTAAGTTTGTATATTGTTGAGTATTTTCTCCTGTAAAAAAATCATTAAAATCTTCTTGATTTACTATTGTGGTTTTGTTACTTGAAGCATTATATTGATATATTAACTTGTTACCAAATAAAGTTTTTTTATATACGTCATAATTTCCATTTGATCTATTGGTTATAACAACAATATCACTTTTACCTTGTTGACCAGAAGGTGCTATAGTGCCGTTATTACGAGGAAAACTTGCTTGATATCTCGTTGGATCATTTCCCCCCAAACTTTCCCAACCTGAGGTACTTTTGCTTGCCACTATTTCATTTCTCCTAATAATGGTTACTAACCCGTTTAGTTATTTATTGTAAAACTCTGATAAGGAATCGCACGAAGTGTTTTAAGTTCCATAGGATCAACTACACGAAGAATTGAAGCTTCTTCCCAAGTATAATTCCTAAAATCACCCCAATGATAATTGAGACCACGAAACCCCCATTCAAAGACACCAACACAAGCAATTAACGGAAACTGATCGTATTTAACTCTTGGTGTCTTTGCTTGATAGATGAATGTATAATAACCACCAACATCAGGAATGACTTCAGTTTCTGTCAGAATTTCCATGATTTCTAACATCATATCATCGGGATCTGTCATACTTGAGATCCGATTTTCATCTTCTTCTGTGAATCTATTCATTTCTTCCAGTGGTAGAGTTCATCTTCAGTAATAATCTTAAATTCAATTAAATTATCCTTACAAAAATTAATTGCTGCTTTCCATTTTGCCTGATTGACTGCATAAGTCGTTGTTTCTAAAATAAACCCTTTAGTTACTCTTTTCTTTTTGACTGGTGGTAGAGTTTGTTTCTTGGGTTTAATTTCAATTATATACTTTTTTAATTTACCACTCTTTTCTTTCACTTCAATCAGAAAGTCTGGATAGTATCTATGTGGTCTTCCATCAACTGGTGAAATATATCTTATTGCTAGTTCTTCACTCGCCCATTTCACTACATTTGGGTTAGTGTCACAATACCTACAAAAGGTTCTTTCCCAAGAACTTCTACATATTATATTAGTTGAGTTACCAAGGTATTTTTCAGGATGTGATGGTTTATAAATTGACTTTATACTTTGACCCATCTAATATACATAGTATTATAATGTAGAAATATTTAGATGCCTGGACCATCTCCAAATTCAGTCAAAACATCGGCACTAAAGAGTAAAATTCTTCATGTTGCCCAGACATCTGTATATCAAGTCAAAGTTCAACCACCAATTAGTGTACTAACTTTCTTGAATGCAAGAAATTTCAATTATTATGCAGATGGTGAAAATGTTGAATTGATGTGTTCTGCCGCATCACTTCCTGGTGTAAATCTTTTCACTCACGAAGCAACAAATGACTTCGCTGGTATGTCTGAAAAAATGGCATATCGAAAAGACTTTGGAAATACTCTTGATTTAACATTTATGGTCAATAATAGATATGATGTGATTGAATTATTTGATGGTTGGGTTGACTTTATTGCAGGACAAAATGTGAATAATATTGGGTACGAAAATGCGGCAGTATCTTATCGGATGAATTACCCGAATAGTTACAGAAGTCCGATACATGTGACCAAATTTGAGAAGAGTGCAACAGCAGAAAGAAGACGTGCCAATGATAGTTATCAGTTAAGATATACTTTCATCGATGCATTCCCAATTAGTATTGCACCAACTCAGGTGAGTTACGAAGCAAGTGATGTTTTGAAATATAATATCTCCATGTCCTACACCAGATATGTTAGAGAACGTAAATTTGCATAATAAATAGTTTCACTTATTAATGTAGTTTATTATGCCTTTACCAAAGATTGTAACTCCTGAGTATGACTTGGTATTACCATCAACACAGAAGAAAATTACTTATAGACCCTTTCTAGTTAAAGAAGAAAAACTTCTGGTTCTTGCTCTTGAAAGTGAGGACACAAAACAGATTACAACCGCAATCAAATCTGTTCTGAAGAGTTGTATTCTTACGAGAGGTATCAAGGTAGAAAAACTTCCGACTTTTGATATTGAATATTTGTTCTTGAATATCAGAGCAAGGTCAGTTGGTGAAGAAGTTGAGGTAAACATTGTGGCACCTGATGATGGTGAAACAAATGTTACAGTTACGATTGACCTTGAGGACATTCAAGTTCAAACTGATGAAAACCACTCTAATAAGATTAGACTTGATGAGACTTTGATGATGGAGATGAAGTATCCTTCATTGGAACAATTCATTTCAAACAACTTTGATTTTGAAGGTGAAACTGACATTAATCAATCATTTGAACTGATTGCATCATGTATTGATAAGATTTACAATGAAGATGAGGTTTGGTCTACTGATGACTGTACTAAAAAAGAAGTTGTTGACTTCTTGGAACAGATGAGTTCAACCCAATTTAAAGAAATTGAACAATTCTTTGAGACTATGCCAAAACTATCTCATACAATTGAGATTACAAACCCAAGCACTAAAGTCAAAAGTACTATCGTTTTGGAGGGTTTAACCAGTTTTTTCGCATAGGCATGATCCATATGGATCTAGAGAGTTATTTTAAATTAAACTTTGCGATGATGCAATACCACAAATACTCTCTCACTGAAATTGAAAATATGATGCCCTTTGAAAGAGACATTTACGTTGCTCTCTTACAACAACATTTAGAGGAAGAAGAACAAAAGCAAAAGGCAAGACAGAATGGCTAGAGATCCTAAAGTAACAAGAAAGGCTTATGAATATAAGTTAGGGAAGGATCTTGTCTCAAAATTAGACGATAAACAGATACATTTACTTTCGCAATACTATAATTCTCTGAGTGATAAAGAGACTAGTGAGATTGATAGTCAGATTGTTCAGGGAAGGAACAATACTGAGCTTCATGAAATGGCCATAGGTATGGTCGAAGAAAATGAAAGTAAAAAGACTCCACCTAAGCCAAAGGCAAAACCAAAACCAAAGGTAGCCCCAAAACCAAAGGCAAAGGCAAAACCAAAAAAAGCATACGATGAGGATAGATCTGTTGCGTATAAACTACCAGATCATATTCTCAAAGATCTTGATGAGGATCAGATAAAGGATTTATCTGCCGTATATAATATGATGTCGGCCGATGAGAAAAAAGAATTTGGAAAGGGTACGGGCGATTTGATGGATCTTGCCCGTCAGATGTCAGATCCATTACAAGAAAAATATAATACGGGAGGGTTGGATTCCTGGACTGGCAAACCCAAAGATAATAGTAATGCAAAGCAGGGTCCAATGCCAATGCCCTCTGCTAAGAAAAAACCAGACAAGAAGGCTGTAACTGCCATTGTTAAGAAGTTTAGTACCGAGAAGAAAGAAGATACCAAACAACCTGCTAATGAGACTATTGACCCAGAAGTTCTTGAGCTCTTGGGAATAGAAGACTATGAAGCTGAAATGGACTATGAACAGTTCCGCACCCTTTTAAAGGAATTCTTGTCTATAAATCAAGAAGGAAGTCTAATAAAGGGTGGTAAAGAATTTTCAGCTGATCAACTTACCAAAGTAAGAGATACTTATAAGAAATCAAAAGGAAAGAATGGTAGATTTAAACCAAAGAAAAAGTCAGTTAATATCTCCAAGGTAGTTCAAAGTGGTAGAAAATATAATAAATCTGCAGTCAATACTCAAAAACTCTTAAGTGGTTCTAAAGAAGCAGAATCAACTAAGGTTAAAGTAAAGGGAGAAGCGGTTACAGATTCTTTCGAGAATATCAACCAAACTTTGGTTGGTATTGATAGTCTTCTTAAGAATATATTGGGTGAAGAGAAGAAAGAATCGGAACAAGAAGAGAAGACTGCAAGAAAGGCTGCACAAAAAGCAGAAGAAGAGAAGTCTGAAAAAAATGCAAAGACGAAAGCAACTAAGGCTCTAAAGGGATTCAAAGCTCCGAAGATGGGGTTCCTTGATATGATCAAGAGATTCTTTAAGAATATCTTACTTGGTGGTTTTATAATGAAAGCTCTTGATTGGTTTCAGAAAGAGGAAAATCAAGAGAAAATTCAGAATGTAATTACATTTATTACGGACCATATGGATAAAATCCTTCTGGGTATTGCTGCCCTGGTTGGACTTAATATTGGGATGAAGATACTTGGTTTCTTAAAACTATTTTCTCCTCTGGTAAGTGGATTGTCTTTTGTATTGAAAGGACTACTTGGACTTTTAATGGGTCCTACAGGTTTGATTGGTGTTATTGCTGGTGGCCTTGCTGCCCTTCTTGCAATTGAAGCAGTTGCACCATCACGCCAACCCGGACTCGCTGACACCTCGGGAAAGTTTGTACAATGGAATAACCCAAAAATTGGACCGGAATCGAGAAAATTGGTTATTGAAGGTACTTTTGGACATTTAGACCCAAGACAATGGGATCCTGATGCATTAGATTACTATAAACAACTTCATGAAGAACTGAATATACCATTACCTGATAAATTTAAAAATGCAGAATCCGAAATGGAACCTTCTATGAAAGGTCATGAAAGAGTTTATGGTAGTGGTGCAGGAAGAGCAAGAGATTTGTCAACCAATGACAAAATTATTGCTGATATACGGAGAATACTTAACATTGAAAGACAAGGATGGTCTACAGGTGACTTAACTAAGTCACCCATTGAGGGTGTTGGAACCCATATGCAAGGAAGAAATTTATTAGGAATGGGGAAACACAAGTATTTTGACGTAAATGGAAAGGAAATAAGTCGTGAAGAATTTGAAAGATTGGCCATTGCAAAAATGGAGGGTTTGGGTGCATACTCAAATACTGGAGAAAATCAACAAAAGGTAACCCCACAAACACCAATGATTGCTCCTACTGGTGCATATGATGTGATTATTCCCTTGGATCATGCTAAGAAAGCAGGAACTGTTGCCGATGATGCGTCCGGAAAAACTTTCGAGCAATCAAAATCAACTGGCGCAGATGGAAGAGAAAGAGAACACCAGGATAGTGCTGCAGCAAAACTAAAACTAAAACTTGAAGAAAAGGGTCTAAAAGTAAAAATTGTTACTCCAGAAGAATATGGAAACTATGCAGATTATGATAAATTTATTAAAGGTCAAGCAAATAAGGGTGTGAGAATTGTACCACTTCACTTTGACGCAATTAGAAGTGCCGGTGGTGTAGGTTTTCTTACAAGAACAAGGGCAGGTGATGACCAAGATGCTGCGTTTGCAGCTCCAATTACTGATGCTCTTGCAAAATTTCAAAAAGAAAATCCAGAACTTGGTAATATGAAAAGTGATACTAAAGGAAATGCCACAGTAAAGGCTGGAGCTGCATCACCTACTGCACTTGTAGAACTTGGTGTGATGACTGATTGGGAAGATAAGTATGGTAAAAACTTTACAGGAACTTCTAAATTTGATGAACTTATTCAGGGTGTTGCAGATGGTATATTTACGGGAGGTGGATTTACTGCTCCTCCAGGAATGCAGGAAGTTAAACCAGGTCATAGCAGACCAGAACCACCAGCACCACCCAATACTGATCCGGCTCCAGTAGTATTACCATTAAGTGGAGGAGGTTCTGGTGATAACGAACTTTCGAGTGCTAGTGGTGGTCGAGCTTCAGCTGCATCATTCTCATCAATAGATGGGAATAACCCAAACCCAACACAAGTTGGTGCAATTTTTAACCTTACGGCGGTAGGATAATGGCATTACCACTATTACTCGGTGCAGCAAAAGGTCTAATTGGTTCTGGCAAAAAGAAACCAAAGTCTGGTAAAGAAGTTGCTGGAAAACTTGTCAAACGCAAAGAGAAAGAAGATACCAAAAAACCCTCAACACAAAAGAAACTTGCACCTGCACAAGTATCAGGTAAAAAGTTTTTTGGTGGTAAGTCATCAACTCCTAAGATAAAGAAACTAAAACCAAATACTGGTAATGGTCAATTGGATAATGTACTTGAATCGATTCAATCATCGATAGCTAAATTAGGAAGTACTATTAAGAATTTTGTAAAGTTCAAACGAAAAGATAATCAGGATAAGACTAAAAGAAAAAATAAAATGTTAGCCAAACTGAGAGAAGTTGGGTTTGGAATGGTTGGTGGCGTGTTATCTTTAGGTAAAAAGTTACTCAGTAAGATTCCATTTTTTGATAGAATTAAGAACTTCTTTGTAAATATCTTACTTGGTGGTCTTGTATTGATGATACTTGACAATATCAAACCAATCATTGAGACTATAAAGGGTGTTGTAGAGAAAGTTAAGGAAGTATTTGCACTAATTAATAAGTATCTCTTTCAACCAATGATAGAGGCGGGTAAGTTTCTTATTGGTACAGTATTACCTATTATTAATGATATACTCAAATCTCCACCTGTTGATTTTGTAATAACACAAATTGAAAGTCTAATCAAAACTATCGGGGATCAGTTTCCACAACTTGAACAATTTATACAAGATTTAAAAAATTTAGAAATACCCGGTAAAGGACTTTTGAAAGATTTAGTTGGTACTGACAATTCTTCTGATAGTTCTCAATATGATACATCTTCAGGTGGATTACTTGCATCTGGTGGTGTAGAGCAAGGTGAAAAGGCAAAGAGTCAAGTATCTCAGGCTGGGTTTGGCGAATCTGAATTTACTTTGTATAGAGATACTGTTGCACAGATTGAATCTGGTGGAAAATATGATATTCAGGGTGGTTCTAAGGATGAGTTTGGTGTTGGTATGTATGCCGGTAGATATCAAATGGGTGCAACTGCAAGAGAGGATGCTGCAAGATTGTTAGGTGAAACATATCAAGGAGATGGTGAAGCAGCAAGAAAGACATTTAGAGAAGATAAACAAATGCAGGAAAGATACTTTGCTGCATATACTCGTGCCAATCATCAGTATTTGATGAATCGTAGTCCCGAATATAAAGAACTACCTAAGGAGGAAAAACTTCAAGTTCTTGGTTATGCACATAACCTTGGATGGAGATCAGCAGCTGAGTGGTTATCCCGTGGAAGAACTAATAGTGGTGCTGATGGTGCAGGAACAAAATCAGACACATTTGCAAAAAATATTAAAAAGGCTCAAGAACAAAGAAGACAACCAGTACCACCTGCACTAAGAGCTCCAGCTCAGGCAGGTAAGAGTAGAGTTCAGACTGATATTGAAGAATTTAGACAGTTCAGAACACAATTTGGTTATACTTCAGAAAGAAAACCAACTCTTCATCAAGAGAACTTACAAATTCGTGAGATGGGTACCTATGGTAGTGGTAACTATGATATCAGTCCTTTGGCTGACGATACCAACTATGAGATTGAGGTACATAAAGGTGCGGGACATCATGAAAACCGTGCATTTGATATTCCAGTTCCTAGTAAAGCAGTTGGTGATAAAGTCAATCAATTCTGGAAATCAAAAGGTTACACTACATACTGGCAAACTGCTGGACATTATAATCATGTTCATGTAGAAGTTCCTAAAAATAAAGCTACAGAGTTTTTCAATATTGCACCACAACAACCACAAGTGACACCACCTGCAGAAAGACAAACTGCAGAAGAGATTAGTAAACAGACAGATTATGAAAAAATGAGAACAATTTTCATGCCCATTGCAGTACCTACTGGTGGAGGTGGTGATTCTGGTTCTGGTGGTGGAGGTCCTACCGTTATTGGTAGTGGTTCAGCCAAAGATACATACTTACAGATTATGATGGAAAACAAACTGTTTAAACAA
>Ga0213862_10001055_pt1 | contig 11549 bp, 12 predicted proteins | sample PICome_7_FD_160092 | JGI IMG/M metagenome (GOLD analysis project Ga0213862, IMG submission 160092) | Coastal seawater microbial communities near Pivers Island, North Carolina, United States - PICO266 | ecosystem: Environmental > Aquatic > Marine > Coastal | place: USA: North Carolina... | reverse complement strand
CTCTTTTTCCTTAACCGCAGTCGGAACAATCAGGAGTTTGCCGTCTTCCTTTTTGACGACCCCCGTCACTAGTAAATTTTCGGTTTTGCCCTGACAGAAGTAGGCACCGTGCTCTAAATTCTTAGTTAGGAGGTAGGTCTTCACCTTGCCGTCTTTTCCTTTTACCTGAAGTGCGTTGGTGCACTTTTCGGCTTCGCCCAAGGAACACTTGGCACAAAGGCCTGTGCCTTCTAGGGTGACTTCTTTATCCTCCGCTAGAAGCGGTAGCGAGAACGCAATGCTCGCGATTAATATCAATAACTTTTTCATATGCAAACTCCTTGATTTAGGGTGTTCGATGATTCTGGAATAGAAAAAGGAGGTTAGATTGGCCTCCCAATATTAGCAAGAGTGTAATTAAGTGCCTCCTCGTGATTGAAACGTCCCTTAAGACGGTTGGATTGCATATAGAGAGGGTTGGGATTGAGACTGTTGTTGAATAACTGATCCTATTTTGTTCCGATTAGGTCGTGAGAGAGCTTTGGTTGCACATCAATGTGTGATTCAGAAAAAAGCGTTCCTGTAATCCTAGAATAGATATTCAATATGCCTCAAAATTCCCGTCGTTCCTTTCTTAGAGACCTATCCGTGGGACTCGGCGCGTTCTCAATTGCGAACGCGTTGCCAGACCTAGCCGCCGCGGCGGCGCCGAAAACGCCTCGCAAGCTCGGGATCGCCCTCGTCGGATTGGGAAACTATGCGACCAAACAATTAGCGCCCGCTCTCGAATCGGCAACGGATTGCTATTTGTCGGGAATTGTCACGGGCACGAAGGAGAAAGAGTCCGTTTGGAGAGCCAAATACGGGATCAAGAAAGCGAACATATATAACTACGAGAATTTCGATTCAATCGCCTCGAATGATGACATTGATATTGTTTATATCGTGCTCCCGAACTCCATGCATGCGGAGTACACCATTCGAGCGGCGAAAGCGGGGAAGCACGTGATTTGCGAAAAGCCGATGGCATTAAACGCAGTTGAGGGACAGACTATGATCGACGCCTGCAAGGCAAACCGAGTGATGTTGTCAATTGGCTATCGCCTTCACTTCGATCCGAATACGATTGAAATCATGAAACTGGCCGAAGAACAGCCGTATGGCCCTATCAAATACGTGCAGTCCGAAGCCGCGTTCGCAATGGGCAATAATCTCGACGCTTGGCGCTTGAATCGCGAGCTATCTGGTGGTGGTGCGGTTATGGATATGGGAATCTACTGTATTCAAGCAGCCCGTTACGCAACCGGCGAAGAACCGATTGCGATTCGAGCTCAGGAGACCAAGACGGACTGGGAAAAATTCAAGGAGGTGGATGAGACCGTTACTTGGCAAATGGAATTCCCAGGCGGCGCTTATTCGAATTCGACGACGTCCTACAATCTAAGGGCCAACCGCTTGTATGTAAGTTATGCCCAAGGAGCGGCTCTTTTGGAACCTGCTACCAAGTACACGGGGATTAAGGGACAGGTCTTCAAGGGACAGAATCCTGTCAGGACGCTCGAGGTTCAGACGGTCAATCAACAGGAGCGGCAAATGGATGGCTTCGCTCGCAGCGTTCGAGAAGGGATTCCTTCGATTGTCTCGGGAGAAGAAGGACTGAAGGATATGAAAGTGATTGATGCGCTCTATCGTTCTCTCGCGACTGGCGGCAAACGAGTAGAGATATAGAAAACGGCGGGTAGAAAAATTGGTGTAAGGCGGTTTTCGTAGAGTCGCCTACCTAAGGTATTGCCGTTAGAGAGATTTTCGGCATCAGAGATTCTAATTGGAAAATTGATGGGATGATTCTACCGCGAGGTGAAATTAGACGGCTACGAGTAGAGTGATTTATCCACATTTCGGTTTGGCAGATTTTGATGAATAAACGCCATTTTTCTTTCGTCTAATAGGTGAAAAAGCACTTGTCTGAGTAGCGTAAGCCGTTGGATTCCAATAAATTGTGTGATCCCTAATACAGACAGAAAGGAATGACCCAAAGATGAGAATACCAAATAATGCCCCAACAAAACGGAAACGTTTAGACGTTTGCCTGGCGACTGCATTGATGGCGTTTTCAGTTTTCCACCAACCTGCGGTTTTTGGTCAGAGCAACAGTCGCTCGAGGTCGTCGAGTTCAAACTCGACTGTTCAGACGCCTTCAAGGCAAAGCACACCCAATGCGTATGCTCCTCGACGTTCAATCTCTGTTTCGAGCCAATCTCGTTCTAGCTCTTCACGCAGTGCGGCCCATTCGAGCCGCTCAACACCATCGTTATCCTCTCGCTCTAGCCGCAGTTCCAGTTCCCCATCGCCCCGAAGCCCTTCGGTTTCCCGCTCGGCTCAGTCTAGCCGTTCCAGTCCATTGGCATCCCGTTCAACATCGTCTCCCTCAGCCAGACAGCAAAGTTCTACCTCACGGTCTTCTCCATCGATTTTTTCAAATTCGCGAAGCTCAAGCAGCTCGACGACCTCGCGGTCGCGAGCGTCCAATTCTAGAGTCTCGCAGCCCAAGCCTCAGGCCTCTCCTCGCCAGCAAATGTCTGCGCCTCGACGAGCGACCCCTTCAGTTACTTCTTCCCGCAGTTCTTCAAGTAGATCGCGCCCGACCGTCTCGCGTACTCCCAGTAGCAGGCCTTCCACAAGCAGCGTTCGAGAACCGGAAAGGGCTGCCCCTTCCTACTCGTCGGCGCCAAGGCGTTCAACGATTTCCACAACGAACGCCAACCGTTCTTCCTCATCCAATACGATCCGTCCGACCCGATCACCCGAGCAAGCAACATCGGCCCCCCGTATTTCTGGGAACTCGCTCAACCGATCGAACTCGGCTTCCTCATTTCGCTTGGGTCGCAATGGATCGGAAGTGATTCGATCTGGAAACGGATCCACGGGGATCAGGCTCCGTTCGAATAGCAGTTCGAGTTCGAGAGATTTACCCTCTAAAGGGCGGTCCAGTAATGGGGTGCGAAACCCAGTGGCCGCGTATTCGAACGCTACTACTGGTACTACCCTGAGAAGGCAGAGCTCGGGTAGTGAGCAAGCAAGGACGGCGAACTCAACCCGTGCCAACGCAGGGACTCCATCTGAAATTCGGAACTCTACTTTTATTCAGCCCTCCAGAGCGAGAGAACGGGAAATGGCGGTGCCTCCGGAGCGGGACCTCTCAACTGCAGCGGCGGTTTACTCTCAAGATCGAAAGGGATCTAGAACGGCCTATAACGGCTCGAGAAGAGAAGTGGCAAATCGCTCGGAACAACTACGCGAACAGCAGCGAGACGCTACCGTTTCCCGCCTCACAAGGTCGGTAGGAGACCCCCCGAGGAGATCTAACCTAGCCGCCTCGCAAGCTAGAGATGTGCATTCTTCGCATGGCGCACCCAGAAAGGTCGCTAAAATCGCCCATTTCGATATAGACCACAAGCACGTACATGGTGCCAACTGTGGCCATCATAATTACAATGGCCGATGGTATGACTACTCCAGGCACCATCGACACGGTCCTAGTTGTGGGCATCATTTCCATGGGGGCTCATGGGTTTCTTTCTCCATTGGCCATCGACATGGTCCTGGTTGTGGTCATTTCTATGACCATGGATCTTGGTTGTCTCATTCGGGTGTCCATCATCACGGAGTGGGATGCGGCCATTACTTTTGGGGAGGTGTCTGGAGAAACTATTCTAGGTTCCATGTTCATTTCGATGGTTGCGGGCACTACAGATCGGGTAGCGTCTGGTTCGATTTTCCAATCTCTCATCGGCATTCCTCAACTTGCGGTCATCTGTACGATGGCTTAGGCTGGTACACTCACGGCCATGTGGGACATTTGCATGGTTCCGGTTGTGGGCATTACTACTATGGAGGAGTTTGGAGTGTGTACCCGAGAAACTACTACACTCGAGGCAGAAAAAACAATTTCTACTTTTTTGTGAATCTGGGAGACTTTCGCCGTCGAAATGTGCCAGAATATGTATACGAAGAATCGGTAAACATCGAGGAAGATCCGGTGGATGTTTATGAGGATTCATCTCCACTGAGTCGGGCTTATGCGGCTTTTGCCAAAGGAAGTTTTTACGAATCGGTAATTGCCTTTAACGAGTCGATCGATGCGGATCGTGAAAATGGGGTTCTTTATTTGGCCCGGGCGCAGGCCCATATAGCCATAGCCGACTACCGAGCTGCGTATGAAGACTTGATTCGCGGAATGGAGCTGGTCCCAGAATGGACGGAAGTTGAATTCAGCGTCGCGGAGTTGTACGCGAATCCAGACTGGTTCGAAGAGCACTACGAATCGCTTGCTCGCTGGGTGAGCGATTATCCAAGGGACTACAAAGCACACTTTGTTTTAGGATACATCCACTATTTTCAGCAGGACTATACCGCAGCTAAAAGCGAGTTCATCTATACGTTGGCTTGGGCTAAGGACCATTCCCAAGCAGCGATGTTAATGGACTCGATCCTGGCTTTCGAGGCAGAAACAGAAGTGCGTGCGGTGGAAAAAGAGGAGGTTGAATCCCTCGAGGAAGAGCAAAAGCTCTAAATAGACGGTGCAACCCGAAGGTATGTAGCGATCGAATGAATTGAGCTAAAGGGTTTTGCCGATTAGGCGCCGCCCGCTCTTGGGCCGCGCTTTCCGCCACCGGTTCCACCTCGTTGTCCGCCACCGCGAGGCCCTCGGGCTTGAGGCATTTTGGCAAACTCCTCTTTGGAGAGTTCTCCGTTTTCGTCCGTGTCGGCCTTTTTGAATGCGGCGCTGAGCTGTTCTCTAATGCGGGCTGCCATTGCTACTGGATCGCCTCCGCCCTGGCGTCTTTCTGCCTGTCCTTGCCTTTGTCCCTGCCCACCGCGACGACTCATCATCTCGCTTCTGAATTTTACGAGTTCGTCGAGAGTTACGGTGTCGCTTTCGTCTTTGTCAGCCAATGCAAAGAGATTAGGGCGTTCGCGGTTGCCGCCTTGTCCTCCTGGACCACGCGGCACGTCTTGGGCCATAATTGTGGCATTTCCCGCAATTAGAAGTGTGGATAAAAGAGTAATAGCATGTTTCTTCATAGGTGTCATGGAGTTGAGATAATTCTCTGGAATCGTATCGTAGCGAAAACGGATCCTTTAGTTGAACGGTTAATCGAGTTCGAGGGTTTCAGTTTTTCTTTTACTCTTAGGCCAAGGACCGAGGTTCAGAATGGATTCTCGTACCAAATTACTCCCAAACCCATCCGTTCTCCCCCAACCACGTGATGTTCCTCACAGGTAAGAATATCTAAATCGCCATCAAGGTCCAGGTCGACGAGTTCGATTCGATCAAATTTAACGCCTTCGGGTCCGCTGATCCCGGTCGCTTTCCATTGCTTGAGCGGCTTGTCTTTGCTCTGACGCAACCAGAAAACTCCCTGAAGGGGCGGATCCGCGCTTTCGCAGTTTGCGACTAGATCGGGTAAGCCGTCTCCATCGATATCTCCGATAGCCACCGCTTTAGCTCGTGCTGAAAATTTCGGATACTCGATTTCCTCTAGCTCCCAAGATTTTCCCGATCGATCGAGTCGTCGCCACCAGAGAAGCTGATTGTCTTTTGCGGTAGCCACGAGGTCTTCGAGGCCGTCAGAGTTCAGGTCTTTCAGGTCTGAAAACAGAAGCTCTTCGTTACTGCCTCCAATCAGGTGTTTGTCCCACTGACGGTCAATTGAACCTGGATTCTCCATCCAATATGCTCCTCGCATATCCCCCCTTCGGTCAGTGAAGAATATGTCGATGTCCTGGTCGCCATCCATATCCTTCGGGATAATGGACATAATCCACCCGGCTTTGGACAGAGGGTGCCAGTTCCAGTCGCTAGCGGGATCTTCAGGATATTTGGGAATTTTCCAGAATCCTATGACTCCATTCGGGTCCTTGCTTCCGGCGGTCAGTAAACGCTCGGATTGGTCGCCAAAGTTGATTTCCGTTGGAGTTACGAACATCCATCGAGTCATCCCTAAGGAGCCGGGAAGGAGCCGTTGGGTCCATTTTTCTCCCTTGAGGATATCGCTCTCATTGGGAGCAAAATGAAGATAGAGTGCCTGCTCATTTCCTTCACAACTGGAAACGACGTCTAGAATATTATCCCGATTGAGATCGACGAAGGTCGCGTCTTCTGCGGAACGGGTTGCCCCAATTGTAGTCGCAGGCCACATCTCGGTTACGGCCTCCTTTCCCGGATGAAGATAAACTCGCGTTAGGCCGCCTTCCTCCCACCCAACGGTGAGATCGATCAGCCCGTCGTGGTTCAGATGCCCCAGTTTCACTCCGTCGGCTCCTCGAGAGCTGTTGTCTATGGTGTGGCGTGTCCAAGGAAGGTCGTTAGAGAAAACGTCTGTACAGCCCAAACCGAGGCCTACGGAAAAAGCGAGCAAGGCAACTGATGGGCGAAACATGGGCGTAATTGTGACGGGGTGAGGTATTAGCGAGGTAATATTGACAGGAAAAGCAGTTCCACATTCTATCTCGCCGACACGTAAGTTAGTCACTCTCAAAATTACGCATTATGAAAACATCAAAACTATTGTTAGCGGCTCTCCTCATTGGGGGGCTTTTTGGATCGGCGTTTGCGGATCATCATAAAAAAGGCGGTCAATCACTATTTCAGCAGACTTTTCTAGCAACCTACGCAGGCGAAACGGACAAGATGGTTAGCCTAGCGGAAGCGTTCACTGCTGAAGGGATGGAATGGCGTCCCGCCGAAGGCGTTCGTTCTGTTCGCGAAGCGATACTGCATGTTGCGGGAGCGAACTATGGACTCGGGGCGCGTTTCCTTGGGAAAGAGATACCTGAAGGAATTAATCCTCGTCAGTTCAACAAGACGATTAAAAGCAAAGAAGACACGATCAAGGTTCTCAAAGATTCGATCCAGTTTGTTAAGGAAGCGGTCGGAGGTCTTGACGAAGCCAGTCTTGCGGAATCCATAAAATTGTTCGGTAACGATTCGATTAAGATGGGAGCGGTGCTGTTGTTGGGCGGACATGCTTACGAGCACCTAGGACAGCTTATCGCTTACGCCCGCTCTTCAGGCGTTGTCCCTCCTTGGAGCATGTAGTAACACAGGCCAGTCCCCTGCGGCGCTTTCTTGGAAAGTGAAGTCGTTAGGGTAATTTATTAGAGACCCGTCCCATTGGACGGGTCTTTTTGCATACTTAGAAAATGAAAAATTTCTTTCCTTAAGAACTTCACCAGGGAGTATATGGGTCGTATTCGAGATTTTGCGATCTCATTCGGGCATCGTGAGGCGGTTCAATTGGCTAATTGTGAGCCGTGGGATTTCCGTTGAAGAAAGAAACTTCAGACAAGAATGGTTTCAATATAGAGGCAGCCTTATCGAAACGGGTCTGCTTGAAAGTGATAATGGGAAATCTGATCGTACTTTGATTTCCTCGAATTCCCAACCTTTACGGTATTTGCGTGGTTTTATCATTATGGATTATCTGTGGGACCGCGGGGACTGAAATTGGCGGCGGTATCGACAGGAGCATGTTGAGGGACGTTCACTTGAAGCTGGGTTTGGGGTCGTTAGATTTTGGAGCACCACAAGCAAAGCGTCGACTTGCCCGGGCTTGAGTTGGGCCAGTCTATTGACCTACTCCTATTCTTTAGATTCTAAGCTCTCCGGCTGGCGTCGCGGGAACCGAGGCAAGCTTGGGCCACCCTATGCATGAACTCCAAATACATCAAGCGTTCCGCTTCGCTTAGGCTATTCATGATTTCATCTTCAAGGGCTTGGGCGACTGCTTGGCCTTTGAAATACAGTGCTTCCCCGGCTTCCTCGATGATGAGTTGTTTGGCGCGTTGGTCGTGGATGTGGGGTGAGCGCTTGACCCAACCGTTTGTTTCCATGCGGTTAATGATGGAAGTTATGGTATTGTTATCGCTCGACATTAATTGAGCTAAGTCGGATTGGCGGATGCACTCGCCTCTCTTTTCATGTAGCCAGCGCAGCACGGTGAATTGGTCAGGCGTCAGCCCGAGTGGCTTTATGCGAATGCGAAAACTCTGATTCAGGCCAAACCAAGCGGAACGCAATAAGAGGGGGAAGCGTTTTTGCGAGGCGTTAGCAAGGCTTTCGGGTATTTGTGAGGGTGGGTTCATTGCGGGGTTTTGATATGCATGCGTAGTAAAATCATCTCTCCGTGTCTGCTGAGAACTGATTAAATCTGAAGTTTGCTCACTAAAAAAGCGAGCCAAAAAACTAAACGCGTGATAAACGGATTGACAATATAATACGTGTTCGTATCGGTTTCCGGTCAGAATTGCCTTTCGTCATTAATATGTCCGAATCGCTTAAGTACTTATCACCCCCAAATTTCCGCAAGAGTTGCTTGTTTGGCTTCACTTGCTGTCACTATTATTTCTTCCAAAAGGGAAACTTTGGAAGAAATCTGATCGTTAAGCTTTCCAATACCTAATTGCTATGTACGGAAATAAAATAGGCGTTTCGTCTACATCCACGAACACTCACCCCCTTAGAAACAAGGCAGCGCTGTTAGCAGTGCTCGCAATAGCTAGTCTGGTGCTTATGCCGGTCCTTTCGGCGAAAAGCGCTGATGGCTGGCTATCATGGCGGGGTCCCTTGCAGACGGGAGTTTCCCTAGAAAAGAATCTTCCGGACTCCTTGGATCTAGATGGAGAAAGTCACCTTTGGAGCTATCCCGTTAATGGAGGGGGCGCACCGGTTATAGCGGATGGAAGAGCCTATGTTTTCGGCTATTACGAAGAGAATGAAGGGAAGCTAGTCGAGGAAACATTGCTTTGCCTCGATGCGAATTCGGGCGAGAAGATTTGGGAATATCGGTCGCGTGACTTCCTGAGCGACAATGTTTACAATCGTTACGGTATCGGTTCGCCCTGCGTCGATCCTGAAACCGGCAACGTCTACTTTATGCCGACGTCGGGACTCGCTCTGGCTTTTGATCGGGACGGTAACAAGCTCTGGGAACACTCAATGTTAGAAGAATACTGGCGTCTGACATTTCCAAATGGCAGAACGGGCGGACCAGTAATAGAGGGTGATTTCGTTATTTTTCGTGGCATAACGGCAAATTGGGGGCCCAGTGGCCCTCCTGGCGACCGGTTTTATGGCTTTGATAAACGTACGGGAGAGCTTGCTTGGGCATCCGCCCCGGATATAAAGCCCGTCGACAGCTCCAACTCGTCACCCACGTTTACCGATCTGGATGGACAACGCGTTTTCATAGCGGGAACAGGGTCGGGCAGCATCATTTGCTCGAATGCGCGAACGGGTGAGCCCGTCTGGCGGGTCACTATTTCCACAGGCGGGGTTAACGCGTCGGTGCTGCCTTATGGGGACGATAAGTTCATCGCCATCCATGGCAAAGAGAACATCGACTCGACTGCGAAAGGTCGGCTAGTCTGCTACCGAGTTCCATCTAATTACCCGTCGGGTGACAAGCCGGTTATTTTAACGGAAAAGTATGAAGTATGGCGAAACGACGAGCATGTTTCGTTTAGCAGTTCACCGGTCTTACACAATGGTCGTGTCTACACTACGATCGCAACCGGAAGCCTTCTCTGCGTTGATGCGGAAACGGGAAAGACGATTTGGTCACTCAAACTCGCTCCCGACCAGCTACACGCGTCTCCTCTTTACGCGGACGGAAAGCTCTACGTACCGATGGCGGATGGAAAAGCCTACGTGGTTAAGCCCCACGATGATCATGGCGAGATACTGAATGAAGCGGATATGGGGGCCGTTTGCCTAGCAGCTCCCTCTGCCTACGCGGGCAAGGTGTATGTTCAGACCAAGGAGGCCTTGCATTGCTTTGGAGAAAGCGGTGGCAAATTTGTGGGTGTTAAAGCTGCCAAAGAAAAAATCAAGGACAAGAAGATCGTGGATCTCCAAATCGTTCCAGCGGAGTTTGCACTAATGAAAGGTCAGTCTGTCGACTTTACGGTTTGGGGCCTGAATAGTGTCGGGCAGCGTATCAAAAGATTGGATAGTGCAAAGTGGGACGCGGGTTCGCTGGGAGTCAGCTTTTCCGGGAAGACAATGAACGTCAAAAAAGAAGCAGCTTATGCGGCGGGCCTTGTCAAGGCGACCGCGAATGGCATCACGGGTACGACCCGAGGGCGCATTGTCGCCGGGCCCTCCTATAGTGAAGATTTTGAGAGCTTCGATCTCACAGCCAAGAACCATCTAGGTGAATCGGTTTCATTTCCGCCATCAACCTGGCTCGGGGCCCGCGTCAAGTGGAGCGTGATTGAGCGCAAGGGAGAAAAAGTGGCAACCAATGTTCTCGATTCCGTCATCAAGCAGCGAACCATGAATTTTGTGGGTCATCACGACCTTTCCAACTACACCTTCTCTGCTGATGTACTTACGGACGGCAATCGTCGAATTATGTCTTCCATAGGATTGGTTAACCAAAGATACTTGATCGCTCTGGTCGGCAATTGGAGGATACTCGAAGTGTCGAGCAATCACGACCGCCTTAAAGAGTCAGTTCCGTTCAATGTGAAGGCCAACACTTGGTATCGCCTTAAAACCTCAATAAAAGACAATGGAGATGGAACCGGAGTAATCCTGGCCAAAGCATGGGAAAGAAATCAACCCGAGCCGAATGCTTGGACGATCGAAGTTCCCGTAGACAAACTTCACAAAAAGGGGGCACCCGCGATTTACGCACTTTCCCCCCAAGCCCAAAAACGTGTTTATTTAGACAATCTTGAAATCACGCCCAACAACTAAGCAGCATGAGTATTCATAAAATAAGTATAGGTTTAGCCGCACTCGCAATAGGTGGCGCATCTTTCGCCGACCACCATAAAAGCAAAGGTTCTGATTGGCCAATGTGGGGTAGGACCCCAGATCGCAATATGATTGGCGAAGCAAAGAACCTACCGGTAAATGTCGAGCCAGGAGATTACTTTTCAGGTACCGACGATATTGATCTTTCCACTACGGAAAATGTGCTTTGGGTGGCAAAGCTCGGATCACAAGCATACGGAAACGTAACGGTAGCTGGTGGAAAGGTATTTGCGGGTACGAATAATGAATCCCCCCGCGATCGTAAACAGTTGGGTGACCGAGGCGTGCTGATGGCGTTTAATGAAGATACTGGGGAATTCGAATGGCAGCTTTTGATCCCAAAGCTTGGAGCAGGCAAAGTGAGCGACTGGGAATATGTGGGTCTCTGTTCGTCTCCTGCTGTCGAAGGAAATAAAGTTTATGTTGTTACCAACCGAGGCGAGGCGGTCTGCCTTGATCTCAATGGTTTGGCCAACGGAAACGACGGTCCTTTTCAGGACGAGGCAAATTACATGTCTGCGGACGGCAACCCGGTGGAATTGACGAATGGACATGCGGATATTTTGTGGATATACGACATGCGAGAAGAGCTGGGTGTGTTCCCTCACAATGTGAGCAGTTGTTCTCCGCTTGTCGTTGGCGACTTACTGTATGTGTCCACTTCCAATGGGGTGGACTGGTCCCACAACAACATTCCTGCTCCTTTCTCACCCGCTTTGGTGGCTCTCAACAAGACGACTTGTGA
>Ga0213862_10001054_pt1 | contig 11565 bp, 4 predicted proteins | sample PICome_7_FD_160092 | JGI IMG/M metagenome (GOLD analysis project Ga0213862, IMG submission 160092) | Coastal seawater microbial communities near Pivers Island, North Carolina, United States - PICO266 | ecosystem: Environmental > Aquatic > Marine > Coastal | place: USA: North Carolina | collected... | reverse complement strand
TTTTTCCCATTTTTATCATACATTGATAATTTTTTCAGTTTATTCAAACTTTTTTCTGCTTCCTCTTTTGTTTTAAACTTTTTACTTTTAATTATTTTTACATCTAACATACCACCTTTAGCGTACCCGTGTGGTGTTGGGTATGCGGGATTATAAGTGTTTGCATAGTATTGATGCACTCCTTGTGGTAATCCACCACCCATAGCGAACATATCCATTTCATTCATTGCACCCGTTTCTCCAACAAGACCCGCTTGACCAAATGGAGTAGGTAGTGTACCACCCGCTTCCATTCTTCTTATTTTTAATTCTCTTGGGTTTTTATCATACATATCTCCCTCAAACCAACTTACGACTTTAGCTAACCCTTTGTCTAACTTATCTTCAAGTTCTTTATATGAATCAAAAGTGAATCGTTCTTCAACGTAATCTTCTAAATTACCGCTTCTGTGATAAGGTGCTTCAAGATTAACGACACCACTTAATTGAATTGTGTGTTTTCCGTTTTCTCCCCTATCATTGTTTGGAGTATAATAAAATGCTTCAACTTCCATCATAACAGTATCATCATCATCTCGCATAAACTCATCTAATTCTTCTGCTTCGCTTCCATATCCCGCATCATATAATTCTGAATAGTTTACATTTTCTATTCCGCCTAATTCTTCAACTATTTCGGGGTATTCTTCTTCAAAGCGTTCAAATCCGTATTCTCTATTTCTTTCTCTAAATTCCTCAATCTTTTCATCTAAAGATGCAGTTGGTAAATTCATACCCGAACCTTCTAACATATTACTATATTCAAACCATCGAGAACTATATCCGCCATTAGTAAAAGGAATAAAACCATCTCTGCTTTTGTATTCTACTTCCTCTCCTTTGGTATTAGTGGCTTGTTCATAAGTTGATTCAATGTCCTCAACCGCATCGTCTATTTTTTCTTTTAAGATTTCATAAACTTTAGAATATTCGATAACCTCCCCGCCTTTAGCAAATGATTTTCTTAACTCTTTTAATGATGATAAATGTTTTTCATCAAATGCATTAGTTATTCTTCCTTGTTTTTTGATTTTATCTTCAAAATGTTTTATGGCTTCATCTAACTTTTCTTTTTCTGTCATACCACCTTTAGCCATTTTGTTCTTTTTTCTTTTTTGATAAGCTACTTCCCAAGATTCTGAACTAACCCTTCTTCTATCTTGCATAAGTGAGTGTTTAGACCTTCCTAATTTTCCTCCTTTTTTAAGTTTTGCAGTAAGTTTCTCTGCATCTACTTTCAAATTAGACGATGGAGCATCTTTGATAAACTTCATAATGAAGGCATCTATCTCCCCACCTTTAGCAAGTTTTATTACAGAACTTTCGCCCTCTTTAATTATTTTACCATCATCATATTCAATAGTCAATTCTTTTTCAAAACCCAAATCTTTTATAGATTTTACTTTACCAACCATTGTTGCTTTTGGATATTTAACCTTATCTCCAACCTTGATACTACCACCTTTAGCAAAGTTTCTTTTGCCAAAAGATTTAATGATTTCTCCATTAGGTGCAACAACTTCGATATAAGGATAGTCTTTAGCATCAAACACTTTTTTCGCCTCTGCAATAGCTTCTTTTTCTGTCTTAAAAGATTCTATCTCTCCTACTTCAAATTCATCTTCATCTGAATAATACTCAACGCTTACCATACCACCTTTAGCGTACCCGTGTGGTATTGGGTATGCGGGATTATAAGTGTTTGCATAGTATTGATGCACTCCTTGTGGTAAATCTCCGCCCATAGCGAACATATCCATTTCATTCATTGCACCCGTTTCTCCTACAAGCCCCGCTTGTCCAAATGGTGTAGGGAGTGTTCCTCCCGCCTCTAAATAAGGAGGGGTTTTCCCTTTATATTTATATCCTTCTTTTGTAGGTAGTGAGTTTCTATCGCTTCTGTTATCTCGATACTCATAGTATGTTTTTCCGTTTTTGGAAACTCTTTTTCCTACGGGTTTTGCCATACGTTTTGCATCAGCCGACAGACTTGATTTTTTGGGGTCTTGTTTGCCATAAATCTTTGGATACTTTTCTCCATCCTCAAAACTATCTTTACGAACAAACTTTAGGAGTTTATCTAATTCTTTGTTGGCTTCCTTCTCGTCTTTTTTAATTTGCTCTTTAGCCTCTTTTGACAACCTTGCTCTCGCCTCTTTAAAAGAAATACCCTCTTTATCTGCCAATTTTTTAGCACGAGTAGATATATGCTCCTTCTTGCCTTCTTTTGGTGTTGAAGGTGTTTTAGTGGGCTTTGTATTTTTCTTTTTGCCCGTAGCCTTTTTAACCTCTTGCTTTACAGTCTTGGTTGTTTTCTTCGGCTCTTTTTTCTGCTCTGCTTTTGTTGTAGGCACTTTAACCTCTGTTTCAACGGTTTTAGTCTTAACATCTTTTAGTGCTTCGGGCTTTTTAGCCTTCAAATCCGCATATAGCTTTTTCATTACAGAATCAAGTTTATCATTCTGTATAGTAAAACCTTTGGTGCTTTTTTCAGCCTTTTGTAAAAAGTCCTTACCCTTTGGGCTAATTTTAGATTGGTCTATACTTTGGTATATTTCTTTTGATGTCATAATGTTGTATTTATATTAATTCGTCTATATCTAATTCTTCTATATTCTCTAAAAACTCATCGCCTAACTCCTCAAAAGCATCTTCAAACAAGTCTGTGTCGTCAAATTCATCTTCTTCAATATCATTTGGTTTCTCATCTAAAAACCCATAAGACCTCCATCTTTCGGTTTGTTCATCATTGCTTGATATGACATAAGTTTCGTTTTTATCTATTCCAAGAGAAATAACATCTCCCGTTTCTTCATCAACTAAATCATTATGATAATCAATTAGCATTTCATTTTCCTCTGAATTTGAGATAAGCAAATATCCTTTTTCTTTATAATCTTTTAATAACTCATATTCTTGACTTATAATTGATTCTTTTGCTTTTACTTTCGGAAAGTTTACAAAAAGAGATTGTGATTTATTATTTATTATTTTTTCTTCTAATTGGAAAACTCCTCCATAAAGTTTGTCAAGTTCCCTTAAAAGTGTTTCAAATTCTATCAAATCTTCTTCTGAACCACCCCTAAAAATAAAATTATATGAAAAAAGGTCGTATAATTTTTTTTGTTTTTCATTAAACCTAAAATAATCCCCCGTTTTAATACCGTAAGCAAGTTGTAAATCTCTTATCATTTCGTTTTTGACCATATACTTTAACGGGAGTGATAAATCATATTGCTTTAATTCTCTTATGAAATTGGAGTTCTCTATGAAATCTTCATAGGTGTTTTCTACTTGTGATGCCAAAACCCTATGGGCATTTTTATAAAGAACTTGAAGTGCGGAGTAAACAAAAATAAATTGAGAATATAGATACAATCTACTATTCATATTTTCTTCATTCGTGAAAACGGGCAATTGAAGTACTTTTCCATAACTTTTACCTCGTAGGTAAAAATTAATGTCGTTGGGTGATTCTTGATTGCTTATTCCACTTACATACATATTTGGCATTGTTCCTAAAAAACAGTCTAATGAAAGTGAAGAATATAAATTGTGCATTGGAAACGCAATTTTATCCGAGTTCCACATTCTTCTTTCGTTAAGTTCGTAAAGTTGAAAATTGTCATAAAGGTTTATGGCAGTTCTTACAACCGCATATTTTTGAAAATCCTCGTATGATTTTAGAGCAACGTAAAACACATCGCTTTCCCCAATTAAGGTTTTAGAGGTATCTACCGCTAAATTTTTGATTTCTTTAGAAATATTTTCCCCTCCTTTTGCATTTAACATTGATTTGGTATCCTCAATTTTTCGTTCTGCGACCTTTTTTAATAAGTTGCTAAACCTATTATTCTCATCGCTATTGTACCCTCTGCGATTTATGTTGGATTCTAAATCAGAAGATTTTAATGATAAATAAACAAGACCTTTCTCTTGGATTAATTCTTTGAGTTTAGGCTTTGACAAAGACTTGTCTAAAACAGACAAAATACCCAAAAAAGTATTACTTAATTTGGGAAAATTTGATTGTAAGACCTCAAATTGTTCTGCTCTTTTATCTAAAAAAACATCCGTAACCAAAGTTGGATTTGAGGTGTCTTTTTCTCTTTCTTTTATTGTTTCTGCTGATTGGGGTAAAGAATAATATGAATCATCTATATCAAAAATATGCCCCTCTTTTTTAAAGGCTCTAAAAACTTCATCAGTAGTAAATTTTTTGAATGTACTTCTCATTTCTGTTAAAGTTCTAGCATTTAAATTTACTGTAAAGGTTGATGACCTATCGCTTGTTTTAACGCAAAAACAATGGGTGTTTGATTCTATATCAGAATTTAAGTATGATAAAACATAATAATAAATACCGTTCTTTTTAAATACAGTTCCAAATGGCAAAATCCTAACATCTGTCAGCCCGTTAAGTTTTGGAGTACCGCTTGTTGCATAAAACCCTCCATAAGATGTGTTTTCTTTTAAAGAGTAATTATCTGTTGAAGTTAAACTACTCTGTGTGGGATACAAGTCAGTTTCAATTCTATCTATAAAATCTTTTGAATTATCATTAACGTATATTTCGTATTTGTTTTTACCCGCTTTAGTAAATAGAAGATTTCTAATAATGTCATTATAATATATTCTATTACTTTTAGATACAAAAATTCCAAAAAAATAGTCTTTAGACAATTGATTTGTAAAATAATCGCCACGATAACCAAGAAAACCCATTCTTAATAAGGGGTAAATATTACCTATTGGTGTTTGATAAAAAATATCGTCTTTTTTACTCATAGCCAATAACTTACTGCTCGTAATTAAGTTATATGGGAGTAATGGTAAACCACCGCCTCCAAAACTCAAATGTTTATTGTATTCTTGCTTATACAAACCCATAGGATGAGTAAAATCCTTGAAGTCCTCATCGTTCGGTATTCTTTTTAATTCTGAATCGCTGAAACTATTTATATCGGCATAAAAATCAATATCTGACTGCTCGATTCTATTTGCATCTGCATATTTTTGAAGCGACCTTTTAATTTGTTCTTTATTTAACTGATTTGTGTCAAATTCATAAGGAATTAGAGGCTCTCCAACCTTTATTTCTTCCTTCTTTTTAACTGTTAATGAATCTAAAGAAGTAAAAGGAGGTGCTTGAATATTAGAAAGTTGTTTCTTATAGTTTTTAACCCCAACCGTTAAAGGGAATACAATATCATTACTATATTTTCCCGCCACAAAATTGTCGTTTATAATATCTATAACCTCTTTGTTAGACTTCAATCCATAAAATAGGTTAGCAACATCTGTAACAACATTAGAAGGATTAAATAAAATCGGACTAATAATATTAAGTTGAGCAAACTGATTATAGTAGTAGCCAATAACTTGATAAGTTTTGTTTTTATATCGAACAGAACTACCCACTTGTAGTTTATATGGCATAGCGGGTTTTCTCAATTTCGACAATTTTGTTGTATTGTAAATATTAAAGCTAACCGACTTCTCAAACGACTTGACATCAAAAGATTTAGAAACCAAGTCTTTTAGGGGAAAAGTTCCGTCATAAAGAGTTTGGTTCAACACCAAAACATCGTCTGAATCATCAGTCAAAGCACCTAAAGTGTAAAATGATATATAGCTATCTAATAATAATATTCTGTCTTTTGTCATCTTATGGTGTTTGATTTGATTTATATGATGGATTAACAATTTGGTCATTAATCATCTCAATTAATTTTTTTCTTTTTTCTTTTCCACTCTGAATTTCTTCTTGCGTAGATTGATATATTTTTTGCATCTCATTAGGGTTTGAATCATCGTTGTTAGTATAAGTAACATTCTTAAACACATCCCCAATTAGAATTTCGCTCAAATACTTGTCGGCTTTATTTTCTGCTACACTTACTGTATCGCCTTTTTCAATATTTTGGTCTGTAACCCTTCTTCTAACTTGCGATATAATTGCTTTCGGGTTTTTGGACAACATTAACTGAACATAATCAATGCCTCTATAAAAATATTCAATAACCAAGTCCACTTTATCTTCTTGCGGAATTGCTCTTACTATATCTCCTCTGTATGTTAATACTCTTTCTCCTTGAACAACACTCACATCGGCATCAGTCAATCTCACAGAATTTCCATCTTTATCTTCATATCGCATAAAAGTTTCATCTCCTCTAAATGGAGAAGGCAAATAAATCATTAGGTCTTTTGATGCTTGTGTTGGCTTAACTAATCCTAATTTCTCATAGCCCATAAAAGCATTTTTTACATACTTCATAGATTCAGCACTTGCATCTTCAAAAAAAACAGTATTATAACCCCAATCAAATGAAGTGTTAAGTAAGTTTACCCTTGAATCTTTTTCGTTCCAAAACTTGGAGTTGTCATATAATACTCCGCCTTTTGAAGTTCTACCAACACCCCTAAAAAATCTACTGTCTGAAACCACCACTCCAAGTTTATTAAAGTCTAATGGCTCTCCATATTCTTTGGCTAATATTGGCGTGATATACATATTACCAGAATACTCGGAAAACTCTCCTACCCAAATTCGTGTTCTTACACCCGCACTTTGAAGCACCTTACACATAGTGAGAACGGGAAGGGCTTTTAAAAATCTTCCCTCGCTTGTAGTTCCCCAATAGCCTATATTATTAATATAAATATCAACAAATGGTGCAATACCGCCCCCAAGCCTTTTTCTGTAAGCATATACTTTTTTTTCTGTTGAGGTAAAACGAAGTCTTTTATCTCCCATTTTAACCACTTGTTTGCCCGTAATGGTTTCGGGAACAAATATGCCTAAACTTGGCAACAAAACTTTTCTTAACTTGTCGGGGAACGCTCTCAACATTTTAGTCGTACCCTCTTGTCTTGGTTCACACACATATTGTTGGTCATCAACCGAAGTAAAGAAAACCTTCTTTAAATTAATATGCTTGTATGTAACATCATTTGGAGATACAACCTTGTCTAATTCAGAACAATAATATTCTACGGGTCTTATCAGCCCTTTGGAGGCTTTGCTAAAATCAAACATCCCTTTTGGAATGGATGAATATTCTATTCTTGACTTTTGTAAATCCCCGCCTAAATCTAATTTAGATTCTACATCATCTAAAAATCCATCTATGGCGGTAATTAGAGGTGGATAAAAGTATTGACCTAAAATATTATCAATCTGAAATTGTTCTTGAACAGATTGGTCGCTATCAGATGAATAACCATAAAAGTTAAAACCAAAATCTCCCGTTCCACCACTCCCTTCGGTTAGTTCTCTGTCCGAAGTAACAGTCATACCCATACGCATAGCGGTTTCCTTGCCTTTTTCGGCATAGGCTTTTGGGTTTTCGCTAAAAGCTATTTGGCTTTGCGATAAACCGCTAATTCTTTGAAATCGACTGCTTAAACCCATATTATCTAATTACGCCTTCGTTTTTCTGATTAAACGCCATTATTAAGGCTTCTGCCTCTGTTTTATCTACCTCTGTATCCAAATCTCCTATTGGCATTTTATTTTTTACATCAACCAACTGAAAGAACTCATCAACATTAACATCTCTCATAAGTTCTCCTTTTTGACTTGCAGTAAACAAGTCTAAAAATGATTCAATAGCCTCTTGTAGTGTTTTTGCATTAGGAATTGGATTTTTTTGCTCCATATTGATTCTGTAAGCTATGTAAGTATCTCTCATTGAAACCATTGCTCTTGTAGAAACGAATGCACGAGATGAATACCTATCTCTTTGCTCAATAGCATTACGCAACTTGAACATAAAGTTGAATATAAAAGTGAAATTACAGATTGACTTTTTGCCATTGATTTCTACCAAGATTCCACTCATAATTTGGTCTAACTCATATTGTGGGTCTATAATCAATTTATAGGTGCTACCAACAAATCTATCTTGAAGTGATAAATCTTGCTTAAAGTTAGCTTCATAGTCTGCATCAGCCTCATTAAGTTTTGAGTTACCCGTAGCAATAATAAAAACATTTCCTTTTTGAATAAGTTGTCCTCTACCATTCATAATTGATGGTGGAATTAATGTTTCTTTCCCATCTACTACTCTGTACTTATAAGGGTCTTTAATTTTTGACAAACCATCGTTTAAAACACCCGCAGAGTTAGGGTCAAGTTTTGGCAACTCATCAAGCAGTAATAAAGCACCGCTATAAGGCTTTCCATTATTTGGGTTTACACCAAGACCTTTGTTGCCATCTTCGTCTAAATTTCCAAACGCTTGAGTAAGACGACCTTCTTGATAACCCTCAATAGTCTGTCCTCCAATAATCTGTAATTCTCCCGTAAATTGATTACAGTTCAGAGTAATAAGTTTATAGTTTAAGGCATCTGCGATTTGACCCGAAATATAAGTTTTACCCGTTCCCGCACCTCCATATAGGTACACATTGTTTCCCGCTTCTGCATCGGACAAAATAACCTCAAATATTCTTCTGACCTTTCCTCCTTCTGTTTTTGCTTTGATGTTTTGAAAGTTTACAAGCGTAACTGTTTGACTTCTGCCAATCAAATCGACTACATCTTTTTTAAGGTTGTCAATTCCAAACTTTGTAGATTTAACCTCATCGGATACAATATCCCTTACTTTATCGTCTTGAATAGCAACTGAACTTACTGCTTTGTCAAGTTGAGAACTTAATTTATTAATAAGAACTGAAACCTCATCTTCGGTTAAGTCCTCATCTAAATTCTCTAAAGCAATCAGCTTATCAAGTTCCTCTTGGTACGCATCAACCAAAACGGGGTTGGTTTCATTTGCTATTTTATTCTTTAATTCTTCTTTAGTTAAAGCCATCGTTATTTATTTTATATTTTCTATGAATTTTGAGCATATTTCCGCTTCTTCTATTAATGCTTTGTTTAGTTTTTTTATGAAGTTTTGATATAGTGTGTTGAATGTGTTAAACGCTTCGGACTTTGAAGTTCTTTTTTCCATTTCATCTTGTTCTAAATCAGCATCTGATTTTGCTTCCACATAAAACCTTGCACTAATCCTAAAATTTTCAAGATATTTGTCGAGTTCCATAACAACTTCATACTGAAAATCTTGAGGTTTGATTGAATCATTACTGTAAACTGTAACCTCGTATTTCAAAATATTGCTTCGTATATATAATTTTTTGTGTACATCGACATAGTCTAATTTTTCAATAGTGAGATATTTATAAGTGCCATCGTCATCCTTTGTTTCTACTGAATCTAAAAGTTTATTGATGTCCATAAATAAAGGTTGATAACCAAACTCTAGTAACTCTCTCTCAACTTTTTCTTGTTGTTCTTCTTCTTCGCTACGACCTTCACTACCACCTTGTCCTTCTGATTCTTCTTCTCCATTTGGTACTACTTTATCACTTCCGCCTTGACCCTCTGATTCTTCTCCATCTCCATCTTCTGTTGAGCCACCGCTTCCGTTTCCTTCTTCATCGCCTTCGCCCTCTCCTTGACCTTGACCTTGACCTTCTTCATCGCCTTCGCCTTCGCCCTCTCCTTGACCTTGACCGTTGCCATATCCATCTTGCATTTCGGGGTTGTCGAGAAAATCAATAATTCCCGCTTCGGGGTCTGATTCTCCCGCATCTGTTCGTGGAGTAAAGGGTTGCATATTTTCAATGTCAATCGGCTCTATAATCGGTGTAAAAGGTTCTCCATCCCCACCAAATTCTTCTGATGAGATTAATGTTACTAATTGAGAATCAGTAGTTGCCTCATCCAATCCGAGATTTCTCTTTAATGCAGTTTTTGTGGTTGAGGGGATTGTAGAAACTAATAGTTCAACATCACTAACCTCGCTAATACCCGAAGAAAGCCCTTTATTCCCCGTAATTTCTTCTAATAATCTTATTGTTCTTCCCATTTTTAAAATATAATACCACCTACTTCAAGCCTACTGTCCTCTGCAAACTTGGAAAAGGTATTGTTAGTTGTAAATTTTATCTGATTTGAATTGAACGCAGTAAAAGACAAAGAAGCATCCTCAAATCCTCTTTTTGGGGAATCGGGGATAAATTCATAGAATGAAAACCCATCATAAGGAGTGTTGTTTTTGATAAACAAATTAAATTGTTGCCAATGTCTTATTACTACCCAAGAATAGACCGCTTGTGTTCTGTCTTTTATCTCATCATATCCCTCTAATTTTGATAAATCCAAATCATATTTAACTTCAAGATATTTTAGATAATCATTAAAAGGAACTTTATCTATGCCAAAAGGAGTAAAGTCTATGGGATTTTTAATGTCCAAAAAGCAAGAATACACAAATGTTCCCTTTAAGGGGTTGTCTTGTTTAATTTCTGCACTTTGAATCCCCGCATCATCTCCTCTCATCTGCCAAGATGTTGCAAACCAATCTGCAAACCTTTTCTTTTTAGCAAAATAGTGAAGATTGTTCTTTTCGTATGTTTCCCAACTTGTAAATTTTGTATCTGTACCGTGATAAACAACTAAAGGTTCTTTGGTTTTTGAATTTATGATTTTTGAAACACCCTCGTAATTACCCGTTTCATAGGCTAATTCCCAATCTCCAAACCAATTTATAAAACTCTGCGACCTTACTGCATTATATTCCTTTTTAGTCAATTCAGATGGTTCTCCGTTAATTGCTTTTGCTTTTCGCAAATCTCTTTTGGCGTTAATATCCCCAAATTCTACTGTTTGAGAAACTGTAAAATCATTTAGTAAATCTTCAAAAGAGCGGTTTTCTAATCTAATTTCGTCTAATGCTATTTCGTATTTTCTAATATTACGCAAAGCAATTCCTTTTTGAATTTCAGACAAGTACCTTTTTTTAATTTCATATCTTTTCCTTAATTCAGAAATCTTATCTAATAAAAATTTTTCTTCAAAAGATGGCTCTTTGGCTTCTACAACTTTTACCTCTAAATCTTTTTTCAAAGATGGCTTTATTAATAAAACAACATCTCTGTTCGTGCTTGTGCTAAACTTACTTCCTTCGCTTGAATAGTGATAAGTTGATTTTATTTTATCATCAAAAACATAAATAGTATCAAGTGGATTTGTCCTACCGATTTCTTTATCAGCACCACCTAAAGGAAAATAAAATTTATCGCCTTTTTTTAATTTTGAAAGTTTTGTAGTTTTTGCATCTTTTACTTCAACATCTTCATCCACAAAATCTGTTCCCCTTCTGTCATTGATTTCATTTAAAACTCTTTCAAGATATTCAATTCTATCCAATACAGTTCTTTGCAATTCAATATCAGAAATTCCCGAAGAAATAACTCCTTTATTTTCAGATATTTTCTTTATACCATTTTTTATTACTTCATCTGTAATAAAAGGTTTAAGTTTTGGATTGTTTTCTACAAGGGTTTTAAGTTCTTTAACCTCTTTTCCAAAGCCATCCTTTTTTTCTCCCCTTGCTCTAAATCTTAAACTTCCACCACTATCAATTCTATATGGTAAGTTTGTGTCCTTTTGAATAATGATGTTATCGTTTTTATAAATATCCCAATTACCTAAAAGTGCATCTGCAACAA
>Ga0213862_10001051_pt1 | contig 11578 bp, 7 predicted proteins | sample PICome_7_FD_160092 | JGI IMG/M metagenome (GOLD analysis project Ga0213862, IMG submission 160092) | Coastal seawater microbial communities near Pivers Island, North Carolina, United States - PICO266 | ecosystem: Environmental > Aquatic > Marine > Coastal | place: USA: North Carolina | collected... | reverse complement strand
CGACGGGAAAATTTGGAGAGTTGACGTCGGCATGTCTTTCGGCGTTTTAGGCGCAAACCCGCAAGTGTTGGAGATTATCGGTGACGAGGTAAAGATCTTAACGAGAGAAGCACCGGTGACCATGTCTAAGTTATAATAATAATACTAATAGTATATTAATCTTTCCCGTCTCTCTCTTTCTCTCTCTCTTTTTCTTTTATTCCGAATCGCTCGCCATGCCCTTGATCTCTCTGCGCTGTCGAGTCGGTTTTTCGGCTTCTTCTTCTTCGTCTGAAGATGATTGGTTGAACAATTTTGGCCGAAATGGCGAATTCACAGCGTCTGGTATTGCCCCCGCATCCTCCTCTGACGCACCTCCATCTTCTCCTCCCACATCTTTCTTCTTTTTCAAAATTCTCTTCTTCTTCTTCGTCGATTTCTTCCGCGGCGGCATATCTTCTTTCTTCTCGACGGCGGCAGCAATCTTCTTCTTTTTCGTTGATTTCTTCCCTTTTTTACCTCTGGATTCACTCGAAGAGGAAAGAGAAGAAGAAGAGGAAGAATCAGATGAATGCTTCGAAAGTGAGGACGAATCGGAGTCTGAATCATCCGATGAGCTCGAAGCAGCCGCGTTTCCTCGTTGACTTTGATGGGTTCTCTCCAACGCCGCATCCTTCTTCGCCTTAATAGCTGCCAACGTTTCTTGAACGCGTCGTCTTTTCTCCTCTTTCAATTGATCTGCCCGAGCTTTCTTCGCCGCAGCGGCTTCCTCTTTGGCTTTCTTAGCTTGCTCGGCGCGTTCTTTATCTAACGGTTCGTCCTTATCCTCATCGTCGTCTGAAGGAGGGAGCATAAACGCTTCTTTCTCGGGCGCGACGGCATCGTCGAACATATTTTCCGCTTTCTTGTTACTATTCTTCTTTTTCTTCTTCATTGGTTTAGTGAGTCCTTCTGCTTCGCGCATGGCGTCCATGGCGTCTTCATCCTCCTCCTCGTCGTCGTCCGGAAACTCGACATCGTCGTATTCCTCTTCATCTTCTCCTCCGTCAGAGTCGTCTGGAAATTCCACATCATCACCGACAATATCATCCTCGTCGTCGTCGCCGTCAACGTCTTCACCATCGCCGCTCTTTCTTTTATTCTCTTTCGTCTTCTTCTTCGCGCTCGCTTTACCTTTCTTCGTATCTCCATCTTCGTCTTCGCCTAAGCCCATATCCATAAAACTATGCATCGCGTTCCTTACTTGCGCGTTGTTCTTCAACTTCCTCACGCGCTCCAACACCACATCTGGATCCTCGTACGGGTACATCTCGTGCGCCCAATTTCTATACATGCCTAATATCAAAGCAATATCGTGCGTCTCGTTCCCTTTCCCTTTCCTTTCTCGATCGTACACATCCGCGAAGGTTTCGTAGACTTTTTGAATTCCGTTCGGGCCTAAAACGTGTTCCTCCACGGAAAACTTTGGTTTCCGTTTCGACTCTTTCTCTTCTGCTTTTGGTGTCGTCGTCGTTCCCCCCGCACCACCATCGCCGATGTCCATCGCTCGCTCGTCGTCGTCGTAGTTGTTGTTGTTGTTGTCGTTCACATCATCGTTCTTCTTATTATTGTTCGTAGTCGTCGTCGCGGTAGCAGTGAGAGAGGAAAAATGTGCCTCTCTCTGATCTTTCGGCAACCACGACTCTTTCGGCGTCGCGCAATCTCGAGAGTAGTGTCCGGTTTGTCCGCACTTGTAACACGTTCCTGGTTTTGGTGGCATGATTATCTTTGCTTTTGCTCTCTTTGTTGTGTTCTTATTATTATTATTATTATATATAATATATTACTTTAAGAAGAGTGTGTTTGTGCGTGCTATACTTACAAAAGTAGTAGTGTGTGTGATAAAGAAATTTAAACTTTTGACAACTCCTTTTTTTTTGAAGGAAAAATTCAGAAGAGAAAAAGCAGCTCTGTCAGCTCTGTTTTTTTTTGTTCTTTCTTCTTCTTCTTGCAAGAAAAGTCTTCACCACAATTCATTCATAATTCGCACTTCTCTCTCTCTCTCTCTCTCTGCTATATATACAAACATTAAACGACAAAAAGAAAGAGTAATAAAATAATGGACGCGATAGTAAAACTGGTGGAGATGAACTCCCGAAATCCTTGGTCGCAAATTACTTCGGAGAAGATGTTTTTGAGCTTTTTACAAGGCGCGAACGTGCACAATTGCGCGGGCTTTTTTGTGAAATCATCATCGGAGGACGACGATTCTGTTACGAAGAAAATAATAACCGTATTGCCGAACAGCGTGCCGATATCGTGCTTACCCACCGGGGCGATGAAACTGAGCGTAGATTTAGATGTAGAAGATAGCGTTTTAGACGTTTTAAGGTCTGACGAAGGAGAAACGAACGAAGGGGAATCGTACATCGATACGCTTCGTTTGTTGATTTTAGTTTGTTTACGAACCGAGGCGTCGGTGGAGGAGAAACTCTCGATGACGTTCAGAAAGATGGAACAAAAGAGAGGGTTTGGAGTGACTTTAGAACACGTCAAAGAATGGATCGAAGACTGCGAAATCGTGATTGGATCTGAGATGAAGAGTTACATGAGGAAAGAGAGAGAAAATGGGTTGATGGAGGAGCGCGATGCGAATAGTAATAATAATAATAATAATAATAATAATAATAACAAAATCGAACGAAGCGCGTCGGCAACGCGGAGGAAGAGAATGAGTTTAAGTTTAGGTGAATTGAAGAAGAAAGAAGAGAGCACGACGCACTCGTTGCGGTGGATGCGCGGGAAAATGGAAGCGCACTTTCAGAAATATTTTAAAACGCACGGCGTGGCGATGGATTTTGTGGCGTTTACGGAAACGGTGTCGGAGATTTTAGAGATGTGGTCGACGGAGGCGTTGGATTCCGTCGAGCGGGCCTTCAAGGAGACGAAAAGTTACGATTCATTCAACGAGAAGATTGAGCGAGCAGAGGCATTGGGTGGAAGCGGATCCTCAACGACGACGAGTGGTGGTCCGGGTGAACATCGGAGACAGAATAGCGGGAATAAGCACTTGCTCCTATCTGGGAGATCTGTGGGTAGTAGTAGTGGAAGTAGCAATAAGAAACTCAATCGTGCTCCAAGCATAATTGAGACGGTTGCGAAAACGTTGAAGAAAGGGGTTGAATCCACCGTGATAAGTCGCGAAGGAAGTCTGCGCGAACCCAGTAACTCTATGTCTTTGACACATCACGAACGAGCGCTAAGCGACGACCGGTTGAGTAATTTGAGCAATCGATCTTTGCCGCGTAGTCCTACGCTTTCGAGACAAGACTCGGGGAGTGAATTGATCTACGCAAAACAGCCGATTAGTCCGACATATTCGAAGGATAATCTCCTTTCAACAGCCGGCGTTGGGGGAGGAGGAGGAGGAGGAGGCGCCTTTGGGATGAATTCAAACACCATCGTTTCGTATTTACCGCAACAATATAGACACGTCATCGATGGCGCGTTTGACGCTTTAGGCATGAGCACCAAAGCACACGGCGGATTTGCGACTCGAGAAGGAGAACACGTAAACGACAATTACTATTACGAAGAAGATTTTGAGGACGACGACGCGGACAGCGCGCACATGACCGAAGCGCAAAAACGCAGGCGTGACTTGAAATCCGAACTCTTTGAATCCGAACAAGAATTCATCGACGTCGAAAAGCAACAAGAAGGCATTTTTGAGGATACGACCTGGCATCGTCTCGTCGCATTCTTCCGTGAAGTTACCATCCGCCTCTTCCTTTACAACGTCGTCAAACTCTTGCTCATCATCGCCCTCCTTGCCGGCGACGCCGCGCTGTGCATGTTTGTCGTCAACCGTTTCGGCGTCGTCTCCGGTCTCGGCGTCGTCGTCATCATCAACCTCGGGTTCGCCGGCATTTTCACCTACTCCATGTTAAAGTTCCAAAAGCGCGAGAAAGGTTTACGAAACATGGAATTCGGGCACAACTGGGTCCGACAAACCGACCACATTTTGCAAGGCAACAATACGGTCGTCAACAGCGCTTTAAAAGCCGCGGAAACCGCGCAGAAAGTCGAAAGCATGAAGGACAAGTTCGTCTCGTCGCCGAACGCTAATAATAATACTAATAATAAATCGTCTTCTCAAGAACAAAAACAGCAACAACATTCGCCGATGAAGAAGAAAAATGACCCCGTAAATAAGTCGAGGGAGCGTTTCGAATCCGCGCACGAATACTTGTAATACTATTTTTATAACGAAGAAAATAAACTCCATTTTCGCGTGCTCAAAAAAAAAGGCACTCGATCGATGAAAAAGGAAAAAAGACAAAAAACACAGACAGACCAAAAAAAAGGCACACGCCCTTTCTCTTTTCATTTTTATCCACACTTTTAAGAAAGACTTTCTTCATCCTCGCCGCTTTCGTTGTTGTTTAAGAAGAAGGGTGACAATGCTTTTCTCCACCGCCGCATCGTCGTCATCGTCGACGCCGTTTGTCTTCTTTGTCTTCTTCTTCTTCTGTGTTCCAGTCCTCTTCTTTGCGAGGAACGCACACGCGCTCGACTACGATTGTTCGTGCGAGTGTTGTCTTCCCGGCCAGTGCGAGTTAGGGACGAGAAAACATACGTTCAACGTCGGGGACCCGCAGTTGTGCACGACGAACATGTGCGCCTCAAACGTGGCGAGCTGTCCAGACAGTGGGTCACACAACGCGGGAGGGACAAATATTGCGACGTATTTGGACTGTTCGTGCGCGTGTTGCAAAGACTCCAACTGTCCGACGTTGATTACGAACGCGTTTCATTCGGGCGGCATACAGCAGTGCACGCCGTCCGCGTGCTCGTCGAAGTTTTACTCGTGCCCAGACCCGGGGGCGCATAACTCGGCCTTAAACGAAAACTTCGCGACGTTTTACGATTGCACGTGCGGATGCGCGGACACGCCGTCACAAACCAAAGATATCAATCGTTTTTACGCGGGAAAGAGTACCATGTGCACGCAGAACGAGTGCGAGAGTCGGTTTACGACGTGTAAAGACGAAGGCGCGTCAGTTATTGAAGCGTGGTACACTGGAGAGGAAAGCGACAGCGAGAAGTTTGATTCGAGTCCTTGGGAGACATACAAGGACGGGAATGTTAGAATTTCAATTGGCGGGAAAACGGTGACTTTGTCAAAAGGCGCGGCGGCTGGGATTGCGGTTGTTGTTTTGTTTGTCGTATTTTCTGTGATTGGATATTTTGGGTATAGATTGTACCAACGAAGAAGAGGGTACCGATGGATGGTGTTTGACCACGACGAGGAAGGAAGAATAATGGCGAGAGAGGTGAAAGGGAGTAGCGACGTGGAAATGTCTTCGTCTAACAACAACAACATCAGCGCTAATAGTGGTGGTAACGCGGAGAATGTGGTACAGATTTCGTCGTTGCGGGCGCAACACGCTGCTGCTGCTGCGGCGGCGGCGGCACCAACTGCTACTCCCCCGGCGTCGGCTCCTGAGGCTCCTTCAGGAACTTCGCCGAATTATACTAGCACCGCAAAAAACGATGATCAGATGTCGCCGTATAGAGTGGACTGATATTAATAACAATGGATCATTGTAAGGAAAACAACCATAAAAACTCAAGTAACGGATATCCTTCGACTCTCCAATTCCTTTTTCAAAGCTTCTGTCAAGTAAGATTCGCACCCGAACGATGATACCATTGCGTCGTGTTCATCCCACAATTCCTTCGTCGCTTTTGCACCGGTATATCGCGCGCGGATGAGCGTATTTCGAGCGGTGTGTTCACCGCCGATGAACTCAACGACGTCGACTTTATACCCGAGTATACGCAGCACCAAAGCGCGCCATGCATCTGTCACGTTATCTATAGTTCTTTCGTACAATATGCCATGTCTTGCAATAGACGTCATTGGAGCTAACAAGACAGACGACGACGACGACGACGACGACGACGTTACGCTCTTTTTTATGCGAACGTGTAAATCATGATGACAGCACGGAGACGCTAATATCAACTTCGTCTTCCATCGCACCGCTCGAACCAAAGATTGATCCGTCGCCGTATCGCACGCGTGTAAAGCGATACACACGTCTACGTTTTCAGAACCAGGTATCTCCGCCTGTTCAATCGTCCCTTGGACGAAAGAAACGTCCCGCTCCCAACCTAACTCTTTCGCCACCGCTTCGTTGTGCTCTTTGCTTTGCCTCTTCACGTCTACACCGACGACGTTCGTGTCCATACTCTTTGTATTCTTCAGAAACGAATACGTCGCAAACGTCAAGTACGCGTTCCCGCATCCCAAATCGACGATGTTAAGTGGTTTCTTTGCAGATGTATATTCTTCGTCCGATGCAACAGGAAGGGAAGCTTCCAAGTGATGTAAAAACTCCTCCACTTGCTTATACTTATCCCTCTTTGCCGCTTTAATCTTCCCATCTTTCGTAGAGACGCCCACTTGCACTAAAAACGGGTCATCGGCTCGCATCAACCGTTTCTTCTCCCGGTCGTTCGCTAAAAACGACGCGTTCTTCCTCGTCGTGTTGATTAATCTCTTCGTCGAGTCCGCGCCGTTCGTCTTCTTCGATTCATCCTCGTCGTCGTGGTTACTCCTACTACTCTCTTCTTCTACACTACTCCTACTCTTTTTACTCCTGGACACGAACGCGTCTCCGCTCTTCGTCACTCGAATATCGTACGCCGTCTCGTCTCGCATATCCACCCGCCAATTCCCGTACCCGCCGTTCGCGACCACGTCCTCGAGTATCCCCTCCACTTCTTCATCGTGCACCGCGAAATTCTTGGTAAAACTCTGCGTCTCCGTAAACCGGATCAGTTGCACTTTCAACTCGTTCTTGATCAAAACCGGTCTAAACTCGCTCTTCTTAAATTCCGGTTTCTTCTGTTTCGGCGCCTTCCCGGTTCCCGAGAGTTTGACGACATATATATCGCGAGACGTCATCGTTCTTTCCTCCTCGTTATTTTCTTTCACTCCTCCTCTTCTTAACGAGTGGAGAAACAGTCGTTGCATTTCTTTCGCCGTTTTCGTCTCGAACGCGTGTCTGCCTTCGCGTATTCTCAATCGATGATGAGGAGGAGGAGGAGGAGGACCGTTACTAATGTTGTTGTTGTTGTTCGCTTCTTCTTCTTCTTCTTCTTCTTCGCCTTTTGTGAATGCTTTTTCTGCTTTTTCTTTTTCTGCTCTCGTCGTCGTCTGAATCCTCCTCCTCACCACAAACTTCGTATTCTTTTGTGGTAACGACGACGACGACGAGTTTGGAGAACAACAGAAACAACGACGGCTCGAAATCATCCTCATCATCCTCATCCTCATCCTCATCATCACCGTCGTAAAAGTGTCGTCTCCTCGTCCCAAAACTTCCAGTTCTCCAAGAAAACAAAAAACAAACAAAAAATCAAAAAACAAACAAACAAAACTTTTCATCACAAGAAAGAGAGAGAAGAAGAGTTTGTGTTCGTGCGTCATCATCGGGTATTCGTCGTCGTCGTTTTTTTTTAGAAGAAGAAGAAGAACGAAAGAAGAAGAACGAAAGAAGAAGAGCGAAAGAAGTCTCTTATTATATACTCGTTTTTCTGAAACTCTGCTTTTTCTTTGCGATTCAGACGATACAGACGACGACGAGTTGTGAGAAGAAGAATACTACTACTACAGTCGTCAAAAACATTTTCATCGTCATCATCATCATCATCAACGGATGCAAATGACAACGATGATGATGAAAATAAAAAACGTCGTCCAATCGTACAAAGATTTATCAAAGTTTAAACTGAGCGTGTTCGTCGTCAGCACGGCGGCGGCTGGGGCGGTTTTAGGCACCACCCAACAACCTGTTACAACAACGGGAACGACGACGACAGAGAAGAAGAAGAACTCCTTAATCTCGTCCTCCTCGTCGTGGCTGCAGCAGCATTATCAGCAGAAGCAGCAAAAGCAGCAGCAATTTGTTCTTCTGGATGAAGAGAAAATAAAAACGATACTCAACGCTTCTTTCGGGACGGCGTTGTGCGCGTTTTCCGCGAACAGTTTGAACCAAATTTTGGAGAAGAAGCAAGACGGGATGATGGCGAGGACAATGCGAAGACCTTTGCCGAGCGGGAGGTTGTCGTTAGGGAACGCGATTGCGTTCGCGGCGGCGAGCGGGATTTCCGGGACGTGGTATTTGAACGAATATACGAACGAGACGACGGCGATGTTAGGTGGTGGAAACATTTTGTTGTACGCGTTCGTGTACACGCCTTTGAAGCAAGTGCACTGGTTGAACACGTGGGTAGGGGCGGTCGTGGGAGCGATTCCGCCGATGATGGGATACGCGGCGGCGGCAGATTTGAAGTTGATATCGAACAACGATGATACGAGCGGTTGGAGCAGTAGCAGCAGTAGTAGTAGTAGTAGTAGCAGTAGTAGCAGTAGTAGTAGTGGTAGTAGTACTAGTATTTCAAGTCTCTTAGGAGGAGAGAATTTCGCCAAAGGCATGGTTCTTCCTTTAGCGGTGTATTTGTGGCAAATGCCGCACTTTATGGCCCTAGCGACTATGGGTAGAGATGATTACATTAAAGGCGGGTATCGAATGTTGACGCACCCTTCGTTTGATCCAACTTTGCGAAGAGCCGCGAACGTGGCGGTTCGGAATTCGTTGATGCTTTTACCTCTTGGATTTATCGCCGAGAATGTTGGTCTGGTGTCTAAAGATTCTTCGTTTCGGTACGAAGCGGTCGCTTTGGGTGCGCCGCTCGTTGCGACGGCGCTCATGTTTCGTCAAAAAGCGAACATCACGAGCGCCCGAAGGATGTTTTACGGGTCGTTGGCGTATTTGCCTCTGTTTCAAATGGCGCTTTGCGTCAGAAATCGACAGCATTATTACGACGAGAGCGACAATGAAATAAACGAACACGACGACGACACAAACATCGCGAGACTTTTGATGACGCCAATCATCGCTTTACACGATTTGTTCGCCGTGGACGATTCGTGTCCGCAAGTCGCGCTGGCGGAGGAGAAACTAGAGGACGCAAAAAACGATAAGAAAGAGTAGTAGAAGAAGAAGTTCTTATTAGAATTTCGGCAAAAGTTAGCGCGGGCATGTAATTGATGTAGAAGATATTTATTCAACGAGAGCCTCTAGGCGCTTGCCAATCTAACTTTATCGGCCTACCGCCCATACACGGCGTGTTGTGTAACGTCGCCGCTTGGTCGATTTCGCCTTTTTTAAAGTCGGCGTATCCTTGTCCTCGAAACTCCCCGGTGTCTCGGTTTTCCAACCACCTCACTTTAATCATTTCCACTCCGGCGTTTTGCTTGAAGAAATCCCATATGAAGTCGTCCGTCATGTTAAAGTCTAAATTTCCCATGAACAACGTGTAACATCCGTGAGGTTTTTCCCCCATCTCTGGAAACTTCTTCTTGTTCTTTTCTTTTTGATTGCTATTCGGCAACGACTCGCCTCTCTCCGCCGCCGCTTTCCTTTCCTCCGCGGTGTTCCCTCTTTGCTCCCAACGCCGTATCTTACACTCTCTTTTCAAAACCATCCTCCCGGAATTCTCCACTGCTTTCGTCGCCTCTTCTTCCGAGTGAAACTCGACGACTCCGGCGCCTAAGAACTTCTTCGTCAACTTTTCCTCCATCCAGACGATGCTCTTAATCTCGCCGATATCCCCGCACGCGCGTTTGAGACTCTCGTCGTCGATTTGCCAGGACAAGTTCCCCACGTACACTTTCGTGTTCGACAGTGGGAACTCTCCAGGTTTCGGCGGCTTCTTCTTCTCCTCTTTTTGTTTCTCTTCTTCTTCTCCTTCTTTGTCTTCTTCTTCTTTTCTATTACCGTCGTCTTCAAATCCTCCTTCGTACTCGTCGTCGTCCGCATCGGGAACCTCAACAAAATTATCATACCCGATGTTCTTCTCGTCGTCGTTCTCCTCCTGCGCTTTCATCTTCCTCTTTTTCTTCGCTCGTTTCTTTGCCAGCTTTTTCGCCTCCACATCGTCATCATCGTCTCGTTTCGTTTTCTTTCCTCCTCCCATAATGCTCTCGTCGTTCTCTCTCGACAAAGAGTAGTTGACGCAGTAGAAAAGAGTTGTTGTTGTTGTTGTTGTTGTTGTTGTTGTTGCGTGTTTTTGGATTCGCCGCCGCTCTGACGCTTTTTTGCTCCAAAACGACGACTGTTTTTGTTTTGCACTTTTTTTCTTCTTCTTCTCAATAATAATAAATTCCACTCACTCTCTCACTTTTTCATCGTAATATATATGTGATACGTGTGGATGACGAGGATGGTGAAAACAACGACAGAGACGTACTGCGACGACGACGAGACGATTGAGTTCTTCTCTGAGTTCTACTCTTACTGCGCGGAGCGATTGAAAATGAAAACGACGACGACGGAAGAAGAAGAAGAAGAAGAAGAAACGATTTCATCATCAGTTTTGGAGGACGTGACCAGATTGGTGATTTTCTTTGACGACGACGAAGAAGAAGACAAAGAGAAGCGAAAAGAGTACTTGAGTTTAGAGAAGAAACGCGTGGAGAGATACAGAGATTTACGAAGAAGAAGTGAAAGAAGAAGGAAAGATGGAGAGAAAAGAACGACGAATGTATTCGCGGGCGTGGAAGAGCTGCTGGCGGTTATCGCAGAAAAAACGACGACGCACGAGAAGAAGAAGAAGTTAAAGAAGAAGAAAGAAGTCTCTGATGAAGATATTTCTAATAAGAAGGATACCAAAAATGATACGCTGCGCAAAGCGTGGGAACAGATCGTGCCGAAGGAGCACTTCGTGAACGCGATGCTAAACGCAGATGTGAGCGATTCTCGAATAAAAAACGCGAATAAAGCGATGGCGGAAATGTTCAAGGAGTGCGTAGAGATGGAATGTAGCTCGACGACGTCCGACGCGCCGGCGACGTCGTTCTTCGAGACGGGTGAATTTTTACGGGATAGTGAAGAAGTTACGAACGAAACGAACGCCCAGAAGTACTATTGCGATCTAGAGCGCGCTTCGGAGGAAATGCGGACGCTTTTAAACGCGTGCGAACGCGCCGATTTAATCTTGAAGAAACGCTTGTACGAGCGTCTAGTTTTAGAAGAGCATCAAAAAGAAAAAGAACGAGAGATTGGAGCGGTGGAAATGTTTGCCAGGGGATGTTGTCTGTTACCGCATCGGAAGGGAGTGCGCGATAGAGAAATGCATAGCAGTGATAAGAACGCAAGTAGAAGCATTGTTCTCGCGTCGACGTGTTTACAAATTTTGTCTAGAAGAGGATACGCGGATAAGTGCGCGAATGCGATTGCTTTTGTTCATTTTAGAGAAGAAGAACGGGAAGAACAAGATGGAAAAAAGTTCGTTGATCAAAAGGATGAGAGTCTAGCGCGCGTATTAGACTCGATATCAGATACGCGGGCGTGTTGCAAAGTAATCGAAAGCGTTGTTGTTGACGTTTTCGGGAGGAAAAAATACACAAGCGCCAGTTGCGACTGCGAACGCGTGCTTCGTCAAATGTTAAAGCTGAGATTTTGGAAGTGCGAAACGACCAGATACTTCATGGGGGAGGAGTTGCTACTTCGAAAAGGGTGTCCAAGGAATGTACTCCCGTCGC
>Ga0213862_10001048_pt1 | contig 11588 bp, 9 predicted proteins | sample PICome_7_FD_160092 | JGI IMG/M metagenome (GOLD analysis project Ga0213862, IMG submission 160092) | Coastal seawater microbial communities near Pivers Island, North Carolina, United States - PICO266 | ecosystem: Environmental > Aquatic > Marine > Coastal | place: USA: North Carolina | collected... | reverse complement strand
TTACCGATAAATTATTATATAGATCTTTGATTGCATCATATTTAAATTCATCATTTTCTAAAGCAATATAATATTGCGATATTCCTTCCAAAGTAAGCATTTCAGATTTTATTAATATTTCTGTAGGATCCTTCATAAATTGATCTAATAAGGTTTTTATTTCTACTGGAAGAGTGGCTGAAAATAAACAAATTTGAATATTTTCAGGGAATTGTTTCAATATTTCATAAATTTGATCTTTAAATCCAAATGATAACATTTCATCGGCTTCATCAATAATCACCATTTTAAATGTTTCTTTTGTTAATGAATTTTTATAAAGCATATCTAATATTCTTCCAGGACAACCTACAATTATATGTGGGTTTTCTCTCAAATCCCTAATATCCTTTTCAACTGATGTTCCTCCTACTAATAATTTCATTTTTAAATTAGTTAAATTACTACCTAATTGATTTAAAACATTAAACGATTGTAAAGATAGTTCTCGCGTGGGAGAAATAATCAATATTTGATTGGTTTGGCTTTCAAGATCAACTTTATTTAAACATCCAATTGAAAAAGCTCCTGTTTTACCTGTACCAGATTGGGCCTGGGCAATTAAATCTTTGCCTTGTAAAATGGGGGTAATGGCTTTTTGTTGGATTGGACTAGGTTTTTCAAAACCATAACTGTATATTGATCTTAATAAAGATTCATTTAAATTTTCGATTTCATCCCAATTTTCAATCATCATATTTAATTATAAAATGTAGGTTTTAAGTTAAAATTAAAAAATTGATATAAATGTATTCAATATAAGGGATATATATATATAATATGATTTATAATTTGAATGATTATGATTACTATAATACCGTCTCTATTGAATATCAATTATCCCAAAATATAAAATCTTTATTAGAAGATATAACTTCAAAAGTTAGTTCTCCTTCTTATAATCGAACTCCTACATTCAAAAGAAATGACAAAAATAATTATAGAAATAAAAAAAATAACGAAGAACAATGGAATTATGCACGAAATTTTACAGTTACTAAAAAAATTGAAGTTGAGGGGGTTGAAGTAGTGTTAAATGATGTTCGAGGAGAATTAAACAAACTGGTTGATAAAAATTATGATGTCCAAAAAGGTAAAATTATTGATTTGTTACATAAACTTTTTAACGAAGAGAAATTTAATGATAATGAAAAGGGTAAAGTATGTATGTTTATATTTGATGTTGCAAGTTCCAACAAATTTTATTCGGAATTATATGCTACTTTATACAAAGAAATTTCACAAGAAGTACCAGGAATGATGGATATTTTTATGAAAAGTCTAGATTCATTTATGACATTGTTCGAGACAATTGAAAGTTGTGATCCTTCTAAAGACTATACTTTATTTTGTGAAATAACGAAAAAAAATGATGAAAGAAAATCATTAGCCACCTTCATTGGACATTTAATTAACAAAGATGTTATAAGCTCCTCCTATTTAATAAACATTGTAAAGAAGATTATAAACTTATTTAATGAATATATTCATGAAGAAAATAAATTATTGGAATTACAAGAATTAGGAGAAATTTTATATATATTTGTTGAGGTGAGTAAGGTAATATTAACACAAAGTGAAGAATGGGACTTTATTTTGACTCATATTAAAGAAATTTCGACGATTGAAATAAAAAAATTCAAGAGTATGAATTTTAAGATTAAATTCAAACATATGGATTTGTTAGATCTTATAAAATAATTATAACCATATATTAATATGGTTGTATCTATGTTGGATTCCGAAATTAATTATTTCGAAAATAAAAAATTAGAAAATAATGATAGATTGTATAATGCTCCTATTTTTTCTTTAGAATATGAAGGAGAACCAATTACAATAGGAGTTGGTAATTATCAAACACATTTTATAAATGATAAAATAATTTTTTTTCCAATATATTTAATTACCGAAGATAAGGTAGATATGCAAATAGGATTATATGAGGCAAATAGCTCAGATTTATCAATAATAATTGATGAAGAAGGAGATATTGATATTTCTCGATTAGGAGAGCCATTATTTTATCAATTTACAAAAAAAAAAATTGATTCCCTAGGAAATTTTCCCAAATCTAATATAGTATCGGAATCGGAATCAGATACAGAATCGGAATCAGATACAGAATCGGAATCAGGATCGGAATCAGGATCGGAATCAGATACAGGATCGGAATCAGGATCGGAATCGGAATCAGATACAGAATCGAATGAAACCCTAGAGGAAAATACTCCTCTTTTTTTATTTGATAAGATAAATATCAAAGAAGAAAATTATAAGGAGGGACATATATGGATACAAAATTATTTAAAAAACAATAGTTTTTCAATTAATTTTGAATCCGAAACTAGTTGTATTTATAAAATAGTTTGTATGGCATTTGCATCAGTTGGAAAAAAGGTTAATGAAACATTTGTTAAGGAAAAAATTTCAAATAAAATTGATTTTTCTACATATACATTATTTAAGACACAGTTTGAAATTTTAGATTCAAAATACAATGAAGAAAACAATAAATTAAAAGAAATAAAAAATTTATATGAAAAGTTGAAAGATGATATGAAACAAACAACAACGCGTTCTGAACATAAGGAATATATAGAAAAGGGGGAAAAATTATTAAAAAAATTCGAAAGGTATAAAAAAAATAGACAATCAATTTTGGTTTTATTAAAAGATTGGGATTTTATGAAAAGAATTGAAAATGAAAATCAATTTAAGGATAAAATAAAATCTTGTGATTTTTGGAATAATAAATGGATGTTACAAATTTTAGAAAGGGTATTAAGTTGTAAATTTATCATTTTCCAACAAAATATGTATTCTAATAACAATTTTGACGAAGTATTGTATTGTAATCCAATTGTATTTACTCAGGAGTTTAAACCTTCCTTTTATATTATGATTAATGATTCAAATAGTAAATATCAAATTATTTTATATAAAAATACTTCAATATTTAATTACAACCAATTGCCAAATGAAGTAAAAAAATGTATAACTGATAAATGTGTAGAGTCAAATACAAGTGTATTCTCTCTAATACCAGAATTTAGATCAATATCAACAAGTGAAGAAGTATCTACCTCCTTGTATAATTCTAACATAATATTCCAACTATATGAAAGATCATATGATAAACCTTATCCAGGGAAAGGATCTGGAGAGAAAATTCTCGAAAAAGATGAACTCGAGTTTATAGAACTTTCCCAAATAAAAGATTGGAGAAGAAAATTATTTGACTTTTGGCAAAAGAAAGAATTTAATGAGGAATTTAAAGATATATTGGTAAAAACCAAAGACGCTTTATTAAATGAATATAGAATAGGAAAAAGTCCGATAAAAATGGAAGAATTAATGAAAATGCGTGAAAAAATAATAAAAACAGATTTATATTAAATATAAAATGGAATTGTCAAAAATATGTGAAATAAATTTTTTAGCTTTAAAAAAAAATATATCAAAAATTAAAAGAAAAAAACCTTCTCTCAATTATGAATCTTGTATAATTGAATTTTATAGTAAATATAAATCAATATATAAAAAAATAAAAGATTTTAACGGAGAACAATATTATATTCATTTTAGTAAAGATATTCCAAGAGGCGAAACATTTACATCAAGTTTTTTTACACCAACAATTTTAAAATTTGTAGAAGAAAATATGAGTTTTGCTGTTTTATATAAATTTATAATTTCAAAAGTAAAAAAGGTAGATTTGTATTTTATTTCGGAGGTAGAAATGGATATGGATTTAATTAATTTATATGCAAAAAATGTTTTTTCGTGGTTACAGTTTGCAGCAGAATATGCTAATTCCAAATGTGGAAATGACTTAACCATTTATATTTATCTAACCCCATTTAAAAAGTTTCTACCAAAAGATCAAATAGAACCGTTGGGACCCTTTCAAATAAATAGTGGATTAAGTACAGTATGTAAAAAGAATACAGAAATTTCAATTTTTAGGAAAGAAGAATGGTTTAAAGTATTAATTCATGAAACATTTCACAATTATGGATTGGATTTCTCAGATCAAAGAATCGATGATTTAAAATCAGAAATGAAAAAGATTTTTTTAGTTTCTTCAGAGTTTGAAATATATGAAGCTTATGCTGAATTTTGGGCTGTATTTTTTAATTGTTTAATTACTAGTTATCATTTAACTCCAAAGACAAAATCCTATTTAGATTTCCGATTTCTATTTGATTATATGTTAAATGGAGAACAATTATTTTCATTATTTCAAACTGTAAAAATTTTAAAATTTATGGGATTAGAATACAAAAATTTATATGAAAAGAATGAAGAAAGTAGGTTATTGAGAAATACATTTTATAAAGAAGAAACAAATGTATTTTCATATTATATTTTAAAAAACATCATGTTGAATGATTATGTATCATTTATAGAGTGGTGTAAATTAAAGAATCCTCTCATTTTTAATTTTTCAGCAGTAAATATAAAATCATTTGGCTGTTGGTTAAAAGATAACTACAAATCACCTTTATTATTAAAAAATATAGATTATGTTGAAAGACTAATGCATAGTCAAAAGAATAAATTTGGAAATACAGAGTTATTTAATAGTTTGCGAATGAGTTTATGTGAATTTAAGTAATTTATTTTTTTCTTTTCGTTTTTTTTCCTTTTGTTTTCTTTCCTCCACGAGGATTTCTTCTTGTAATTCTTCTTGGGGTATAATTTACAAAGGGACTAGGTTCTACAGAAGGATTTCTATCCTCGCTAAACTCAATTGGTTCATTATCATCTTGTGAGTTTTCCTCTTGTGAGCTATCAAATCTCCTATTTTGATTATTCATTTGATCATTTAATTCATCTTGAGGAACATATCTATACCCATTCCATATTAAACCATCATCTTCTGGATTTCTATATACAGATGATGTAGATGAATTTTCATTAGAATCATCAAACAAATTTCTATTCAAGGGTGGAGTATTTTCATCTTCAAAAACATTGTGGTTAATATTAGGTGTTGGACCATCTTCGTTTTCAAAACCGGGAGGTGATTCTGAAGGAGAACTTGGAGGGAAAAGTCGTCTTTCTTGAGGGGAAAGTCCTTGAGGAGAGTCAAGATCTCGAGGTGATAATCCCATTGTTGGAGAATCAGGATGAATTATGCGTTCAAGTTCATCATCCGAATCTGCATTTATACTTTCTCCTAATATTTGATTATTGGTGGAATCTTCCTCTTCTAATTGTTCTATATTTTCTTCTTCGGTAAGAATATTTGCCATTGGGCCAATTTCATAAATCCATGTTGTAGTACCCTCTGGGTTCTCAGGAGGTATATCTTCTCTCATTATAGAAAATATTTCTCCTTTAGATAGAGAAGCACTATCACCATCTATAGCTATAATATCACCAATCGAATATTGAGGACCATTTGTAGGAATTGTTTTAACAAATTCTTTATTTTCAAAGATGGTTGTAAAACTTTGTTTATGTTCTTCCTCATTAGTATTAGGATCAACAAATCCGTATATACCTACTTTAGCCAATATTGATTTTAAATCAAGCAGTGGTTTTTTGTTAGCTTTTTTTTCTTTATTTAATTTATCCATAGTTTCTTCATAAATAGTAGATAAATATTTATCGTTGGTTACAACAAAATCTTCTAATTTTTTAATTTCAGTAGATTCAGGAGAACAATAGTTAATTGTGTAGATAGTTTCACCTGGGACTTGACCATGAATCATACTTACGCCAAATGTAGAATTTATATTTCCGATGCGAAGATTATCATATTTTTTCTCAATACAAAATACAACATGTTTTTCATTGAGTAATTGAGGAGGGGAAATAAGTTTTTTAATTCCTTCTAAATCAATAAAAAATCTACTAGTTGGGCCAATACTTAGTCGAATAAACATTTGTTCCCCTGCTTTTCCTCCATACCCTTCATTAAACTTTGATAAATAAAAGTCTCTATCTGTAGGATTCCAAATAGAAGCATTGGGATTTTTGATCCAGATGGCAAAATAATTATTTAAATTAAAAATATCTTCTAAAAGTTTTAATTTATTATAACAAAACCGCTTTCCATTAATTATAAAGACAATAACAGGGTTGTCTGGAGTAATTTCATGTGTATTGGTTTCATCCATATCCGGATAAGATTCGTGCAAATTTTGACAAGTTTCATTATAAATTTCTTTTAATTCCTCTAGTTTTCCAGTAAATGTAGTATTTTCCTGTACTTCAGATGAAAGAATTTCATTTTTAATTTTCATATATTCATTTTTTCTTTTCATCCAATTTCCCATTGGTTCTAATTTGAATTCATCATTTAATTCAGAATATAATAATCTAGGAAAATTGCCTTGAGGAATATTTTTGAAAATATCATCAACAACATTTTCCGGAAAGCGTAGGTTGGATTCCAATAAATCAGGAAAAAATCCATGTTGCAATATTAATTTATATAAGTTTTTTTGGTTCTCTCTTTGTTCATTAGTTTCTTCTATATTACTTGGCATCATAAAAGAATAATTAAATAATAAATATAGATCATCACTAACATTCGAATTGAACCTAGATTTAAAATTTGTTGAAATATCATTTTCTAACATAAAAAGTATAAATTCATAGATTTTTTTTTCAGAATTCTTAATATATTTATTATAACTTTTAAGCAAGCTTTCTTGATAGGTTTTTTCATCTTTTTGAAAATATTTTAAAACTTCGTTTTTATTATTTAAGAACTGTTCAAATTGTTCCTGATCCATATTATATATAATATAATATATATAATTTAAAAAATTGATTACTCTAAAATATAACAATCTAAATAAAAAAAATGGGAATTCGTTATTTAAATGGTTGGTTAAAAAATGAATGTAAGGAAGCAATTTCTGAAATTCATTTTTCGGAGTTAAAGTATAAAAAAATTGCAATCGATACAAGTATTTATATGTACAAATTTATGGGGGAAAATAATTTGCTAGAAAATATGTATTTATTAATTTCTTTACTAAGATTTTATCATATTGTTCCATTATTTATTTTTGATGGAAAACCTCCAGATGAAAAAAAGGAACTATTGGCTGAAAGAAAAAAAACAAAATTAGCAGCAAAAGAAAATTATTATGAAATGATGGACTTACTAGAAGAGTGTTCAGATCCAATTGAAAAAAAAAAATTATTAGAAAAAATAGAAGAAGAAAAAAAGAAATTTGTACATTTAACAAATTATCATATAAATTTGGTAAAAGAGTTGATGGATTTATATGGAGTAAGTTATTGTCAAGCTCATGGGGAAGCTGATACCTTATGTGCAAAATTGGTCCAAAAAAAAAAGGTATGGGGATGTATAAGTGAAGATACCGATTTGTTTGTTTATGGATGTTCTCGAGTATATCGTTATTTAAATCTAAACAAACAATCTTTAGTTATGTACGAAACAAAAAAAATTCTTAAAACATTAAATATTAGACAAGAAGAATTTCGCGAAATTTGTGTATTAGCTGGTACAGATTATAATATAGGAACATCCTTTACTTTACCAAAAACTGTAAAATTATATGAAAAATTCAAAAAAAATAAAGATAAAGATAAAGAAGGGTTTTATCCTTGGTTAGAAAAAACAAATATAATTCAAGATTACACCAAATTGATTAATACCTATTTTATGTTTGATCTATCAGGAAATTCTATTCCATCGGATGTATTTAATATTCATAATAGAGCTATAAGTACAACAAAATTACAAGCGTTTATGAAAGAACATTGTAGATTTATTTACATTTAATAAAAACAAAAAATTATTTTTTTTTATTAAAATTATGAAAAGTATTTGATATTATCGATGAGAGGTTTCGATCCTCTGACCTTTGAGTTATGGGCCCAACACGCTTCCTCTGCGCCACATCGATAAAAAAATTTATATTATTTATGATCGTTTTTTTATTTTTATTTTATAATTAAATTTAAACTGCGGCTGTGGCAGGAGGGAGAGCTGGCTTGGGGAAATGAGATCTCATGTATGTTTGAAGATTGAAATAAGTAAGTTCATCCTTATCTCCCAACTTAAGAAGAGTACGAAGAGGTCCATCGGCCAAAATAGTACGACGACACTTAGGATCTTGAAGGTCGTGAGCAATAATGTAACTGTTAATCTCCTTAGTAACATCAGTTCTAGCCATCTCAGTTCCCTCGGGCTTACCAAGGAATGATGCTAGCTCGTTACTAATAAGAGCGGGCTTGATAAAACCAGTAGGCTTACGGTTACCTTGACGACGCTTATTCTTGGCCGATTCCTTTTGAGCAATCTTGAACTCACGGTTGCATCTCTTCTCAAGAACACGGAACTCATTCTTTAACGAAGAAATACTAGTGGCAACAAGTTGAAGCTTGGCAAGAAATTCATTAAATTGGGAGCCAAGTGTAGAATCAGTTGATGCAACAACTTCATCCACAACCTCAGCCTCCTTAGGAGCCTCAACTGCCTTAGGAGCCTCAACTGCCTTAGGAGCCTCAACTGCCTTGGGAGCCTTAGCTGTGGTCTTAGCTTTGGCAGTAGTTGCGGTCTTAGTCGAAGGAGTAGCAGAAGCAGCAGCAGTCTTGGTTGAAGGAGCAGCAGCAGACTTGGTTGTTGTCTTAGATTTAGCAGGTGCATTCTTAGTGGTTGGTTTTGAGGAGGAAGCCATTATACAATACCTAATGGATTATTTTTTAAGTGCTTTAACGCAAAAGTTTATTTTTATAAGACCATATAGGTTTAAGTGTGATGAAATGATTCATATAACCAGGGTAAAGCTTCCGCAACTTGAAAATTAATTAATGATAAAGCTCCTAAACAAAATATAGCTCCCAGTTTCCGTTGCTCATCATCAACACACGGTTTTACTAAATTCTCCATAGTATTAACAGCAAGTCGTCTTATAGTATCAAATGAAATGTTATATAAGTTCATTCCAATAGTATAGTTATGAAAAGGATTACCATTAGGAGGGCAAATACTACATTTGACTTCATGTGATAATTGAGCTCTATAATTCCAAATATCATATAAAGATTTCATAAAGATTATAATTTGATTTTTATTTAAATCTTGAAACCAGGAAATATTTGTATAATTACCCAACGAATCAAAAATTTGAAATAAATTTATTAAACGGAATTCAAATTGTTTATTAGAATCAACATTTATTTCTTCCTCGAGAGAAATTTGTACTGGACAGTTGTACATTTTGTATAGCTTAAATATTACCATTAGGTTATTATAAATAGAATTATCCAATTTATTACGGTTATATGGATTTACAAAAGATTTTTGTTTTTTAATTAATTGATAAAGCGAACATATATCAAAACCATATATTTTACCATCTGAATCTTTACAACTTATAAATTGGTAATAAGGAATATCTGTAATTTTTTCAAACGAGAGAAAATCTGTTTCATTAATACATATTTTTCTATTGAATAATCCTGGCCCTTGTTTAGTAATACAATTTCTAACAATAAATTTTCTTATTAATTTTTGAATAGAAATTGCAAAAGTCGATAATTTTAAATAATTATATAAATGATTCAAAAGGGTTTGTTTATTTCCATTTATTTTAAGTTTATAATGTTTGCACATTTCCTTTAATTGTGGAACCTTATAATTATAGCGCAACAAATATTCATAATCGTCAGGATTTACAATAAAAAAATCATTAGAGCTAATTTTATTTTTATTATTTTTTTTCAATATAGGTAAGGTAGTATAATATTTTTCCATGAATATATATATTAGAGAGAACTTTTTTAAACTTTAATTTTATTTACTTTACGCTTACTCTTTATAATTACAGTTCCTATTTCTTTTCCTTTGATTAAATTATTACAATGTGTATATATTACATATAAATTCGGCACATTTCGGTATTTGGTATGTTTCTTACACAATAGAGCTGATTCATATAATACAGTTTCATCAGGACTATCCGATTCGATTAATACATAACAAGAAGGAAAAGATTTAAGATGCATCCAAATATAAGAAGGGTTTTTGTCTAACAGGGACCAATTTGATGCCGCGTCTGTCCCTACATGAATTTTGATATTGTTAATTGTGTATATCATAATGTTTGATTATTTAAAGTAAAAAGAGAAAATAAAATTATAATTAAATCAATTTTAATTATTATCCTTAATATTTTTCTTTAAGTATAATTTTACCTTAGGCTATTTTTTCAGAAAATTGATTTAAAAATACCCTTGTAATATAGATTAATATACAAGATGTCAAGCGCCCAAGAAAAAGAGATTATCTACGGTTCCGAGTTCGCTCCCTCCAGAGACTGCATGTTCACTCAGGTCAAGGTGAATGCCTCAGGTGGAAAAAATTCAGGAATTCTTAACAGTAACACAAAAAAAGCAACTTATCTTTCTACTCCTCTTATGATGACCTGGGGAATCAACGAATATGTAGATGAGAAAAGTGGAAAAAAATCTTACGAAATGTCTCTTCAATTTCCCCGTGAATCAGATTCTAATTACTCTGACGATACCGTTAGCTTTCTTAGCTCACTTCAAGAATTTGAAGCCAAGATTAAGAAGGACGCTGCTACTATCAAATCTAAGGAGTGGTTTAATAAGGACAAAATGAGCCCTGAGGTTATCGATGCTCTATGGACTCCTATGCTTCGCTACCCCAAGGATGATAGCGGAGAACCTGATACTTCTAGACCCCCAACTCTTCGTATCAAGATTCCTTATTGGGAAAACAAGTTCAACCTTGAGATGTATGATATGAATCAGAATCTTCTATTTCCTAATGTTGAAGATGATCAGGTCAGTCCTCTTACCCTCATTCACAAGAATCAAAATGTTGCCTTGGTTATCCTAAATGGTGGTATTTGGTTTGCTAATGGTAAGTTTGGTACTACATGGAAGCTATTTCAAGCCGTTGTTCAACCTAAGACATCGCTTCGTGGCAAGTGTCATATCCGACTTAGTAGCGAGTCGAAGCAAATCCTTGAAAAGGAAGCACAAGCTGAAGTTGATCATGAGGAAGAAGAGCAAGCTCTTGTTGAAGATTCAGATGAGGAACAGGAACAGGAAGAGGAACCAGAGCCAGAGCCAGAGCCAGTTAAGAAGAAGGTAGTCAGACGAGCAAAGAAGTAGATAGTTAGATAGAAAAATATATTGTAACACCTGTTTAATAAAAACCCTTTTTTATTTCAAAAAAAAATCTATTTTGAAATAAATATAAATTATATATTAAAGTCATTAATAAAAGTAAAAATACAATTAGTAATATCCTTAGGAAGTGTAATGTTTAACTGATGAAGTGTAAATTTCATTTTTTGATATATTCTATATTCTTTTATAATCCTTTTTTTCCATTTTGTACTTATATTTTTAACAGGAAATTGTCTTAATTTTTTTCCGAATATATTTTGGTTAAAATATATAGCATTTGCTAATGTTATCTTTTTACATAAATATTGATTATTTTCTTTCCATTCTACTGGGACCCATGTTCTTTCCTTAATATAGGAAATAGTGTTATCTATATGATGTCTTATAAATGC
>Ga0213862_10001047_pt1 | contig 11596 bp, 7 predicted proteins | sample PICome_7_FD_160092 | JGI IMG/M metagenome (GOLD analysis project Ga0213862, IMG submission 160092) | Coastal seawater microbial communities near Pivers Island, North Carolina, United States - PICO266 | ecosystem: Environmental > Aquatic > Marine > Coastal | place: USA: North Carolina | collected... | reverse complement strand
TTTGGTTAAGGAAAATCTACCAGAATTTCAATGGAAAATGACTGGTGAACAAAAGCAAATTGGACAATACATGTGTTTTAAAGCTGTTGGAACCAGAGTAAATAATAATTTTAGTTGGGAAAGTTTAAGAGAAGAAAGAAATAATAAAGAGAAAGATTCAACTAATAATAAAGAAAACGAGAATGTTGCATCAAATTCTAATGTTGAGGAGCTGGAAGAAGTTGAAGTTAGTGCAAAAATTGAAACTATTACAGCTTGGTATACACCTCAAATACCAATAAGTAATGGGCCAGAGCAAGCTTTTGGATTACCTGGTTTAATATTAGAATTAAATACCGAAAACACAACTGTTCTATGCTCAAAAATTATATTAAATCCAGAGAATAAAGATAAAATTGTTAGACCTACCAAAGGAGACTTAGTTACCAACAAAGAATATAATGAAATAGTTGAGTTTAAAATGAAAGAAATGCGAGATAATCGCGGAAGATCATCTGGTGGCAGAGGTAGATGGGGAGGTAAATAAATTTAAAAAATTATTATGATAAAAAATTATTTATTTAACGTATTGTTTTTAGTTGTTTCAACAACTGTTTTTTCACAATTAAAAATGGAGGGTATTATTTTAGATAATCAAAATAATGGATTGGAACTTGCAAATGTTATTTTAATAAATTCTGAAACAAATTCTTTAGAAAGTTTTGCAATAACCAATGAAAAAGGCGAGTATAAGCTTTCTATGAATAAAAACACCACTTATAACTTACAAGTAAGTTATATTGGGATGGAATCTATTTCTGAAGAAATTAAAACATTAGAATCAGATATTAATAAAGATCTTACTATGAAAGAAAGTAACGCTTTAGATGAAGTTGAACTTACTTATGAAATGCCTGTTACTGTTAAAGGAGATACATTAATTTATAATGCAGATTCTTTTAAAACGGGTACTGAAAGAAAGTTAGAGGATGTTTTAAAAAATCTTCCAGGTGTTGAAGTTAATGATGATGGTCAAATAGAGGTCGAAGGAAAAGTTGTTGGAAAAGTTATGGTTGAAGGAAAAGATTTTTTTGATGGAGATACTAAAATTGCAACTAAAAATATTCCTTCAAATGCTGTTGATAAGGTTCAAATTTTAAAAAATTATTCTGAGGTTGGACAATTAAGTGGTGTTCAAAATAATCAAGATAATATTGCCATAAATATAAAATTAAAAAAAGGAAAAGATAAGTTTTGGTTTGGAAATATTACTGCTGGTGTTTCTGCTATTGAGGGATTATTGAATAATAACTCTGATACTGACGTTGATAATCAAAGCCTATATTTGTTTCAACCTAAATTATTTTATTATAGTCCTAAATATACAGTTAATGTAATAGGAGACTTAAATAACATAGGTGAGTTAGCATTTACCAGAAGAGACTATTGGAACTTTACAGGAGGGTTCAGTCAGCCAAGCACTAAGAGTGGTACGTCAATAAATCTTGGTAATAACAATTTAGGATTTCTTCAGTTACAAAATAATAAAGCAAAAGATATATCTTCAAAATTTGGTGCAGCTAATTTTAGTTATTCTCCTAGTAAAAAACTTGATTTATACGGTTTTGTTATATTAACAAGAAGTGATATTGATATTCAAGAGAATAATTTTACACAATACATTGATACTGAACTTGGAATTCCAGATGAACTAACAGAAACTAATACAGCCCAAGTCAGTGATCTTGCATTGTCCAAATTTACAGTTAAATACAAGCCTAATTCAAATAATCAATTAGATTATGAAATCTTAACAAGAAATTCAATTGAAAGTCAAGATCAAAATTTATTTTCTTCCGTTTTAGGAAATACAATTCAAGATGAAAATGCAGAAACTTTTAGTATAAACCAAAATCTTAATTACTACTATACTTTAGATGAAAAGAATATTTTCGCATTTGAAGCATTACATCTTATAAGTGAAGAGGATCCTTTTTATAATGCTATATTAGAAAACGATGCAAGTTATCAAAATACAGCTTTAGGACTAGGTTTTGACAACAATCAATCTAATTTTAATATAAATCAAGAAAAACTAGTAAAGACAAATCAGTTAGATGCTAAATTAGATTACTGGAATATTTTAAATTTAAAAAGTGACATTAATTTCACTGTAGGTACAATTTTAAGTAATCAAAAATTTGATTCTAATATATTCCAGTATTTAGATAATGGTGATATTTATGAGTCAATTCCTTTAGTTAATAATGGAATTGATTTTAATGATGTAAATTACAGTTTTACTGATTATTATGTTGGATTGCATTATAGATTAAAATCAGGAATTTTTACTCTAAGCCCTGGATTTACTGCACATGCTTATAATTCAAAGAATAAACAATTATCGGTTAATTATACTAATTCATTTTTTAAATTATTACCAGATTTCAATGCGATTATTCAACTTAAAAAAAGTGAATCAATAAGGTTTAATTATGCGATGAGAACTCAATTTACAGATGTTTCTAAAATAGCACAAGGATTGGTTTTGAATAATTATAACTCGATTTTTAGTGGAGATAATGAAATTCAAAATGCTATCTCGCACAGTTTTAATCTGAACTATTTTAGCTTTAATTTATTTAATTATACTAATATATTTGCAAGAATATCCTACAATAAAAGTATAGACCAAATTAGAAATTTAACCACTTTTGAAAGTGTTGTAGCTTCTAGCTCTCCATTTAATTCCCCTTTTGCAGATGAAAACTTTTCTGCAAATGGAAGATTTCAAAGACAATTTGGTAAGATCAGAGCTTCATTGTCAAGCGGTATTAATTTCTCTAAATTTAACCAGTATATTTCTGATATAAATAATCCTAGTATTAGTGAAAACTTTTCTCAAAATTATGGAGCAACAGTTAGAACATCATTTAAAGAAGCACCAAATGTTGAACTTGGATATAACTATTCACTAACCAATAATATATTAGGAAATGTAGAAAGTAAATTTTATACAAAGGCACCATTTATTGATGTAGATGCTTTAATATTAAAATCATTTACATTTAGATCCAGGTATACTAATAATTCGTTTAGTAACGAAAGAGCAGTTTTAAATAAGTATGAATTTTGGGATGCTTCACTTGCGTATAAAAAAGATGAGGACAGTAAATGGGAATTTGAATTAAAAGCTACAAATTTACTAAATACCAAGTCTCAAAATCAATCCAACACTGGAAATATCTCAATAAGTTCTACGGAATATTTTATTCAACCAAGATTTATAACGTTTAGGCTAGTATATGATTTATAAGGAAGTTATAGATTAAATTCTGCCTTAATCTGCTCTACTAAGTCTAGTTTTTCCCATGTAAATAGTTCTACATCTAAAACTATTTTCTCACCACTTGGTTGATTAAAAGTTTTTTGGACTATCCTGTTCTTTCTTCCCATATGTCCATATGATGCAGTCTCAAAATATATAGGATTTCTTAGTTTTAATCTATTTTCAATTGCTGCCGGGCTTAAATCAAATAATTCTGATATTTTCTGGCCTATTTCTGAGTCGGTATAATTATAATTACAAGATCCATAAGTATTTAAATATATTGAAACTGGCTTGGCTACTCCAATTGCATAACTTACTTGAACGAGTATTTCATTACATAATCCTGAAGCTACAATATTTTTAGCGATATGTCTAGTGGCGTATGCTGCACTTCTATCAACTTTACTTGGATCCTTTCCTGAAAATGCTCCGCCTCCATGAGCACCTCTTCCACCGTATGTATCAACAATTATTTTCCTTCCTGTCAATCCTGTATCCCCGTGAGGTCCGCCAATAACAAATTTCCCGGTAGGATTAATATGATATTTAATGTTGTCATCAAATAAATGTCTGGATTTGTCACTTGTTTTTTTAATAACTCTAGGAATTAATATTTCAAGTAAATCCTTTTTGATTTTATTTAGCATTTTTTCTTCTTCATCAAAATCATCATGCTGTGTTGAAATAACTATTGTGTCAATCCTAATAGGATTATTGTTACTGTCATATTCAATTGTAACTTGACTTTTAGAGTCTGGTCTTAAATATTTAATGTCATTATTTTCTTTTCTTAATAATGCTAATTCTTTTAATATTAAATGTGATAAATCTAGAGAAAGCGGTATGAAGTTTTTAGTTTCATTAGTTGCATAACCAAACATCATTCCTTGATCTCCAGCACCTTGATCTTCCTTGATTTGCTTATCAACTCCTCTATTTATATCCTCTGATTGTTCATGAATTGAAGAAAAAATACCACAAGAAGTGCCATCAAACATATAGTCACTTTTAGTATATCCAATTTTATTAATTGTATCTCTTGCAATTTGTTGTACATCTAGATAAATGGAAGATTTAACCTCCCCAGCAAGAATCACCTGACCTGTAGTAACTAGGGTCTCACAAGCGACTTTTGAATTTTTATCAAAAGCTAAAAAATTATCAATTAGTGCATCGCTAATTTGATCTGCTACTTTATCAGGATGCCCTTCGGAAACACTTTCTGATGTGAATAAGTAATTCATACATAAATAATTTAGTTAGAAAAAAGGACTTGATTGCAAGGAAAGAAAATTCAATTTTAGCATTTTTTCTTGAGGTTGCAATCAGTCAAATTTTTCCTCATTTTGGCCAAAAATACTAAATATTTAACAAATATGTTGTGTTAAAATTCATGATAGTAAAAATCAATTAAAATATATTTAACAATATTCGTTTATATATTTTTAAAATTAAATTAATATAGATATATTCATTAACTTATTTTAATCTGAAAAAAATTATTTTTTTTCTGCAACTAATTAATAAATAATAAACTAGACTTTTAAATATCAAAATGGCGATAAATAAATTTAGTAAAACTGTAACACAAGATGAAACTCAGCCTGCAGCACAAGCTATGCTTCATGCTATAGGTTTTTCGGATAAAGACTTTAATAAAGCTATAGTTGGAGTAGCAAGTACAGGGTACGAAGGGAATCCTTGTAATATGCATTTAAATAAGTTATCAAAATTTGTCAAAAAAGGTATTCAGTCTAATGAAGTTATTGGACTAATCTTTAATACAATTGGAGTTAGTGATGGAATATCAATGGGTACTCCTGGAATGAGATTCTCATTACCATCAAGAGATATAATTGCTGATTCAATGGAAACAGTAGTTCAGGCTATGAGTTATGACGGACTAATTACAGTTGTAGGCTGTGATAAGAATATGCCAGGAGCTCTTATGGCAATGATAAGATTAAATAGACCATCAATATTATTATATGGTGGTACAATTGACTCAGGTTGTCACAATGGAAAAAAATTAGATGTAGTTTCAGCATTTGAAGCATGGGGTAGTAAAGTCTCTGGAAAAATGAACGAAGAAGAATTTAAATCTATAATTCAAAAAGCTTGCCCTGGAGCTGGTGCGTGTGGGGGCATGTATACAGCAAATACAATGGCTAGTGCTATTGAAGCATTAGGAATGTCTTTACCCTTCAACTCATCCAACCCAGCAAATAGTGAAGTAAAAGAATTAGAGTCTGAGAATTGTGGTAAGGCAATAAAAAAACTATTATTAGAAGATATAAAACCATCTGATATTATAACTAGAGAGTCTTTAGAAAATGCTATTAGACTAATTATAGCTTTGGGTGGATCTACTAATGCTGTTTTACATTTTATAGCTATAGCTAAAGCTGCTAAAATTGAATTCAATTTAGATGATTTTCAGAAAATAAGTGATTCAACTCCATTTATAGCTGATTTAAAACCTAGTGGTAAATTTTTAATGGAAGATGTTCATAAAATTGGAGGAACTCCAGCTGTTTTAAAATATTTATTAGATAAAGGCTTAATTCATGGAGACTGCCTCACGGTCACAGGTAAAACATTAAAAGAAAATTTAAAAAATGTTGAGCCTCTTAGTGCTAATCAAGAGGTAATAAAAACAATTGAAAATCCAATTAAAAAATCTGGACACATTAGAATTTTATATGGAAACATAGCAAATGAAGGATCCGTTGCTAAAATAACAGGAAAAGAAGGATTGGTTTTTGAAGGAAAAGCTATTGTCTTTGATTCAGAGATTGAGGCAAATAAAGGAATTGGAAATGGTGATGTTAAAAAAGGTCACGTTGTTGTTATTAGATATGAGGGACCCAAAGGTGGGCCGGGAATGCCCGAAATGCTTAAACCAACTTCTGCTATAATGGGTGCTGGATTAGGAAAAGATGTAGCATTGATAACTGATGGGAGGTTTTCAGGTGGAACACATGGATTTGTTGTTGGACACATAACTCCTGAGGCACAATCTGGAGGAAATATTGCTTTGATCGAAAATGATGATATTATTACTATAAATGCAATTGATAATACAATTACTTTAGGTATATCAGATATTGAAATAAATCAAAGAAGAAAAAATTGGAAAGAACCAAAACTAAAAGTAAATAGTGGTTCATTATATAAATATGCTAAAACTGTTTCATCAGCTTCAAATGGTTGTGTTACAGATGAATTTTAAAAAAATGAATAATAATAAAATTAGTGGAAGTGAAGCTGTAGTAAAATGTTTAATAGCTGAAGGAGTAGATATTATCTATGGATATCCAGGAGGTGCTATCATGCCAGTTTATGATGAGTTATATAAATTTCAAAATGAAATTCATCATGTCTTGACTAGACATGAACAAGGGGCAACACACTCTGCACAGGGATATGCTAGAATTTCTGGAAAAGTTGGTGTAGCTATTGCAACTTCAGGGCCTGGTGCTACTAATTTAGTTACCGGTTTGGCAGATGCGCAAATAGATTCAACTCCAATGGTCTGTATTACAGGACAAGTTGCCTCCTCTCTACTTGGAAGTGATGCTTTTCAAGAGACAGATATAGTTGGTATTTCAACTCCAGTAACAAAGTGGAATCATCAAGTAACAAAAGCAGAAGATATTCCTGAAGTATTAGCAAAAGCTTTTTATATCGCTAAGTCAGGAAGGCCAGGGCCTGTCTTAATTGATATAACTAAGGATGCGCAATTTGAATTATTTGATTTTAAATATTCAAAAGTAAATGGAATTAGAAGTTATGTTCCTGTACCTGCCCTTGACAATGGATCAATAGAATTAGCAGCAAAAATGATCAATAGTTCTAAAAAGCCATTGATTGTTTGGGGACAAGGAGTGATTCTTGGAAATGCAGAAAAAGAATTTAAAGATTTTGTAGAAAAAACAGGAATTCCTGCTGCTTGGACTATAATGGGTGTTTCTGCAATCCCAACTTCACATCCATTGAATGTTGGTATGGTAGGAATGCATGGAAATTATGCGCCAAATAAATTAACTAACGAATGTGATTTATTGATAGCTATAGGAATGCGTTTTGATGATAGAGTGACAGGGAACTTAAATTCATATGCAAAACAAGCTAAGATTATTCATTTCGAAATTGATCCTGCAGAAGTAGATAAAAATGTTAAAGTAGATGTTGCTGTTTTAGGAAATGCAAAAGATAGTTTAAAACAGGTAATTCCACTTGTAAATAAAAAATCTCATGATAAATGGTTGACTAAGTTTAAAGATTTATTAGATATTGAGTATAAGAAGGTAATTAAAAATGATTTATTTCCATCTAAACAAGGTCTAACTATGGGGGAAGTTTTAAAAGAAATTAATAACTATACCAATGGTGATGCAGCTATTGTTTCCGATGTTGGTCAACATCAAATGATAGCATGTCGTTATGCAAAATTTAATAAATCAAGAAGTAACATAACCTCAGGAGGTCTTGGAACAATGGGCTTTGCACTACCAGCCGCAATTGGAGCTAAAATGGCTTGTCCAGAGAGAGAGGTAGTAGCAGTAATTGGAGATGGTGGATATCAAATGACTATACAAGAATTAGGGACAATTTTTCAATCTAAAGTTCCGGTTAAAATAGTTGTACTTAATAATAATTTTTTAGGAATGGTTAGACAATGGCAACAATTATTTTTTGATAAAAGATATGCTTCTACGGAGCTTATTAATCCTGACTTTACTACAATAGCTAAAGGATATTTTATTGAAAGTAAAAAGGTAACAAAAAGACAAGATCTTTCCGCTGCTGTAGAGCAAATGATTAAATCAAAAGATTCTTTTTTTCTTGAAGTAGTTGTTGAAAAGGAGGATAATGTTTTCCCAATGATTCCAAGTGGCGCATCAGTTTCAGAAATAAGATTAAGTTAATTATGGAAAATGAAATAAAAACATACACAGTATCAATTTATACTGAAAATAATATAGGTTTATTAAATAGAATTTCTGCAATATTTCAAAGAAGACATATAAATATTGAAAGTTTAAATTCATCGGTTTCAGAAATAGAAGGGGTTAATAGATGGACCCTATTAGTTAAAGTATCAGAAAATCAGATTAAAAAAATAATAGGTCAAATTGATAAGCAGGTAGAAGTTATTAAAGCATTTTATCACAAGGAAGAAGAAACTGTATATCAAGAATCATGCTTGTTTAAAATTAAATCAAGTTTACTTTTTGATGATAGACAAATTCAAAACATAATAAAAGATAGTAATGCTAGAATAGTCACAGTTAATAAGAAATTTTTTGTTTTAGAAAAATCAGGCAGAAGATTTGAAATTGATGAATTATATATAAACTTAAATAAATACGGAATAATGCAATTTGTAAGATCAGGAACAATAGCAATAACCAAAGACGCTATGAATATCTCTGAAATATTAGCAGAATTTAAAAAAAAATAAAAAAAATGAATAATTATTTTAACACATTGTCGAAATCAGAACAATTAGAGCAATTATCTAAATGTAGGTTTATGAATTCAGATGAATTTATAGATGGAGTAAATGTTTTATTGAACAAAAAAATTGTTATTATTGGTTGTGGAGCTCAAGGCTTAAATCAAGGTTTGAATATGAGAGATTCTGGTTTAGATATCTCATATGCATTAAGAAAAAAATCTATAGATCAAAAAAGACAATCTTTTTTAAATGCTTCAGAAAATAATTTTATAGTAGGTTCATATGAAGATCTAATTCCAACGGCAGATTTGATTTTAAATTTAACTCCTGATAAACAACACACCAATGTAGTTAACTCAATTATGCATCTTATGAAAAAAGGGTCGACCTTATCTTATTCTCATGGATTTAATATAGTTGAAGAAGGAATGCAGATAAGAAGTGACATTACTGTTATTATGGTAGCTCCTAAATGTCCTGGAACAGAAGTTAGAGAGGAATATAAGAGAGGTTTTGGAGTTCCAACATTAATTGCTGTTCATCCTGTTAATGATCCCGAAAAAAAAGGGCTAGAACAAGCTAAAGCTTATGCAGTTGCAACCGGTGGACATAAAGCAGGAGTTTTAGAATCATCATTTGTCGCTGAAGTAAAAAGTGATCTAATGGGGGAGCAAACTATTCTTTGTGGAGTTTTACAGACTGCTTCAATATTATTATTTGATAAGATGATTCATCAAGGAAATGATAAAAATTATGCTGCAAAACTTATTCAGAATGGTTGGGAAGTAATAACTGAAGCTCTTAAGCATGGTGGAATAACAAATATGATGAATAATCTTAGTGATAATTCTAAAATTGAAGCCTTTAGAATTTCAGAAGATTTAAAAAAAATCATGAAGCCTCTATTTGTAAAACATATGGATGATATTATGTCTGGATATTTTTCAAAAACAATGATGGAAGATTGGAAAAATGATGACAAGAATCTTCTTAATTGGAGAGCAGCTACAGGTGAAACATTATTTGAAAAGACAGAATCAACTAGTCTACCGATTGAGGAACAAGAATATTTTGACAACGGTCTTGCTATGATAGCTTTTGTTAGAGCCGGTGTGGAACTTGCGTATGAAACTATGGTTAATTCTGGAATAATTGAAGAATCTGCTTATTATGAGTCGCTGCATGAATTACCTCTTATAGCTAATACGGTTGCTAGAAAAAAACTATTTGAAATGAATAGAATAATTTCTGATACGGCTGAATATGGATGTTATTTATTTGATCACGCTTGTAAGCCTTTAATTAAGGATTATGTAAATAGTCTCAGTTCTATGACTATTGGCAATCCATTTTTAGATAATTCTAGTTTTGATAGTAATCAATTAAATACAATTAATAATAAAATTAAAAGCCATTCCATTGAAATAATTGGAAAAAAATTAAGAACTTCAATGATAGAAATGAAAAATATAGTATAAATGCCCCCAACGCTTACTAATATCTCTTTAATTAAAAATGCACAAAAAAATATTAAAGATGTAGTAGTAAAAAGCTCAGTTGAGCTAAATGAATATTATAGTTCTAAATTTCAATCAAATATTTATTTTAAAAGAGAAGATTTACAAAAGGTTAAATCTTTTAAAATTAGAGGGGCTTATAATAAGATTTCTTTATTATCAAAAAACAACTTAAACAAAGGAATTGTTTGCGCAAGTGCTGGTAATCACGCACAGGGTTTTGCTTATGCATGTAAGAAATTAAATATACATGGCACTATATTTATGCCAATTCCAACTCCTCAACAAAAAGTGGATCAAGTAAAAAAATTTGGAAGTAATAATGTTGAAATTATATTAATCGGTGAAAAATATGATGATGCACATAATTCAGCATTATCATTCTCAAAAAATAATAATATGACCTACATCCATCCATTTGATGATATCGATGTGATAAACGGGCAAGCAACATTATTTTTAGAAATATTAGAACAAATAAAAAATAATATAGATTATTTATTTGTACCAATTGGAGGAGGTGGGTTAATTTCTGGAGCTATTACAGTCTTTAAACAGTTGTCGCCAAAAACAAAAATAATTGGGGTAGAAACAGTAGGTGCTCCATCAATGTTTATTTCTCTAAAAAATAAAAAAAATACAACTCTCAAATCAATTGATATTTTTGTTGACGGAGCAGCGGTTAAGAAAGTTGGAGAAATTTCGTATAAATTATGTGATAAATATTTGGATGATATAATTTTAGTAAGTGAAGAAGAAATTTGTCATACTTTAATTAAACTACACAAAAAAAATATTAAAGTCGAACCAGCAGGCGCTATGTCTGTCAGTGGATTAAGACAATATAAACATGAATTAATAGGTAAGAATGTAGTTTGTATTATTTGTGGCGCAAATAATGATAAAAAAAGAATGCCAGAGATTTTGATTAGAGCAAATCGTTGGATAGGTTAGTTTTTTGATTTGTAATTTTCATTTATAATATTCACAACTTTTTGTTAATAATATCATACTATCGTCACTTTTTTAATAAAATAGTATAGTTTTGATCTTCATTTAATAAAAATATTTATGAAATCATCATTTAAAGAAATTCCAGAAAAATATAAAATTTCATCGCCGATAGTTCAAGAAAATTATCTAATTAATGGAGATTTAATAAAATGGAATGGAGATTATTCAGATGTTCACTCCACTATATCTTCTACGATGATATACCAACCTACTCATCTAGGAAAAATTCCTAATTTAGGAAAAACAGAAGCCTTACTGGCATTAGATGCTGCTTGTAATGCTTTTGATAAT
>Ga0213862_10001045_pt1 | contig 11608 bp, 4 predicted proteins | sample PICome_7_FD_160092 | JGI IMG/M metagenome (GOLD analysis project Ga0213862, IMG submission 160092) | Coastal seawater microbial communities near Pivers Island, North Carolina, United States - PICO266 | ecosystem: Environmental > Aquatic > Marine > Coastal | place: USA: North Carolina | collected... | reverse complement strand
TTGTAAATGAAAAACTGCATCTTTTATATGATTTACCTTGCATATTGGTATATTAAATACTGCTCCTGCACTTGTTTTAATTGTATCACCATTTATTGGTGCAGATGATTTTTTTTGGATAATTATAGCATCAACTCCAGTACATTCTGCTGACCTTATAATTGCTCCAAAATTTCTAACATCGCTGATTTGATCAAGTAGTAAATAGGTAGATTTCTTATCTAATTTTTCTACTTTTTCTATTATCTCTTCAATTTCATAAAACTCTACAGGTGATATAGATGCCACAACACCTTGATGATTTTTATCTGTTAATCTATTTAGTTTTTCAACAGGAACATAACTAGCTTTAATTGATTTTTTCCTCAATAGTTGTTCTAGTTCTGAAAATAGTTCATTATTTATTCCCTTTTGTAAAAAAACTTTATCAATCGATTTATCTGATTTTATTGCCTCAATTACTGTTCTAATTCCAAAAATCTTTGTTTTTATCTCCATTTATTTTTTTAAAGTAAATTCATCAGCTAATCCATTGTTATTAGCTATAATTAATAAATTAGAGTTTTCAATATATTTGATTGATTTTGTATTTCCAGTTGTATACAAGCCAGTATCATTTGGGCCTAATGCTATATAATTTTTATTTTTATTAGAAATCAATACTATTGCAAACTGATTGTCTAATCTGGGGGTTTCTACTTCAGTATTATAAATATTTCCTGCTATTATTACATCTTCGTATCCGTCATTATTTACATCTATTACCTCACTAGTTATTATTGGAATTGTTTGTGCCAAATCAGGAAGTTTTATTTTTTCAAATTTTGAATTTCCTTTATTAATTAAAATATATGAGCTTAAATCATTAATTTCTCTCATATATGCAGTATTAATCTTTTCTCCATATATATCTTGTAAACTTGAATTCGCAAATTCAATGAATGTTGGTATTTTTTCAGAAATAAATGGCATTTGTTGTGTGGAGCATTCTTTACCACGTAGAGGAACATACTTATTGTCATACTCATAACTCAAAACTAAATCATGAGTTCCATTATCATCAAAATCATCAGCGTATATTCTTAGTGGTTTATCTTTAGTTGTTTTAAATTTTATATTATTTCCAATGTTGCCAATTACATAATCTATTAAACCGTCATTGTTTACATCAGTCTCTTGTATATTAAACCATAGACCAAATAAATTATTTAATTCACTTTCTTTAGAAATATCTTTGAATGTTCCTTGATGATTTTTAAAAATCCCTATATGTGTCCATTCACCTACTACTATAAAATCATCCCATCCATCATTATCAAAATCTGTAGTAATAATTTTATTAATAATTCCAAAATCTTCTAATTCTGGAGCTACCTTGTAGGTGATATTTTTAAATTTTCCATCTATATTTTCATATAAAATAGAAGGCTCGTGCAATGGATATTTTTGAGGTCTTATCCTATTTCCAATTAGTATGTCATAATCACCGTCTTTATCAAAATCAATTTTGCTAATAGTTTTCCCACTTATTGTATAGTTATTCAAATCATTTTGATCAGATTTACTAAAATTACCATTACCATCATTTTCATAAATTCTATCTTTAAGTAATGGAGATCTTTCATTAAATTCTGATCCACCACTAACTACATATAAATCATCATCACCATCATTATCAATATCAATAAATAGAGACTCCATATCTTCATATTGATAATCATTATGAATAACCTTATCAAATTTGTATTTATATCCTTCTGATGTATTCATTAATATCTTAGCAGACTCTCCTTTACTTCCGCCAATATATAAATCAATTAAGCTATCATTATTAATAAATCCTTTTGAAATAAAAGGTCCAAACGTAGATTGCTTGTATGGTAATAATATTTCTTTTTTAAAATCATCAAATTTATTTTCTACATGATTATAATTCAATTCACTAACCTTACTAAATATTTTATTGGAATCATATTGATTACTAATACTATTTTTCGCATTGTTTTGATTAAAAGTTATAGTTTGGTTAGAATTTAAATTATATTTCACATTTTCAGTTCCATCATTCCATAATACTTTAATAGAATCTAAAGCTTTTAGATCTTTTAATCCAAAATGAATTTCATTTTCAACAGAAGATAAATATCCTCTAATTCTGATTGATTCTTTTGTTCTATGAATACCATTATAACTTATTGTAACTTTACCAAAAGTCTCAGAAAGCTCTCCATTTAATTTAATTTTAATATAATTTCCTGAATTATTTTCTACACTATTATTTTTAAACAGGAATGCTTCTTGATCAATATTGTTAACTACTAAATCTAAATCTCCATCGTTATCCAAATCTGCATATGCAGCTCCATTAGAAAAAGAGGGTTCGTTTAAATCTGAATAAGAGGTAACATCTTTAAATTTCAAAGTCCCATCATTTTCATAAAGTAAATTGGCTAATTTCTCTGAAGGTAATTTATTATATAAATCTTTTTTTACTTCAATAGGTACATCAAAATTATATTTTTGTTTAGTTCGATTTATTTTAATTCTAGAATCATTGTCAGATGAATATTTTCTGTAACCATTTGTTACATAGATATCTTCATTCGAATCGTTGTTATAATCGAATATTAATCCAGCCCAACTCCAATCTGTTTTTGAAAGTCCTGATACTTGAGATATATTATGAAATTTTGAATCACCTAAATTTAATTGTAAAGAATTAAACATATATTGATAAGAAAAATTTAATTTTTTTGTAAGTAAATCAAAATTAGATGTACTCATTGATGCCATAAGTGTTTTTGATCTTATATGATCACTAGAAGCCATGTCTAATACTAATATATCTCTTAAATTATCCTTATTTATGTCCGCGATATCAACCCCCATCCCAAAAAATGATATCTGTTTAGTATTTTCCTTTATTTTATTCGTGAATGTTCCGTTTTTATTATTGATATACATTGCATCTGGGACATAATAATCATTTGCAATATAAATATCTAACCAATTATCATTATTTATATCACTAACAATTAGACCTAATCCAAAACTTGGATTTAATAATCCTGCCTTTTCTGTAATATCTATAAACTTTCCTTCAACCTGTTCATATAAGTGACTCGAATTGTTTTTTAGTAATTCCTTGTCTTTTAAAATTTTATAAAAATCAATTGGAGGAACGCCATAATATTCATTTTCATTCATCACTAAACAATCTAAATCACCATCTTTATCATAATCAAAGAAGACAGATTGTGTACTAATACCCATGTCATTTAAGCCAAATTCTTTAGCAGATTCTTTAAATGTTAAGTCTTTTTGATTTATGTAAAGTAAATTTTGTCTATTTTCTTTTGAATAGGGGCCACCTTGAGAAATATAAATATCTAACCATCCATCATTATTAACATCAGCTATGGAAATACCACTAGACCATTTTTTATTTTTATTAATACCAGCCTTATTAGTAATATCTTCAAAAACAAAATCACCTCTATTTAAATATATTTTGTTTTCAGTTTGATTTGCAGCTAATACAACGTCTTTTAAGCCATCATTGTTAAAATCTGCTATACCAACCCCAGAACCATTGTAAAAATAGTCGTAATCAAACAGATTAGCTTTGTTTTGTAAATTTGGAGTAATTTTATTGATAAAATCTATATTACTAATACTAGAATCAATTTTTTCAAAAGAGCTTAATACTATTGATTCATTAATACCTACATTCTCTTTAGTTTCACAACTAAATAAAAAAAGTATTGTATAAAGTATGTTTAACTTTATTTTATAATTCATATTTCAAAAATAGGCATAAAAAAAAAGAGCTTTAATAAATTAAAGCTCTTTTTTTTATAATGGATTAAATATTACTGCTCACAAACTGCGATTGGTAATAATCCTGTAATTGTACCACCTGTTTGTGACTCATAAGCAATAACACCATTTGGCGCTATTATTTGAACAGAGATCTCACCATAGTAATCTCCAGGGAAATTCCAAATAGCTGATTGTGTTCCAACAGGAATATCTAAATAAGCCGTAGCTGTATATCCATCATTTGTTGGAGTACATTCGAAATCATATGATCCCCACTGAGAACACATTGCGATAGAAGTAACTGTACCATCTAGATCAACAGTAAGACCTTCGCCACCATCACCACCAGAAGTAGTTTGCCATCCATCACCATATGAATCAAACATATTAATTGTATATGTTCCAGACATTGGAGAACAAGTTAATAATGCATTATACTGGAATGGAGACGAGAAGAATCCACCTGTGATAATACCTGAAGCTGAACTAGCTCCAAATACTCTTCCATCAGTTAATACTAGTTCTAACTTTATAATAAAGATATCACCAGGATTATAACCAGTTTGCTCATCTAAAGGAAGTCCTAGAGCAGCAGCAGCATCGCCAAAGGCCATGTTGATAGTTGTTCTTGGAAGCCCCTGTGGACCAGTAGTAAATTCACTAGCAGGTACACTTTGAACAAATACCTCTCCAGTCGCTGGAGTAGTATATTCAGGAGTTAAATCTCTTAATTCCACTAAAACTCTTACTTCTTGAAGTAAAGCTCCATCTTGCTCATCTTGCTCCTCAATAGTAGCACTAAACATACTATTAGGATCAGATGCATTAAGAAGCTGATTATCAATAGAAATCGTTCTTAGGATTGCTCCTGTTTCGTAATCTAGCACGTTATCAATAGTATTGTCACTGTCTTCACAAGAGAAAGATACTAGTAATAATGAGCAGATTAAAGTTTTAAATATATTTTTCATAGTTTCTTTTTTTTAATATTCGTTTATAGTATTAATAATCAAAATTAATACCACTTCCTGAAGCTGTATCCCAGAATACACGAGTTGTATTATCACCTCTTTGTATTATATTAGGATTAGCACTAATTTCAGCAGCTGGATATGTACCAGTTCTTGGGAATACTCCTGACTCAGCTGCATCAGCTAAAGATCTTTGAAGTGTTCTTGGGTAACCAGTTCTTCTTATGAAGTTCCATGCATCATTAGCTCCACCATACATTGCAACAAAATATTGCTCTCCTAAGATATCCATTTTGTCTTTTGCAGTAGGGTAACCAAAACCATCAACACCAGTTGTTGTTTCAGCAGCATTGAATTCAGCAACTGTATTAGCTACGAATTCAGCAATCCATGCAGCAGAAGGAGCAGAATCAACATCAGCATCAGCATCTACAGAAATCATTCCTGTTACTTTAGCCATTGATTGGTTCATACCTTGTTCTAGATAAGTCGCAGCCATTGCTGTATCACCTGTCCACATTGCAGCTTCAGCTTTCATAAATGAAACATATGATGATAAGTAGATTGGCCATATTCCAGCTCCACCACCACCTTGACCTTGGTTTACAGCACCTGTTGGTAATGCAGCTAAAGATCCATCATATATTTGAACATCTGGTTGATTATCAAAACTACCACCTGCAGGATATACACCTACAGCAGTTCTTGTGAAGTTATCCGGAGGAGTTCCTTCATCGTTTCCGTGAGCTCTACCCCAATATCCACCAAGGTTTGAACACCAAGTACTTTCGTCTGGAGTCAATTGTAAGTGAAAAGGAGTTGATTGTAAAGAACATTGAAGCGTTTCACCATCTTCGTTCGTGTTAGAGAAATCTAACGGGAATAAATATGCTGCACCACTTAAGTACAATGGACTATCATTTCCTGGAGTATTCCAATCTTGTCTGTAGAAATAATACTTTCTTCTTGGATCACCTAAACGAGCTTCGTCTCCTGGTTGCCAGTTATCAAAGAATAAATTTCTGTAGTCATCAAAAGATCCAGCCATCATACCCATTAACCAACTTGATTGATAAATGTTAGCACCTGAAGTAGTGTAATCACTACCATACCATGGGTGTCTTGTGTCTGGTTGTAATTCTTGATCACCATAGTTAAATTGGAAATCATCATCAGCTGATTCAATTACATTAGTTTGAGCTAATGCAGCAGCATAATTACCAGTAGTTAAGTTAGCACGCATTAAAAGTGTGTTATGTAATTTAACCCACTTAGAGATATCTCCTCCGTAGAATAAATCATCACCACCACCTGCAGTACCTAGGTAACCAGCAGCTTCTCCTAACATCGCAACTGCAGCAGCATATACTGATTCACCTGAATCAACTTCTGGAGAAGGATATTCTGTAGGGTTTACTGCTTGACTCCATGGAATATCACCTAAAGAATCAACTAATCCCATCATAACGTGAGACTGAAGAATTTTAGAAACCCCCATATGGAAATCTAGTAAACCGTCCGTATTTAAACTCTCAATTACAGCAATATCCGGCATCATACTAGCGTATAACTGGTACCATGCAGTACTTACAGTACCTGAGCTAAAATTGTTGTAATAATTTCTACCAAACATATTAGAGATTCTTCCTAGTGCAGCACCGTTTCCTTGCATATCTTGCATAGCGCTTAGGTAAGAAACCTGAATATTGTTTAGTAACAGATCAGCATCCGCTAAATCTGGAGACAGTGAGTTTGGATCTGCAAGATCTTCCATTTCAAGTGTATCACAAGAATAGAACATCGTACTAGAAGCAACGACTGTCATTAACAAATATTTATATATTTTTTTCATGATTAAATTGTTTTATAATTATTAAAATGATGCTTTAAGGCTGATTCCATATCTTTTCGAACTAGGTCCATTAAGATAATCAAATCCTCTACCATTACCTACACCTGTTCCTGCAACGTTAGGATCAAAGTTTGTAGCATCTGGTACATTATACGCATCATACCATAGGTTAAACCCTGTAGCTGTGATTGATAAACTTCCAAAAGGAGTTTTATCTAACATGTCTTGAGGGAACGAATAACCTAATGATATTTCTTGTAATCTGATTACAGAACCATCATAAATTGATAACTCTTTTGGCCCAAATAACACATTGTTAAAATAGTATGAAGAGTTATTTATTTGTAAGTTATTAGGTGAACCATCTTCTAAAACACCAGGAAGAATAAATGTATTCTTTCTGTCTTCAACAATTCCACCACGTCCAAGTAGAGTAGCTACTGTTGAAGAAGCAATATCTCCACCAGAAGTGTGACTCATTTGGAATCCTAAATTAAAGTTTTTGTAAGAAATAGTATTAATTACATTCATTACATAATCAGGATTAGGATTACCAATTATTGGAGTAATAGATCTTGAACCTTCTGTTCCAGGAGCAACTTGATTTCCATTAGCGTCTATTGACATGCTTTCTTCAAATACATAGTTACCTGATCCGTTAACAACATATTGTCCTTGATCATTTCTTTCAATTCTTGATCCAACAATTACACCTAATTGTTCTCCTTGAATTGCAGCATTACCACCTAATGTAGCACTAGTTGATCCAGCAAATATAATTTGATCATCTTCTTGTTCAGTTACAATTGAGTTACTAGTTGTAAAGTTTACTCTAGCATTCCAATTTAAACCATCATTAGATTCCATAACATCCCAGTCCAAATCAAGTTCTACACCGTCTCCTTCAACTTTACCAATATTATCTTGTGTAGAAGTAAATCCAGTAGATGTTGGTAATGGCTTGAATACGATAAGGTCTGTACTTGTTCTTTCAAAATAAGAAGCATTAACTCCTAATCTGTTATTAAATAGTCTAGCGTCAAACCCTAATTCAAATTCACCAAGTAATTCTGGTTTTAAATCTGGATTTGCTTGGAAGTCACTAACAGAGTTAGTAATAATTCCACCATTAAGACCACCATTAACATTTGTATTTTGAGATACACTATTAACTGTTGGATATCCAGTTGGGAAACCAGCAGAAGTACCATAACCAGCTCTAACTTTCAAATAACTAAGGTTATCTGATTTCATGTCTGGGTTAGCAGCTGTTGGTAAAAATGCAACACTCGCACTTGGATAGAACATACTGTTATTCTCTGTTGGTAAGTTAGAAACCCAATCGTTTCTAGCTGATAACGTTAAGAATAAATAGTCATTGTAATCTAAGTCAGCACTTGCAAATACACCTACAGTGTTTCGTGAACCGTGATATGATATTGGAGTTTGGTTTTCGAAGTTAAAGTGTTGTAACACTCCAAATACGATTTGACCACTACTTGATACACCTTCTCTGTCATAACTTCTGTTTGTTGATTCAGCACCAACAACAAAACTTAATCCAATTTCATCTGAAAGATCGTAGCTACCATTCATACTTAAATAATGTGTAACTCTTGAAACGTTATTGTCCCAAGTATCTAAATAACCAAATATAGCTTGATTAAAATTCACACCATCTTTATTTGAATATGCTTTATTTCTCTCATTGTACCAGTCCATACCAAAACGGTAAGTGAACGTTAGGTTATCATTATATTCGTAGTTTAATTGAGCAGTACCAAATATTCTGTTAGTAACCTGACCACCTTGTGAATTCTTCACAGACCATCTTGGATTAATAATATCGTTACCATTTCTGTAGTAAATACTACCTCCTGTTTCAGGAATTTCGAATGGTAATCCCATTAAATCAACATTTCTTGGTGTAAAGAATACATTACCGAATGTTGACCATCCTAATGTACCGTTACCTCTACTCGATGCAACTGGAGGAGAAACTACACTGTTGTTTGTGTAATTAAAAGATCCTGATGCACTAAATTTATTAGAAAGTTTAGTTCTACCACCAATAGATAAAGTATTTCTTCTAATTCCATTTCCTGGAGTGAATCCTTTTTCATCTAAATGACCGTAGTTAATATTGTACGAAGTTGAACCATCGTCAGACTGACCAGCAACATTTATAGAAGTGTTACTAACAGCCCCTGATCTAAAGAAGTTTTCAACACTTTCATATGGCTGCCAGTTGTATCTTTCACCAGTATATTGTTGGTTTAATACATTGTTACCACCTAAAAAGTTATTTAGGAAAGCAGAAGATCCATAAGGGTGTTCTACTGTTCCAACTCCATCAGTATCAATAATAGTTCCAGCTGGATCGTTTGCCCATCCATCTACACCATCTCTAGCGAAAGCTGGTCCCCAGTTACTGAAGAACCATCCGAATGATTGGTCAAATCCACCACCATATTTATTTTGATAATCAGGCATTGAAGCGATCTCATTAACAAAATAAGATTGGTTTACTGTGATTTCTGTTTTCTTAGGTCCTTTAGGAGCCGCAGATCCAGATTTCGTTGTAATTACAATAACACCGTTCTTACCAGCAGTACCATAAAGAGTTGCAGCAGCAAGTCCTTTAAGTACGTTAACACTAGCAATGTTATTTGGATCTAAATCCAAAAATCTACTTGATCCAATGTTACCACTTAAGAAACCACCTTGTGCGTTAGTATCACTACTAAAAGGCACACCGTCTACAACAAATAATGCTTGGTTACTACCGTTAATAGAAGTATAACCTCTAATAACTACATTGGTAGCAGAACCAGAAGTACCACTTGCAGATGTAATTGCGACACCAGATGCCTTACCAGATAATACTCTAGCAACATCACCTTCAGTCCTTTGTTCCATTTCGTCACCAGATACTTCACTAACAGCATAACCAAGAGCTTTTTTCTCTCTTGATATACCCTGAGCAGTTACAACAACTTCATCAAGTTCTGCAACATTTTCGCTCATCATTACATTAACTGTGCTTGATGCTCCAACAGTTTGATTAACTGTTGAATAACCTAGGTAAGTAAATGTAAGGACAGCACCCTCTTCAGTCATGATGCTGTAATTACCATCAAAATCTGACTGAGTACCGTTAGTTGTACCTTGTACAATAATGTTTACTCCAGCAACAGGCATACCAGATTCATCTGAAATATTACCTGAAACTGCTTTTCCTTGTGCAAATGTAATCTGCACAATCAACGCTAGCAATAGCGTTAGCATTCCACTAAACTTTGTTTTCATTTTATAATTTATTTGAATTAGTCTAAAAACAAAAATCATAAATAAATGTTAAATAAACAACATTATTCTAGTATATTTTTCTTTTTTTTAGCACTTTTAACCATATGAGACTAGTATAATTTAACATAAATTAATGCTAATTAACACTAAAAAATGTAGGTTTAGCTCATAATTATGTTCAATCTTATAATTTGTCATCGCGATTCAAGGAGCTAAATCTAAATAAAAGCTGTTTTTTAGAATATATTTGAAAAGCTAAGATGTATTTTGGAGGTTTTTAATTCTACAGGGTTACCATTTACTGTTCCATTAGCGTAAATTAATTTAAATATTCCCGAATCAGTTTTTAAATTTAATCCCATTCCAAATGCATATAGATGATCTTTTTGAGAGGTTAATTTATTTTCAAAGTAAGCTGCGTCAAAAATAGTATTAATATATATGGTGTTATCCATAATAAATCTAAACTCTGAATTTATTAGATAATATTTGTTAGAACTTAAACTATTTTCTTCAAAACCTCTTATTGAATTTATTCCACCAAATAAATTTAATTCATTTAGGAAATAAGATTTCGATATGAAGTTGAAAGTTTCTAGCTTCATAAAAAAGTTTATTTTCTTTGATATTTTAAAATTATTATAGGTCACAGTTTTTAATTTTACTTGACTTTCTGTATCTATATTGTCTTTTCTTTGACCATAAAATAGCTCTACAGTATTTGAAAATTTTATTGGAATTAACTCGTCTGAAAAATTTATTTTTTCCTCATTGTATTGAAATTTTATAAATTTTGATTTAAAATCATTAATTAATGAACTATTGTAAGAATTATTACTATTTGAATTAATTGTGTTTAAATTTAGACTGATTTTTTTGTTTTTTTTTGTTAAGTAATTAAATCCTACAGATTGTTCATCTTTGTTGTAAGACGTATCTTTTTTCGTTAAATTTATTGACACATCAAATCCTACAGGACTGTTAAAAACATAAGGAACATTTACATCTATCATTAAATACTGTTTTTCTTTTCCAGTATTTTTATAATTTAATTTAATTTCTTCCCCTTTATTTAAAGAATTCACTAATGAAAGATCTATATAGCCATTAATTTCCAAATCATTACTGTTATCATTGTTGTTAAATCCTATGTAGCCGTCAAACCGATTATTTTTAATTTTATTTAAATATAGATATGTTATTGTTGAATCTTTTTCAAATAATATCTCGGGATCTTTATATTGCTGAACAAATTTTAGATTATCTATTTTATAACTTTTTTCTTTAATTTTATCAATGTCAAATACATCGTCTTGTTTTAATCTAATGTAATGCTTAATAAATGATAATGGAAAATCTTCATAACCCTTAATCTTTATATCATCTATTTTTCTCTTTGAATTAAGATCAATTTTTAATTCGGCACTTATATTACTGTTTTTTTCTTCAATATTAATTAGCTGAACAAAATTAAATGGATAGCCAAGACTTGCTATTTCTTTAGTTGAAGATTTTAAAAATTCCTCTATTTCAATAAAGTTTACTTTTACACTACTCTTATATTTGTTGAATTCTAAATTATTATTTAGAAAATTTAATATGCTATCATTAATTTTTATTGATGCGTATTCAATTTTATTATTTTGATGTATGA
>Ga0213862_10001042_pt1 | contig 11628 bp, 7 predicted proteins | sample PICome_7_FD_160092 | JGI IMG/M metagenome (GOLD analysis project Ga0213862, IMG submission 160092) | Coastal seawater microbial communities near Pivers Island, North Carolina, United States - PICO266 | ecosystem: Environmental > Aquatic > Marine > Coastal | place: USA: North Carolina | collected... | reverse complement strand
TCGGAGGTAAGCACCGGGCCCGAATCGGTCCTCCTGCGCTTCGTCGTCGCGGGCTTCTCGGCCGCGACGGGTGCGGCGGACGCGGCGCTCCTCCGGCGACTTGACGTCTTGGTGGCGGTGCTGCCCTTGGTTTGGTCCGAAGGCGTCGATGCCGTCTTCGCCACGGCCTGTCGTCACGAGGGTTGGGTGAGATTAGATTTTGAACGAGAAGGGACTTGCTGTGGGGACTGGACGCGCGGGGCTATCTCGCTTCACGGTTGGAAGATGGGGGACGCACCGTCTCCTCGGATGACATCGCCGCAGTCCCGCTGGAGTTGCGCGGGGACCGCCTCGGTGCGGGGCTCACCATCGTGAGGACCCCTCTACTCGAGGTGTTGTCTTGGGCCGTGTGTACCTGCTGGAGCCCGACGATGTTGGAAAAGTGAACGAACGTCCTCCCGATTTTTCGAAGTTGAAGTGGCGCAAATTAAACCTTGGATTTCTGGTTCCCGTTCACGAAAAAAATAACTCAAGAACGAAGGTTCGAACTCTCGTCAAATGAACTTATTTTTTCGCGAGCCGCCAGACCCTAAAACTGGCAAAAAGCCGGCGATTGACGCGCCGTCTCACCCTCTTTACGCGGCGCACGACGTACACGTCAGTGCCAACGAAGTACCGTTCGGTTCTTTGTTAATCAAACCCGACAACCATGGGTCGCATGCACACTCCCGGCAAGGGCATGAGCGGTTCCGCTCTGCCCTACAAGCGCTCCTCTCCCTCTTGGCTCAAGATCACCTCCCAGGAGGTGAACGACATCATCGCCAAGATGGCCAAGAAGGGCCTCACCCCTTCCCAGATTGGCGTGCTTCTCCGTGATAACCACGGCGTTGCCCAGGTGTCCTCCGTCACCAACTCCAAGATCCTCCGCATCCTGAAGGGCCAGGGCCTCGCGCCCACCCTCCCCGAGGATCTTTACTGCCTCATCAAGAAGGCTGTGTCCGTGCGCAAGCACATGGAGCGTAACCGCAAGGACATGGACTCCAAGTTCCGCCTCATTCTCATCGAGTCCCGCATCCACCGCCTGGCCCGCTACTACAAGCTCGCCAAGAAGCTCGCGCCCAACTGGAAGTACGACTCCGCCACCGCGTCGACCCTCGTTGCCTAAGCGACGATGGTTTCATTAGGTTTAGGGTCCGGCGTGTCCTTGAACCAAGGGGTGGTGTAGGGCTTTATTGGGTTTGGTCGCGCGCGGAGCGTGGCGATCGAGGGGATTGAAAAACGAGTGGAACGTCGACCGGAGCGGCCGCGTGCGTCACCGAAAGGGACGCATGGGCCCGCTTCGTCGACTAGGGGTTGACCAGGGGTCGACCAGCGGAGGGGTTGGGAAAAAATCCCCTCCGCTCGCGGGCTGATCGCGTGAAAGCGGCAGCCAGCGCCGAGGTCCAGTAGGTTTACTAGCGAAACGTTTCAATCTCGATCTAAACTAACCGTGCGTTCTTAACCGACGTCTCCGCGCGCCCCGTTCGCCTTGTGTCCACCTCTATCCTGCGTGAACCAAAAGAGAGCTTCCAAGACCCGTGCGGACTGAATCGCCATATGACCCCGAGGCGGGAATTTTTTTATCTTTGCGCACGTCGAGGGGAGAGACAAGTTCAGATGGTGATGAATTTTGCATTACAGGCATCCTCGTGGACCCGCGCGCGCGGCCGATACCGCCCCTCTAAGGAACGGCGACCCCGCGAACGTTCGACCCGCACAGACGACAAAATCAAGTTACAACTCCCGGCGCCTGGTGCTTGTTTTAATCGTCGCCCTCAGTGCGGCTCCTCAGCCTTGTGCACGAACCACTCGCTGCCGATCTTCACCGGGGGCTTGCCAGCCTCCACACGCCCCCAGTGAACGATGGTATCGTCATCCGGGTCGGTCGCACCCACCACCCGGTAGGGCATCGAGCTCGTCACCACCACGGGCGCCTCCTTCGTGCCGTTGGGCTGCTTGAGGAAGTCGTAGTGGTCGAAGAAGTCCTTCCCCTCAGCCGCAGCCTGGAGCTCCTGCAGCTCGAGACCGGTGGCGTGCTCCCAGTCGGTGGAGACCGGAGCCTTATCGCCCATCGCGCGCCTCGCCGCGTAGATCTGTCATCGAAGGAAAGGGAAGAAAGCGGTCAGCGGCGGGTCCAAGCAGCAGAGAAAAAACAGGCGAGGGGCTGACAGAGAGACGGTGTGCCAGCTGGGCCGGCCGTTGAGGGACCCGAGGAGGGGGGATTTGCAAACTCCCCCGGTCGAACGATCGGCGCGGGGAAGGCGCGGGGGGTCCGAGGCACGCGTCGAACGCGCGAAGGGAACACGAGAGACGATGCCCTAGGTGTCGACGGGCGCGTCGAAAACCGGGCGTCGTGCCCCCCCCGCGTAGAACCCGCGACCCCCCCGCGGAATAATCTTCTTAGGGCCGTGCTGGCGGATTTAGCCGGGGTGTCACACTCACCGGGGCGGCGGCGTTGCGGTGCATCGATTCCATGGGCGCGGCGGCAGGGCGCGCCATGGCGGCCCTGCACATCACTTGCGCGGTGCGACGCATCATTTCTGTCCTTCCTGGAGGCGCGTGAGCGTCACCCGAAGTGGGAGACGTCGGGCACAGACCAGATCGATAACTCGTAAAAATCTAATGGAGGCGGACCCGTGAGAGCTTGAAAAAAAGTTGGAGGTCGGCAGTGACGAGAGAGCGACGAGGCTGGAGACATGGCGGTGCTCTTTTTGTGGATCCTCGCCTTCCTGGTGTTGGGCGCGGTGATGGGGATCAATCTCTACGCCCTCATATGCCTGTCGGACCTGCAGGCTGACCTGATAAACCCCCACGACTGCGCGGGTCGAATCAACAAATTGGTGATGCCCGAGATCATCGCGCACGCCGCCGCGGCCGGGTTGATGCTGCTGTGCGGCTCGTGGAGCATGGTCCTGGTGAACGGACCGCTCATCGCCTGGCACGTGAGGCAGATCGGCAGGAACCAGCACCTCGCGGACGTGACGGAGATATTCAACCACCTGGACAAGGAGAAGAGCGTGCGCATGGGCAAGGCGATGCTGTACGCGCTGGTGTTCCTGACCGCCGCGTACAGGGGCACGGAGAGGGGGGTGAACATGTTCCTCGACCCGGAGGAGAAGGCGAAGATGGCCGAGTTCTTCAAGGATGCGGTGGCGTCCTCGGTGCACCACTTCTGAGCGTCTTTCACCGTAGCGGCGGGGAGGAAGAGAGGGTTCTAGAGGAGGCGCCGTGGCGGTGAAGACGACGCCAACTGAGGGAGACGCGAACCGGCAAACCGTATCATAGGCAAAGAATCGTAATATTAGACATCGTAAAGTACGCTACACCACATATCGCCATCACCTGCCGGACGCCGAGTCCGGGTCGTTCCTGGTCTTGACGAGGCCGTAGACGGAGGAGAACAGGAGGAACCCGATGACGATCGGGGAGTACGCCGGGTAGAGCGTCTCGGTGACCCAGTTGTCCACGTTCTCCGGGAGGATGCCGAAGGCGGAGACGGCCAGGAACAAGCCCGCACCAAAGATGACGACGATGTAGGCGAAGAGGAAGAGGATGTACGCCTCCTCGGACGCGGACTGCAGGGTGACGGGCGCGGTGCCCTTGGCGGCTTCGATGGCCATGCCCTCCACCTTGATCTTCGCGCGCTTCGTCTTGGAACCGTCGCGGCGTGGGCGGATCTTCGTCTTGGGCTCGAACGCGAACTCGGGCTCCCCGGCGGCGGGCGCGGACGCCGCCGCGGGCTCGTCGTCGGCGGCCCTCGCGACAACCGAGCGCGCGCGATCGTCGTCTCCGATGAGGCGCATCGACCTCGCCGCGGGCCGGCCACCCGCCACGGACGGCGCCCTCGCGACCGTCATCCTGCTCGCCCCGACGGCAACACGCCCCACGGACCTCACGGGCACAGCCGCGGTCCTTCCCATCACAGCGAACATGGCTCCTCACGTACTCTCTTCTCTACACCGACGTCCCGCTGATGCCCACTTTCCTCTCCTTCGAGATGGAAGCTTCGCCTCTTAGTGGCGACCTTCTTCCGCTGGTTAAACGTCGATTCGACTCGGCGACGCTGCGTGCGGCGCGTGTGCTCGAACCTGGCGTGTGCGTGCTGGGTCTCGCCGGACCGATGCGCGCGTCTCGTGTGTTCTCCGAGGCGGGTTGAGGATAAAAACCGTCGACGTCGAGTGAGATCGGGCTGAGAGTCCTGATTGGTCAGACTCTCTCTGGCAGGGCATTTAGACTGGAGAGAGGGCCGTGGAAAAGGCCGTGCAAGGCGATTCTGTTCTTACGCCCTGTGCCGGGGTCCCAGAGCGCGCGATACTCGACGGCACGCGGTTTCCACGCGCACAAAGTCGCCGCGAGTACCTTTCCGCGCTATAGTCCGCGCGCGAGGTCGGGCCGCACTCGCGCTGCGTCGTGAACTCGAGTATTGATACGCAACGCCGGGCTGCAATTCGCCCTTGAACACTGGGACTGGCAAGATGGGCGAGGCTGGCGCGACAGTGCCGGTTTCTCCCGGCGCCAGCACGGGGACCGCGGACGCCGCGAACGACGGAAACGCCGCGAACGACGACCTCGCGCATGATATCAAACCGTCCGAGCTCCTGCAGTGGCTCAGGTGCGTCATCGTCCCCGCGACGCGCGAGGAAAGCGCGCTTCGGCGGTGCCCATATTTCTCCAACCGTGCGCCGGTGACGGGTCAAGCAGCTTCCAACACCGCCCACGCCCTTCGTTCGACCCACTCTCGCGCGCGCGATCCGCTCACGCGCCCCTTCCGCACCCCTCTCCTCGCAGGTCGGTCGCGTTACGCACCGGTAGGCAGCCCGTGAGCGCCGGCGGGGTCACCGGGGTGAGTCTCGAGCGCGCGCGACGCGCCCCCCCCCGCGCCCAGTATTCAAAAAAACCCCTAAAACGTGGCGGCCGGGAGGATATTTTCCGTTCGTCCTTGAGCCCTTCTCCTGACCTCCGCTCCCTTCCTTTCCACGCGTTCAGGGTGACTCCGAGGAGGTGAATTGCATCGTACTCGACAGGTACAGGGTCGCCACGGCGGTGGTCCGCATGCAGCCCCGACGCGGCGCGCGCGGCGGCGGCGGCGGTAGCGCCCGCGCTCGAGCCGCGGCTTGGAACTTCCTCGGCGGCAAGGCGACGGTGACGAAGCCCTCCGTGATCCGCGTCGGTCAGCAGTACCAGGCGGAGGTGCCCGCGTGGCACGGGCCGGTACCCCTGGACGGGTCGGCGCCGGTGACGACGGGGACGATCGACCTCACCGCGGACACGTCGGCGCTCCCTGAGAAGGAGGTGACGGTGTACGGCGTGCCCGTGCCGAAGAGCAAAAGGGTGGACGCCAAGCGGGAGAAGGAGGAGGCGGAGCGGCTCAAGGTGGCGCGCGAATTGCAGGAGGCGGAGCGGGCGAAGCGCGAGAGGATGAAAGAGATCGCGGAGGAGATGAAGAAGGTGGAGACCGAGCCCGAGCGGGCCGAGCGGCTGGGCGGTATCAGGGTCTGGCCCCCGGAGGGCGTGGCCAGGAGGACGTACGCCGCGGGTGGGTCCATGTCAACCCTGCAGAGCCTGTCCGCATCCGCAGGCTCCGTCGGTACCCCACTCGCGCTGCCGTCTACACTCGCGCTGCCGTCCACGTCCGAGGACAAGAGGAAGGCGTCGGAGATATCTGAGGGCGACGCGGACGACCCGTCAAAGCGCGCCAGGACCGACGAACCCGAGGGCGGCTTCATCGACGGCATCAAGAGCGTGCTCGCGGAGGGATCTTTGGCGGTGATTCGCGCCGCCGCCGCCGCGCGTGCCGCCGCCGCCGCTGCCCGCGCGCTGGCGTCGTCCAAGCTCTCACCCCGCAAGTCCGGCGCTAGGGACCTGTCCAAGCCGGATGATTCGGACGACGAGGGGGACAACGTCAAGGCTGCGCTGGTCCGCGCGGCTCAGGCCCGGGCGGATGCCGACGTGGCCGGAGCCAACGCCGCGCGCCTCGTCCTCGACACCATGATGTCCACCCCACGCGCCGAGCCGGAGAAGAAGACCGGTGTTCTGTGGGAGGAACCCACCGAGGTTCCCAAGCCCAAGCGCCCGACCGCGGAGGAGGTTGCGGCGAAGCGGTCCAAGCTGGACGAGAAGCTGCGCAGGAGGCGGTCCAGCCCCGCGCTGTTGGGACTGGAGAAGATGGGGATCGGCAGCGCGGACGCCCGGGGATGGACCGCGATGCAGGCGAGTGCTTTCGAGGAACAGATGGTTGCGCACAAGTACAACCTGTTTGCCGTGTCCAGGATGGGTCAGAAGAAGCCCCCGAAGAAGAAGACCAGCCCGGAGAAGGAGATGCTGAAGGAGGGTAACGAGTTCCTGGGCAAGGACAAGGAGAACGACAAGGCTGGGGACAACAAGGTGGACGAGGAAAAGACCGAGGAGAAGCAGGCCGATGAGAAGCAGGCCGAGGAGAAGCAGGCCGAGGAGAAGCAGACCGATGAGAAGAAGGAGCAGCAGCCCGGTACCGGCGATGAGGTGGACGACGTGCCGTGCCTCAAGTGCGGCGAGACGGACGGCGAGCCGGATTTTGTGCTCTGCGACGGGTGCCCCAAAGGTGGACACTACCAGTGCCTCGGTCTCCCTGGCGTGCCCGATGGGGACTGGTTCTGCACCGACTGCGTCAGGGACAAGGAGACACACCTGTCCCCGGGGCGCAAGGTTCCCCCCGCCGACGACTTCGACGAAGAACCCCTGGACGAGAGGCTCAAGGGCAAGACGCTGCACGACATGGTGGACTACTACTACAACAACTGGCTCACCAGGCCCCACTCCAGGGACGACGACGACGACAGGTCCGTGTGCGACGACGACGAGCACCCCCTGGGCGCGCTGCCCGCCAAGCGTAAGGTGACCATGTCCGCCAAGCTGGCTCGGACCATGAGCCAGGAGAAGGAGCTGGCGCGGCTCGGCATCGGCGACTCCCCCGCGAAAAAGTCTGCGCCGAAGCCCAAGACGGTTGACCACAAGAAGGACGCCGAGCGCGCGTCGAAGAAGACGGACGAACTGCTCAAGTTTGTGCAGAAGTCGGCGAGGAACCCGAGGAAGACGGCGAAGACCCTGGCGCCTTCCACGCTGTCGAGCAAGCAGGCGTTGGTCAGGCGTTGGCGGCGTGTCATGATGACCTCCGAGGCGAGTGACGGCGCCGGCGAGGAGGTCAAGGCTGAGCTGGCCAAGAAGAAATCGGAGTGCGTCGAGGAGACGCTGACACGGACGTTCGCGAACCCGCAGTACCCGAAAGCGGAGATTGCGTTCTCGGACGTTACCGCGTGATGTGAACGGATGGACGATACGATTTGTTGAGGGACAACGAGCCCCTCGCACCATTTTTATGTTGATTATTCTCGTTAAACGTTTCGTCTGCGTTCTAAATTGGACGTCCGCTCATCCTCTCCGCAGCTTGCCCGCCTTGTTCATCTCGCGCATCCTCTCCGAAATTCTCGCAGCCTCCCTCATCCCTGACAGGAACGCGCCGTGCATGGTCGCCGGGTGCCGCCGCATGGTCGCCTCCCCCGCAAAGTACAGCCCGTCGCCAACCGGCTCGGCCAAGGCGTCGTAATCCTCCCCCGTCGCGCCCACGCTGATGTTCGAATAGGACCCGTACGCAAACTCATCGGATCCCCAGCACGCGCACTTGGAGTCTATCGGGTCCGGAATCGTCACGCCCTGCCTCTCGTAGATATCCTTGAGCACCTGCATGGTATCCTCCACCGCGCTTGCGTGGCCGTCTCTCTCAAACTCCAACGCGGCTTCGCCCGATACCAGCGCGATGAGCACCGCACCGCCGCTCAGGTTGTGTTCGTCCGTCTTGGCGTAGTTGTAGAACATGAAGTACCTGCCACGTCGCTGTCTGTCTCCCTTGGCGACGTACCCGAACGTGTCCACGCTCGTGTCCCAAAACGGCTTGGGGAAGAGCAGGATCACCTTGTCGAGGACGCCAAAGCCCAGCGCTCCAATCGCCCGGGTCTTTCGCTCGGGAAGCGGTGGCTCGAAACTGACGCTCCCCTTCTTGAGCACACCGAGCGGGACGGTGACGAGCGCCGCGTCCGCGCGAAACTCCCGACCGTTCTTGCACGTCACCACCACGCCGTCGTGCCGCCCCTCAGTTTTATTCTGGTACTCGACGTTGGTCACCGCGTGCCCGTAAAATATTGGCAGCTCACGCGCCATGGCGGACACCAGCCGGACGTTACCCCCCGGGAGCCACACGTGGTCTCCGTCAAAATCGTACGGGTCGTCCTGGTCCCACTGCCCGAGCGAGAGGACCTCGAGGCGATCGGCGTTGGCGAACTCGAGGTTGGCCAGGTGCCAGTTGAAGAGATCCGTCTCAATCTGCGGCTTGTTCTCTTCCCTCGCCTTCTGCGCCCACGTCCATTCCAGCTCCTTACCGAGAGAGAGGTGATCGGCACCGTGCTCGTTCGTCTCCGTGAGCTCGTTCCTTTTCTCTCCAACCTCGTTCATGCAGTCCTCAAACTCCCGAAACACCCTCTTGTCCACCTCGGCGTCCACCGGCTCTCCACCCTCCAAATACAGCGGGCACTTGTCCCTGATCTTCCAGAAGGGCAGCGCCATCTGCTTGGCGATGACCGCGACGGGGTTACCGTCGGCGCCGGTCAGCACGCTACCGCCCATCTCGCACGCGGCGACCACCTTCTCGTCGGTCTCCGGGTCGACGCCCTCGAGCCGCTCCGTCCACACCCTCCCGCCGGCCCTGTCCCTGGCCTCTATGACGACGCACCTGTGCCCGAGGTTTTGCAGCTGCCTCGCCGCGGCTAAACCCGCGAACCCGGCTCCGATGACAACCACGGTCCCGCGGGACTCGCCCGGCGCGGGGTAGTTCCCCGTGAAACCCACGCCGAAGTTGATGTACCCCTGCACAGTCAGGAACCTGTGCGCGCAGTGCACGACGGCGCGGTGCTTGGGCATGAACCAGGAGCACGCCTGCTCCACGGACACGAACACGTTGGGGTTGGCCCTCCACCGGCACAACACGTTGTTCCGAACGGTGATGTACACGCCGAGGTCGGCGCCGGGGAAGAGAAAGTTGAGCTCGAACGGTTCGATGGAGTCGTAAAGTCCGAGCGTATGCGCAATCTTTCTCTCATCCGCGTCGTCCATGTTGTACGCGGCGTTGGCCCTCGTCTTGTCCAGGTTGAGGTGGACCGTGGGCGGGGGTACCCCGAGGCCCACGTCGAGGTTGACCTGCTCCCCCGGTCCGCCCGGGATCTTCCCCTGCATCCTGCTCCACTTAGCGGACCACTCGCGGTTATTCGCGATGGCGTCCTTCACCAGCCCCAAGCTGCGGCCGTGCTGGGCGAACTCGTACTCCAGCAGGCACCTCTCGTAGTTCTGACGCATCTGGTACCCCGCGCTGGTCTGTCCGGAGAGGTCGTGGCCCAGCGTGGCGCAGACCTCTTTCCATCGCCGCGCATCGCACACTTCCTTGTACCCGCCCCTGGCGACAACCTCCCTGTAGACGTGCCCGAGGTCGAGCGGATTCCTGCAAAACCTGGGCACCACCAGGGCTCGCCCGTCCAGCTTCTCCTGGAAGAACATCCGGAGCTCGACCACGAACGGGTCGTCGTCGCCGTGCTGTCCATTCTGCGGCCCATCGTCCAGCCTCGGGCGCTTGTCGTTGGGGGATGATTCCAGCAGTTTCTGCGATGGCTGGCGTACCCTCCGGGAACCTACCGGATCCGCGACGTCGTCGTCGACCGCCTGGGGCGTGATACGCCTCGGCGCCTTCGCGACTAATTCTCCGTTGACCCCCGCATTCACCGGAATGGTCATATCGCCGCCGTGCCCCCGCCCGAGCCTCGCCCCTGCTCTGCGACGAAAAAGCAACGAGATTTCTGTTGTGGCGATGTGGCGATTTGAAAAGTTCAGATGGGTAACGAAGCGTCAAAGCCACTCTTAAGGACGCGACAAGCGCCCCGCTCGACGGTCTAAGTACAGTCAGTCGATCGAGTCACCCCAGGGACGTTTCTTTACGATCGAGAGTCGACACGGTGAGTCCCCGAGCGCCTTCCTGATACGCTTATCCCGCCGCCATCGCCAGATCCAGGCCGTTGAGTTTCTCCCGCCCGGCTTGATTCTTGATTCCTCGCCGCCACTCCTCACGTGTGCTAATATCCATCCCATCTTTCCGCGTATAGAGTGAACGATGACGTTCCAGATTTTCGTCGGCGGTGAGCGCGTCAACAGCGATTTCATCACGTCGACTCCCGCGTGGTCTTCCCAGCAGGTGAGCCTCCCAGCCGTCAGGTTTTCACCCGCCTCCAACCACAGCTGTGTGGGGGGGTGCATCGAATCTCTCAGAAGAACTGCTCACTGACCCGCCTCGCATCCCTCTTCGATCCTCGCAGGCGAGCAAATCCCGCAAGCGATGCAGCGACGACGCGGACGAGGCCGCGATGAGCGCGGCGAACTCGAAGCGTCAGCAATCGTCTCCGCTCGGGTCGATGACCAACCTGTTGGCTTCCGAGCATTAGTTTGTTGAAGTGAGGCGACTGGCTCTGGGTGAGGGTACCGGCTCTGGGCGATGGGCCCAGACGCAATGAGGAGGACGGGCCGCGCGCGACGAGAATATCGCGGCAGGCTCGACACGATAGGAACGATTCATTAGGCCCGAACAGGGCAGGCATAGGGCAGCCGGAGGCTGCCAACACATAGCTTCAGGAGTTAGCACTTCGAGAAAATCTCTCGTATTCATCAGATCTCTCGTCACCGTCTTCACACCAAGGGAAGCGGGATGTCCGCTGCTCCAACTTCTCGTGGGCCGTGCGCGATGGCATCGACGTCCGCGTCGGTGTCACGGGATCGCGCGCGTCGTATCGCCTGTAGCAGGAGGACCGAACGCGGGGCTCATCCGAGGCGTGCCACTGGGAGTCGAGCCCAGGTGTCCACGGCCGCCTCGACGTTCTCCTCGCTCCCTGTGCTGCACCTTCCCGATAAGGACTGCACGCCCGAGGAGGAAACGGCGTTCTGCTGTCGACTGAGGGACATATGCCACACCGTGGGCTTCTTCTACGTTACCAACCACGGCATAGATGCGTCGACCACCGCCGATGCGATGAATTCGTCACGCGCCTTCTTCGCCCTCCCGCACGACATCAAGCAGGGAATCGCCAACATCAACTCACCGGCGTTCAGAGGATACGTCCGCCTGGGCGCGGAGAACACCGCGGGCAGGCCGGACTGGAGGGAACAGATCGAGATGGGGGTGGAGGCGGACGCACCACACGGCGGTGTGGGCGGTAACATCTACGACGTGCTCGTCGGTCCGAATCAGTGGCCGGACGAGACCCAATGTCCGGGGTTTAAGACGTCGATGACCTCGTTCCTGGACGATATGGCGACGCTGTCCGCGCGTCTCATGGAGCTCCTGGCGATCAGCCTGGACATGCCGCGGGACTATTTCGAGGACGACTTCCGCGGTAGACCAAACGTGCAGGCAAAAATCGCGTTGTGCCCGCCCGCGCCCGAGGGTTCGCGGGATCCGTCCTTCGGCGTGGGCGCGCACACCGACAGCGGGTACCTGTCGCTGCTGCTGCAGGACGACGTGGGCGGACTGCAGGTTCAGAACGG
>Ga0213862_10001041_pt1 | contig 11639 bp, 12 predicted proteins | sample PICome_7_FD_160092 | JGI IMG/M metagenome (GOLD analysis project Ga0213862, IMG submission 160092) | Coastal seawater microbial communities near Pivers Island, North Carolina, United States - PICO266 | ecosystem: Environmental > Aquatic > Marine > Coastal | place: USA: North Carolina... | reverse complement strand
AATAAAATTTATAAGGGGGAGTGTTTAAAATATATTTTTAAACTGTTAATAAAAATATAGATTTAAAATGGTATAAAAATGAATTTCTACTATATTTGTTTTGATGCAAATTACGACTTACATAAATGATTTATTATATCGATATGAATGTATTATAATCCCAGGATTTGGCGCTCTATTGACACAGTATCATTCTGCTAGAATTGATAGCGATAATCGTATACTATTTCCGCCATCAAAAACCTTATCATTTAATAGGCAACTTCAAACTAATGACGGATTACTGGCTAACTATATTGCTTCTCTTGAAAAATGCAGCTATGAATCTGCACTTCAAAAATTAAGAGCATATACTAAAAAATTATCTATACAGTTAACAGAGGGGACCACTGTTTCGTTAAGTAATATCGGTGATTTTTATTTGAATGAAGAAAATTCTGTTCAATTCACGCCTGCTTCATCACAAAATTTTAACACCACTTCCTTTGGTTTATCATCTATTGAAATTTATAAAGTTTCTAGACTAAAAGAGACTCATCAGCAACAAGAAACGCATCCTATTCCTTTGAATCCTGGAAGGAAACTTAAAAATGGTTATTTAAAATATACTGCAATAGCCTTAATAGCTGTTTCTTTAGTGAGTCTTGGAGGAATGAAAATGTATGAAGAGGAAGTACAAAAATATAATTTTGCTGAAAAACAAAAAGCAGTTACCGTCCTAGAAAATCAAATACAACAAGCCACATTTAGTCTTGAAAATCCACTGCCAACATTAAATCTTACTTTTAAAAAACAAGTCGGGAAGTACCACATTATAGCAGGAGCCTTCAGAATTGCTACAAATGCAGACAAAAAAATTAAGGAACTTACTGACATTGGATATTCACCAATTTTAATCGGAGTCAACAAATATGGTCTGCATCAAGTTGCTTATAGTAGTTATGAAGATCGGTTAGAAGCCATAAAAAATTTAAGAGAAATCCAAAAGTCACAAAATTCGGATGCTTGGCTTTTAGTTAAAGAATTAGAAAAATAATTCTTCCTTTTTAAATTTATCTTATTTTCTGAGATAACTGTACCTTTGTGTAAAATAAATTCTTATGATTTCAAGAACTCCAAAAGAATCTCTTACGGTGGTTACCGATTTAGTATTACCCAGTGAAACCAACCCTCTTGGCAACATGTTTGGTGGTGAGTTATTAGCTCGAATGGATCGTGCTGCTAGTATTTCGGCAAGAAGACATTGTAGAAGGATAGTCACAACTGTTTCAGTAAATCATGTCGCTTTTAGTAAAATGATTCCTTTAGGAAGTGTTGTCACTATCGAAGCTAAGGTTTCTAGAGCTTTTAAGAGTTCTATGGAAGTAGTTATGGATATTTGGATTGAGGATCGTGAAAGCGGGACTAGAAAAAAGTCAAATGTAGGTATCTATACTTTTGTTGCAGTTGATGAATCGGGTCAACCAGTATCCGTTCCTGCAATAATTCCCGAAAGTGATATTGAAAAGGATCGGTTTGAAGCTGCGCTCAGAAGACGGCAATTAAGCCTTGTAATAGCAGGAAAAATGGCTGCTTCCGATGCAACTGAACTAAAAGCTTTATTTAATTAATATTTTGTAATTAATAGTATCTTAAATTTTTATTCTTTATAATTTAGATAAGGCTAAAAAATTAATTAGCTAGTATAAAAATAATATTTTACATTTGCAAAATGTTTACACTTGCAGAAGAAAATTATTTAAAAGCAATTTTTCATTTAGAAAACGATTGTGGTACTGGAGTTACTACGAATGCAATTGCAGATAAAATGGATACCAGGGCATCATCTGTTACGGATATGATTCAAAAACTTGCTGATAAAAAAGTAATATCCTATCAAAAATATAAAGGAGTTTCACTCACTAAAAAAGGAAAATCAATAGCAGTTAATATTATACGTAAACATCGTTTATGGGAGGTTTTTTTAGTTGAAAAATTAGATTTTCAATGGGATGAGGTTCATGAAATCGCAGAGCAGTTAGAACATATTAAGTCTAAAGAATTGATTCAGCGACTAGACTCATTTTTAGGACATCCTGATTTTGACCCTCATGGAGATCCCATTCCGGATACGAATGGTTATATAAAACCTACCGAAAAGAAATTACTTTCAAAATTAAAAAAGAATCAACAAGGAATTTGTGTGGGCGTAAAAGAATCCAGCGTAAAATTTCTTCAATATTTAGATACCAGAAAAATAGGTATAGGCTCTTCAATTAAAGTAATAGATAAGGAAGATTTTGATCAATCTATGACCATTCAAGTTTCGAATAAACAGTTTTTTATCACCAAACAAATTTCAGAAAACTTATACCTGAAAACAATTTAATGTTAATGAAAAAATCAGTTGTTTTGTTTTTTTTAAGTTTTGGCCTTTTCGTAAGGGCTCAATCACTTTTTGAGGTTAATGGCACTGTATTTTCAGGAGACCAGCCCCTAGCGTATAGTAATCTTCACCTTGAAAATTCGACCATAGGAACCATCACCAATGAAAATGGAATATTTAAATTAACTAATCTAAAGCCAGGAGTGTACATATTGATAGCTTCTTTTACAGGTTATGGTACCTCCAAAAAAAAAATACAAATCACCAATAAAAATTTACAGATAAAGTTTAACCTAGTTGAGGATAATTCTTTAGAGGAGGTGATTATTACTGGAACCCTAAAAGCCGTTTCTCGACTAGAAAGTCCAGTTCCGGTTGAAGTGTACTCTACTACTTTTTTAAAGAAAAACCCAACTCCAAGTGTTTTTGAAGCCCTGAACAACGTAAATGGAGTAAGGCCTCAGTTAAATTGTAATGTTTGTAATACAGGAGATATTCATATCAATGGTTTAGAAGGGCCTTATACATTGGTAATGATTGATGGTATGCCAATTGTTAGCGGGCTTTCTACGGTTTATGGTTTATCGGGTATCCCAAATTCCCTTATCGAACAAATTGAAATTGTGAAGGGACCTGCTTCTTCTCTTTATGGAAGTGAAGCCTTAGGCGGTCTTATTAACATAATAACAAAATTACCCGAAAATACTCCACTATTCTTTGCTGAAGGTTTTGGGACTAGTTGGGGAGAGATAAATTTTGATCTAGGCTTTAAAGCTAATATGGGAAAAAAAGCAATGGTTTTAGTAGGAGCAAATTATTTTAAATACGATCAACTTATAGACAACAATAATGATAATTTTACAGATTTGACCAATCAAGATAGAATATCATTATTCCAAAAATGGAATTTTAAACGAAGAAAAAACAGAGACTTTTCTCTTGCTGGTCGTTACTTATATGAAGATCGATGGGGTGGAGAATTGCAATGGAATAAAAGTTTCCGTGGGGGTAATGAGGTTTATGGAGAAAGTATTTATACCTCCCGATTTGAGATTTTTGGAAATTATCAATTACCTCTTTTAGAAAAAATTGATTTGCAATTTTCATTCTCCGATCACGATCAGAACTCAGTGTACGGAGAGACCCCTTATCTTGCAAAACAGCGTATTGGTTTTGGGCAATTTATCTGGGATAAAAAAATTAAATATCACGACTTATTATTGGGAGCCGCTATTCGTTATAATTATTATAATGACAATACAACAGCAACAATTCTTGCAGACGAAACAGTAATTCCTTCCTTTTTTGTCCAAGATGAAATAGGTTTTAATAATCAACAAAGTTTATTGCTAGGGATGCGTTATGATTACAATAGTCGGCATGGGAATATATTTACTCCGAGAATAGCTTATAGATTTAAATTTACAAAAGATGATATTATTCGACTTAATGCTGGAACCGGTTTTAGAGTTGTAAATTTATTTACAGAAGAACACGCAGCACTTACTGGAGCTAGAGAGGTCATTATTCAAGATGAATTAAATCCTGAAGAATCCTATAATGTCACGTTCAACTATTTAAAAAAAATATATTTAAAAAACGGAATGTATTTTACTATCGATACTTCAGCATGGTATACCTATTTTACCAATGCGATTATTCCTGACTATGACACCAATCCCAATCAAATTATATACGGAAACTTAGATGGGTTTTCTCAATCTTCAGGACTTAGTCTTAATATTGATGCTGTTTTTGGTAGTGGAATAAGAGCTTCCATTGGTGCGACTTGTCAAGATATTTCAAAAACTGAAAATGGAATAGAAACCCCACAAATATTAACAGAAAAATATTCTGGAGTATGGTCACTAAGCTATAAACATTACGGTACAAATTTAACATTTGATTATACAGGAAGTCTTTATGGACCTATGCGTTTACCTTTACTGGGCGAATTAGATCCAAGAAGTGAGTACTCACCTGCATGGAGTATTCAAAACATTCAAATAACATATGATGGTATAGACCGTTTTGAAATGTACGGAGGGATAAAAAATTTATTAAACTGGACTCCAAATAAAGGGAATCCTTTTATTATTGCTAGATCTGATGATCCATTTGACCAAAACGTAGTCTTTGATAATGAAGGAAACGTAACACCAACTTTAGATAATCCTTATGCATTAACCTTTGATCCCTCCTATGTTTACGCTCCTAATCAAGGAATTCGACTGTATTTTGGCATTCGATATGCATTAAATAAATTCTAAATTAAATTAATATGTTTGAACAAATAGTAGATTTTGCAAAAGTACACCCTATTTTATCAGCCTTCTATGCTTCAGTATTTACCTGGGGTTTAACAGCTCTTGGAGCATCGCTTGTTTTCTTTTTTAAAAAAGCTAATAGAGCTGTATTAGATGGTATGCTTGGTTTTACTGGTGGTGTTATGGTCGCTGCAAGTTTTTGGAGTTTATTAGCCCCTGCAATTGAAAATAGTACAGGAGAAGGCTTTGTGAAAGTACTCCCTGCTGCAATTGGTTTTGCAATTGGTGCTTTGTCATTATTTGGTATGGATAAAGTAATGCCTCACTTACACATCAATTTTAAAAAGGAAGAAGCAGAAGGAATTAAAACCAAATGGCACAAAACTACCTTATTAGTATTGGCCATTACGCTTCATAACATTCCTGAAGGACTTGCTGTCGGAGTTTTATTTGGTGCAGCTGCAACAATGGTTGGGGTTGAACAAACAGAAATGATTATTGCTGCGATATCTTTAGCAATTGGTATTGGTATTCAAAATTTCCCAGAAGGATTTGCAGTATCGATGCCTATAAGGAGGCAAGGTGTTTCGCGTTTAAAGAGTTTTTGGTACGGTCAATTATCAGCTATAGTAGAGCCTATTGCTGCAGTTTTAGGGGCTGTTGCCGTAGCCTTTTTCACGCCAATATTGCCTTATGCATTAGCATTTGCAGCAGGTGCTATGATATTTGTAGTGGTGGAGGAAGTGATTCCAGAAACACAGCGTGATAAATATACTGATATTGCAACATTAGGTTTTATAGGAGGTTTTATTGTAATGATGTCACTGGACGTTGGACTCGGCTAATATTAAATTTTAACTAATTAATACTTATAAAAACTAGTGGCAACCACAATCTTTTTTGCCACACTTTGTATTTGCTCCATCGATAGCGGTACTTTTCTTTTTTTTATTTTCAAAAACAGGACTCCATACAAATTTCTTAAACAAGAAAATTACAGCGATTAAAAATGTAATAAAGACGAGTATTTGTTGAACCATTTATTTTAAAATTTGAAAAGCGGTCAATGCCACTAAGTAGGCTAAAACAGTCATAGAGGTTAATTGCCAAAGGGGCCATTTCCAAGAATTGGTTTCTCTTTTAACAATCGCTAAGGTACTCATACACTGCATTGCAAAGGCATAAAATAATAATAAAGAAATACCACTTGCTAAGTTAAACAAAGGAGCTCCAGTAGAAGGATTTACTTCTGCAGCCATTCTATTTTTTATGGTTTCTACATCATCGTTCCCAACACTATAAATAGTAGCTAACGTTCCTACAAAAACTTCCCTCGCAGCAAAAGAGCTAATAAGAGCGATTCCAATTTTCCAATCATAACCCAATGGTTGAACAGCGGGTTCAATTGCTTTACCTACAATGCCAATATAAGAATTTTTTAATTTAAAAGCGGCAATTTTTATATCAAGTTCGCCTTTGGATAATGGTTCAGAAATGTTTTGATTAGTAATGATTTCTTCAGCATTATTAAAATCACCTGGACCATAGGAAGCCAATACCCATAAAATTATTGAGATGGAAAGTATTATTTTTCCTGCTCCAAACACGAAAGCTTTTGTTTTTTCTACAACAGTAATCCCAACATTTTTAAACATTGGAAGTTTATAGTTAGGCATTTCAATGACAAAAAAAGATTTACTTTTTAAATCTAAAAATTTATCTAATACAAAGGCTGCGACAATTGCAGCTCCAAATCCTAATCCATATAAAATAAATAAAGTAAAGCCTTGTAGGCTTATAAGTCCAAATATTCTTCCCTCAGGAATTACCAATGATATAATAATCATATAAACAGGGAGCCTGGCTGAACATGTAGTAAAAGGAGTTACTAATATAGTAATGAGTCGTTCTTTCCAATTTTCTATATTTCTAGTAGCCATAATTGCAGGAATAGCACAAGCAGTTCCAGAAACTAAAGGCACTACACTTTTTCCGCTTAAACCAAATCGCCTCATAATTCTATCCATTAAAAAGACCACTCGGCTCATGTAGCCAGTTTCTTCTAGGATAGAAATAAATAAAAATAAAAATGCGATTTGTGGAATAAAAATAACAATCCCACCTAATCCAGGAATGATCCCTTCAGAAATTAAATTAGAAAAATCTCCTGGCGGTAAATTTATTTTTAGCCACTCACTTATGAACGAGAAGGTATTGTCTATAATGTCCATGGGGTAAGTGCTCCAATCAAAAATAGCCTGAAAAATTAATAATAAAATTGAAAAAAAGATAATATACCCCCATATTTTGTGAGTTAATATTCTGTCAAATCTACTGCGTAGATCTTTTGCATTTTTTACATCTATGAGTAAGGTCTTCTTTAGAGTATCGTTGATAAACTGGTATCTAATAATGGTTTCTTTTTGCTGTAATCTCTTTAGAGAACTAACCGATTCTGTTTGGAGGGTTTTAATTCCCTTAAAATCATTACGCTCTAGTTTCCCAAAATTTACATCCTGAGTAATTACAAGCCACAGCTTATAGAGGTCTTGATTTGGGAATGTTTTTTGAATTCTATCAAAATATTCGGGTGCAATTTTAGAGGAATTTAGGCATGGTTTTAAAGATAGGTTTTGATAGTTGGCAATTATTGTTTTTAACGCTTCAAATCCTGTGTTTTTTCGGGAACTAATTATTACAATTTTTGTCTCTAGTAGTACTTCTAACTGTTTCACGTCTAAAGAAATTCCTTTTCGATTCATTCTATCTGCCATATTTATGGCTAGAATAGTAGGAATTCCTAGATCTTTAATTTGCGTGAATAAGAGCAGATTTCTTTTTAGATTTTCAATATCAGCGACGACGACTGCGACATCTGGGAAATCTTTATCTTTTTTATTGAGCAATAATTCAATTACTACATTTTCATCTAAAGAGGAAGCATTTAAACTATAAGTTCCTGGTAGGTCAAGGATGTGAGCTTTTATATTTCTTTCTAAATTACATGTTCCTTGTTTTTTTTCTACAGTAATTCCTGGGTAGTTCCCAACTTTTTGGTTGAGACCAGTTAGCGTGTTAAACACTGATGTTTTACCGGTATTTGGATTACCAATAAGCGCTACATTTATTTGTTTAGCCATTGATAATTTCAATTTCAATCTTGCTCGCCATTTCTTTTCGAATCGCTAAATGACTCCCGTTAACAGTCAGGTACAAAGGATCTTTAAATGGAGCTTCTTGTATTAAAGAAACTTCATTTCCAGGAAGACATCCCATTTCTAATAACTTTAATGGGATAACTTCAACAGAAAAATTTTTAATGATCGCTTTTTGGCCTTTTTTTAAAGATGCAATTGAAAGCATTTTTATTTAGATTGATTTCAAACAACAAATGTAAGCTAAGATATTGATATGAAAAAATGTTACTCTGCAAAAAGTTTTATATTACGGGACTTAAGAATCATTATTTATTTTCTTTAAGAAGTTCAATATCTCTCAAAAGCAATTCGATATCTTCTATATTTGTTCCGTCATAATAGCCTCTAATTCTTTTTTTTTGATCAACAAGTATAAAGTTTTCGGTATGAATCATATCATATTCTCCTCCATCACCGTTAGATTTTACCGCCAAATAGGATTTTCTAGCTAACTGATAGATTTCTTTTTTATCACCTGTTACTAGGTTCCATTTAGTATCTAAGACTCCTTTTTCTTTAGCATATTTTTTAAGTTGTGCCACCGAATCTATTTTGGGAGTTACCGAATGCGAGAGTAGCATGACATCAGGATCTAATTTTAATTGGTTTTGAAGAATCACCATGTGGTCAGTCATAATGGGACAAATTGTTTGGCAGGTTGTAAAGAAAAAGTCGGCTACATAAATTTTATTCTTGTAGGTCTCTTGAGTGATTGTTTTTCCATTTTGATTGATCAAAGAAAAATCTGCAATCGTATGGTATTTTCTTACGTGCTGTATAGTGCTATCGACCAATTCTTCATTGACTTGTGCTGGCTGAAATATAGGCAATACCTCTCTCGGCTTTAAAATTTGATAAAAAATGAAAATAATAACCATGGATAGTACCAAAAGGACTACTGCAAAAGATTTATAATTGGAAAAAAAACGCCACATCTTAATTTTTATAAAAGCACAAATTTAGGAGACTTTCACCACATTCCAAATGAAATAGATTGTCTATTTAAAAAAAAATACAATAAGGACTCCCACATATTTTTTAAAAAGTTAATAAAAAGGTAATAAATGCTTGGCAGATGGGGTTTGTAAATTTAATTCTTTATTTTTGCGCGTTAATTATATAGACTATGAGTCCATTTGCTGTTAAGGCGATACAATTGTTATTGAGCCTTTCGTTATTAATTGTATTGCATGAATTAGGACATTTTATTCCTGCAAAATTATTCAAAACTCGCGTTGAAAAATTTTACTTATTTTTTGATATTAAGTTCTCTTTATTCAAAAAGAAAATAGGAGAAACTGTTTACGGAATAGGATGGTTACCTTTAGGAGGTTATGTGAAGATTTCTGGGATGATTGATGAGAGTATGGATAAGGAACAAATGGCTTTGCCACCTAAACCCTGGGAGTTTAGGTCTAAACCAGCTTGGCAACGGCTCATCATTATGTTAGGTGGAGTTACAGTTAATATTATTGTTGGGATGATTATCTATATCTGTATATTTTATTTTGTAGGACAGAAAATAGTTACTAACGAACAGTTGCCCAATGGATTTGAAGTTTCTCAAACCTTTAAAGAATTAGGATTTAAAAACGGTGATCAAGTTTTAAAATTAAACGAAGAAAACTTTGAAAATTTAAATGATTTAAATCGTTTCTTATTTTTAAGAGAAGTCAACTCTTTAACGGTAAAACATATCAATGGTACTATAGAAACCTTATCTGTCCCTGAAGATATTGGAATGACTATGTTTAAGGCAGGAGAACTTCAAGCTTTTCAGCCGGTCAGAAGTACGATATTGGATACAATTCTTGAGAATTTTCCTTCCCAAAAAGCAGGGTTACTAAAAGGAGACCAAGTACTCTCAATTAATGGTGTAGAAACATCTAATTGGGCCGATATGTCTGATTTAGTTAAGAAAAACCCTGGCAACGAAATTGTTATACAAGTTGTTAGAGATGGAGCTGTTAAGACTTTTAATCTTACCCCTACCGAAAATGGCACGATAGGAATTAATAATTTTGGTACCGAATATATTAATGCTTATAAAGAAGTAAAATATGGCTTTTTTGAAAGTTTGGGAGGAGGGATCAATTATGGATATAACATTCTTACCGATTATGTAAAACAATTTAAATATGTTTTTACTTCTGAAGGAGCCACTCAAGTTGGAGGTTTTGGTGCTATTGCAAATTTATTCCCTGGTACATGGAGTTGGATTGATTTTTGGCATACCACAGCATTAATATCGATTATACTAGCCTTTATGAATATATTGCCTATTCCTGCCTTGGATGGAGGTCATGTAATCTTCTTACTCTATGAGATGACCACCGGCCGCAAGCCCAATGAAAAAGTTATGGAATACGCACAAATGGCAGGATTTTTTATTTTAATAACCCTCGTATTATTTGCTAATGGCAACGATGTTTACAGGTGGTTATTCAACTAATAAAAATTAAAATTTATTTGTTGCAGATAAAAAATATTTTATATTTGCACCCGCCTTCCAAACAAAAGGTTTTAGAAGGTTTTAAATACGATCTTATAAAAAGAATACAAAAATAAATTCCTCTTTAGCTCAGCTGGTTAGAGCACCTGACTGTTAATCAGGGTGTCCTTGGTTCGAGTCCAAGAAGAGGAGCAGAACAACCCTTTATATCATTGATGTAGAGGGTTTTTGCTTTTATGGGGTTTAATGGTTTCTCCCAACTCTAATTTGTTTAGAAAACCTCCTAAAAGGCTTCTATTAATTTATAAAGGTTTAGTTTTTAACAAAAACAACATCTATACCGTTTTCAGTAACAGTCAATGTATTTCCATCAATTCCTACTTGTAGATGTTATGGTTGGTGCTGTAATCCAAATTCAATGGAGTACAGAAGATAATAGAGGAATTGTAGGATATATAGACTAAAAAAACATCCTAATTAAAGAGTGCTTAACCTATTATATTCTTACTGCACTAAACTCTATTCTTATGGGAACGGGAATATCATAATCACCAGTAACAATTGATCGGAAATATACAACCTTCTCATAAGAGCCCTTAATATTTTTTCCGCCATTATTTGAAGTGGAGGAGGAAATCCCTAAATCTGTTATGTTAATGTCAGTCATTATACCTCTCTGGCTATGACTATCTCCTATATTTTCAACAAAGCCAGTGCTATTAGCACCTATTGATTCTAGATATTCCTCGATATAAAATCCATCAAAGATAATTAAACTACCAGTATTACTTCCTAACTGTGCATTATCTAAACTCATCGCAAGTTGCATATTTTGACCAGAAACGTAACTCTCTGCAGTAATATCAGTAATGGATAGTATTATACTATCTGTAGTTCCGTAACATACATTAATTACTTGCCAAGGAAAACCGATAATAGTAGTAAATGAGCTATTCCCTTCTACTCTATTAATTACTCCTCCAAATTCAAATTCAAAAAAATAATCAATACTATTTGAAGAATTATCATCACTACTACAAGAAACGATTAGTATCGCTAAAAATAAATAAGCTAGTTTTTTCATTGTATTGATTTACTTATTCTTTTGTAAACTTAGTTTCCCAATTATCTCCATCATAAGTAGAATTTACTGTCAATATATTACTATTTATTTCAGCTGTTCCATTTTCTTCATCTCCGTCTCCATAGTCCCAATTCATTGAATATACATTGTTAGAAGTTTCTGAAAAACTAATATCAAACGTAAAATCTAAGCCACAAGGCTCAATTTCAGGATTATCAGGATAATCTGTATAATAAGTATAGCCTGTACCAGAACCATTTTGATTTAAAATCAA
>Ga0213862_10001040_pt1 | contig 11641 bp, 8 predicted proteins | sample PICome_7_FD_160092 | JGI IMG/M metagenome (GOLD analysis project Ga0213862, IMG submission 160092) | Coastal seawater microbial communities near Pivers Island, North Carolina, United States - PICO266 | ecosystem: Environmental > Aquatic > Marine > Coastal | place: USA: North Carolina | collected... | reverse complement strand
CGATCGCCCTTCAATTTCCAAACCTTGCCCAGGTGGAATTTTATTTCTGCAGCTGATTTCATGCGTTCATGTATCCCATCGGACAGAAGCGAGCATACGGAGAAGTTTGGATTGGATGGCCTTCGAGCGACTTGTCTTCAATCCAATCGAAATATTTCTGAAAGCCGCTTCGTATTCCCTAAGTTCGATCTGTTGCTTGGCGAGACTCACTGCATAGTCGGCATAGTGCCCTCGTGCACTTTCCTCAATTCGAGTCTTCGAAGTTTCTGGCCAGTAGGACTTCGAAAGCTCAATTGATAGTAGACTGTCCTTAATTTGCTGCCCATTAAGCATCAAACCATCTGTTAGCGAATCTCCCTCCCGACCACAGAACAATAGCTGTTCGGGCTCATACCAAACCGGGTAATTCACAGCAACACGCTTCCACATATCCCAATCAAACGCAGAACCAACACTCGGCGAAAATCCACCGAGCTCTTCGAAAACACTACGCTTGACGACCATGGAAGAGAAAGCGAGACGACAGTAGACGCCAATTCGATCCATCCAGTTTTCAATTACGCCCGGATGCTCCCGCTCCAGAAACGAAGTCCACTTCCTTTCGCCTTGTTTGCCCATCAAGGCATATCGACTAAATGCTGCCCCCAATTCAGGTACAGTTTTGATGCCTCTACCGATGGCTTGATAGAAACCAGGGGCAAGCCAATCGTCATCGTGGACGATGTGGACCCAATCTCCGATAGCCCGCTCGATGCAAAGGTTGAAAATGTGTGGATGGCCCTTCTGCTCCTGAATCGGAAAAAATGCAACCCGACCTTTTCCGATCTCATTCACTATATCGCGAATCTCGTCGGTTTTCTCAGGCGAAACAAAATCCGCCACAACCTCAATCTGCATCTCTTCTCGAACTGCAGCCTGACACAAGATGCTCTCGAGGCACCGTGGAAGATGAGTCACTCGGTCGTGAACGGTTACCATGACAGATAACAAGGGCCTGACCGTTTTTGTCTCAAATTTCGAAATTTCTGGAAGCTCCAAGCCTCCTCTGTGACCCTGTTCCTCGACCTCAGTGGCCCGTTTCATGACCCCATTTTCGATCAACTGCTCGCTATGAGTGAGCTCGACAGAGTGTAGAACATCATAAAGCGTGAATCCCTTCGCATCACTATCCAAACGGCTAACGTATTGCTGGTACTGAAGTCCACTCTGGTAATGCTCTTTTCTTTTTACTTCTTCCGTAACTTTGCCTGCAAAGTCGGAGAAATACTTGAAATGCAACAGGCAACCTCGAGACTCTGCAACTACATCTCGTGGGAGGTTTGTCCAATGCTGACCGCCCGCGAGAATCGTATCCTTATCGTATTTGATCAAAGATACCTTACTTTGGCAGAAAGCATCATTCTGCCCAAACACACGTTCACGAACACCACCAAAGAAATAGGTCAAATTCCGAAACGGCCCTGCACGTTCGAAGCGTGAATGGTAAAACTGAGAGTCATAATAAGGGCACGTATCTAAAAATGGATTGCCCTGCGAATACAATGCATCGGCCACAGGACCTTTAGAGTACATCTCAAGAAGGACCGTCGGCAGTATTCGTTTACCCAGTTTATCTAACGATGAGCAATAGTCTGCCAATTTTACCGTCTCGCAATCTGGATAATAGAGCAATTCATCTACATCAACCGTAGCGCACCAACGCCCGAGAGCATTGGAACGCAATACGAGTTCAAACCAAACCGATCCGAAATTGGCCTTATTAAACGACAATCCTGATTGCCAAAGAAATACGTCATCTAGCTCAGCTAAGTAATCGACAGATCCATCGTCCGAAACATTGTCGATCGCAAAAAAATGAGTAATCCCCTGCTCGCGATAGTACTGCAGAAAATAAGGTAAGCGTTGCGATTCGTTTCGACAGACAAAGGCGCAAACCAAGGCATCTTCAGGCAAGTCCAATTCCTTGTCATCCAATCGTTTTAAATCATAGAGTCTAAAGGCCTCACTCAAACCTTGTTCGCGATCGATCAAGTTAATGTAGGCCTTATGCAATTCTGCCTCGTTGGGAAACGCTTCAAGAGTCTTAGCGTAGAAATCGAGTGCATCACTTGGTTCACCGCACTCCTCAAGTACTGAACCCATTTCGATATGGGCGATCACATGCTTCGGCCGTTTCTCGACAAACCGACGGTAACTCTCAAGGGCCTGCTTCCACCGCCCTCGCTTTTTCCATACACGAGCCAATTTGAACTGCTGGTCAATTTGCATGCTTTCGTTGGAAACGGCATCTTCGAAATCCATTTTTTGCTCCCGATCTCTAAAGCGGAATTTCACTAGATTTCCGTTCCACTTGCGCTTACTGCGATCCGGGAATCCCACAAAAAAATCTTTCAAGCCTACCTTGGGCCGAATACTCCAATTCGAACCCGCTCGATCACGATGTTGCCTCAGAAGCGAAGGTAGACTCTGCACACTCGCGCTACCGCCAGCGCTTAGGCTGTCTTCACTAATAGAATAGTAGAGACTCACATCCTCTATCATCAGTTTATTGGAATTTTGTTCCCATGCACGGAGAAACCAATCAGTATCCTCATTCTGAGTACGATTTGCATCAAATTCGCCAATCTTCGCAAACGAGCTCTTACGAATACTCAGACTGCCTAGGTTCACAAAATGGTAAGCGGGCGCAAGAACCCGAAGCTCCAATTCCTCACCTACTACATAAGACTCATTCGCCTCAACATCTACGATTTTCCCTTGAACAATATCGATGGACTCGTCGCTCTCCAACGCCCCGATCTCTCGATCTAGCTTATACAATTCCCAAACATCGTCGACATCCAAAAAGCAGATAGTGTCGCCAACAGCGAGACGTACTCCGTGATTTCTGGCTGAGGATGGTCCGGCATTCTCTTGGCGCACATACCGTATGCTTGGATACTTGTTCGCAACTTCGGCAATATTATCCGTAGAACCATCATCCACAAGGATCACTTCATCCGGAGTTCTACTCTGTGAATACACGCAATCAAGGGCTCGCTCAAGATAGGCGGCCCCATTATACGCAACTAAGATTGCACTGACGCTTAGCTTTCGCTTATTCATTCAATGTCATTTAGAAAATCGGCAATCGCTTCGGGAATACCTTCAATCGTCGTACCTAGATCAAGATGATGGCAGGCAACGGACTTAACTACCCCAGACATCTTCTTAAAGGAAGCGGGACCATCTCCAGGCAATTGGAACATAGTGCTCGGGGCAAGCGCACGCAAAGCGGCAATCGATGAAATATCGGAAACAGTCGTATCCGGAAGTCCCGTTATTTGAGGAACGAAGATCGTTTTCAAAGGGAAGGACTCGATCAGGCATTCGGGCAGGTGTTCATCGAGAAAAAGAAGTGCCTTCTCCTCTCCCAGTCTATCTAGGTTTGAAATCAAATCCCTGAACCGGGGAAAGCGAGCTATGTCGTCTGGGCCTTTCAGTTTCGAGGTGCTATATAGACTCCAAATACGCGGTTCATAGGGGTTCGAAGTATCTAGGGCACAGTAGTCGTCTCCCAAAAACTTCAGACGTGAATTGATACAGGACAAAGCGGTCGAAGATTTTCCACTACCTCCCTTACCGCAGATTATCACTCCACCTTCCTCCTTGCCCACAGATGCAGCGTGCACGAGTTGAAAGCCATTTTGTTCGAGCCACCAATTCAAGATCGGCGTAAGCGGGTATCCTTCTTCGTAATACGGAACGTCATCGACGCTTTTGATCCAATAAACCGCAGAATTCGTCTGCGTATTGTATAGACTGAGAATATCAGGCCCCAGATGGAAGATCGTGCGAATCAAATCACTGTGGAAGCCATTTATCTCCTTGCGAATGCCCAATCGTTCGAACCAGCGGAGCTGTAGCAGGTCAACTAGACTCGAAAGCATCAAAGGCAAAGGAGTCTTTGTAGAGACGCTGTCAAAGATCTGAATCGTTAACTCAGGTTCTCCTACCTTTTCAACTTCGAGGTGACCGATAGCGGCAGTCAGCTTACGAACCAAAGCAGGTCCCGCAAATTTCATCTCCACCGTTTTACCGGTAATACGAAAATGTTTCACCGTAGCACCGCCGATAGAGTCAATCGCTCTGTTAAACCCTTCCTCCGCCATATTGAAGTAAGCGAGTCTATCTTGATCTAAATGGTTCATTTTATTTCTTGGCTCTTTGCCGTTCTAGGTTCTCTCTAATCAAGCTGAGGTATTCCTTTCGGTCTTCAGCCATGGTAATTCCCTTATTTCCTTCGTGTATCCGTCTGTAGGTTACGATTGAGGGAACATTTTTGCTCAAAATTCCTGATTTTTTATAACGGGCATACCAGTCTACCCACTCGCCAATTTTCCATCGCACGTTAAAAGGCCCGACCTGCTCAAACGCCTTTCTTCGAATCAAAAGAGCAGATGGCAAATATCCTGAAACAGGTTCTTCCTGACACCGGTAACGCCTCCTGAATTCTTCTGGTAGTTCCGGACTGACAAATTGCTGGACCAGTCCCCAAGCAATTTGAGTGTCAGAATCCTTCGACAGGATACTGGTTTGTTTCTCCAGCTTATCCTCAACCCAATAGTCGTCCTGATCGAGGAAAGCGAGTAAGTCGCCTACCGACGCATCAACCCCTGCGTTTCTTGCAGCCGCAGTACCAGCGTTAGTTTGGTCAATTCGCACGATACGCTTTCCATACGTATCTAGAATACCGCTACTCCTGTCTGTAGATCCGTCGTTTACAACGATAACCTCAAACGGAGCAAAACTTTGATTGAGCACACTGTCGAGAGCTTGCCGCAAATATCTCTCGCCGTTGTATAAGGGAATGATTACGCTAACACGCAATTCTCTTAGCTGTAAACCTACAGTGCTTATCACCTTGCCTCGCTCCATTCGGGAATATCGGAAATCGAGAGAAGAGAACGGACAGCCTCGCCTCCACTTGTTTTCCTTCGTTTCAGTGAACGCCTCAAAACTTGTATCAAACCAAAATCACGCGTTCGATTCTCGCGCCGCGTTAAACTAGCTGCATGAATCCTGTGGTGGAGACCTTCACAGGCAATGCGCACCATAGAAATCTCGAGTTCACGCGCCCTGAGAAACCAATCCTGATCCTCGCTGTAGCGAAGGTTTTCATCGAACATTCCAACTGTTTCGAAAATCTCTTTTTTTGCCAGCACGCAACCAAGTTGAATCGTGTAAAACGAATCACCCTCATTCACAAAGCGACTAGCATCAAAATCAGAGGATACGAGTTTCTTTAATTGGCTGATGACCATAACAAGTCCATGGTCAACTAACAGAGGTAAGATTTGATTCTTCAGTTTATCCTCCGGCCACACATCATCACTATCCAGAAAGGCAAGGATTTCACCTGTCGCTTCACGAATACCGTAGTTCCGGGCGGCAGACGGACCCGCGTTTTCTTGCCGAAGAAAACGAATGGAATCACTCAGTTCGGCTAAGCTGTCCAAGGGCCCCCCGTCTGAGCCGTCATCTACAAGAATAATTTCCAGATTGGGATACCCTTGCTCCAAAACACTTGCCAAAGCTTCCTCCACGAAATCATATTGATTGTAAAAGGGTACAATTACACTTAGCTTGGGCAATCCTTCGTCATCGATATCAATACGACTACTTCCGTGAGAGAGGGTCATCTTAAATAAAGGAACAGTACCGCAGTTACCCAGCAACTTGAGCCCCTTCGACGTCTTCCCCCTCTTCGCGGATGGGATCGAGAAGCAACAATTCTTCCATATCCGTGTACTTCTTCAATTGTGGAGCGGAGAAAGTACAATCGAACGAACTCGCAACCAAATCGTCTCCACTTAGCTTACCCTGATCGCTAGCCTCAACAAGCAGTTCTTCTTTGAGGAACTGCTCAAGAAGCTCGTAGATAATAGCATCAATATCTACATCGGATTTCAAGTAGCTTCTTTCCACAATCCCCCTGATCTCCTGAAGATTTGCTCCGCGGCAAATTGCGTCCCAGACGAAAGCGCCCGAGTCCTCGATACTATAATAGTTACCGTTGTCCATGTTGACGATTACAGCCTCACCATCGATCACTTCAGAAACGACTGATGGGGCGTTTATTTTATATCTTTTTTCATTCATGAATATATATATATGCACATAAAACTAACACGTAGCACCACTACGGATTAGGTATATTTGGTTTTTTTGGTTTTATCAGACCCCAAAATAATTTCGCTCGACGTTGGATTACCTTCTTGACCGTAACAGAAGTACTTTGAGGTTCGTTTAAATGTGTAATACCCTTTTGCTCGAAAATGAAATACGAAAACAATCTTATTAAACTTATCTTCGATTCGTAGATAACTCCCCTTGCCAATCGAGCCAGTACCCAATCAGACAAGGACTCCGTTTTTGATTTGAGAAGGAAATGTGCCGCTGATTTTTCTAATACTTTAAGTTTGAATCCAGAATAATGCAGAGAGAGTACAGAACTAGCATTTTCTATAGAAGGCTCAAAATCTACCCCCAAAAACCGAGAACATATAAACACCGGAAAAGCGACAAGCGGTCCCACGTAGGAATCATCCAAATAGGCTTTAATTTTTAAACGATCCAAACTCGTTTCACTCGATTCTATCAGTAATTTGATGTCGAGCAAGCTGCGCATGTTATCCTTCAAAAAATGACCAACGGATACGTGAAGACATAGATACACAAAAAGCTCTTCTGATGCGAGAACCTTAGCTGGAACCTCACCAAATCCTTTCGAAGAGGCATTTAACCAAAAGGGAGTTTCATCTATCCTTAAACGAGGATTTGGCGTGAAAAACCGATAGTGTACCTCAACCTCTATTCCACTATTCGGTTCTCTAAGAGCAGAGAATTCCTTTGTATTCTTCAGATGCCACTCTACTGAAAATTCTGCAGTTCTTTCATACCCCAGCTCGAAAAGAACATTCACCGTTTCGCGAACGTGCTCCACCGGAACGACGATGTCGATGTCATGCATCTGACGCGTCGCCATATGCGGCCAAATCGTAGATGCAAGAGCCGCACCTTTCAATACGATAACTTCAATATCGCGATCTGCCAATTCTGATAGAATTCGATTTAAATTATGGCGGATTCGGAGATTTTTCTGAGTCGTCTCCAAGAAAAACTTCTTCAAGATTACTAACTGTTCTTGCGGGATCCTGCCGCTGCTAAAAACCGGAGCCAGCGTATAGCTCAACAAAGATGCGACACGGTTCTCGAACGCGACTCGAAGTACTTCAGCCCAATCAAGCTGATCAAACTCAGCCGAAAGATCTTGCTCACAAAACCGATTGCCTTGGACGCCCCTTTTAATCGTCGCCAAAACAAATGTGTCTTCAGCACTCAACGACAGTAAAGAATCTGGTCTAGAAACACAATTAGCTAGGGTCTTCAAAACATGAGTCATTAACTTTGGATTGTTAACATTTATCAAATGTTACGGATATCAGTCGACCACGGACTTAACGATACTGGTAATTTTTGAGGTGCCAACAAGAAAGCCAGCATACCCATACCCACCGTTGAATCGGTACAACAGATGGTTTTAAAAACTTCAATTGATTGGAAAAAAACATCATTACTGTTTCGTATTTTCTACAAACCCATTAACCTATTTTCTTTACTTAACAAATGTTTCACAAATCCAACACAAAGTGGCCTGGGCTTAGCTGATATTTGGTTCTCTTCGATTAGCATAAGCCGAACTGCTTCCGTCATTCTTTTATCACTTATCGATACGCGCTGGCCGGAGATATTCCTCGAACCTCGATGGAAGCTGGAAACTCTTCTAAAGTCATACGCCAGCATTATTGGGAGCTCACTAAGGAGGAAGAGGGTAAAGAGTATTTCGAGATTGGATTGGAGGGAACGAAATGATCGGCTTAAAAAAATCGAACATTCATGAATCAGAGTAGAGGTTTGCTCGAATTCTGACTGATCCAGTCGAGATTGAGTTGTGCTTACAGCATGAGTTGACAAGGGAGTGGATTAAACGCGGTGACGGTTGAACCTTTGGAGCGGTGGTCGAATGGCCCAAACTGAGTTTGGGTTCTGGTTTTGTGCGAATACTGTATGAACTATTTTGGTCTATCCGCAAGGAACTGATGAATAGCCACTTGCGATACAAGCTGGTGCCTAGGGGAAGATTGGTTTTGGGCTGGAACGCTCAAAGTCATCCGGACCGACGCGGCACGGCACCCCATCTCCGCTCATTGGGTCGATCCTTCGAAACCCGGGGGTCCTCGTCCCCTCCGGCCACAAAAAAGACCGCGATACGCGGTCCTCCTTTTTTGGTGCCCAGGGGGGGACTCGAACCCCCACACCTCTCGATACCAGATCCTAAATCTGGCGTGTCTACCAATTCCACCACCTAGGCCCACAAAAAATGAAGCAGTCAAAAAGGTGCGTAATCATTGTGATGGCAACCTCTTTTTTCCAAGTGATCGCCTTTTCATCTAAGTAGCGATTTCCTTGATTAAGGTTTCCGTTTCACTCCAACCAATACATCCATCCGTAATGGACTGTCCTGAAACGTACCCCTTCCTGCTTGGAATCTCTGGCCTCCTTCCACCAAATTGCCTTCAAGCATGAATCGGCAATCTCAGGATTGCTACACAAAAACTGATCGGCCACTTACCGGGCGTTAGCCGCCTGTTGACGGTAGTTTTTGCCCGAGTTCGCATGTGAGCAATCAGGTATCACGGGGCGTTGTAGAATATCGCTTGAAAGAACAGTATGCACTCCCTGAGCCGAAAGGATGTCCAAATTCGGTCCGCTCTTTCCTCACCTCAGGAAAATGTGAGCGTACGGGTTCCCTCGACCGTTTTTGATTGAGGCCTCCCTAATACGTTATTAGCGAAAAAACTATGGGGACGGTTCGGGGCTTTGATGGCGTTTATTGAGCTCAATGCTTCGCCTACTAGGTTATTCTTCATTCCAATTGGCATATCCAGACCCGCAGCAAGTTCTCGATGGATTTGGCTCTCGACCGTTCGCGCCCCGATGGAACCATAGGAAAGAAAGTCTTCCTGATAAGGTGCCAGTATCGAATTGAGAAATTCGATGGCGCACGGCAGCCAAAGCTCTGCTATACTAACAAGAATCCGACGAGCGACACCCAATCCGCCAACCGTTGCCTAACTTCCTTCCAGTTCGGAATCATAAAGAAGTCCTTTCCAGCCGACTATGCACGGCTTTTCGAAATAGGTTCGCATTACCATCAGAATATCTTCGCGGACTTCGCTGGCTAATTTGGCGAGACGCTGAGCGTAATCAAATGCTCCGCTCGTATCGTGGATTGAGCAAGGACCACAAACGACGAGTAGACGATGTTCGTCTAGGCCTCTGAGGATGTTCTGAATCTTCGCTCTCGACGAGGACACGAGTTCCTTTGTTGTAACCGAACAAGGGATTTGGGCCCTTAGATTTTGCGGAGAGGGAATCGGTGAGGAGCTCTGTCCTGTTTCCAATTCCAAGGGAGTTTGTGGTTCAATGGTATAGGTTGTCATGGCAATGCTGGTAGAAACGCAAAAAGCCCTCGATTCTATAAGAACCCAGGGCTTTTCGCTAAAATGGCAGTTTGCTTAAATGTGCACGATCAGCCAGCCTCGGGGTCCTTCCAGAAGAAATAAAACCAAAAATAAGCTGTGTTGGCTGCTAGTGCTCGCACTAAGAGCATAGAGTTCGACGCCCTATAACACGCTATAAATCCAATTCTCCAGAACAACGACACAGTCGTATTTCCACCGAAGCTGCCGTGCCTTTTTAGGATTAGAGGGAACCCGCTCGTCGATCGCATTTCAACGATTGTATGGCTATTTCTGGGAAATGCCTATTTTCCCCTCGCAATCATCGATTCCGATCATTCTCTCAATAGACGAATCGTAACGCATGCTAGAGAGGATTTCATTGAAACTAATTGGATTGCTCAGAGCCCTATTCGCCGTCATTCTTTTCTTGGCGGCAATTACGAGTGCCTGCGCGAGCGAGGTGAAGCTATCGGAGCACTTGCCGGAAAACTCAATCAGTGGTCTTAGAGCACTACTCGAAGCGGCAATGACTGAAGCTGAGAGTATCCAGTTGCGAGACCTTGTCGAGCGGGATTTCGAGGGGAGGAAGATCGTTGCTAAATCTGCCAAGAATCCCCAATTGCGGACGAATGTCACCTTGCGAAAGGAACAAGACTTCGAAAGGGACGATTCCGAAATCAGCGATCGGCTCCTTTATTCACTCACGCTTTCGAAATCACTCTTTCACTGGGGAGCACTGGAAGCAAACCGGGCTAAAGGAAACCTCAATCTGGAAATCGAAGAACTGAAAACCTTCGAAGCCTATCGGACGTTAGCACTGGATATTAGGAAAAAATACCTGCCAATTCTGGTAGCACAAAAGGATGCTGATCTCGCCCAGCGAAACCTCGAACGGGCTCAGGCACGGGTCGAATTGGAGCGAGAACGTCTGAAGGCCGGAACGGCATCTACGATTCAAGTCTACAATCTGGAAGTCGCCCTCAACTCAGCCGAACTCGACCGAATGAAAAAAGAAAACACCCTTGATGATCAAATCGATCTACTCGCAAGGCTTTCTGGAGTTCCTTCCGAAGAGATTTCATCTGGGCTACTTTCAGAAATTCCGAGGCAAGCCATTCTAAATGCCTCAGAAATCGCCTCTATCGAACAGCTCTTCGATGAACGGTTGAACCAGGGTCTTTCCGTGCAGACCCAAGCCAAATCATTAGAGTTTTCAGAGAAAGATCTCCACATTTCAAATCAGCGTCTTAAGCCAAAGATCGGATTGTCGGTCGGTTTGACCCAATACGAAATGGATGAAATCGGAAGACGAAGAGCTGAAGAGATCGTATATGCCGGAATCACAATTGGCTGGAGCCTATTCGACGGCAGGGCTACTAGAGGAAACAAAATCTCAGCGATGGCCCGCATAGAACAGGTCAAACGTCAACTCGAGTCAGCAAAGTCAACCTACGAGTTCAATCTTCAGCGCACCAAAAAGCTGCTAGACTTGAACGCCCGCATTCTAGAACGGGATGAGGAAGCACTAAACCAGGCATCAAACTATCTACACGATACGAAGAAAGACTTCGAAACCGGTCGCGCGTCACCCGATGACCTTGAGAAAGTTGAGATCGCATTTGCAACGCAGGAAGTACGAACCAATCGGTCACGGTCCGAATACCACAATGCGCTCGCAAATATTTCCTCACTCCTAGGCTTCGATACATTCGCCCAGAAATTTATCGATCAACGGAGCCAATAACGAAAGAATTTAGTAACTCGAAATGAAAGCTAGCACTGTATTCAAGTTTCTGATATCCTCCGCAGCCCTCCTAGTTGTTGGGTTTCTACTATTCTCACGGTCTGTTCCCATTGCGATCGTAACTGAAACCGAGAGAGGCATGGCCGTCAACGCAGTGCCCGGTACCATTAATGTGCTAGCTGAAAAGGAAATGTTCATAAAGGGTGAACATGGAGGTCGCGTCATCAATTCCAACCTCGAAAAGGGAGGAACCGTCACTGCCGGTGAAGTCCTAATCGTCCTGGACACAGGGGATATTGATCTCGAGATAGAAAAAGCGGAGAACGAGTTG
>Ga0213862_10001037_pt1 | contig 11648 bp, 7 predicted proteins | sample PICome_7_FD_160092 | JGI IMG/M metagenome (GOLD analysis project Ga0213862, IMG submission 160092) | Coastal seawater microbial communities near Pivers Island, North Carolina, United States - PICO266 | ecosystem: Environmental > Aquatic > Marine > Coastal | place: USA: North Carolina | collected... | reverse complement strand
TTGTAAGCCATTAAAGGTCTCCTTTAATTTCTTTGCATGAGTGTAACGAATGTAAAGCCATTATCCAAACTCCGCTAGGTTTTTTGTGTTAAGTGCATAAAAACTTCCTGGTGAGTAATAAAAATTTCCATAACCATTTGGATCTGAATTACCTTGTGCAGTAACCTCTCCAGAAAAAGTGCCATCTTGTCCAAAATTAACAATGTAACTATCACTTGGATAACTACCAAATGAAAACATATATTCTCCTGTTAATGATGAAATAGTATGTATTAAAGAATTATTTTTATAAAATTTTAAAACTGATCCAGTAAAAGACATACTCATAATATCACCAGCTGACCAAGTTGCTAACGATCCAGTAATTACTCCATTATTATTATAAATATTACCATTACTTAAATATCCGTATGAAGTTGATTCATAACCTAAAAGAGTAGCAGCTGTTGGCGATTCAACTCTTTTTATGCCAATTCCACTATTACCATTACCACTACCTACTTTTGAATAAATCTCAACATACCAAGAACCATTAGGCATAGAAAAAGTAGAGTTAACTTTACTCCAATTAGAAGTTCCTGTTGTTCTTAAATTTCCTTCAGAAAGAACAGAATTTATGTTATCTATAGCATTTAAATTTGACCAATTGTTGGTACAAGTATCAATCGACTGATCTGCTGCTGTAAGGTTATTAACTGTAAAGTTATTAGAACCAGCAGCATCATTTCCTAAAGCTGAACTATCTTCAAAGTCTAAATAAAATCCATTTGTGCCAAAGGTTAAACCAGATACATCTTTAGGTTTCCATATTGTTGGACTATCAGAATCAAATTCTCCAAATGATGTTGCATCTGCAACTGTACCATCTAATAATACAAATTCAGCAAGGTAGCCATCAAAATAAGAACCACTACCATCATAACTGCTAATTTCATGTTGAGTTGTAGTATTTATCTGACTTGTAGAACCAGAGCTAGGATATGTTTCTGTTCCAAAACTTGTTTCTCTTACACCATTAATATAAATAATAACTCTATCTCCAGATGTGCCATTATCACTATCGTACACAATAACAATATGATACCAAGCTGAGGTGTCTCTAAATACTCTGGTTGTAATTAATCTATTTGTGTTTCCAGCTTCCAAATCAACAAGTAACTGTTCTGATGAATTAAATAGTATTTGTGATCTTGAACCAGAACCTGGATAAGCATGAAATATATTTTGATCTGCTCCTGTTATAGTTCCTCTCTTTAACCAAAAACTAACAGTAAATTTTTTTGTGTTTCCAGTACTTCCTGGAGTTCTACTTAAATAATCACTACTCCCATCATTAAATCTTAATGAGTTATCTACATCATAGCCTGTATCTTTTATGGAATTAGTTCCAAGTATAAGTGGCATTAGACAACCTCTTTAGGAAATTCAGCTAATGGTCTTGATTGAACACCATCATCATCTGTAGTGTATGTATATAAAGTTTCTAATTGTTCAACAGTAGTACAAGCATCTATTTGAGTTTCCATTTCATTAGACTTACTTCTTACATCTGCTCTAAAAGATAATATATTATCTGGTACATCATAATCTGCAACTTCTGTTGATTTTACTACATACCAATCTGTAGGTGCTAGTAATCTACTTGCTTGTGCTTTTACAATTTTTTTCTTTTCAGTTTTTAAACCATAGTTAATTAATTGTACTCCATCTTGATCTAGAATAGGATCGCCATTATCATCTACTGCATTTTCATCATTTAATCTTCTAGCAGTTGCAGTTCCCCATGATCTTGTAACTTGATTGTCTGCAAAATTATATTGTTCATTTGTGTTAATGTAATATTCTTGATCTTTAAAATTAGATGAATCAGTTATTACTTCATAAACTCCTATAGCATTTAATTCTGATGTTGACCAAAGCTGAAATATTTTAGCTGGGTATCTTACATCTCCTATAACTATTGATTTAGGATTGTTAATAAATTTTGTTATATTGTTATCTTCTACTATTGCATACATATTTTAACTCTCACTTAAATTTAATGTTCTACCTACTTCTTGCCATACAGCACCATTGTATCTGAATACTAATATATCTGTCTTACCATCTGTACTTGTGAATGTTGGTGCAGTTGATGCTGCAAATTCAAAGACAGTATTAAAAGCAATAGTGTGTGAACCATCATAATTTATTTCTAAACAAATAAATGAACCTTCTGTATTATTTGTTGGTGCAGAGAATGTAGTATTTTCTGTTGTTAAATGATATGCGTTTGGTTTAGCTTGTGCATCCCAAGCTACTGCATTTGAAGATGAAGTTAATGCTTGTTGTGGAATATAAGCTAGATCGTTAAATTTAATAGTTCCTGTACCTTTTGTAGTAAATTCTAAACCAACATTAGTATCTCCACCTGTTGCAGAAATAACAGGATTGTTTCCTGTAGCTGCATTAGCAATAGTAAATTCATTAACAGCAGAACTTGTGGCTGTTAAATTAAATAATTCATTTCCATTTGTATCGTCAATTTTTGTTCCAATTTTAGGAGAAGTTAAAGTTTTATTTGTAAGTGTATCTGCTGAAACTAAAGATACTAAAGTTGAATCAGCACCAGCAGGTAATAACATAGTATTGGTAACACCAGCAGAATGCGGTTGTGCTTTGATTTGTTGACCATGTGTATTAACTTCACAATTTAATTGTATAGCACCAGAGTTTGTATTACCTTTGACAGTTACATGACCAGTACCTTTGGCTAATAAATCTAAATCAATATTACTATCGCCACCAGTTGCTGATAAAGTTGGACCATTACCTGTTGCAGCATTGGCTACTGTAAATTCGTTTACTGCTGAACCAGTTGCTGTTAACAAAGCTAGTTCATTTCCATTAGTATCTAAAATAGAAGTACCAATTTTAGGAGCTGTTAAAGTTTTGTTTGTTAAAGTTTGTGTGCCAGAAACTGTAATAAAGCTAGTTGTGTCTACAGCAGCATTTTGCCAAGCTGAACCAGAATAAACACGAAGTAAATCAGTTGTAGTATTAAAATATAGCATACCTGCAGCTAGAGGATCACCATCATTATCTGTAGATGGATCAGAAGATTTTGATCCTAAATAAATATCATCAAAAGCATCAGCAGAGTTAGCGGCATCTGTAGCACTTGATGCGGCAGCAGTAGCTGAAGAAGCAGCGGCAGTTGCAGAACTTGAAGCATTAGATGCTTGAGTAGAAGCTGTTGAAGCAGAACTTGCAGCAGCAGTTGCGGAGCTTGAAGCAGCAGTAGCACTAGTAGCCGCAGCTGTCTGAGCAGTTGTTGCACTTGCAGCGTCTACAATTAAATCCCATTTAGCTGAATCTGTATTTGTTGTAAGTGGTTGTGAACCAGAAGATGTGTGAGCTGTGTTGGCTAAAAAAATATTATTTGTACTTGTGTCTTTTACTAAATCTCTAACTTGATAAGCAGTAGAAGCACCCCAATTACCTTTGTAAGTTCCAAGTTCTTGAGTAACAGCAATTTCTCCAGAAGAATCAAATGCTAAAACTTTATTAGCTCTATCTGTTGCACCAACTGTAAACTCAGTTGATGTCATTGTATTTGTTCTTGATAATTTAATTGATCTATCTACTTCCTCTTGAACCTGTTGAGTAGTCATGGTTGCACGATCCAAACCCTCTTCATGAGATTCCGCAGGGAATGGATCATTAGCGATATAATCTATCGCTTGAGTTTGCGGAACTTCTCTAATGATCACAACTGTTTCACCAGATGCTGGAGTATTACCAGATGTAAAAGTTATTGAACCTCCACTAGCATCTCCTGCACCAGCTACTGTGTAATGTGTAGTTAAAGTTTTAACAGTTTCAGTTCCTGTGCTGTCTGTTCTAATAATTACGATTAAGTCTGAATCTGCAAATATTTTAAATCCATATGCAAATTGGGTTATACTCCCATTACCAGAGTAGGAATTCTTTACTGTAGTTGAAGATACTGTCATGTTAATTCTCTATATATTAAATGTTGTAATTATCAATACCATATTATTGTGGTAATAGTACATTTATTTCTTCTGTTTTATCTCCTTTTTTTCTTTTTAATAAGCCAGATTTTTCTTTTAGAGCAGCTTTTATAGCATCTTTAACTTCTGGATATTCTTTTAGCATTTCATAATAAGCCTTATCTTTAAATCCTTTAAATATTTTTTTTATATACACTTCTTTACCACCATCATTTTCAGTATTTCCTTCTTGTAAATTTTTATATTTATTTGAATCAAAAGTTTTTTGTAAATATTCTGTTAAAGTTTTACCTTCTATTTTAACTTTACCTATATTTTGCATCATATAATCATAAGCAGATTGATTATCTTTTTTATATTCAGTTAAATCAACTGTTTGATATTTTATTTTTTGTGGCTCACCAAGAGGTATTCTAAGTCTGGCAATCTCATATGCTACAGGATTATTTTTAACATCTATTTTTCTACCTACTAAGCTAGGTGCTTGAAACCAAAAAGAAAATGATGCTACGCCATCTGCATTTAAATATAAACTACTAGGTGTTTTTTCTATAGGCTCACCTGTTAATATATCTCTTCTAGGTTCTAAATATTTTTCACCTAATCCTGTTCTAGCTAAAATTTTATCTATAAATCCTCTTGTTTCATATGCTTCTTTTTCTGGTTCTAATATTCCAGGTATACCTTGATTTCTTAAAGAAGCGTAAGGTATAGCATTTCCAACTACTCCACCAAAAAATTTAGAAACATTATTTTCTGTTGGGTTACCAATAATATCTGCAATATCTGAAAGACCTCTTAAATAAGTTTTGTTAGAAGCGTTTTTCATAACAGTTAAAACTGTTGCTGTAAAAATATCTTGTTTTTGTTGATCATTAATATTAGCTATATTTTCTTTAAGATCAGCTATCCATCCAAAAATCATAAAACGAGGATCCATTCTATTGTATTGTTTATAAGTTACAGTTCCATCATTATTTTTTTGTGCAATAGAGTAAGGTTGCCAACCAAGAGATAACCATGTTTTTTTTATTTGAAAATTAGATGGTCCATTACCTGTTATTTTTGGATATGGGTTACCATCTTTATCTTCAATATCCTCTGTTGCTAAATGTAAACCATACATTCCATAAGCCATACCCATCATTTGTCTACCTAGAACTTCAGCTCTTGCTCTTCGATCTCCACTTCTCCATAAATCTCTATTTTGTTTTGTAAACAACCCAAGACCTGGTAAACGATTACCAAAATGTCTCCAAAGGTTTGTAGGTGTTCTTATAAAAGGAGCTATAAATCTAAATTCTGGTGAGTTGTTTAAGAATGTTTGTATTTTAGATCCCCAATCTCTATAACTACCTCCTTTTAAAGAGTTTGTATAAGTTGCTTCTCTTGCATAATCTAAAGTTTTTTGATTAATACTATTATCTTTTATATTTGCTGATCCATTTTTATCAAACCCTTCATCAAAAATTCTTTTAATATTTTCCTTTCCTTCTTTAGATGTAATAGACAAACCTCTTTCCATAGTATTATCTAAAGCATTAGTAAATAATCTACCTCTATAATTCATTTGTTTTAACAATTCATCACCTGTCATTAATAATCTTGATGGAAACTCTACAATATTACCTATCCAATCTATTCCTGTTCCAACATCAAAACCAAAAAATTTAACTCCTTCAACACCTAAATTAGCACCACTAATGGGTCTTACAGCTTTACCATTTACAATCTCTAAGTTATCTTGAGTTCTAGCAAGAGGATCAAGTATTGCATCACCTTGTTTTAAAGCTAGTCCTGTAGCTCTTACAGTATCTCCAAAACTCATCATCATTCCTTGATACTGAGCAAAACCTAATCTTATTGATCTAACATCTGCTCTTGCAAGACCACCACCAATTTGTTCCATTGGTCTAATTAATGCTTCATAAATACCAGACTTCATATTAATAGCTTGTGTAAACACACCAGACAATAACGAGTTAATATAAAGTGAATTAAACGCTTCTATTACTCTTTGGGATTTTGTTTTAGCAACAGAATTAATTACTTCTTCTAATGGTGCATCTTTAATTAAGTTTGCCATTGTTACAGAATCTCCCTTAAAATTTTGAATAATATCTACCATTTTTTCTACATCTAAAACTTTACCTTCTGATTTAACAACTTTTATTCTACCTGCTTGAGTGGTTCTAGCAGCACCTCTTATTTGATCTTTAAGAGCAACTACTGTTTTTCTAACTATTTCACTTTGTAAAGCCACTTCTTCTTTTGCTTGTTTAGTCCAAGCCTTAGTATCTCTACCAAATTGTTTTACATATTTTTCAGATGTTTCTTTTAAAGTAAATGCAAGTTCTTGTAATATTTGTTTAGATGCTAACATTCTAACTGTAGCATTTTTTGCAGCTTCTGCATCTTTAGGTAATGCTTTTAAAACTTCTTCTTTATTTCCAGATAATAGTGTCGCAAGTTCTTCTGCTGTTTCATTTTTTAATACATCATTTTCTAAATAATCTTTTGTTACATCATCAAATCTTTCAGACACATCATCTATTGTTTTTAAAACTTCAGCAGAATTTAAAAATGATTTAGTATTTAATATTCTTTTAATAAAAGATTCAGTTTGTTTCTTAGCTTCTTTTTCACCAATATTTATTTTTTTAATATATTCTTTAGTATTGATAGCTTTATTATTTTCTACAATCTGAGTTAATACTTTTTTATTTTTTTTCTTTTTTTTTAATCCATCAATAGCTTCACCAGCTTCTTTGTAAATTTTTTCTTTCTCCGCTATGTCTTTAGTTTTTTTAGCTTTTTTAAATGCTTTGATACCAAACAATATCTCAAGTGGTCCACCAATAAGCATCCCCTCAAGTACATTTTTTAACCTACCTTCCATTTCAGTATCATCTTCGTCTGTTGCTAAATATTGAGTAACTGCATTATTTAATACAGGTGAATCAAACTCTACCAACATATCTGATAGTCTACCCTCATTAGGATCAAAAACAGTAAGATCAGCTACAGCTCCAGCAGATAAACCTCTTAATCCTGTCTTAACTATATTACCACCTAGACCAACACCTTTTAAAATTTTAGATGGTCCTATAAATCCTGTTACAAATCTTGCTGCACCTTCAGTTAAATTTTCACCAATACCTTCTGGTTTATGAAAAACAGGTAAATTTCTTTGTTGAGAATAACCACCTTCTTTCCATTTTTTTGGTGTTACATATTTTGGTATTAAATCTTTAAATGTAAATTTACCATCTTTATCTCCAAACTCTAATCCACCTAATGGAACTATATTTTCATCTAAAAAATCACCTTGCTCTTCTACTGCATTAACAACACCTTGACCTGCTGATAAAGTTAAACTTCCCGCTTTATTCCAAAAATTAAAATCTTCTTCATCTGGATTAGTAATTAAACCAGAATTAACTGGTTCTATTTTTTTAACAGATTCTTCAAATTGTTTTTCAAATTCGATAGCTTCTTCAGATAACTGAACATCTGCCATAATTATCCTTCTTGTCTTGATTTAAGAATTTCAATATAATCATTATAAAATCTAATAGGTTCGGGATTACCTTGCTCATCCACATAACCATTTAACCTAGACATTGTAATTAAAATATTTTTAGCTTTAGGATTTGCTATATAATCTTTTCTAGCTTGTATAATTACACTAGCTTCTCTAATAACATTAAATTTATTTTCTTCCAAATTAAATGCTGTAATTTGTTCTGTTGTAACTTCCTCATATTTATCAGCTATATCTATTCTTAATTGTCTAGCATACTGTTGTTGTTCTGGATAAGTTGCATCTGGATTTGATTGAACATATAAATCTATTCTTTCAGCATATTCCAAACTAGCTTCTGTTGCTCTTTCTTTATTAACAGCTTTATTAAAAGAAGCATCAAAAGCATTAAAAAAAGTTCCTTCTAATAATTTTTGTTGCTCTGTTTGATATTCAAAAAATTTATTACCTTGTTCAATTTTTCTAACAAAAGTATCATGACCAATACTTTCAGTTAATATTTTTTGTTTTAATGTTGCAAATTCTGCTTCTCTTTTGCCAGACACAGTTTTACTACCATTATATCTTTCAAAGTTTTCTAGTTCATTTAATAATCTTTCAGCTTCTTCATAATCGGAATTAGGATCACCTTTAATTGCTATAGATTCAATTTTTTGTTTGTAAGAATTGTAAATAGAATTGTTAAATATTTCATCAGGTAAAAATTTAGTACCATTTATATCTTTATCTAATTCTTTAATTTTTTCTACAGCATCTGGTGTACCAATTAAAGAATCGGCATCTGTTAATAATAAAACACTATCAATGGCTTCTATTCTTTTTTTATAATCGTCAGATCCTAACATATGTTCTTCGTTATATAGTTCAGCTTTTAAATATAATTGATCTCTATATTTTTGTTTTAAATTAGGATTGGTTTCAGATTTAAACTTTGCTACATCTGCATTAATGTCATCATTATAAATTTTAGCACTTTCTTTTTCATATGCTTTAAAAGAGTTTTGTTTTAAATGGTAAATGCTTTCTGAATTTTCTAAATCAATTCCATTTTCTACTAATTTTTTAACTCTTCTATTTGTAATACTAGATGTTTTTTGTTTTATTAAAGGTGTAAAAGTTTGTTTCCAATTATTAATAGAATCTTCTTCACTAATATTATCTTTTTGCGATTCAATAATTTTATCTGATTCTGATTTTAATTCTAATATTAATTTTTTAGCAATTAATTTTTCTTCATTATCTCTTTTTTTAATTGAATAATTTGCTAATTCATTAGAAGCAGGTAAAAGTTTAGCAGCTACAGTAGAGGTTGGTGATACTTGTATACCAGTTGTTATACTTGCAACTTCTGTAGTAGGTCTTGCAGTTGATTGAAATGTAGGTATTTTAGGCATAATTATTCAAACGCTTTTAATAAACTTGTTCCTGCTTGAGCATAATATCCAAGCTCTGTTGCTTTAGCTTGTTGTTTAGCAAGTTCACCAGACATAAGAGCAAAGTTTGCTTCTTCTAATTTTCTAAATTTTGCAACTTTAGAATTATAATCTATAATATTTTTTTCTATTTCAGCTTGATCAGCATTAAATTTTAATGCTCTTAAACCAGAACCAGATAACTCTGCACCAGAAGTTAGTACAGCAGTTTTTGTTTGACCTTGTAACTGTAAAAATTTTTCATCAAATCTAGCAAGATCAAATTCTTTTTGTTTTTGTATTCTTTCAGCTTCTTGTACTTTAACTCTAAAATTTCTATCAGCTATTGCTTTATTATATGCTCCAACTTCACTTGCTTGTCTACCAGCTAATACTGCTGTTCCAGCTGCTACATAAGGCATATAAGGTGTTGCTGCTGTTGCTGCTGTACTAACAAAATCTGCTAGTGCTAATGGTCCTTCATACTCATAAGAATCTTCTTCTATAATATTGTTATCTATATCATAAACAATTTTATTATAAATTTTCATTAAAATAACCTCGCATACATATATTGGTCTGAGCCATCAAATCCCCACTTTCTCATCAGACCTTCTTTTTCTAAACCTAACCACTCTGCAAATTTTTGACCTTCAATAAAATCTTTTCTAACTGCTGTTTGAACTCTTTTTAAATTATGTTTTTTTGCAATTTTAGCAAAATCTTTTTTAATTATTTTTGCTACACTTAAAGAATAATTAGACATTTCTTTTGTAGCAATAAACCAACACTCAGCAACACTACCCCAAAATATTTTATATCCTGCTGAAAAAATAGGTTTATCATTTACTATTCCTGTAAAAGATAAATTATCTTGTTCTAAATTTTTAGCATTACCTTGAATTTTTATATATTCTGCATCTGCTTGTAAAATTTTATGATTCATTTGTTGAGATAAAATAAACTCTCCATGTTGTGCAGTATAAGGTACTATATGTAGTATATTATCCATCATTTGTTACTAACCTTGGGTATAACGATAAAATTGTAAAAGGTAAAGGTTGAGTTTGTCTAGCATAAATAAAGCCATCTGTCTCGTAGTTTCCTCTAAATTCTACTTCTTTATCTCCTGTAAATGGAGGTATACCTATATCCATTAAGTTTGCAGAAGTTCTAAAAGGTATTCTTTCCATATCATTTAGATTTGGTCCAACCTCTATACCAACAGTTTCAAACATTCTAACTGTAATATCATATATTCTTTTAGTTTTACCTTGAGATGTACCATTTTGTGATCCAGCATCTAATCTCATAGTTTGTAGTAAAGATGTAAATGCCAAACCTACCTTAACATTTTTTGATGAACGATCTAAAGTTATAGATCCAGAACTAACAGTTTTATTTGGATGTGTTGCACCATCTGCTAATACTGAAACAACTTGACCTTCAAGGTGATCTAATCCAGAAATAGTTGTAACAGCAGCACCGCTATAACTTAATGCACTATCTAAAAAATTAAATGATGTGTTATCTGTTTGATCAAAATCAAGTTCATTTAAATATTCTACATATCTTCTTGTAACACCATTAATTGTTCTTTTAACAATTACCCATGTTTGATATTCTTTGTCATCTGTAGGAATAACAGCTACACTTTCTGCTACTGCTTTACCTTCGCTAGTTGCTGTAAGTCTTGTGCTATCAAAACTTCTGATCGTTAAATATCCTGTTGCTTCATGTGCTGTTTCTGTAATTGTAACTACTGCACTTGATACTGTTGCGGTAAAGTTAGCATGAGCATTTATTGCATTTTTTAGATTGGTTGCTGTAGTATCATTATTAGTTTGAGTTTTAAATTCATTTGTTCCAGCAGTTCCTGTAGTAGAAGTAAAATCTACAGTTGTGCCATCTGATTTTGTTAAAGTAATTTTAGTTCCATTTGCAATATTTGCATAATCAGAAACTGTTATTGTTGCTATACCAAATCTTCCACCAAAAATATGTCTATGCCAAGCAGTTACCTGTTGCTCTCTTTGATAAGTTAATCCTACTAACTCTCCATCTTCTCTTGTAGCATAAATAATTTGATTAGGTTCTTGTTGATATGCGACTTGTGTTAATCCACCTTCAGTAATGTGTTCAGCAAGGATTGTCATATCTGGAGCTACATAACCATCAACATCAAAGTTGTATGCTAGTTCTCTAATTTTTCTTCTAGCTCTTTGTAAAAATAATGTAGCGTTACCTACAGAGATAGCATCTATGTTTGCAGCACCATGGTTAGATTGTTTTTTAATTAATATATTTGTTGGAGTAATAGCACTATCTGTACCACCTCCAGATACAGCAAACTCACCACCTGCTGTGCCAATAATTAAAGTTCTAGTTGCTGTCATAAAACGAATTGCGTTTACTTGGTTAGATGCGATTGTATAAATAATTGCATCATCGTCTGCAATCGTTCCACCAATATTTGCATCCATGTTTTCATAATCACCAGACTTTGAAAAATAAACTGTTTGTGGATTATTTAATGTTGCAGCAAAAACTAATCTTTGTTCAAAAAAGGTTACGCAAGAAGGATGACCTGTAGTATCTGAAAATGCACCTAAAGACCAATTTGTTGAAGCAGTTGATGAACCTAAATCTTCTATAATATCTACTGTAATATTTGTT
>Ga0213862_10001034_pt1 | contig 11662 bp, 9 predicted proteins | sample PICome_7_FD_160092 | JGI IMG/M metagenome (GOLD analysis project Ga0213862, IMG submission 160092) | Coastal seawater microbial communities near Pivers Island, North Carolina, United States - PICO266 | ecosystem: Environmental > Aquatic > Marine > Coastal | place: USA: North Carolina | collected... | reverse complement strand
CATCCAACATTATGACGCGCGAAGCATTATTTGAGCATTTGATGATATTGTTGGCAGGTCGTATTGCAGAAGAAATCTTTTATGGGGTTTCCGTTACAACCGGAGCAATCAATGATTTTGAACAAGCAATGAAGTTGGCGGAAAAGATGATTATGTATTATGGCATGGGAAAAGACGTGTTGTATCCAAGTATGAGTGATACATACAAAGAAAAAATAGACAATGAAGTTTCGTCAATGATTCATGAGGCGTATGGATGCGCGGAGTTTATTATTCGCAATTCTAAGGGTCTAATACAAGAAGGAGCCGATATGTTACAGAAAAACCGCATTTTGACGGCTACCGAACTGGAAGACATTATTGTAGACCGCTATAGTGATGTGCTCAATTTGAAACTGTAAAACATAATAACAACAACATCATAATAACAACATAACAAATAGTATTTACTTGTTATGTGGTAAACTGTTCTATACAGTAGGAAAATACGCCCAGTCTAATTCATTGCATACTTTTTTCCATATCATATCTTGTTCCAACTGTTTTTCACGGTCTTTCATCATAGGTATGAAAGGTAAATATTGCGTTTGATCTAGCAATACACATAATTGGTAAAGGGTATACGTATAATTGAAAAAGTTGGTGCGACTGGGTGGACAATGCATAGCCCACGGCTGCTGTATTTCAATAAAAAGGATGCAAAGTGTTTCGTGTAGTTCTTCATTCATAATGGGCGGTTTTATACCGAAAAGTGAATTGATATACTGAATATGTTCGAAATACTTGTTGAGGCCGAGTTTGCGCAATATTTCGCGCATTTTGTCATAATTGATTAGTTTCATATCTGTGATGCGCTCCTTTTTGATGCGTGCTTTAATTGCGTCAATCACTTCATCCGGTATTTTCGTCGTTTCTTTGGCTTGGAATTGCGACAATATTTCTTTGAAATGATTCAGCCTAATATATGCAGTATATGATACTTCATTTGGGGGTTCTTTGTTTGTCGGCTTTGAACTATCTACAATATATGTTATAAAGTGGCCACAATTATTGTTATTGCAAATCATAATGCCTTCTTCGTCTTGCGGGATTAGCTCACCTTTATTGCATATTTGACATATATCCATACTAATAATATAGTCTTGTATTTTGTATGCATCATTGTTTACATTGTTCCAGTATTGTCTATATGCGGTTCTAGTATGTGACGAGATATGCGGCAATGCAATGCCAACACTTGATATTATTGAAGGAGATACTTTGAAGAATTGATTCAGTGCATTTGTATTCTGGTTTTTAGTATTAGCATCTTCAGATATTTGCTTCTTCTGTTCAAAATAATTGAATATATATTTAGAGTTATTGAGTAAATATTGTTTTTTACTAGTTTTTAATTTACGTAATTCATCCCGGATTTCGGCGAGTCGGTCTTTTGCTTCCAAATATTTTGTAATATTTTTCTTTTTTAATCCCGATAAAGATGATTTGATTGTAGCTTTTTCTTCAGTCAGTTGTGGTATGATTTCGGTTTCAATAGTATTATATTGTTCTAATAATTGAGAATGTTTTAAATCAATAGAAATATTGTTATCATATGTTTGTGCTTGAGAACACTTTTTAGACATTTTCGTTTTACTGTTGATAAATAGAAGGTTGTCTTTCTATGTTATTTTGTTGTGGAATGAAATACGGTCTAAAACCGAAAACGGATTATTCGCACACTGTATAATAACAAATGGGATTTAATATGGACGATTGTCATGACAAACCAAAACTTCTACAGAAGTTCATATTTATAATGAATGCATTGGACGATGGATGGTCGGTAAAGAAACAAGATGACAGATATATATTTACGAAGAAACACGAAAATCGCCGAGAAGTATTTGATACGAATTATTTAGAAACTTTTATCACTACAAATATGTGCGTAGATACTGCGTTAAAACGGAAAAACTGATGCGTTATAATGTAGAAATACCGTTTGAATTGTCAGCGTATTCCCTTTGAAGTTCAATAACTTTAGGCAAAAAATGTTTAGGGGTTTTTTTTAAAATACAAATAATACAATTAAATGCAATTATTTGAAATTATTTTCTTTTGTTAGTCTATAAGAATAAAGTTCTAAAATGGCAGGTGGTTTAATGCAGTTAGTCGCCTATGGCGCCCAAGACGTGTTCCTTACCGGAACCCCCGAGATTACTTTCTGGAAGGTGTCCTACAGACGCCATACCAACTTTGCGATGGAGTCCATCGAGCAGACCTTCTCCGGCCAAGCCGATTTCGGTCGCCGTGTGACTTGCACGATCAGCCGTAATGGTGATCTTGCCTACCGCACATACCTCCAGGTTACTCTTCCCGAGATCAACCAGGATTCCAACGCCGCTGGTGAGGTGTACGCCCGCTGGTTAGACTGCGTGGGTGAGCAGCTCATTGCCCAGGTTGAGGTTGAGATTGGTGGTCAGCGCATCGACCGTCAATACGGTGACTGGATGCACATCTGGAACCAGCTCACTCTTTCCAAGGAGCAACAGGCCGGTTACTACAAGATGATTGGTAACACCACTCAGCTTACCTACCTTACCGACCCCACTTTCGCCAACGTTGATGGCCCCTGTGCCGCCGCCGGTAACTCCAAGGTGTGCGCTCCCCGCAACGCCCTCCCCGAGACCACCCTTTACGTGCCCCTCCTTTTCTGGTTCTGCCGCAACCCCGGTCTTGCTCTTCCTCTTATTGCCCTCCAATACCACGAGGTCAAGATCAACATTGACTTCCGCCCCATCGGTGAATGCTTGTGGGCCGTGAAGAGCCTCAGCCCTTCCGCGTCTGGTTCCCAATCCGTCCAGACCGCCTACCAGCAATCTCTTGTTGCTGCTTCGCTTTACGTGGACTACATCTTCCTTGACACCGAGGAGCGCCGCAAGATGGCCCAGAACCCCCATGAGTACCTCATTGAGCAGCTCCAGTTCACTGGTGATGAGTCTGTCGGTTCGTCTTCCAACAAGATCAAGCTTAACTTCAACCACCCCTGTAAGGAGCTTGTGTGGGTTGTGCAGCCCGATGCCAACGTTGACTACTGTGCTTCCCTCGAGAAGGACGAGACTCTTTTCAAGACTCTTGGTGCCCAGCCCTTCAACTACACCGATGCCATCGATGCCCTTCCCAACGCCATCCATGCGTTCGCCAGCGAGGCCGGTGTGTCCGGTGCCGATGCCTTCGTCACTAACGGCCTCTTCCAGCTTGATGGTGTTGCCAACGGTGATGCCGGTGTTACCGGACTTACCGAGAACCTTGCCGGTCTTACCGATGCCAGCACCTTCGTGCTTGCCGAGACCGCCCTTGACATGCACTGCTGGGGTGAGAACCCTGTGGTCACCGCCAAGCTCCAGCTTAACGGTCAGGACCGCTTCTCCGAGCGTGAGGGTTCTTACTTCGATGTTGTGCAGCCCTTCCAGCACCACACCCGTGCCCCCGATGCCGGTATCAACGTCTACTCGTTCGCCCTTCGCCCCGAGGAGCACCAGCCATCTGGCAGCTGCAACTTCTCCCGCATTGACAACGCCGTCCTTCAGCTTGTGCTTTCCGCCGGTGCCGTCAGCGGTGTCAACACTGCCAAGGTCCGTGTGTATGCCGTTAACTATAACGTGCTCCGCGTGATGTCCGGCATGGCGGGTGTTGCTTACTCGAACTAAGCATTATAACCTTGCATAATGTAATAATAATAATAATAATAATAATATGATATGAATAAAAAGTAAATATTTGTATCATAACAAATAATATAAACGTATATTGGAGAACATACATACAAAAATGTCATATTATTCACCTAATAATTTGAATACACAAAATGAACTATTGATGAAAAGTCTATTAGATTTCTATTCAAATACCGAATATACTCAACAAATGAAGAAAATCATCAATGGTGAAACCAGAATATCGCTACGTATTGTGGATTGGTTTGTAACCAATTTTGCAAAGAAGAATTATACGGTATATGAGTTACGCGATTTTAAGGGGCGAGCATCGCGGTTCAAAGTATATAATGATTATAAATTGAAGTTGAAAGCATATTCGAAGCGGCGGTTTGACCCATTTTGTCGGTGGGAGCGCATAACGATTCCATATGGTCCCCAACAATTTATGGAAACCACTATTGGCCAACTCAACTTTTTCAAATGGGCAATTGAAAGCAACGTCATACAATATATAGAACAAAACTACGATGCGATTGAAAGTGATATGAACAACCGAAATAGCACGGCGAAACGCAGAAGTCATGGAGAACCTGATAATAGTAAGACGCGAAAAAAGCGAGAAGAGCTTTCAGTATCGGCATGTAAGTGTGTGAAGAAGGAAACTGTCAAAATCATTGTAAAGTTTGACATGTAATTCACATAGAGGGAACATAATATACAAATATACTACATTATGTTCCTAATACTAGTTATAACCTTAATTAGCGGTGTTGCCGGTTTTTCCGGATTATACGGCACCCATCATCAAGCTATGCGACATAATTGGTATATTGTCGGTCGCGAATCTGATTTCACTATGGAGAAGCCAACCAAAATCAATTTGCGCAATATGCCCATTACGATTTGGAAAGATAAAACGGGAAGTTTTTCGGGAATATACGACGTGTGTCCACATAGAGGTGCATCTTTGGCGAAAGGGCGCATAGATCACGCAACAAATTGTGTGGTATGCCCCTATCATACATTCAAGTTCAATAAAAAAGGTCGCATGATACAAACGCCTGGACAAGAAACCATTCGCACAAACACGAATTATAATCTGAAAACGGATGTCCCCCATTTCAAAGTAACCGCAAAAAACGGCTGGGTATATGTGTATAATAATCCATTGTTCGAAATAGATGCATTTCATCCACCCAGTTCTAATACCATTTGGACTGAGCCAGAAGCATATGACTCGTCATTTCGGAGTGTATTTTTGGAAAAGGATTTTGCAATGGATGCACGAACCGTCACTGAAAACTCGTTGGATATTTTGCATATTTCGGAGGTACATAGTTTCGGTAACCCGAAACGCCCACTTCCAATGAGTTGTGTTACCGAAAGAATAAATGACGGGCATGTTCGCGTAACATATGAATATGAATCGGGAGAAGATTCCATGGCGAGCAAATTATTCGGTATTAAAAACTTGATTGTGGAAAATGAGTATGTGTTACCCCATTATTCGGTTGCGCGAGTAAAGTTTGGAAACTTCGTAAATACAATTGTGACAAGTGCAATGCCGAAAGATGATAATACTACGCGTTTATTTGTCAAGGCATATCGTAACAATTGGGTATTTGGCATGCTACCGTTAGACTTGTTTTTTGATCATATAACAGAAAACATGATGAAAAAAACATTGTCTGAAGACAAAGAGGTTATTGAAACGATTTATTCTGAATACAAAGATGGAAACTTTATTACAAAATACGATGAGCTGACAAAAATGTATAGAGAGGATTATGAGAGTTATGTAATTACTGGTCAGTAGATTTAGTGTTAGATTGATTTATTCTTCTTTATTGTTATCGTTATCAAATAAATGTTCACACCATCGCATGGTGTTATTAAATGCACGTTGCATAAGTTCTACTTCTGTTTCTGTTTCTGTTTCTGTTTCGTATACAGCATTTGTTATCAGTTCCGATATAGTGTTTAACCAGCCAATTCCGTTGTCATTATTCTTATATTCAACATCTTCATTCGTGTTTAAATGCAGGACCGGAATATTGTTCGCACCTGCGAAATCAATCAACCAAGTATCGTGATATTTCTTGCATTTTTTCAAATAATCTAATGGGATATTACTTTCCCCGTCACGAGAACGTTTACTTATTCTCTCGTGACATTTCTCCGCAGTCGCATCAATATAAATCACATGATCCAATCTAAACTCATCATAGTATTCTTTAAAGAACAGCTTATATATTTCAAAGTGAATGTCATCCATCATACCATCGTCGTGCAACATTTGTGCAAATATGTGTTTATCGGCGTCGAGTGAACGCTCACATATAATGACTTTCGCGTCGGGATGATTTTTCACAGTATTTCGTAGCATAGACAGACGAGTTGCGTATGCCATTACTTGAAATGGAAACGAATATTTCTTATTGTCTCCATAAAACTTTTGAATGATGTTTTCGCCGTCTGCGTCTTTTATGTTTTCCCACAAATGAACGGGTTCAGGCAGAAATATTATGTCATCTTTTCCGCTATACATTTCATGTAATTTGGAAACAATGGTGGTTTTACCCGCTCCGATGTTGCCTTCGATAGAAATGATTGTGGGCCTAGACATTTTATATTTTAATGAGATAGATTAAAAATGTGATTTACACGATTGAATACAATTATTACAATTGTGATATAATCAATTTTTTACAACAATGTTCTCGGCTTGTACTGCAATATATCGAGTGTATACCCATCGGTGGGAAACTCATCTTTTCCGTAAATATCTTGTAACATGGTCCATTCAAACATTCCACCTAGATATACATATAACGACGAGAACCCCAATTTATGTAATTGATTATACTTTGTATCTACTGAATTGTCGTTACAATTATTACCATATATGATAATATTGTGTTTTGACATTTCATAATTGTCAATGATATCATTAATAAACCGTTCTTCGTCATGCATGGGTAATGTCCATTTGATGAGAACGTCTTGACTACTAGAAGGGAGTGTATTCAATATAGTATATTTATTATGTTGCTTTATTGCGTTTTGCATATCTTCAAATGAAATGTTTTGTCGTGATTTATCGGAAAAGAACTGGAACATCTAGAATATATTGAGGCTACTATTTATGTATATTTCATACGCAAAAGTAAAACATATCATGATGCGATAGAAAATTGATTATAAAAATGTGGATAAAAACAGAGACAATTACACACACACACACACACAAACACAATGGATTTAACGCAATCTAAACTTACCAAATCTGAATGGGAGAATATAGAGTCTCCCGTTTCTGACGCTGAGAAAACTGTTCTACAAATGATCGTATCGGGTTACACCGATGTAAATATTCACAGGAATGAATCGAAATCAATGTTCTCGTTTTTAAAGGTGGAACAGACGAAAGAGACCGAATGGTTTCTATACAAGACCTATTTTGAACCCTTTATTGTAAAGCAAATGCAAAAATACGGAAAAGACATAAATATTGACATGCCGAAGCAAATGAAAAATAGCGAACTGAAAAAAATGAAGAGTGCCGACATGTTTCGCATTCAAAATATGGAAACAAATATAGACAAAAACAAACGACTTATATATGAATATGTATTACTTGAACTATTCCAACAGTTGGTAAAGAACTTGGCAAAGCGTCGGACGAAATATGCGTATTACTTGTATACTATAATGCAACTGAAGAAAGCGTCGATTGCAAACGTGAACCAGCATTTGATGGTAGTTATGAACAATTTACTAGAGGTGGCAAAGGAAGCCACAACCATCGCAGAAGTTATTCACAATGCTCACGATTTTATAGAGAAAAACCCTTATTTGCTGAAATATTCTGATATGACCCTATATTCTCACCAGAAAGACCTATTTACCATATGCAAGCGAAATATTGGACGGCCCAAATTAGTATTATATACTGCGCCAACGGGAACCGGAAAAACATTGTCGCCATTGGGGTTAGTTACATCGCATCGCGTGATATTTGTATGTGTTGCGCGACACATTGGACTCGCATTGGCAAAATCGGCAATCAGCATGGATGTAAAAACTGCCTTTGCGTTTGGTTGCGAAACTGCATCAGATGTTCGCTTGCATTATTTCTCGGCAGTTGACTATACGAAGAACTGGCGCTCTGGTGGTATATGGAAAGTGGATAACAGTGTCGGTAACAAAGTGGAGTTGATGATATGTGATGTGCAGTCATATTTGACGGCGATGCATTATATGATGGCATTTAATCCCGCTGAAAATATTGTCACATATTGGGACGAGCCAACAATCACATTGGACTACGCGGAACACGATCTACATTCTACTATCCAACGGAACTGGTGTGAAAATAAAATACCGACGATGGTAATGTCTTGTGCGACATTGCCGGCAAATGATGAAATCCAAGATATGCTAGTGGATTTCAAATGCAAGTTTGATGGTGCCGAAATATACAATATCACCAGCTACGATTGCAAAAAATCCATTCCAATATTGGACAGCGTGGGTAATTGCGTATTGTTGCATTATATGCACCCAGCATATGATTCACTACAAGAAGCTGTCCGCTATTGCAATCAAAATAAGACGTTGTTGCGATATTTTGATCTACGTGAAGTGGTAGCATTTGTGGATTATGTGAATGAAAACAAGCTGGTCAACGACGAGTGCACGGTGGATGAATATTTCAAAGACATTACGCAAATCACAATGAACAAATTGAAAGAGTATTATTTGGACGTATTGCAGCATATCCGAGAAGACAAATGGCCCGAAATATATGAGTATTTCAAACAAATGCGTAAATCACGATTTCCCATGAGGAGAGCGAAAGCGATCAAGAAGCCCCAGAGTATGGATACTGGACACGGTAACGATAATACGATTTTCAGAACACAGAGCATGCAAGACGTTGCACCAAAAATGAAGCAATCGAGTGGTATTTTAGCTACAACAGAAGACGCACATACGCTCACCGATGGACCTACTATATTCTTAGCGGATGACATCAATAAAATAGGTAAGTTTTACATTCAGCAATCCAATATTGGGCATTTGACGTTGGAAGAAATCCACAATAAAATAATGCATAACGACGCTATTATAAAAAAGATTGATAATTTGGAAGCGCTGATTGAAGCAAAAGAAAGCAAGGCGAAGACGAGCAACCCAGAAGTGAAGGAACGTAAGAAATCTAGCAAGTCGTCTAATGACGATAAATTATCTCGCGAATCCCAAAAATGGGTGGATGAAATTGAAAAGCTCAACATGTCAATAAAACCGGTGACGTTGGACGGTATTTACGTCCCGAATATGCCGGTTCACCAAGAGAAGTGGACACCCGACGGTCAATATAGGAGCGATGCATTCATTTCAAAAATATGTAGCGACACAAGTAGAGAAATAATGAAGCTATCTGTATCAAACGACCAGAAAATCTTGCTGATGTTGGGAATAGGCGTATTTTCACAAGACTTGGACATTCGTTATATGGAATTGATGAAGAGTTTGGCTGAAGAACAGAGCTTATTTATGATTATAGCATCAACCGATTATATTTATGGAACGAATTATCAGTTCTGTCATGGATATATTGGGAAAGATTTGACTACCATGACACGCCAGAAGACTCTGCAAGCAATGGGGCGCATTGGCCGCAATAATATTCAACAAGATTATACGATACGGTTTAGAGATAATTCAATGTATGAAGCGTTGTTCAGGGAAAGCGACGATAATTTGGAGGCCGATAACATGTCTCGGTTATTCTCTAGCGACTAATTTCATGCATATGCCTTTGAATATTACATAAAAACCTTTTTTTATGCGACGTTAATGTATATGACCGATACACAGACGAGTTCTAAAAAGCGAATAACACCGACACCAGTAGCACAATCTAAGAAGAAGAAAATAACACCGACACCAGTAACACCATCTAAGAAGAAAATAACACCTATCAGTTCGAAGAAAAATACGACAATGAAAAAACCATCAGTGCCAATTATACCGAAGAAGCCGTTGAACCGTAAATATACAAAACGCCATTCAAAGGGTCAAGGAGCACAAACTTTCTTGTCAAAATATAAACAAGATTTGCACAAAACACGCGAAGAATTGATAAGGCAAGAAACTAAATTGACACGCAATCTTGATGAAATTACGGACATTTTGAATGGTCCAAAGAACTCCAGTACAAACCGCGCGGGTCTCATCATAAAAGGTAATGCTATTCGTTCAAAGTTACATGAAACCACAACGCGAATAGATAATATGACCACTCCAATGAGCATACAACTGGGTTAGGTTCTCAATCTATGATAATATTTTCAATAATAATAATATCATAATTTTTCAAATGCAGGTTTATTTATAGACCTTTACGGTAATCGACCACATATGGGTTCTTCTTCAACATATTCGTCATATCGGGTGTATTGCGTTCCATTTGAATTGTGGATGTAAGATTGTTCAAGCTACCTGAAACCATACCAATATTGGATGCATCGGGCGATTGAATAGGCATGTTACCCGATACGGCACGGTCGTTCTTCAGACGGGAATCGCGGTTGATTTCGCGCATATTGATGTTACCGTTCATGAGAGACATATTGCCTTTCACAAGGCGACCATCAATCGTGCTAGATTTGATGTCATTGTTTCGCTGGTTGTAATCCGCCAAATACGAAGGCATTTGGCGTGCACCACCAGCTGCGCTAGAACTACCAGTGTAAGCAAAGTTATCGGTATCTTTACGATTGGTGAACGCGACTTGGTGGTCGGTCACTTTATATGCGCCTCCCAACTGGTTTGCGTTTACGTTCATATGTTGCTTTCTTACCTCGGTTGTCTCCTTGGTCGTAGTACCTGGACGATCGGCCGGATTGAAAATATACGAGTTTGGAACAGATGTTCCTGGGTTTTGGTAAGGACGCAATGTACCAACCGCATTTTCCTTACGAGAAGGACGAAGCACATCTAATAATGGTGCAACTGCTGAACTGATGCTTCTACCCACGGCTCCGAAATAGCCTTGGTCCTTGTTGGACGAACGATTATTCGGATACGCTTTCTTACTTGTCATACCAAAGTCCGATTCTACTGCGGGATTACGGCCTTGTGCGTTTGCAACTGCAAATGGAACCGCACCCAATTCAATGTTATGGGAAGGCATGTATTCACCCTGAATATAAGTGCCGTTAGAATCTCCGCCGGCAGCACCAGTGTAAGAGCGAGTTGTTTCAGGACGCGAAACTGCGCGGTCAATTGGAATGGAATGCATTGCCATACCCTGACCCGCGCCAGTGGTTGTAAAAAGACGCCCAATGTCTCGCTGTCCATTGGAAGCAGAGGCAATGTCACGGTCATCCAATCGGAAACTCTGTTCGGGGCGGTTCTTCTCCATTGTTCCCATTTGCTCACGGGTTGCAATGTGTTTGACACTGCTGTCAGCTGGACCTTCATGTCCGTATAGAGACATACCCGAAGACTTGGGGTTGTTATCTACACGAAGTTGGTCGGCAGTCTTTGGCATCCATTTCTCGCGCATCATCATGCCCGAGTTGTATCCGTGCCCACCTTCTGCGGTGTATCCTAATCCCATACCGGGACCCACATTCTCACTTTCGAAAGGCTTTGTATTCGCCATACGCATACTGCTGTTCATGCGCGATTGAACAAACTCAGTCTGCACCGGCATACCGTGTCCCCATTGCTTGTTTTCTTCGGGAACAAATAAAGGAGCTTGTTCCGATTTCGTGATATAATTTGAACCTGAACCAGAATAAATGTCCATAATGCCTTCATTGCTGTTGGCATCTTTTATGTCGGAACGAAGTTTGCTTCCAAAGAATGGGACCATATTATTGTGTGTAAAATAATCCGTCCCGACAGTATCCCCAGTAAGGGATTTATATTCGTACGAGAGACCCTCT
>Ga0213862_10001033_pt1 | contig 11673 bp, 9 predicted proteins | sample PICome_7_FD_160092 | JGI IMG/M metagenome (GOLD analysis project Ga0213862, IMG submission 160092) | Coastal seawater microbial communities near Pivers Island, North Carolina, United States - PICO266 | ecosystem: Environmental > Aquatic > Marine > Coastal | place: USA: North Carolina | collected... | reverse complement strand
TCTCACCGACCAATTCGAGGAGCGGGATTATCGGCTGGATTATCTTATCGAATCTATTGTACTATCTGAATTGTTTCTAACCCGTTAGTTATAGGAGGGCGTTATAATGGCAGACAAATCATGGCACATAAACCGTAGAACTTTTCTCAAAGGGACGGGTGTCGCGTTGGGCTTGCCCTTCTTGGACTGTATGCGAACCCCCGCCCACGCGGCGAAAGCGGTAGGAGCGGGACTGCCCAAACGTCTCTGTGCGATCCATTTCCCTTACGGGGCCAGCGTGCCCGCCGAAGATCACGAAGATCGCGAGTGGGGATGGTTCCCTGTCCGAGAAGGATCCGGATTTCGTTTCACGAAGGTGCTGCAGTCCCTGGAGCCCCTTCGTAAATATATGACCGTGATTGGAGGGCTTTCGCATCCGACTGGCCGTCACATTGGCGGGCATGATACGGGTGACATTTTCCTTACGGGTGCGGACTTCAGCGGGGCGAATTTCAGTAACACCATTTCCTTCGATCAAATTGCGGCGGCCAAGATTGGCCACGAAACGCGTTTTGCATCTCTCGCGCTCTCCAGCGATGGGGGCATCGGCATGCCGACGCGCTCCAAGACGCTTTCCTTCACTCAGTCGGGCCAACCGATTCCTGGCTTGGACAAGCCGCAGCAGATATTCGATAGTCTCTTCGGAATTGATGGGGGAACGATCGCCGAACAGCGTCGGCGCCTCCAAACCGAGACAAGCTTGCTGGATCGGGTGATGGATCAGTCCAAATTCCTTCGCAAGAAACTGGGCAAGCAGGATCAGGAAAAGTATGACGAGTACTTGACCTCTGTGCGCGACATAGAGCAGCGGGTGGCTCGAAGTCAGGAGTGGCTAGATATTCCCAAGCCAAAGGTTGATGTGACTGAGCTCAATTTGGAGGTAACCCAGGAGGCTCCATTGGAGTATATGGAGACGATGTACGATCTTATGTACTTGGCGTTTAGAACCGATTCAACTCGAGCTATCACCTACATGCTCGGAGCGATGAACGGCGAAACTTCAAACCAGTTCTCAAAAGCCCTGGGATTGGGCAGCCAGCACGAGCTCGCTCATGGAGCCGGCAAGCCGGGTGGTTTCATTCGTCAGGGTACTTGGAATATATGTTTGGCCGAAAATTTGGCTCGCTTTCTGCAAAAAATGGCGGACACCCCAGAGGGGGATGGTAGTTTGCTCGACAATACGTCGGTACTCTTTGGTACTTCCAATAGTCGCACACATAATAATCATAACTATCCGCTTATATTGGCGGGTGGCGGCAATATGGGCTTCAAGCACAATCAGTACCTCTCCTACGAAAAAAATGGTGAAGATGTGCCCATGTCCAACTTGCTCTTTACGATGCTCAATCGTATGAATATCACCGATTCGGGATTCTCGGATAGCCAAGGCGATCTCTCGGAGCTGTACGTTTGAGGAGGGTGCCTGCGGCGACTTAAAGCAGAACAGGCATTCTACCTATTAATTGTAAATTGAAAGAGGTTACCCATTCGACTCCGCTCAGGATCGATGAGTAGCCTGTGATACCCTTTAATCGTGGGCGTTCGGAGATCGCCCGCTACCCAGTCCTAGATGGCTGCCGTACCCTCACCAAGCTTTCACTGATTCTGTTGTACGCTTAGCTCAGCGCTTTAGCCTGAGTCCCGTAGGGCTTGTGCTCGCGCTATGCCGCATAGGCAGGGTCTTGAATTGACCGACGCGGCGTAGCACAAGAACTAACCCTACGACTTGTTTGGCTCGCCGGGCCGCTCGTACGTCTAATCTAACCAGTCAAGTATACAAATACTTGTTACACCATTCGATCTCTTAGAACCGGTTCTGGGCGATGATCTGCTTGAGTCGGCTCTTTAGGTCCTCGCCCGTCTCATAGATCATTTGCTCGTTAGATGGGAAGGGAATAATGGTGTGTTCGAGGAGTCCTCGATCATGGTTACTCAGGGCCCGTCTATCTCCTTGATGGGTACAGTAGTGGTGCTTGAATATGTGCTCACTCGCTAGAGGGAAACTGGAAAGGTTCTCTCGGCCTTGGAATGGGCGGTATTCAACTTTACCCTCTATAGCCACTGACTTTGACTGAGTGAATTCAGTCACGACCGAGCGAGAGGTCACAAATTTGTCCACCTTGATGTCATTACCTTGGGCGTCCTTGGCGACATTTCCGTTGGTGTCGAGCTTGTATTCGAAACCGTCCTTAATCCGCTTTTCTCTGATAAGCTTTTTTTCGTATATACGTTCCGGACTGATGAGGATGTCTCTGATCGCCAGAACCATCTCGTAGTCATAGTCGATGTTCTCGATGTAGTTATTGTGGTAAACGGACCAGGAGTGGTTGCCGTTTAGCTGGTAGGCCTCGAAATCGAGTAAATCGTCTTCTAGGCGTTTGGGTAAAGCGGCGTTGGATGCGTTTACGATTTTGACCAAGACAAAGTCGGTCCCTATGTTTTGGGCCTCGTTTATCAGGTTTCGAGTTTCTTTGTAGTTTGGGTTTATTTCATCTAGGTAGTTAAGATTCTCGTACGCAACGCGCGCCTGGGGTTTGTCCTTGGTGGCGAGTAATTCGGTTGCGTGACGGTAGAGGTGTTCGGAAAGGCGGTTTCTCGAGTCGAGGAGGGAGCCATTGTAATTGACGATATCAAAATGAGCCTCTCGTCCTTGATCGGGGATGTAGAGAGGCAGCAATGGTATGATGTATTCCTGTCTGCTTTGAAGCGATTGATAGGTGTTGAATAGCTCCTCAAGAGCCGTTCCGCTTTGGTCCATTCGCAATCTTTCGAGATTCCGATTGTCGCGATTAACGGCCTTGGCGAAGGCCTCTTCCAAAATAAGGATGTACTCGGCCGACTTCTTTTTCGTTCGGCTTTTCCGTAGGTTTTCGATGGAGTTCCGGATCGCCTGTTCGTAGTTTCCTGAAGAGACATGGACTTGGGTCTCTTTCAGGGTGTTGCACCCGACTAGGATTAGGGTCAGGAGGGCAAGAAATGGTGTTGTCGACTTCATTTTAGATCGGAGACTATGATTTACTATTGGAATGGAATGGATTTGCTGTAGTAGCAGGCTGTTTTAAAAAAAATTCACAGAGATGTGATTGTAAGACGTTGATGGGTCTGGACTTATTCGCCAATTTTAGAGGTTTATACCGAGGCGTGGTTGCGGTTTGGGTTGTTTACTGGGTAATCCCCTTATGGGCAATGGGATGCAGGCGGTTAAAATCGCTTGCTAGGTCGGGGGCTTGAATTCAAGGTGAATGTCGAGCTACTCCTATTTTTGGATTCAATACCCCCTCTTCAAGGACCCTATGAATACTTATGCTAAGTTCCTGTCATTCCTCGCTGTACTAGGAATCTCCGTTGGCGTTTTTGCTACCTTAGACACCGACCCATTGGTTCTTCACGAAGTGATTACCAAGGATCAGTTGAGAAAGGGGCATCACTGGACTCCAGGGGAAGCGAACCTGAAAATGAAGGAGTACGGTGGGACATGGAAGGACAAGGCTTCGTGGGAAAAGCGAGCGGCCTCGATTCGCAAGGGTATCTTGAAAGGGCTATATTGGGACAAGATGCCGCTAATTGAAGGGAACTTTAATCCTATTATCCACAGTCGGCGGGAGATGGATGGCTACGTAGTTCAAAATATCGCCATTCAGAGCTTCCCAGGTTACTACATTACGGGGAATCTGTATTCGCCCTTGAAACCCGCTGAGAGGAATCCCGCTATTCTCTGTCCGCATGGGCATATGGCAGATAAGCGATTGAAAGAAGACGTACAAAAACGGAGTGCTTCCTTTGCCCGATTAGGAGCGATCGTTTTTACCTACGACATGGTCGGTTACGCGGAGGCAACCCAAACCACCCATAAAATGCCCATTGCTACCTTATTGCAGACATGGAACAGCAAGCGGGTATTGGACTACTTGCTTTCGCGGTCGGACGTGGACAGTTCCCGAATTGGCATGACCGGTGGCTCAGGTGGTGGCACGCAGACATTTGTACTGACGGCGATTGACGATCGAATAACCGTATCCGCTCCTGTTGTACAGGTGTCGGCTCATTTCTTTGGAGGCTGCGTTTGCGAAAGCGGCATGCCGATCCATAAGGGAGCAGGTCATGAGACGAACAATGTGGAAATAGCCGCTATGGCAGCGCCGCGACCCTTGTTGCTCGTCTCCAACGGAGCTGATTGGACGCGTAACTCACCGCGAATTGAGTACCCCTATGTACGGAGCGTTTATGCTCTGTATGACGCCGAACACAACGCGGAGCATGTCCATTTGTTTAATGAAGGCCACGACTATGGCTATTCCAAGCGAACATCGGTCTATCCGTTCTTTGCCTATCATCTGGGGCTCAACTACAAGCGCATCCCTTACGATAATGGATTCGACGAGAGCTTCGTGACGGTGCTTCCGCGAGAGGAGCTCTATGTGTTTGATGAAGCTCATCCTCGACCGGCAGATGCTCTTATTGGGGACGATGCGGTAATGGACTATTTGGGTTTTGAAAGGTAGGGGGCAGGAGATTCTGACGGAAGAAATATGAAAAGTTTTAGAGAAGGTGTTCCCACCCGTAGGACCAGCGCTTGCACTGTGCCGCAGATGGAACTAGGATCTGACAGCGCGGTACAGTGCAAGCACTGGCCCTTCAGGGCGGCAATCGTATCTCTTCTTCTGGGGACCATCTTGTTTTCCGCAACGGCTATTGGTTCCGAGATCGTTTCGATTGAAAACGATACGTTACGGGTTTCGATTAATTCCCGAGGAGCAGAGCTTTGGAGCATCCGTCACAAGGAATCTGATACGGAGTATTTGTGGCAAGGGGAGCCTGAATATTGGGTGAATCGAGCTCCGGTGATGTTTCCGGTTAACGTTCGCTTCAAAGACAATCGCTTCACTTATCAGGGAAATTCCTACGAGATCCCAAAAATGGGGATGGCGGTATATTCCGACTTTGAGGTTGAGAGAAGTCGGGACGGACGCTCCGTCGTTTTTTTACTTAAGTCGAATGAGGAAACGCAGAAGCGATACCCATTTGATTTTGTCTTTAAGGTGACCTACCGATTGAAGGGGTATCGGTTGACTAACGAGTTTACTATAGAGAACGAGGGAGGTGAAACCATGTACTTTGCTACCGGTGGTCACCCCGGGTTTAATTGTCCATTTGTGGATGGCAGGGATCGGGGTGATTATCAAATAAGCTTTTCAAAAAAATTGTCGGTAAACCGTAGTGAAATTGTGGATAGCTTAATCCAGGCAACGGAAGTGCCTTTTTTGAATAACGAATACTCTTTTACCTTGGACGATTCCCGTATCCCCAATGGAGGGATGTTTCAGAAAGACATGAAGGCGAGGAAAATCAGTGTCGGGAGGACAGGAGAGATACCGTACCTAACGCTAGAATTAGGCGATTTTCCCAACGTTAATCTCTGGTCCCCCCCAGGGATGCCCTTTGTCTGTATCGAGCCCATGGTGGGTCATCACGATCTGCAGGATTCGCCGATGAATATCGATGAGAAGTCCTATTTGATTTCCTTGGAACCGGGAAAGACAAAACGGTACGCCTTCTCCGTGATTGTTAACCACAATGGGACTTTGTAGGGAGTTAGATCGCTTGGGACTGCCGAGTCCCCGCACGGCAGCAATCGATTGTGTCTGCCAAGCTGGGGTTTGGCGTTCCCGGGGATCCGAGATATCTATTTAGGCTGCCGCCATGCCGCGTTGGTTGAGCTTCTAACGCGGACTACCGGGCCGCCAGTCCCTACCTTGGGTTGTCTCAAAGCTTGCTCTTGCCTAGCAATTTCCTGATACCCGTGACGATTTCGTTTACTCCTCTATGCCCGCCACTGTTGCAGATTCTCTAACACCTGTCCTCGAGATGAAGGAAATCGTGAAGACATTTCCAGGGGTAAAGGCTTTGAAAGGAGTGTCGCTGAAGTTGAAAAAAGGGGAGGCCTTGGGTTTGGTAGGGGAGAATGGAGCGGGGAAAAGTACGCTCATAAAAACGCTCGGTGGCGTTCACTTGCCAGAATCTGGAGAAATACGAGTAGGGGGGCAATGTGTTTCACTCACTACGCCATCCGTTTCTCAGTCGCACGGAATCGCGATCATTTATCAGGAATTTAATTTAGCCCCAAATCTTACTTCTAGCGAAAACCTTTTTTTAGGTAAAGAAGTGACGCGACATGGTTTCATCAACCATAGGCGGGAGGAGGGTCTGACTCGCGAGCTATTTCATCGCTTGGGGATGGATATTGATCCGCGATCGAAATGTCGTGATCTCACGGTTGCGGAACAGCAGACCGTGGAAATTGCGCGGGCTTTAGCGGCGGATGCTCAGATCATTGTTATGGATGAGCCGACCGCGGCACTTAGCAAGCAAGAGGTCGATAAGCTTCTGGCTATAATAGAGGATTTAAAGCGGGAGGGAATATCGATCATCTATATCAGCCATCGGCTGGATGAAGTCTTTACGATTGCCGATAGAATTATGGTCCTGCGCGATGGTGAGAGCGTTGGCGAATCGGCTGCAGCCGATGTATCTAAAAACCAGCTGATTGAATGGATGGTGGGTCGTCCCATGGAGGAGGAGTTCCCCAAGCGAAAGGTAGACCGGGGACCCGTATGCTTGAAAGTGGAAGAACTGTCACGGGGCCGCGCCGTGGAGGATGTCAGTTTCGAACTCCATGAGGGTGAAGTTTTGGGGCTGGCCGGGCTTGTGGGGTCCGGAAGAACCGAAACGGCTCGATTGTTGTTTGGAGCGGATCCGGCAGATTCAGGATCGATTTTCTTGAAGGGGGCTAAAATTGAATTGGGAAATCCGAGGGATTCTATTGAGCGTGGAATCTGTTTGCTGACGGAGGATCGGAAAGAGCAGGGCTTGATCCTCATTCATTCGTCTGTCGAAAATTTTGGCCTACCCAATCTCAAAGAGTTCCAAAAAAATATCTTCATTGATCAAGGTGCGGAAGTCGACGCATTCAAGGGCTATGTCAACAGTTTGAAAATCAGGCTATCCAATCCTTCTCGAAAAGTAGGGGAACTCTCCGGAGGAAATCAGCAAAAAGTTGTCCTTGCAAAGTGGCTACAGCGCAATGCGGATATTTTTATTTTTGATGAACCCACACGAGGTATTGACGTTGGGGCCAAATACGAAATTTATCTATTGATCAACCAACTCGTGAAAGGGGGCAAATCGGTCCTATTGATAAGCAGCGAACTTCCCGAAGTGATTGGAATGTCTGACCGGATAATCGTGATGAAAGAGGGACGTATTCAGGGCGAAGTCAATGAAGCCCAGCGGGCGTCTCAGGAGGAAGTGCTGGAATTAGCTCTTGGAGAACAGGTGCTCGCAAAATGAGATTGAAGCCTTCAAATTTCGGATTGGGTGAATATGGCATGGTGCTCGCTCTCATAGGGCTCTGCATCTTTTTTAGCGTATTGACCCTGAATCGGCAGTTGGGAGAGGGCATTGCGGCTGAAAGGGAGCTCACCAAGGTTGTGCTTCATCAGTTTCCAGCCGATAGAGCTGTCCTCGTCGTAGGCGCGGAAAACACGTCTTCGGCTACGATGGCGGAGAACGTGTATGCGAGTGTAGTTTCTGCGAACAGAGAAAATATCCGGCTGGTTGTGGGTGGACCCAGAGACCTGCGCGATGTGCTGGATGAACTTGTCGCTGAGAGGGGTGGGCTCGCTGGAATCGTTACTGGTGGGGACGCCTCCAAGTGGCTCGTATTGGAGCAAATCGAGCAAAACTATCCTGCTTTCGACTCCTTTGAGATAGTCGTGCCAAGCGAAAGACTTTGGCCTGATTTCCTTAAAGCGTCCAATCTCCTCGCCATTGTAGAGCGGATTGTGGTGATCGCCATCATCGCCATTGGGATGACGATGGTCATCATCACGGCAGGCATCGATCTTTCCGTCGGGAGTTTGATTGCGTTGTCTGCGGTGATTGGAGCCACCGTGGTTAAGCATATGGGTGGCCCGGAGGCTTCGGGCTGGGCCGTCGTTCTCGGGTTTTTTGCCGGAACTATCAGCTGTGGGCTCATCGGCATGTTTGCGGGTGGGCTGGTTTCACGATTCAAGGTAGCCGCGTTTATCGTTACATTGGGGATCATGATGATGGCACGGGGGCTCGCCTTCATGACGACGGGTGGTTTTTCCATTGATCAAGTGCCGGACTCTTTTGTTTGGCTAGCGCAGGGTAGGCTTTGGGGGATTCCAAATACAGTCATTCTCTTGGCATTAGTTTACTCAATCGCCCACGTATTCATGTCTCACACACCTTATGGACGTTACATATACGCAGTGGGTGGAAATGCGGAAGCAGCTCGTTTGACCGGTGTTCCTGTGGGAACGGTGATTGTGCTCGTCTACACCGTAAGTGGACTGGCCGCCGGACTAGGAGGGTGCTTACAAGCCTCTCTCGTACGAGCGGCAGCACCCAACATGGCCAATATGTACGAGCTCTATGTGATCGCTGCCGTAGTAGTGGGGGGAACGAGTCTATCGGGAGGTTCGGGCAGAATGTTTGGCACTCTGATTGGCGCGTTCATAATAGCGGTGATCCAAAATGGGATGAATCTGCTCGGTATTAAGAGCTATGCCCAAATGTTTACACTCGGCGCGGTGATCGTTCTCGCTGTGCTGCTCGACAAAGCCCGCCAAAATGGAGGGTTTCGGCGGTTGTTGCGAGGAGGGTAGCGATTCGCCCCAAAACCCCCAGGTTTCCGAGCCAAGGCTGAGCCGGAGAGAACGATGCTCGGGCCAAAGCGAGTGAGCTGTAACTCTTCCTTTGACCTGATGCAGGATCAATGAGATGCTTGCACCACTTTCGAAGTTCGAAGACTCGAATTCGTTTAACTCAGTGGAACGGGAAGGTTAATCGCTTGCCAGATCCTCTCAAAAGCGGATCAATGGGTATAGTTCAATTTATCCCTATTATGAATATTCGAAATCTCCTTTCACTTCTTCTTTCGGTCCATCTGATTTTGTTGGTATCCTGTTCTGACTCCGGGTCGGAAAGGGTTTCTTCCTTCACGGAGAGAGGGAAGATAGGAATGACCTGTATGGATCTGACAAATCCCTTTTTTAAGCTCATCGCCAATGTGATGGAGGAAGAGGCATCGAAATATGGATACAGCCTCGTCGCATTGGATGGAGCGAACGATGGGGCGGCTCAAAACTCTCAGCTAGCTGACTTTGTAGCCCAGGGCTACGATGCGATTTTCCTAAATCCTGCGGACTCTAAGGCAGCGGCCGAAGGTGTGCGAAAAGCTCATGCTGCGGGGATTCCCGTTTTCACTTTCGATATCCAGATCGATGATTCCACAGTCAGGGACATGGTGTCTTCCCACATTGGCAGTGACAATTTCCAAGGAGGGCAATTAGCGGGGAAGAGCATGATGAAGGCCACGGGGAATCGTGGAAAGATCGCTATTGTGGGCCTACCCGAAGTGACTTCCTGCATCCTGCGGGTAGAGGGTTTCAAGGACTATCTCAAGAACAATGGCGGAAATCTGGAGATCGTCACGGAGCTCAATGGGAAGGGGAATCGAAATGAAGGTTTCGCGGTAACCACGGACATCTTACAAGCTCATCCTGATATCGTCGGGATCTTCGCGATCAATGATCCTTCTGGTTTGGGAGCCTACGCCGCAGTAGCTAAGGCGAATCTGACCGACCGCATTACGATAGTCGCCTTCGATGCCTCTCCTGCTGGGAAGCAAGGGGTTTTCGAGAAGAAGCTCTTCGACACGCCTCAGCAATTTCCTAGAAAAATGGCTGAAGGGACAGTCCAGTCATTCATCCGCCATTTGCAAGGGGATGAGGTGGAGAAGAGTATTTTTATACCCTGCTCGCACTACTACTATGAAACAGCGGTCAGCGACGAGAGCCGTATTAACGAGCAGTGGTAGTTGGAATGCTGGGGTCAGGCTATAAATGTTGTTTTAACCTGCTCTCGTGATGCGAGATCCTGTTCGCCCAGAGGCGTTCCCTATTGAATACCTTTTGAACCCGAGAGAAGCGGTTTGTTTTAAGAGGGTTCATGCTGCTTATCAGCAGGATGAAGCGGGTGGCAGCGGGTTTGGTATTGAGGGACCGTCCGGTTTTCTCGTAGGGCTGGCACCCGTGCCACGCCACGTTGGTTGAGCTTCTAGCGTGGACAGCTAGGCCGACAGCCCTACCGTCGGTTAAGGGCAATCGACGATCTCGTCTACAGTTCTTTTCGGAAAATATTATCCCCGAAGTAGCCATTGGCTGATTCTCTTATTTCGTCTTGCTGAGCGAGCAAGCAAAGGATCACGTTTATCCGGAATCAAGGTTTTTATATTGATAGATTGGTCGAAATCTAGTTCATATTCAAGTGTTGCTTGTCGAATGAATCGATGGAGCCCAATCGGTATCAAGAATATGAAAAAGAATCATGCCTTACTCGCTGTGTTCGCAGCGCTCGTCTTCGGTTTAGCCACCGGATTTTCTGCCACTAAGTTCCAGCAAAAGCAATTCGCGGAAGGGGATGCCAATGGTGACAAAAGCCTCACTCAAAAAGAGTATGTCGCCGTTAAGTTGGCTTCGGCCAAAAAATCTGCTCAGAAAAACAATAGGGAGTTTAATGAAAAAAAGGTAGCTGCCCGCCAAGCGAAAGCCTTCGCCAGACATGATACGGACGGAAATGGAAAGTTAAGCATAGAAGAATTCTACGCTTCGTTCCCTGCAAAGAAGAAGTAGTACGGCCGGTTCGATTGCTGGCAACGATCTTGAGTTAGTGGATCGATCGCTATTGCGGATAGGATGTTCCCAAAGGAGTGACAATATGTATCAAATATGAAGCGGCGAGTTAGGGCTGCCTTTCCGTTCGATTAAGCTCACGGCCGAAACCTAAAGCAGCCGAAAAAGGACGAACGAATGTGGCTGACTAGGGATCGTTAGCCCTAGCTTTTGGCTTATTGGACACTCTCTTCTTTTAGCCAAGAGTGCTTGTCGTTTTTGCTGTAGAGCACCGGCGACTGTTTCACAGCGTCGAGGTCGTTCAATTTAGATTCGGCCTGTTTTGGGGCTTCAATGACCGGTAAATAAGATTTCGCAGGAGGTTTCGCACAGTTGACCTTTCCGATCGTTTTCGAATGCTCAGGTGTTCGTAACACTCATCTATGAAGACTTTGATCGAGGATTCCTGCGCAAAGCTGGACAATGTACGCAATTGCCTAGCGGAAGTGATAGTCGGGCAAGAGACATTAATTGACCGTTTGCTACTCGCCTTGCTTTGTGATGGGCATGTACTGATCGAGGGAGTCCCCGGAGTGGCTAAGACACTTGTCATCACCACCTTGGCCCGCTCTATGGAAGCGACTTTTAGCCGCGTCCAGTTCACGCCAGATCTGCTGCCGAGCGATCTGATTGGGAGTCTCGTCTACGATCCGAAGGAGCATAGTTTTTCCGCTGAAAAGGGACCTGTATTCGCTAATTTGGTACTGGCTGACGAAATCAACCGAGCCCCTGCCAAGGTGCAGAGTGCTTTGCTCGAGTCTATGCAGGAAAAGCAAGTAACCTTGGGGAAAGAGACCTTTCCTTTGCCTCATCCCTTTCTGGTGCTGGCGACTCAAAATCCGATCGAGCAAGAGGGTACCTATGCGCTCCCGGAAGC
>Ga0213862_10001030_pt1 | contig 11684 bp, 9 predicted proteins | sample PICome_7_FD_160092 | JGI IMG/M metagenome (GOLD analysis project Ga0213862, IMG submission 160092) | Coastal seawater microbial communities near Pivers Island, North Carolina, United States - PICO266 | ecosystem: Environmental > Aquatic > Marine > Coastal | place: USA: North Carolina | collected... | reverse complement strand
CTCGCCCCCTCTCTTTTACTCTCTCTCTCTCTCTCTCTCTCTTTTTCTCTCTCTCTTTTTCTCTCTCTCTCTCTTTTTTATGCTCAGCGTTAAATTAATATATTTATGCGACCGTGAACGAGTTCCACGTTTGCTTCAAGTCGCGCTCTTGACCTTTGAACCATCTCTTGTCGCCCGATTGCAACTTCATGATGTACAACGTGCCGTCCGAAACCGTCGCGGCGATCAATTGGTGACGTCCCCCTTCGTCGCCATCCGCAGTTCTCGTCAAGATTTCAAACATATAGAACGTCTTGCCCTTGTCAGTTCTGGTGAAAACGTCCAAGACAGCCGCGGTGGATACCTTGTTGGCGGCGAAGCCGCCTTCGGATCTGGTCTCGCCGGCGTACGATTGGACGCCCAACAAGTAGCCAAAGTCAGCCAACATAGCTTCCGGCTTACCGTACGATTCGATGGAGTTACCCTTCGCCTTGGTGGTAATCACCGAGATGTTGGACACTTGGTCAAAGTTATCCTCGAAATACGAGTCCGTGTCCGGGAACGGTCTCTCCTTGGACGGATTGTACTTGGACGGGAGCAAAAACGCGTACCCGTTGCCGGCGTACGGGATGAAGCCCGACGTGTTGGAAACGCCGCCAAAAACGTTGGCAGAATCACCGTACGCGGCAAACGACGGCTTCGCGGCGGTCAATGCGGCCGCGCCCTGTGTTCAAAACGGAGGATTCCGAGAAATACATTTGGTCAGATTTGTGTTCGCTAAAGCGATGATTCACCCAGAGAGAGAGGAAATTGGTGGATACGAGAGATAAAATCTCGTTTTCGCTCCCAAAAACTCTCTTCGAAGCAAAAGAAGAACACATTCGAGAGCGAACGATTTCGATCAGCTGCTGCTTTTCAACCCCCTCTTTTCTCAAAATCGAAACGCGTATTGCTTCGAGGATTTTGTCGTCGCGCGCGAATGCGCGTCCGTCGGATCGATCGAGCGTTCGCATCGAGGTCGGGTTTGTGCTCTTTCGAAACGAACGCGCGAAGCATCATCGTCGCGTGCACTCGAAGAAGAGCGAGAGTTTTGCAACCGAATTGCAGACAAAAAAAACAAAAAAAAAAGCATCATCTCTCTTTTGCGTACCGCGAACAAAGACATCGCGTGTCTTCGGTCGACCGTTTCTTCGCTGGACGCGAAGGTCACGTTCGAAGTTCGCGAAACCGATTTCACGGAACGTTGTCGCTTCAAGCTTTCGGTCTTGGCGACCGACGCTTTCGCGCTCATGTGGATGGACTGGACGATAGAAGCCATTATTATTATTCGTATTTATTTTTGCGTGCTGTTATGAGGACGACGATGATGTTTTGCGCTCTTGCGTTGGTGAGAGAAAAGATTTTCCTCTGATTTTTGATTGATCTTCCTTCTTTTCCTCCTCTTTTCTCTTTTTTCACTCCGCACTGAGACAAAAACATCTGCACTTTTTGAAAAGAAGTAAGTGAAAGACGAGGGAAAAGAGAGGCAGAAAAGAGAGAGAGTCAGAGTCAGAGCTTCAAAAGAAGGAGGAGGATTACGATGACGATGATGATGACGACCACCGCGCGAAGAACACGAGGAGGAGCGCTCTTCTTCTCCACCCAAAACTCGTGTTCTACGTTTTTGTCGTCGTCGTCGAGTAGTCATCGTCGCGGTTTGGATTTGGACATTAATTCAGAAGGAAAACACAAAATGTCGTCTCTCGAGTGCAGAGTTCCGTTACGTAAAGTTCCTTTATCATCGAATCAAAGAACGATATTCTCGGCCGCGAAAGATGCTTTGTTCGGTGGTGATAAGAAGAACAACGGAAAGTCCTCTTCCTCCTCTGTATCCTCGGACGAGAAGAAGGATAAAAAAGACGACGAAGATTCCTCCTCGTTGTTAAAACGTAAATTCTCGTCTCGGAAAATAGTTCGAGACGTGGCGCCTGCTGAACTCTTCGCCATTGTCGCGGACGTGAATAAATATCACGAGTTCTTACCGTTCTGCAGACGATCGAAAGTGACGCATGAAATAGATAAAGACCGATTCGAGGCGGAACTTGAGATTGGATTTAAAGTGTTCAACGAAAGGTACACGTCAAGAGTGACATTGGACCGGCCGAGGAAAGTCGTGGCGGAAGATAAGTCGAACGAGGAAGACGGCGGCGGAGCCTTGTTCGAGAAGATGAAAACGGTGTGGAGGTTTCGAGAGTTGGAAGAGGAAGAGGAGGAAGACGTGAACGACGTGGAGAACAGAAAAAAGAAAAACGTCTCCACGGTCGTGGACTTTGAGATTGCGTTCAAAGTGAAGAGTTCGGCGCACGCGGCGGCGCTGAGCGTATTCTTCGAGGACGTGGCGAACACGCAAATTCAAGCGTTCGAGAAGAGGTGCAGAAGTTTGATGAGTTTGCCGAGTGCCGAGTAGTAGTAGCAGTAGGAGTAGTAGCAGTAGTAGTAGCGATAGTAGTAGAGAAAATTAGCCGCGCGATGTAGAAGAAGCGCTCCGCTGGATGCGCTCGTATGTTTGTATATGTATTTCTTCTCTATTTACTAGCAGTAGCAGCAGCAGCGGCGCTATTATTATTATTACTCTCATTCTCGTTGATAACCCTGGTCTTCGTTTCGCCTGCTTTCTCTTGCACGAATTTCAACGAAAACCCTCCCGTATTCTCATCCTTTTCCGCTTTAAAGTTATCGCAGCTCAAACCAAAGTTCCCGAGAACCATATCGCCTAACGATCTGAGTTGCTTAAACATCTCCTTCTTCGTCTCCTCTCTTTTCTCCTCTACTTTCGGTTTCAACGCGTTTACCTTCTCTCTGTGCGCGGACTTTTTCATCCTCCGTCTCGCATCCTCGCTCTCTCCGTTCTCTTTCTCCTCGATCGCCACCGCTTTCTCGTAATCCTCCAACGCTCGCTCGACGTCGTCCAACTTTTCGTACGCCTGCGCTCGCCTCGCGTGCGCTTTCCCGTACCGAGGATGTAAAGCTATCGCCTTCGAACACCTACGAACACACTCCTCGAAACTTTCGAGTTTCATCAAGCACGCCCCGGCGTTGGCGTGTAACGTCGCCAGGAGTACCTCTCTTTTCGTCGGTTCCCGTTTTTCCGGATCAACATCTGCTTTGTTTTTCTTCGCTTCGTCTTCTTCTTCTTTTTCAGTTCCTTTCGTTTTTGTTGTTGTTGTTGTCGTCGTCGTTTCATCGACATCACCATCGTCTTCATCGCTTTCGTCCGAATCATCGATATCATCGCATTCTCCTTCTCCGCTCAAAACCTCGACCCCGTCGTCGTACAGTTTCAGCGCCTCCCCGAACGCACTCGTCGCAAACTTCTCGTTCCCGTTGGATTTCAGACGCGTCGCCAAAGCGATGATTTCTTTTTCTTCTTCGTCGTACTCCTCGGCGAGAGATGCACTCGTCGTTCCCGTCTTTCTTCCCGCTGCTCGAAAACCATCATCACGAACACCATCATCACCACCTTCGCGATGATCGTTCAAAGCCTTCTTTTCCTCGGAGTTTTGCACTTCTTCGATTTCCACCATTCTTAAAGAAGTCTTTCAGTAGAGAGTTGTGCGTCGCATTTTTCTTCAAAAATCTCCATTCTAAGCAAGCTTCTCTCAAAATTTAGGGTGTTAACTGAAACACTAAATGGCACAGCACCTGAGTGAAGAACGCTCGAAGCACTTTCACTACTCTCTCGCATTTATAGAGAGATGAAATAAATGATGGCGAGAAGACGAGGACGACGGAAGCGAAAGGAGGAGTCGTCTTCGAGCGCGAAAAATGTCGAAGAACATTTGCTGCGCGTTTTAGAGGTGCGCGCGTTTGTTGTTGTCGTCGTTGTTGTTGTTGTTTACGCGTCGTCGTCGTGATGGACATTTTCCAAAATGCAATTTTTCTTTTCGGAGATGGTCCCTCTCGCTTCTTCTTTCTCTCGGGAGTCCAAAAACGCGGACCACCTCTCGTCTCTCTTACCCTTTACATCTCTCTCTGTCTGTCTCCCTCGTGTTGATTATTATTATTTTAATTTTAAAAAACAGAAATCTGTGCTTCCGAAAATCGAACGCGCGAGAGATGCGATTCGTTCTCACAACGATTTTTTGTTCGATGGGTCGCTTGGTGGTGAGAAAAATGTCACGTCATCGCTCGAACAACTCTCGATCGATTTTCGAGTGAAATCGTCTCTGTGCGCGACAACTTCGAACGCTTTGGACGCGTGCGCGAAAGAGTTGGTGAAATGCGCGAACGCGAATGCGTCTCGCGGGGTTCGTCTCGTTCCGTCGTCGTCGCGGTCGAATGAAGTGATGCAACTGCGGTGCGTGTTTCTCGGACGAAGCGGCGTGGGGAAGTCGCACGTGGTGAATTCACTGTTACGGCGAGCGTGCGTTCCAAAGGGAGAGGAAGTGGAAGGAGGTGAGAACGATGACGACGAGGACGAGGGCGAGTTGAAGAAGGTGAGCGGGTACGAAACCGCGCGAGAGGGTGAGGATGAAGACGAGCCGCCGCCAATGCTCCAGTCTCCGGGAAAGAAGAAAGGCGTCGAAGATGATATCGACGCTATGGTTTTAGACGTAGCGCAAGGGTATGTGATTGGAGCGAACTCAATTCCATTGGACGATTCCGACGAGGAAGTACCAGTTTTTATGGTGGATCGGCAGGATGATTTAGAAAACTATATCAAATACGAGAGATTTAAGTTGGACAAGATTGAATACGAAGCCTCGAGGAACGTGGAGACGTTGGAAGAGTCGGTCAGAAAAGCTAAAGAGCAAGCGAAGATAGAGCTTCAGTGCGGTAACGAAGATAATGTAGAAGAATTAAACACGATAGAAATACAACGAAAGAGACAAATAGAAATAGAAAAGGAAGAGAGGAGGAAGAAATCGGAGGAGACGAAAAAATACGCGGCGAAGATTCCAGTGTGCGAAGACGAAGAGGAAATCGAAAAGAAGATGGCGCCTAAGGAAGTCGGCGAGGTCCACGAGAAGAACGACTTTTTGCTCTGCGAGGGCGACATTGGTGACACGACTTCGGTGTCGTGCGCGGCAACTTTAGGCGATTACTTCAAGCTGGAAATTCGGTACCACTCGAGTCAGTTCGTGTACGAGAGAGTTCGGCGTTTGCGAGAGATTTTAGAATTGAAAAAGAAGATCAAAAAGAAAGACGAATGGGAGAAGAGGTACGACGTGCATTTCCACGACAGGAAACTGAGCGAAGAGGAAGAGGAAAGCAAGATATACGAAGTGGCGTATTACGACGCGTGCATAGATTACGCGACTGGTTCGTTAAACGCGGAAGCGGCGTCGGCGTGCGCGATGACGGGACACGAGCCGTACGCGGCGAATTTGAACGACGTTGAACTCGAAAACGTGACCATCCCTAAAATATTAATCGATAGACTCGGCGCGAGCGTTACGTTTATTCCGCACAGAGCTCTAGAGAATTCAAAACAGACGATGGCGTATTTCGAGGCTAGCGTGAAGATGCTTCGAACGACTTTGCGCGAGGAAACCACGCACGGGTGCTGGGGATGCGTTCGCGATTGCACGATTACGTTACCGTGCGTTAATCCTATTTATCGTGGACTCACTTTTGTCGACGCGCCTGGCGCAGGCGAGGCTGATCCAGCGCGAATGCAGCAACTGAGGAAAGAGTTGTCTAACGCGGATGTGGTGTTTATCGTCGCTGATGCGAGGAGATTACCGGAAGATGTCACAAAAGCTCTGAAGAAGAGCCAGTTTTTGAGAAAGTTCACGGAGGATCCCGATCGATTTAAAATCATCTCGGTCATGCAAGGGGATAGATGTTTTGACGGTTTAGACACGGTTTGGCGTAAAGCTGTGCATAAAATTAAGGGTCTGAATGAGATTGTACTTGCAAATGACGGTGGCTCGAGCGAACCATCGTCCGACATTGGTGAAGGATCGAACTCGCGGATGGATTGCGAAAGCCAAGAAGGCGAGAATACTAACGAGGACGACGAAAGTGCAACGACGATCGACGACGATAAAAGTAAATCGAATTTACAGACCATAATCAAAGATTTGCTGAAACGATCGTTACCTACCATACTCGAAGCGCCTGAGCAAAGCGAATTCGACGAAGACACTGAGGAAAAAAAACGCCTACAGGCGAGGCCGCCAACTGGTCTCGCGGCTAAGGCGGCGATTTCCGAAGTACACAGAGACAACGCGGCAATCGTCGCAAACGAACGTTTTTATGAACTCTTGGATGAAATCACGCAAACTCGAGGCTCACCACCGGAGTTGAGCGAGTTTGCCAAGGCCTTGAAGGCTACTTTTGATCGAAGTAAGCAACGCGATGGAGGCGACGACGATTTACAAACCGCGATGGAATTGGGCGCTCGCTTTCGTCAGCCAGAAGGAAGAGCGGCTTTGCACCAATCGTGGACGTTTGTGCCTTTGAGCATATCTTGGGTGAACACGCTGCGCGAAGAGTTGATTGATGAAAAATTTGAAGATGATGGTGGCGACAACGAGAAGAGCGGCAACGACAAAATCGACGCCATCGTCGACGAAATTTGTGGATTTGCTCGAATCGATCGCGCTTTGCTGGAGTTTCTGCCCAAAAATGCGGTGAAACGCGCCGCGTTTACCCTCGATTTGGCATCGAAAGTACTCGACTACTTTGTTGCAAAAGCGTCGCCGATTGCATACATTCACGATTGCCCGGATACCGAAGCTAGAGCTTTACAGGATGCCGTGTATGAGTGCTTTGGCGAGGATGCGGAAGACGTCGCCGCTCGTTGCGGCACGGAAGCGTCTCGCGTAGCGAGTCTCGTAGCGATTAAAGCGTGCGATGAAATCATCGGCAAGTTTCAACGATACATACACGCGGAACCTTCTTTCGATTGTGAGTGCGCTTTCGATTTCATCGTCGAAAAATTGCAAGATTTGCCGTTGAGAAAGACGAAAGATTTTGGTGATTTATACGAAACGGATAAGAAAGTGCTCTCGAAAACTTGTAAAGATGCCGCGCGTGCTATTCTTTGTCAATCGCAAAAGATAAACGAGTGGTCGAGAATAGCGGCGAAATCTGCCGTGGAAATATGGATTCGAAGGTGGAACAACTCCAGCGATGAAGAATTTGGAGAAGGAGAAACGCGGTCTGAACCCGTGGCTTCTTTCCGAGACCAGGCGTCCTCGGCGGCGCTGCGAGAATTATTCCTCGTCGCTCGCACGGCAGATTACGGGGGGGGTGAAAACGACAACGATTTAACCGGTTGGGTTCAAACCGAACGCATGGTAAACATGACCCCAGAGGAGATCTTGGAGGAGAAAGAGCGACAAAGAGAAACTGGGATGAACACGCCGTTGGAAACTATCGTGCGTTCGAAAGTTCGTGAAGCTATCGTAAAGGTTTCGGTGGTATCGACGAACGAGAATGGACGTAATACCGAAAACCGTTCTCGGTCATCTTTGGACGCTCAAAAATTCTTTCAACTTCCGAAAAACTTCTTCCCGATCTTAGTTCCGAACGGATCGGTAAGGTTGGATCTCGAGGAGCGACTTCGCGAGTCTTACATGTATGCTGCCAATCACCTTCTCAACGTCTACGACGAACTTTTCATGTCGTACGTGGATGAAACTTTCAACGCGATGAGCGAAGAAGACGATTACGCGGACACACTTCGCATGTCTCTCTCAGAGAAATATGCCGAAATCATCTTGATGATTGCTTCAGAAGCTATGATCACCGTGCGTTCGCACGCCGAGCGATTTTTTATGAGAACGTTTATATCGCCGGTGCGTAAACACGTCGAGGTGAAAGTCGCGAATCTCATGAAACCTTTAACTGCTAACCTCGAAGTGGCGTATTTTCGCGAGCGGTGCGTAAAGAAACAGTGGATCAAGCGCGCAGAAAAGGATGCAAATTTAGCGCAAGAAGCGAGGCGCGCGTGCATTGATTTCACCAAAGCGGCTTTAAAATCGTCCAACGGGGATGATCGCTTCGGTTTTGAGGCTAGCGCTTCCGGTGGTGAAGGGAAATTGAAAGACAAGAAACTGCGCCAGATTGAGCATCAACTCATGTGTTCGAAAATACCACCGTTTTACGAGGATCCTCGTGCGTTTGTGAGCATCGCAGATTGCATCACGCGTCGACGACAAGCGAATGGCGATCTTGACGTTATCGATTACGGTCTCGAAACGCGAGCCGCCTTGGATGCTATCGCGACCAGGAAGGAGAAGAAGAAAGAGGCAGAGAGCGCATCGATCGTTTCACTCGCTACAATTGAAGAAGAAAATGAAGATGCCGGTGTTGTTAACATCGAAACGTTAACAATTGAAAATCGTTTGGAGAAACTGGATCTACGACAACAAAAAGGAAGAGTAGAGCGTAAAGGTTCGGAATCTCAAGAGACGATTTTACGACATCGGCGCGCGGATGCCGAGGCGGACGACGGCGGACGACAACAGTCGGACGACGTGACGCCAGACCAATCTGAACCACCTCTCAACAAAACCATCATCACAACTCGAAGTTCCGAGGACGACACGTCTATCCACGGCACCACCATCCTCGACGGTACCAGCGAATTAGAACAAGAAAAAGAAGAAGAAGAAGAAGAAGAAGAAGGGAGTAAAAAGAAACCGAAACTCATTAAAGACGAAACGCTCGCGGACGCGTACAAGCGCTGTTTCAATGAATGTCTTCCACCAAAAAGCGGCACGACGTGATGATGGAATTTATCCAATAATAATAGAGTAATAGTTTGTAGTAGTAGTTTATATAGTGTAAAAGTATAAATAGTACTAAGGTATTCAGTATCTTAACAGCTAATCCTAAAATATATGTATAATAGTACAAAGAAGCGGGACGGAGACGACCGTCCGTCGCGAGCGAGAGACCGAACGTCGTTCTAGAAATCTCATCGACTCACGTATGCCTGCCTCCCCGCCCACTGCAAACTCGCGTCTCTCACCTCTTCCAACTCGTTTTGCGCTCTCCCAACTCTCCCAGCGGCCATTTGCACCTCTCTTCTCTTCTCCTCTAAAATCCGTACGTGTTCCTCCTCGACGACGCGTTCCTTCTCGCACTCCTCCTCCAATAAAATCAACTCCCTTCTCTTCGCATCCGCCCTCGCCGCCCTCGCCGCTTCCTCCGGAGCGACCACTTTCGACACCATATCCTCCGCGATCGCTTCGATCGAATTTACTCTCGCATTCATGTCGATCCCTCGAGCGACGCACGCGTCGTCGATCGCTTTCAGCTTGATTTCCAACGACTCTTCCTTTAAAATTTGCTCGAATTCCTCCCTCGATTTTTCTTTGATGGATGCGCAGAGTTGCGAGTATAAATCGTACAGCGGGACGTGGTACTCTTTCGGCAAGGTCGGGAAGTGCGCCGCGAATTCCTGGTTGGTTGTTCGTGTTTGCGAGAGAGAGAGAGAGAGAGAGAGAGAGAGCGCACAACAAAAGTCAACATCACATCACACACAATCCCATTACGGGGGAAAAAGAAGACGCGAAGAAATTCAAAATTCATTCACGAGAATAGACATAAAATAGAATCAGAATAAACGCACCCCAATCGTCTTCGCTTCGAAGCACGTGGTCAAAGAGTCCTCGAACATCGAGTGCAGCTCATTCACGCGCGAGAAAGATTTATTATTATTCGCTTCTTCTTCTTCCGTTTCCATTTTCGTCGTCGTCATATGTGCTCGGTTAATGTGATGATGATCCTTACACTCGTAATGAGGAAAACAACCGCTCTTTTTGCTCTTTTGTTTTGCTCTCTTTTTTTTTTTTTTCGAAGAGAGTACGAGTGACGTACTAAGAGTTTAGGGTGTAGGTCTGTATTTCTTACTCAAATTGAGCTTGATGAGTGCGTATTTCTTACTCGTGAGTGCTTCGTTCTTACTCTTGAAAAAAAAACAAAAAAGCAGACCAAGAGGCAAAAAGAGGCAAAACTTTTTCACTCTCATCACACCTCTGTAAAAAAGATGGCCCAAAATGAGACTGCTAATGAGAGTAAGAATACGAAGAAGAAGAAGAATCACAAAATCGCACTGAAAGCGACGTTGGTTGGCCACAAAGACGCGGTGTGGTGCGTGGCGTTCGAACCGAACCGAAACGATATTTTGGCCACGTGCTCGAGCGACAAAACGGTGAAGATTTGGAAACGAAATGTTGTAAAGCGCGATGATGATGATGATGATGTGAAGAGTTCGCATCAAACGTGCGAATTCCGATGCGTGTGCACTCTGGACGGCGTCCACGAGCGAACGATTCGATCGGTGTCGTGGTCACCGTGCGGGAGGTATTTGGCGAGCGCGAGCTTTGACGCGACCGTGGCGATATATCAGAGAGCGGAGGATGAAGAGAACGAGGAGGATGATGAGGTAAAATTTGAGTGCGTCGCCGCCTTGGAAGGCCACGAAAACGAGGTGAAAAGCTGCGCGTGGTCGCCGTCGGGTTCACTTTTAGCCACGTGCGGGAGAGATAAGTCGGTTTGGATATGGGAATCCGCGCCTGGAAATCACTTCGAGTGCGTGGCGGTTTTACACGGGCACACTCAGGACGTGAAGAAAGTGAAATGGCACGAAACCGAGGACGTGTTGTATAGCGCGAGTTACGACGATACGGTGAAAACGTGGAAGGAAGATTTAGATGGGGACGATTGGAGTTGCAGCGGGACGACGAAAGCGCACGAAAGCACGGTTTGGGATTTAACTCAGGAGAAAGTGAAAGAGGGGGGGAGATTTGCGACCGTGAGTGACGACGGGTGGGTGAAGATTTGGAAAGCGGGCGGCGCGCAAAGGACGGAGATTAGTGGTAGTAGCAGTAGTAGCGGTAAAAAAGATGACGCGGCACCTTTGGAGTGCAGTTTTAGGAGTGGACACGACCGACCGATATTATGCGTGGACTGGTTAGGCGATGCCAACAGGAAGAATAGCGAGAGTGGTAATAAGAAACAACCGGCAACGTTAGCCGCCGGGGGAGGCGACAACTCGGTGAGAGTCTATCGCGAAAAGGAAACGGGCGTTTGGGAAGAAGCCGCTGCGGTCGTGAACGCGCACGAAGACGACGTGAACGACATCGCGTGGTTTTCAATGGCGAGTGAGAAAGAAGAAACCGAGCAATCGACGAATTATTTCGCCAGCGCCTCGGACGACGGCACCGTGAAAATTTGGACGTTTTGTTCTTCAAACGTCGACGAGTAAAATAGTTTGATAAAATGAACAAAAAGCAGCACGCTTTAAAAGCACGAACCTTCCGCGTACCTCACTTTCGCGCACGTCGCGATGCATTCATTCGCAAAAGTTTCCCCAGTCTCTCCACACACCGGCTGAAACTCCATTAAATCCTTCGCTCCTAAACACGCTTCGTACACGCACGCTCGCTTCCTCGGATCGAAGAAAAAAGCGCACGCACCTTCCTCCAAAACAGACAAAGTTTGCACATCACCAGAACTTTCCTCCAAATCGTGTGTGCACCGAAACCAGCACTCGTTCGCGTACGTCGCGTTGTTTTTCGTATCGCACATAGGCCCCCAAGACGATACATTCAGTCCTTTACACCGCTCTCGGCACTTTCCGACGAACGAAGGAGTACGAGTTTGTTTTTGTCCCTCCGAGAACCAAGAAGAAAAAATGCCCCCAAAAATCCTCCTTTTCTCTCCATCATCTTTCGTAGTAGTAGTAGTAGTATCATCACTACCCT